>Ga0209489_100101_pt1 | contig 120418 bp, 51 predicted proteins | sample SiratrowhiteBW_FD_187527 | JGI IMG/M metagenome (GOLD analysis project Ga0209489, IMG submission 187527) | Root nodule microbial communities of legume samples collected from California, USA - Siratro white BW (SPAdes) (version 2) | ecosystem: Host-associated > Plants > Roots > Nodule | place... | reverse complement strand
GAATATGGGCGAGTGTTGCTTTGTCTTTTCAGCTCTTTTCTTCGCCAATCTTCCAATCTTTATTTGTCTTCATATTCTTCTTCCTGAAAGCCACAACAACTGCAGTTAATTGGATTCTTTCTACTCATGAATTAGTTTTTTACATGCGATTCCAAAAACTCTATATTTGGGGTTAAATATTTCCTTAAGAATGCTTAAACTCTCACAAATTCCGGTCTTCTCATGTCTAAGAATACCGAAATTTGGCACTTATCAACTTTGTGTTAGGATTGCTATGAACAAAAAATGGCAAAGATTATGTTTTTGTATTTGTTGACATGTTTTCAAAAATAGCACATACCTTGTAAGAAGACAAATGATGATTGTCATGTAGTTGACTTATTTTTTAGGGAAGTTGTGAGACTTCATGGAGTGCCTAGGAGTATTATAAGTGATAGTGACACTAAGTTTCTAATTCGCTTTTGGAGGAATTGTAGGGTAAGCTTGGTACTAAATTACTTTTCTCTACTACTTGTCATTCACAAACTGAGGTAGTGAATAGAACATTAGACACTTTGCTTAGGACTGTTTTAAAGAAGACTATTAATTCATGGAAAGAATGTTTGCCTCATGTAGAATTTTCTTATAATAGAGTTGTCTATAGCACAAATAATTGCTTACATTTGAAATTGTGTATGGATTTAATCCTTTAACAATGCTTGATTTATTACCTATGCCTAATATTTCTATTTTTAAGCATAAGGATACATAGGCTAAAGCTGATTATTTAAAGAAACTGCATGAACGTGTGAAGGCAAAAATTGAAAAAAAATGAGAACTATGTCAAGCAAGCTAATAAAGAAAGAAAGAAAGATTTCCTGAGCAAAGGAAATCCAGTAACTGGGTTTAGGTTCATACGAGGAAAGAAAGATTTCCTTAGCAAAGGAAATCCAAACTCCAGCCAAGAGGAGATTGTCCTTTCCAAGTATTGGAGAGGATTAACGATAATGCTTTTTAACCTACCTGGTGAGTATGGAGTAAGTATCACTTTTAATGTATCTGATTTATCTCTTTTTGATGTAGGGAATGATTTTCAACATTTGAGGACAAATGTTTTCCAAGTAAGAGACAATGATGTGGACATCCAAGCTCAACTCCACAAGATCCATGATGAGAAAGTCCAAGCTCACGAAACAAAAAATGTAGTTCAGAATCCAATTCAAGACTTAGGTGGACCCATGACTAGAGGAAGACTTAAGAAGATCCAAGAAGCTTTGCAATACAAGGTGACCTATATGCTAAAGGTCAAACTATTGAAGGATAACCCATATGGAGGAAACTAGGTTGACTACATATCTAATGGACTTAGAGAACTAAGAGAATAACTAATAAGGATTTTAATTTATTTTATTTTGTTTTTATTTATTTACTTTCAAATTAGGCAAACTCATAACCTACATGGTGTTTAAACATTTTTTTTTAAATTGAGAAAGACAATTGATATATTTTGTAAATTGGTAAGAGTGAATCTTCTGGTTCTTGACTGAACCAACTCTTAGATTTATCAATAATTTTTCATTCTCTTGTGGCGTCTATATGACTTATCTTCTTCCATGGAGATAATGTTGCTTATCCTATAAACTATTTTACTTAAATCTCTACTTTCTAATAAATTCAAGTTCTTATCCTAAATCAGTCCATTCTTAAATTCCAACATACTGGTTTACATCATAATCATAGTATCTACATCTAATGATCTCTTATCGTTAAAAAAACGTTTTATGATAATGATAATTGATGACAGACCCTCTACTTAAAAAGTAACTATTTTCCTTAGTCCAAATTTTATATCTTAGTAGTCTTACTACTACTCCAATACATGGGCATAATATAAAAGTTGGTGAACTGTTATGTATTTCTACTATATGTATAGAACTGCAAAATTTCTACACTATTTCAATATTTTTGTGACAATTAAAGTTATGAGTGTTGTAGTCATTTTTCACTATCTTATTTTTCATAATCCTACTAAAGGAGATTGATGTTTTTTTTTGTCATATTCTTCTTAAGTTTGAAAGGGAATGTTAGTAAGAATGATAAGTGTACAGGTGTCCACTTAAGAATAGGTAAATGTACATCAATATATAAACATTTTTAATACAAATTTGTATCGGATAAAGAGTTAAAACCTTCTGTTTCAGTTTCTCTCATTCGTTTCATGTGAGATGCAGTAATAATGTTTCTGTGTTTTAGTTTCTCTCATTCGTTTCCTGTGAGATGTGGTAATAATGTCAAATTAGCTAAAAGCTAAGAACAGGAACTGGTATTTATTTATATATGAATTAAACAAGGTATTTTTATGAGTTATGGTAAAATAAAAATAATGATAAAGAGAATAAAAAAAGGAAAGAAAAGAAAAGAAAAAAAAGACTTTGGCGAGTGTTTATATCATTTTATATCTGATTTCTTTTTTCTCGCTTGAATCAAATTTTATATGTGTGACGTGCTAGACTAAATAATAGAAGTTCATGCAATAATAATAATAATAAAAGTAACTAAATATTTTTTTAAAAGATTAATATATTGCTTATTATTTGGGAAGTGTTTATATCATTTTATATACATTCTTTTGTCTCACTTTCTACTCTAGTGAGAAACAAATTTTTTAGATTTCTTTCCGTTCCCTCTTTTATCCTACCAAACAACTAAAACGTTTTCTCACTTTTTATTTTATTTTTTTCTCATTCTTTCCTATCCATTTACAACCATATAAGGGTTGTAAATTTTGTCACACTTTAAGAAGTTTAATGAAATCGTTTAGATTATCTCAATAACAAGTTTTTTGTTTTTTGACGATTGATTTATTATATAATAATATTAAGCCTTTATAATCAAAATATTACCATTATATTGCCTAAATAGACTGCAAATAGCTTTAATTTTTTGGTATAACCTTATTGATCACAGCTCCTGCTGGACAGAATATGAACAAGAGCAAGGAAAAGAAAAAGAAAATAACTAATTAGGCGCTTTTCCGACAATAAAATGTGACAGTAACATTACACAGTGCTAAAATCTACTCTACCATAGTTCATAGTTACAGGCAAACAATAAGGTGCCCCAACACCCAATGCATCGACTAATCACAGGAATAACAAATGTGGGAAAATGGATGAACTTCCTAAACTTCCTATTCTGCAAATTTAAAGACTGATTGCTTAACTCTCTGAATGAGCAACTGTCTTTAGTCGTGTTGTGCTTTGCCAAGGTAGAAAGGTAATGGCCCTCCAGACAAGGTATACTAAGAATGCAACATATGCAGCAGTTATTGCACCCACTATAGCGCCAAACAAGGGACCCTTAACTTCGGAGGAAAAGAATTCCGTCAAAAGATAGCCATTAATCACTATCACAAGGGCAGCCACAAGCCATGAGGCAATCTGCATCCATATGATAAGTCAATTCAGTACTTAATCACAACAGACTATGAGCAGAATTTCGAAAGAAGGGTTAGTTCAGAAACCAAATAAGTGCATTCAAGATCCACAGAAATTGTGGGGAAAACTCTCTAAAAGCCAGAAAAACTCTGAGAAAGTTCAATGGAAAGAACGGACAGCACCAATTCACCAGATTCAAAAGAGAAATGAAAGCAAAGAAGTAAAGTTATATTTTCAAAATGTATGCCAAACTTTCTACCTTCACAGGTAATACAACACTGACAAATGTTGTCTTCTTACATTAATAAAAACAAGTCAGTATCAAATGAGGCATCTGTTTCTCCAAATTGTTAAAGACCAAGAATTCAAGTGGGAGTTCTTTCCTATATTTAAAATGTTGCACGTTAGAGTTAGATTCTAAAGAATATCCAAAATAACAATACATACACTCCACAGTCACAGACCCAGCAGAATGAAGGAAAGGAAGTGACACCATCCCCTATTTTCTATTATATCCACAACACTATGTTATTTTTCTAACAACCAAATTCTACATCAACAATAACTATGCCTGCATGCAAGTGAATGATCGACTATTTCAAAGATGCGGGCTTCATGTATAATATACTAATGATGTATTCAGCCAATTATTGACAAAACTTGAAATAAATGAGGACAAAAGTGAAACTACGCCCTCCGGATAAGAGGAAGGACCAATGCAGATTTTTCTGCTATAAAGTGATATCAATGCCGACATCATGGGCCGTTCCCAGCAGCAAGATTAATTATGTTGCATAACACATTCATATTGAACAAATCACTACTAAAATCATAAGTAACAAAAAGGATGAAAAGAATTCCGTGGTACTGTATCATGTACTTATAATGAAATGGGGCTAGTTATTTGCAAGATAAAACATCCCATAATACGTAGGATAATAAAGGGAAAAGATGGAATGGTAGTAGTCCACCACACACTTTTCAATTCTCAAGGCAGGAGTGTAAATCAAGCCTACTGATTTGTCTCTTTAGAATCAGGCTCGAAATTGCAAAAGAGATAAGGAATACATTAGTAAGTTCTAAATTGTCTCAACAGCAAGAAGAAAAGGGGTTTATATATCGTATCATTTCCAAATTATATCCTTCCTAATTAAATTTGAAGTTTGATATCATTGACCAAACAACACAGGCATATACCTATACAGACAGCAATCTCGCACAAAATGAATTAATTAAGTTGGCATCACAAAGTCCTTCATCGCATACATAATAATAGCATCAGATAAATGACCAGCGAGATCAAAATGCAGATTGAATGATAATATATATACCTTGAGAACAGAGCCAATTTTGAAAGTGCCCATTATCTGCTCCTTTGACACCAGATAAAGCAAGGGAATAAGTGCAAAGGGGATTTGAACTGACTGAAGAACATTGAGCCACTCATTCAGAACATCTAACGAGTCCTCTGACCTATCAAATAAAAGAGCAACTATGATGGTTGGGACTATTGCACAACTTCGGGTAATCAACGCCCTTATCCACTTCTTTAATCTTAAATTTAGAAAACCTCCCATGATGAATTGTCCAGCATAAGTACCAGTAATAGTGCTACTTTGACCTGCTGCTAATAACCCAATACCCCATATATATAAAATTGGAAGCAGACCACCCCCATATGTCTCCTCAAGATACTTTCCTGCATTTAGAAGACCAATGCTGTTTGCAATTTCAGAACCATAAAACCCTTTAGCAAACACTGTTGTGACAAATATGTTTATGATAAAGGAGACTACAAGGGCAAGGGTGGACTCTATGGAGTAATAATTAAGAGCTTCTTGAACCCGGCCTTTCTTGCTGCGGTCAACCTGCCTTGACTGAACAAGAGCAGAGTGCAAGAACACATTGTGAGGCATAATAAGGCACCCCACAACTCCAACAGCCTGTCGTATAGTTCTGGAGCTGAGTTTAGGAATCAAAACGCCTGCAGATACAAAATCAAACCCTGCATCAGATTCAAAACAAAAGAAACCTTATATTTACTTATGATGACTAATGTGCTAAAATTCCTTACCAAGAAGCAGTTCCTTGCCACTTGGCTTTGTTTCACCAAACATCCACGCGAACGAGATTGCCATCACACCAATGAGAACAGCAAAAAAACCTTCCAATGCCCTCACACCATAGTTCTCTAGAAAGAGAAAAATAAAACTGCAAAAAAGGAAACAAAATATACATGTACCCATGTTTAATTTGGGATTACCAACAGACAGACAGAGTAAATAAAACATAAAAGTTTTACTATGGAGGTCAAAGCATTTTGGTATAGTTATTTTTTGGGAAAACAAACATACCCAGGGAGAATCTATTCATGACAGTGTCAAATACCTTATATTTCCTAATATACTGTACAAAATCTCCTTATCAACAAAAAATACAATGAAGAGTCAACAACAACTTCACTTTTGAACTTAAATAGCAAACATTTACAAGTCCAACATTTTGGGGGCAATGAAAACAAAAGACAGTATGAGAGGGTGGGTAGTTAGTTGAATTACCAATCAAGAGCAGTGATGACGACCCCAGCCCAAAGGGGCACAACCCCACGACTGAGAATTCTGATAGCAATAGCGCTTCCAATAACCTCCTGAATATCGGAGCCAATGAGAGCAAGTTCGGCCATGACCCAAAGTACCATCCGGGCCCACGGAGGGTACTCGTCCCTGCAGAGCTCAGCGAGGTGCTTCCCGGTGGCGACGCCGAGGCGGGCGGAGAGGAGCTGGATCAAGAGGCCCATGGCGGTGGCCCACATCAAAAGCCACAGCAGGGAGTAGCCGGCAATAGCCCCGGCCTGAAGGTCCCCCTCGAGGTTGCCCGGGTCCAGAAACGCTATGCTCATGAGAAAGCCGGGCCCAGTAAAGAGCCATAGCTTCTTCCAGGAGAAGGGAGGCACTCTCCCCCAATTGTCCTCGCTGTCGGACTCGTCGATTCCCACCACGACGATCTTCTCGGAGGATTCGTAGGCTGTTTCTTGCGGCTCCTCTTGTTCCGGCAACAGTGGGCGTTCTTGCGGGTTCCGAGACATGGCGTTGGAATGTTATGAGCAGAGTGAGAAGAAAGGTTGACGGATAAAAGTTAGCCCCTTTAGGATGATTTTAATGGTAAAGGGGGGTGTGAGTGGAGCCATGTCACGTGCCGTCTCATTCTTGTGATGTGTTGACATGAGGTGGAGTACTGCGTCTGTGAAGTTGGCCCGTGGTGGGAGTGTGTACAGCACGCAGAGGGAATATATACGTTTGTGCGCGAGGACCACCCCCTCGACACGTCAGCTTTTCCACAACTGCTTCAAAGCACCAAGACATGTCATTTTCCTTCCCATTCACAATTTTTTTACAGAAACTATGGTAGATTTTTTCCGTATACAATAATGCTGTTTTGTAGCACAATTTAAACATGGGACCTTCTCCTTGGAAGTAGGGTTTTGAATTGTTGTTACCGTTCTTCATTCTATTCAGATTAGGTATCCTTCTTTTCCTCATGTTTTCTGCACTTTTTAGTCCTTCATGATAAGACTCCCATTCTTCAGAGATATTTTAGTTTTAGTTCCTTCTTACATACACTTAAAAAAAATAACGCAAGCTCAATGAGTTTTAAGGTAAAATTTATAACTGCTTTTATATATTATAATTTTTAGTATATATATATATATATATGAAATCTATAATACATTAGTTAAAAATTAGACGTATTGAGTGTGGAATTAGCGTATATCATAAAAGATCTAATAAACTTGATCAATGATAATTTTTGAATGACTCAAATACTTATGTCTCTTGATTAATAAAATATCTAAAAGTTGAAATAAAAGAATAACTCTGGATAATACAATCTAACAAATTTTATTAGACTTTTAATGACTTTCATATCATCATAAAAAAAAAGTTAAATTTAAGTCAGTATTTTAAAAGTGAGAATTCTATTTATTTATATATTATAATTTGATCATATTTATATTTAGTATGATATTTTTGACAAATATTTTTCATTTGTAGCTATTGAACTTAAGCTTATCATTCTTAAATTCTCAAGAAGATGAAAACATAAAAAATCCATTACATATTATATCTCTATAAATGAGAATTGAATTAAGCATCATTCTGAAAGTACTTTTCCTTTTATTCCAGATACTGAAAACTGAAGGCTGATATGAAGCTATTGAACTTGATACCAGAAAAGAGTTATTATTGGTCAGGTTCGTAAGAACACCTTTGTTTATGAATATTTTTTAAAAATCTAAATTTAGTTTTAGATATATGATATTGACAATAATAAATATTATTCAAAATTAACATCAAAAAAATAATATATATATATATATATATATATATATATATATATATATATATATAAAGTTGATTATTAAAAGAGTTCAAATTATCCAACATTTGTAGTCAAATTGAAAAATAATATTAAATTATTTTTTGACAGATATGATTCTGGATCCAACATTTGTGGTCAAACTAAAAATTAATATTAAATTATTTTTAACAGATATAATTCTGGATTCAACATTTGTGGTCAAATTAAAATTAAAATTAAATTATTTTTGACAGATATGATTCTGTATTCAACATTTGTGGTCAAATTAAAAAAATAATATTAGATTATTTTTGACAGATATGATTCTGGACAAATCGTGAGACATTTAATATTTTACTATTAAATGATAAATCTACTTTATAATGAATAAAAAGAAATATCATAAGACAATCTCATTTATTCATGGATTGGAAAATTTGACTGGTATTTCAAGATTTTTTTTTTTAAATATAAAAAAATGTATTTCATTTCTTGATATTACATATTCAAATTCAATTGAATACAAAAGAATAAGTTATGTCTCTATATTATATTACATTATGATATTATGATATACATAAATATTATAAAATAGTTCTCTTAAAGTGTTTTTTCAATTTTAATTTTGATAATTAACTTAATAAATCCATATTTATATAAATAATATTTTTTTTATCAAAATCTTAAGTTTATTTATAATATACTGCAGTACCCACTTAATATATTAATGAATTTTTTAAAGTGACCAAAACTTCAAAACAATTTTGATCCATCGTAAAATAATTTTATAATAATGATATTAATATTAATATTAATAATGATGATAATAATAATAATAATTAAGATAAAAATAATAGTAAAAACAATTATGATAAGAATAATAAAAATAATTTTTATTATAACATTAATAATACTTATTATGATAATATTAATAATAAAATTAATTTTGATAACAATTACTATATCATTAACATTAATATTAATAATAATAACAACAACAATAATAATAAATACTTCTATTATTATTATTATTATTATTATTATAATAATAATAGTAATTATAATAATTAAGATAATAATATTAATATATGATTATTATTAATAAAATAATATTTATAATAATAATAATTAAGATAATATTAATAACAATAATAATTACCAATATTATTATAAATAATAATAATAATAATAGTTAAAATAACCATAATAATAATAATAATTATGATAATTATTATTATTATTGTTATATTATTATAATAATATTATTATTAACAATGATAATAACTATTATGACAGTAATAATAAAAATAATTATGATAATAATAATAATACGACCGAAATAATAATTATAATATTATTAAAATAATAATAGTTATAATAATAATAATATTATTATAAAATAATTTCTCTAATATATTGATTTTAGATTCTATGGGTATTTGTAGAACTTAGATTTGATACATTATACAATAGATTATTAAAACATTAATAAAAATAAATGAATATTTTATTATCGAAAATTTCTGATACTTTTTATTCATCAACGAAATTTTTAACTAACAGTAAATTTAAATTTTTTTTAGTGATAAATATATATATATATATATATATATATAATATTTAATTCTTCTTAAGTTTTTGTAAAAATTATTCTTAAAATATAGATTTTAAGGGTGTTTTAGTAAATTACAGAAAGCACATTTTTCTAAAATTACAGATATGTTTGCAGCACAAAGCATGCAGGCAAAGAGAGTATCGACAAAGGAGGAAGAAGCTGCCAAACGTTGGCGGGCCCACTAGGAGCCTGCAACAGTCACAGTAGTGGAGAGCTCCTCGATACACGTGACTTCACAGCTGTAAATTTCTAAATAACATTGATTCCACTAAATATTATATATGAAATTAATTAACTTTAAAATTAATTTTAATTAAGAATTAAACTTTAAAAAATTACGTCCAAACAGGTTGACATTAAGTACGACTAAATATATGCAAAACAAAATAATGTGATGCCCAAATTTCTTTTACTTTAACGTCCTGTCAGATGACAACAACCAAAAACATGCTCAATATAATTACAGTCTTCAATAAATGAGAAAATTCAGCAATTATATAAATTAATTGAATTTACACGAATTCTAAGGTATTAATTTATTTCTATAACAATTTATTTATGCTTATTTCCCCCCATCATCATGATTCAAAATTCTCTTTTTGATCCTGTTGATCTTTTTAGTGATTTCTTCAATTTTCACAATAATCGAATTTAAGTTTTACTAATACAATATTTTGACACGAATTTATTTCGCATTCATGCTTTATTGTCACCAAAAACACCAAGTAAATAAATAATACAAAACTTAATCAAACAATACTAAGTCACATTAAAACGAGTAAAAATATATAATAGGAAAATTATTAAGCAGCGCAAAAGAGTCACTACGTTGAATTCCTGGGAAAATGCAAAAATTTGCATCATCCTTCCAATGTCATTGTTCCCAAAATGAATAAATGGTAATATATTAAATTTTGATTTAACTTGAAATATAATGATTTTAACTCGCATTAAAATATAAGATTGGCTATGAACCCAAAAGTTCGTCTAATAAAGTCTATTGGGCATTGCTTGAAGACTCATTTAACATTACTCTATCTTTCTATTATATTAATATTTTAATTATTGAGATTTTTTTATCATTTTAGGTCAACTTCTTTAAGTTGTTCTACCTTTACTAAGAATTCTTTTATTTATAATTTTGTTATTTCCTAATAATCATATTTAAATATGGAATAATAATAAATTATTATTTAGTCTAACTGAATATTCAATTGTTACTTACTGAAAATATTTAATTTGACTTATTGCAGTCCTGATATATGTATGGAACCAGTTTTAATAACAATTTACTTTACTTTTATCAGTAAAATTTGAGCTTATTTTTCGTACGATAATTACAAAATAATAGAAAGTGATATTTTGACACCCATCAATAAAAAAAATTACTTGAAGAAATTGTAATTTCAGTATTAATTATAACTTATCTTTATGTTTTTAGGTATCTAAAATTAAGGATAAGTTTATAATAAAAATCTAAAGGATCAATGTAAAAAAGACTATTAAATAAAAATTATTTCTTAATTTTTCTTATATGAAATTTAATGACTGGATAAAATAATATGTTGAACTTGTAGACTATTTTCTATGGATGTTAATCTCAATTATAAATGTTATAAAAACTATAAAATGTTTTCTTTTATTTTTATATTTTTTATATGCATTTAATAATTTTCAATTTATTTGATTGGTTGAGAAATTTAAAGAAACATAAATAATAAATAATATTTAAACAATTATATTAAGAAAGATTTTCAAAGTAAAAAATCTCATCCATTTTACTTTATGAAGTTCCTGTAATTAATCATTTGTAATTTTAAGTAGTCATGAATTGGTAGTAATTTCAGAAGGTTGTAAAATTGGCAGTAGTATGGAGGTTTTGAAACTGCTAAAAAGAAACTGTAAATATTGATAAATATTTTGTTGGTTGGGTATTCTTCATTTAGATTCAATAGTTTTTTTTCTTACACTTAAGACTAGTAACTATGTTTTATTAGTAGACATTTTGTAACTTCATTAGTAGTCTCTTCCCCAAATCATATTGAAAATGAAAATATAAGATTCTTTACAAGGAAAATCCATACACAATACAAAAATTGTCCTTATAATTTTTTCTATAATGCAAGCAAGCATTGTTTTCTATTAATACGAATTACACAATGAATATAAACTATGAAAACAATCTTGTTAAAATGTTTGTCTTTAAGTATAGCCAAATAGACATAATAATAAGGAAAATTAAAAAAAATAGAGGAAAATCAAATATCATGAATTCCTACTCAGACAACTTTAATTATAACTTTAAAAAGTTAACTGATTATAAATATGAGGCTTCAAAGCAAATAGAAAACAAAAAAACTAACACTGAATGCTTTATAGATCTCTTGAACTCTAGGGTAACAATTTTCAATAACATTTTTTCCCTTAAGTATTGCATTTACCTTCTCTTCATGGGCCTCAAAGAAGAAAATCGAAATGTTGGACAAGTTCTTCTTACATCCTATTAAGATTCTTTCTGCACCCTAATAAAAAAATTCACTCCGCAATTATCTTTATCTAAGAACCGGATGACACTCCCATCCGGTTATCATTTGAAAAAAATTGACAACTGGATAAGCAAGTCATCCGGTTGTTATTTTTGTTCAAATGACAACCGGATGGCCTGTTCATCCGGTTGTTAATTTTTTTTCAAATGACAACCGGATGGGGGTGTCATCCGGTTATCATTTTGATTTAGAAATGAGAACCGGATGACACCCCCATTCGGTTGTCATTTGAAAAAAAATTAACAACCGGATGAGCAGTCCATCCGGTTGTTATTTGAAAAAAAAATAACAACCGAATGGGGTGTCATATGATTGTCAATTTTTTTCAAATAACAATTGGATGTGGGTGTCATCCGGTTCTTATATAAGGATAATTGCGGAATAACTTTTCTTATTAGGGTACAGAAAGAATCTTATTAGGATGTAGGAAGAATTTGTCGAAATGTTGTACTTTGTTTGTTTTTTTCTGGTAGCTGGAGCCCATTTCTAGACAATGAGCCACACATTTTGGGTCTCTCATTCGATATTAGGCTTTAGCTTCTGTATTCCCATAATTACCAACTGCACCCCACATTTGAAAAAATTAAAATACTCTTCTGTCCTAGGCTGTCAATGTCGTAACCATTTTTATTCTCCATCATCACTACACTCTTTTGAGATGAAGAAGAAGATGAAGAGAGAAAAGCTTATTTTTTTCCGAAACTCATCTTATATATTTTATAAAATTTGTTCTAAAAAACTTATTTTGGAAACTTTCATTCTGAAAACATCTCATATTTTAGAAAGTTTGTTACAGAAATATTGAAAAAGCTTATTTTAGAATATATTTTTTATGCTAACTTATTATGAAAATTAGAAAAAAAAATTGTTTTGAAAGATTTCTAGAATAATACTTTGGAAAAATTATGGAATAGGTAATTAGATAGTATTTTAAAAAATTTGGAGATGGGGTTACAAATTGTGGAGTACATGAAGAAAAAGCCTCGATACTATTTTCTGCAAATAGATGGCAATTCTCCAATGGACAATTGCTTTCTATATTATAAAAATTCTGACCTATACTATACAAATTTTTAAAATATTAAAACTGCTTTTTAATATTTATTTTTACTTTAAAATAACTGATTGGAGATATTTTTGTGAAGGTTGAAGGTAGTTTGAATAATATACGTTATTTTAAGAAAGAACGAACAAGAAGAAAGAAGAAAAATAGAAAAAAAATAAACTTTATCATATTAGTTTCAAAACACAGTTATAGAAAAAGAAAAGTATTAGATGTTCTTATAATATATAATATTGTTAGCGTCTAAGACTTAATAGAATCGAATATACAATGAAATACCGTTGGAACAAGAGAAAGAATATTGGAACACCTTCAAGGCAAGTGAAGGAAAGCTAAAGTACCTTCACGACAAGTGGATGAGTGAAGGAGTGAGATAAAAAATGGTTAATCCTTTAATAATTGTGGAAATCACTTTCTATAATAGGTTGAATTGCAGAATCTTTGAAAGAATGAATGAGTAAAAACAAAATAAATATCACCAGTGTGAAAGAATATAATAAAGAAGAGTGTAACAAAAAACATTACAACAAAGAAGATAATAACTTACCAAAAAGACCTATTTATTATTATTATTAAGACTCAAGAATAATTTAAACATTTTATTAACTGTATATAATATATTTCACAATTTTATATAGTGCATGAAGCAACCTACAAGACATGCCGGCCCAAAATAAATTTAACTTGGCTCCGTTTGACAACCAAAATACCTAACATGGCTCGGGGGCCTGTTTTGAGTTTAAAACTGTATTTTAAGTTTTTTTTGCCTAGTATAAACTATAGTCCGAATTATGCTTATTAGCATGGTGAACAAAACGATGAAAATTGAAAATACATGATCAGAGTTAATCATAAAATAAATATTTTTAGAATATGAAAATTTAAAGCAAAAATCATTAATTTAGAAAGTAGATAAAGTCTTCTTTAAAAAACATAATTATTTATTTTTAAAATGGACATTTTAGACAAACACATAAAAGATAGAATTATGCTTATTTTATTAAAAAAATCATTTGTATTTTTTTTTTCACATTTTACTGCATACTTATTGAATTGAATTGATATGTTATGTTCTTCGATTAATATTTTTTTTTAGCTAAAATGTTATTAGTGAAAATAAATGTTCTTAAGATTAGAGAAAAAAAAAAGAATTTTGGAGACTCATCTTATCACTAATGTAAAACTTTAAATTATATGACTTATCTTATCTATAGTTTAGAGTCATTATCATATAAAAGAAATGCGACAGTTTTGTAAATAAATATAAAATTAAGAAATGACGTTGATTTTATTAAGACGGTTGTTAAAATTTATAAGAAAAGACTATTGTTTGATATAAAATTGTTGTTAAAAGAGAAAAAAAAAATTGAGAAACGATTATAGTTTTTACAGGATCGTCTTTAAAAATATAGAAATTAAGAAACCATGATGATTCTTTATAGGACTGGCATTGAAAGTTAAAAAATTGAGAAACGACGATGATTTTTTTTTTTAGAAATTGTTGTCATTTTCTTATTTTTACCTTAAAACAATAAAATCTGTATGCAGTCATCATTTTCTCCTTTATTTTTATTTCCTGTCATTGGAATTTCAAAACTTGTTATTGTTGCCCATTGGTTGTTGTGTCTTTTGTTTCATTACACTTGTTCTGCCTTCATTCACAACTCATGCCGCAACCCTTGTTGCAGCTCTGTCAACACATTTACTACCCCTTGATGCGCCTATTGCCATCCATGCCACCACCTTTCACGCCTGATGTCGCTCCTACCATGAGAGAAAGATGAACAAGAAACATGGTTGGCAGTAACAAGGACGATTATTGCTGCTCCTCCCGTTGAAGGAAAATTTCATAGTCAATAAGTTTTTTAAAAAGTTCATCAAATAGTAGCGGAAATGTCACGAGTGCGAATTGCTGCACAAAACTCATAATAAACAGGGCCAAGACTATTTAGGGCCACAATGACAAGATCTAGATCATCAACAGAAAGATCAATAACTGCAAGTTCATTAGCTACGAAGCAAATAGACCGCAAATAGTCACAAACATTAGAGTCACCTTTTGTGATAGAGGAAAAACACTCTTTAAGAGACATGATCTAAGGAGGAGGTAGCAAAGGACATCACAATCTGCACCTCAGGACCACAAGTACCAAACAGAGCCAGAAACACATAATTATCCTGACGCTTCGAGACAAGAAAAGCAGGATTTTCAACAGCTGCATCACCAGTTGTAATTGTTGCTAAAGGACATGGAAGGGTGCCAGAAACATAGTTGAGAGTACATTATTTACAGTCAATAATAGAGTAACTTGCTTGTACTAGGTGGGATAATTTGAAAAAGATAGTTTAATGGATAGTTGAGTTGTTGTGACAAGTTAAGTTTCACAACAAAGTACGCGGAAGGAAGGAGTAAAGATGACCATTAATAAGATAGAAAATTGCTAGTTAAGTTTGTAGCTCTAATACCATATAGAAAAATATAATTTTTATATATTGAGCACATATGTCGTACAGATATGCACATACACACACGAATATATATATATATATATATATATATATATATATATATATATATATATATATATATATATATATATATATATATTACACAATGATTTGTTCCAATAATTGTAAACGGAAAGATACATACTAAGATGACAAATAATTAAAGGGATAACATAAAGCTATAATTAAGGTATGTTATGATGCATGTACATAATCTACAATTGACTATTTTGATGATGAATGGAAAGAAAGTCTAGGCCTACAATTTCACTTCACTGCCTTTGTTGCAATTATTTTATAACAACAACACATCGTTATTAAATAAAGTTACCATTAGAAATAAAATTATCCTTTAATGATACAATTTTTAACAACATCTTTATTAATGACATGTATAAAATCATTTTTATAATCCTCTTTGAATGCCCTCTTCATACTAGTATATTTATATTTGCTTTACAAGATTAAGTTTATATACATTTTCTTTTTCAATTATAGTAGCAATTAACACAAAAAGCATGAAGAGGATCCCTTAAAAATAATTTGATATTTAAAAGGCTACTTCAAAAGATGCATTTGTTATAGAAAGACAACTTAAAAGTATAAGTGTTAGAGCAACTCATTAATTAAATTATTCCTAACAATTAGTTTTTTAGAGGATAAATAAGGAACTTGGTAATTACTTGAAAAAAAGAACAAGTTTGTTGGATAATTAAGGGATATTTACCCTTTTGACTAACTTTCTAGTTACTTGAAAAAAAATTAAATAATTTAGAAAATAAATATAGGAAAAATCTTTATATAAAAAATATTTCGATTTAAAATAATAAATTTATAAAATATTTTTTTCACATATATAATGTTGAACTTTCTAATTTTATACTATGTTTTGTTTATTTATATAAGATATATTGTTCAATAGTAAAATAAATACTACTTGTGAACTAAAAGAAAGAAATACATTTTTTATTTTCTTGAAAACTCAACCCATGAAAATTTAGTATGATATCCAAACATGTCTCCATTTTCTTAAAATTCGACTTTTCTTTAAGCAACAATTCATATTAAATTCAATTGTCATTATATTTATTAAGTCAAATTTAGAATTGATTGTAATATAAGTGAAAGGATTATAAATATATATCTTTGACACAGACCTCCTTACAAAAAAAATACTATGATAGTCTTATAAAACACTTTTTAAGTTAATTCAATTTCATAAAATTAACTTGTTTTAAAATAAAGTTTATATTTAGTTATATATTATAACTCAGTTATATTTTTAATTAACTTAAGATTTTCAACAAAGTTAATTTGTTTTTTCATTCTATTTTCTTCTAAATAGTATTTATGAAAAAGAAGATTATCTATTCATACCTTACAACATTAACAATATAACAATTTATAATAGAACAATTTGCTTTTTAGTATACAAGTTATGGAGTGTTTAGTCTGCTTGAAACTTATTTTCAAAAGTAAAAAAAAAAATCAAAATTATTTAAAATAATATCATGATGGATCATAAATTTATATTTGATTTCAGCTTAATATATTTATAAATGATAATATGTATGTATCAACTTTGGAATGTAATGAGATACTTGATTATAGTATCAACTTTGCATATTATTCCATATTATCAACATTAATGAGATAACTGTTTATATTGAAGTCTCAATGCTATTAGTCTAGATTATCATGATTTAGTCCATTGTGCTTTTATTATCTTTATCAACATTAAGAAAATTTGTTGAAGTTTATAAATAGCTAATTTAGAAGGTAATTGGTGGGAACCTTTTTGATATATCCGGAACTAATTGACAATAATTGTTATATATATAAACACACACAAATAAGGTAGAAATTTCTCTTGAATTTCACATTCTGTACAGTGTTCCCATCTTATTTATTGTTTAAAATAATTAAATATATTCCACAGAATGTATTTTTTGTTTGCCATTTGTCAAATAAATAAAATTAATGAAAGAATATTTTTTTATGTATTGATAAGATCAGATATTAAGAAAATGTGTTTATTCCAAATTGTAACACGTCACTGATTTGCATATAAATTTGCAAAATATAAGCATTGAATATAGTGGCTGCTCAAGATTTTAGGAGACCTAAAGTGAATAAAAAAATGAAACTTTTTTAAATTAATAAAATAATTAAAATTATGATATTTTTATCTAAAATTTATTTTTCAAGCTTTTTATGATGTAAAATTATCTATTAAATTATTATAATTAATTTCATTTAAATCTTTGTCTTTACCTATATTTATATTATTATTTTCATCTAAATTTGTATTGTTACGTTCTTCGTTCAAAAAAGACTTACCTATATTTTCTAATTATTTTTTTTGTAATTTATTTTGTTTGTTTATTTTTATAAATTTATTTATAACCCCTTTTTGTTATTCAACAAAAAAGTTCAACTATTTTTTTTTTAAGTTTTGAATAACCTAATTCAAATTTTCTAATTATCATATTTGTATATTTTTATATAAAATTAAAAATTATAATATATATCACACTGAATATAAATTATAAATATATAATATAAGTCTAAGTTAAAAAGATAAAGCCTGATTGTCAAGATAATAAACTTGATCCTTAAGTCTCCTATTATGATATAATCTTTTGATCATGTCCTTTGGTATGTATTTAAATATAATTTGTAACTTCTAAATTCTCTTTTTTAAATCTGCACAAATTATTTTAAGATTAATTAAACAGTAATAAAAAATAAAAAAAAATTGGGATCAATTGATCAATCTCATATTATTTTAGTAAAAGTGAACACAAACTCTTCAATCAATCTACTGCTCAAAGTCTCTAAGTAAAGACACATATGCACAATATAGAATGATGAAATATGAAAAGAAAGAAATTTAAAATTGGATATGAAAGGAACAAAAAGACAGGAAGAAATAAGATAAGTGAAGAAAGAAGGAGAGAAGTAGAAGAATCCAGGCATATAAAGAGATGATATTAATCTGTTGGAATATAAGGAAGAGATAAATTAGAAAGTTTTGATACCTAAGATTCCTTGACTGTTCAATTTTTTTAAAATATTATTAATTTATTATAAGAAAGTATCCATTAAATAGTATTTATAGTATCAATATAAATTTAAAGTCATTAAATAATATTTATAGAAGCAATGTAAACTTAAAGTCAATTAAAATATTTAAATTTTTAATTAAATATTTGTTAGTATAAAATTTTAAAATTAAATATTTTTTATTTTATAATATATTAATATTAAAATTTTTTGAAGCCTTGAGACGTAAAGGGTATTAAAGTTTTTTGAGACCTTTGAGGCCTTGAGACCTAAAACGGTTGCTTTACCTGCTTAGGCCTTGAGCCACCCATAATTGAATACTGTAAATAAAATTAAAAAAATCCATATTTTATACATTTTATTTTATTTATATTTTTTTCACAAATAAATTATATGTATGCTTTCATTATTGAGTAGAATTTCGAGATACGGGGTTAAAGACTGCAACTATATCTTATGTTTCTTTCTATATGATTTTGAAACAAGAAAATCAGATGTTTCTTTTATAACTAAAAATGAAATATAAATTAATATATAAAAATATTTGCTTAAAGCACACTTGTATTTCAGCTGATTATTACAATCTCTTAAGTAGAAGTCAAAGATATTAGTATTAGTTAGGAAGCCCACCAAACTTAATTTTAAATTAAATACTTGTTGGTTAAAGTCAAATGTCAACATAATCAATTTTCTTATCTGATCAATGCATTCTCATTGGTAAGAAGTACTTGTCTTGGGACGTTCTTAAAAAAAAAAAAATGGATATGTAGTAAAAGAAATAATAGAGTAAAGAAACAGTTGGATATTACTGTGTTTATAATTTTGATTAATTTCAATGTAGTAATATCAATTATGTTAATTGTTATGGATAAATTATGACTTAACAATTGAGCAGAATCATAAATACTTTGAAAACTTGCATAGTTGATAAGGACAAAAGTTCACTTCTTCCCATTCCAGAGACACAAAACATGAACGGTTTCCATATCTTATGAGCTTTCAACGTCATTTCTTAACTTTAAAAAATGTTATACATTATAAAATCCCTTTTGCACCTTTTTCATTTTTAGAATAAAAAAATAACAAAGAAAAGGTGAGTGGGCCTAATCTTTTTCTTTTCCGAGTAAAAGGTACACAGTGTGAGAGTACTTTGTTTTCGCCAAATAATTCATAAGAGATATTATACCTCTAATATCCTTTTTAAGAGGCTGAAATAGTAATTATGAACGTTCATAAATAATATGTTATTAGTTACAAATGGTAGTCATATGTAAAATATGTTTGATATTTTCTTTTAATATCAAATGATACAATTTTTCCCTTTTTATTATTTTTTTACACTCCATCATTTTGTATATATAAGTGTAGGTTTTTTTTCAAAGTGGTGCCCTTGAGCATAATATTTTATCGGAATGGATAGTTGTTTTTATTACTAAAATAGATAAGTTGCGTGAACTTAATATGACATATGACTTTATAGTGAGAAGATGTATGAATTTGACATGACTTTAGTTTAACTGAAGTAGATTATATCGACTTGACAAATTTTAGTAAAATGGTAAAATCATCTGAGATTAAAATAATTTTGATTAAGATTAGTTAAAACTTTCATTTTTAAAAAATAAGTTATATTATATTGACACGACTCCACTTTAAATCACACATTATAATAGTGTATTGCGCTCATTATTTATAATATTTGTTTAATATAAAAAAGAAAAACAGATACATGATTTTGTTAAAGAAAAACAAAATCAGAACTAGAGAAACGAAAATAAAGACTAGGATCTTTTCAAAGAAAAATCAAACCCAAACAAAAAACAAAAAATAAAGACCATGATTTTACTAAACAAAAACGAAATCAAAGAGAAATGAAAAAATAAAGACGATGATCTTGCCAAAGAAAAAATCAAACTAGAACTAGATAAAGGAAAACAAAAAACCATGATCTTGACAAAGAAAAACGAAACCAGAATAAAAAAATGAAAAAAGAATATAACAAAAAAGACAAAAGATGAAAAAGGAAGGAGAAAGGAAGAGAAACAGAGAGGGATCAACCTTCTTAGATATCATATTGAATTTCTAACAATGAAAATCATAAAACCAACGCAAGTAACAAAAGAAAAACACTAAGAAGAAAAAGATGATGAACAGTGAAAACAAACCAACTAGACTAGAAGATTTAATGTACTCCATCTAATCATTAAACTATCTAGTTAGATCATCTAATGTATATACATGTTAAATTGTCCATTATATTCGTAGAAATGCAAGGTTAGTAGAAATAATTGTTAAAGTCCAAATAAATTTAATTAGATGAATTTCAATTACAACAATGAATTTATTATTGATTTCAATCTAAAAATATAACAATTAAAGCTTCTAAGTGTGAGTAAAAATATGTTCATCAACTCTATATGTCTAGAAGCAACCTCAACAAGTCTAGAACAAAAGACCTGGTGGCTTCTTAATGACCTGGTGGCTTCTTAATGCAGCTTGGATAATCTCATTTGTTTATAGTTAAAGAGGTTGTTAAGATATGTTAAGGGAACAACTGGCATGGATTTTAATGTTTCTTAACAAATTTAGTAGTTCTAATCACAAGATGGTTATTGATGTGGAGATAAAAGGAAAACGCCACAAGTTCTGCACTCATGCTTGGAGTGCTCCAATTTACTATTGATTAAGAAAACAATCTTTTGTGGCTTTGTCTTCATATGAGACTGATTATATAGCTATTATTATGGATGCTTGCCAAATTGTAAGGACTTTGTTTGAAGATTTGAAGATAACACTGAGGAAAATATATTTTTAACGTAGATAACAAGTTCACAAAAAATCTGGCTAAAAGTTCAATAGCACATGTAAATACATTGAGACTCAATTTCACTTCCTACGCAACCAAAAGTTTTGTAAATTTGAGAGTCAAATTGCAAACATTTTGACCAAGCTTGGATGTTCAAAAATACTGAACTAAAAGAGAGTATTGAAATGATAATACATATATGAACAGTGTATGAAGTAGTTACAAGTTAATACATTTTTTTTTTCCTCTCTCATTCACTTTGTGCATGACTGTAAGTGTGTTACTTAGTGTTTGTTATTTTCAAGGTAGAAAAGTTACAAAGAAAGAGAGAAAATACATAATTTTAAAATGTCTAAAATCTAGAAAACATAATCTTAGTAAGGTCGCTTTCTAAACCTTTCAAGCAGTGAGAGATGAATGCTAAACGGAAACGATGCAAATGCTTGTGAACCTGTTTAACCTCCTTACTTAGCCAAACAATCCTGATTTTTGAAGCGTTGGACATGAAAATTGATTAAATTCAAGTTCCTTATTTTTTTTAATCAAAATTCAAATTCCCTTAATGTTATTATACGGTATATCTGTATACAGACAATTCCACACGCAAAAGAAGAGACAAAAGACAAGCGTGTATCTGACTTTTTGCCCATGAAAGTTACAATACATGCACGTGAAGAAAAAAAAAAGGGCATTAAAATGTATGAAAAGCGTTCATTTTGTTGAAGAAAAAGATGGATTTTAATGTGGAGTAATTAAAAGTGTGCAGAAGATGGATTCCCTACACGAAAAGACAAAGATGTTTCGGACAGATCCATCATGCTGCCATTAAAGCTTATCGTGACACACAGAAATCTAAAGCAAAAGACATAAACTTTTTTTATTTCATGAAAACCACGTAACATGAAATCAACAGATCCAGACAGTTTCAAGGGTTCCACCGATCAACCACCACCCATTCCTTTCACTCTCTTTTTCCCTCACTTTTATTCCAACATTTTTATTGACAATAATATCGGGCACCATTGCATGTACGTACGTGGCAATCCGTCAACGACGACGTTCCGGGGTCCAGTGAGGTTCTGCGGGGCTAAAGTAAACGGACTCAACCCTCGAGTCCAGCAACTCCGTTATGGGAGTGAAGGTGACACAGCGTGGCACCTTGTACTGGTTAATCGAAGCGCCTCGTGAGATGGCGTAGTCCATGAGCTCTTCGAAGGTTCCGTTCTTCACCACACGAATCTCCAACGGCCCAATAGAATGGTCGGAGACCCTCCCTTGTCGGTAAACGGCGTTCAGCGACTCCTCCATGGTCAAACAACACTTCTCCAGCACGTCGCGCGAGGAAGCGTGACGCGAGTCCTTCATCAACAGCTCCCAGTAAATCACGTAGTGCCCCGGGATCGACTTCGTGTCCGCGAAGCTCGTGTACTCCACCACGCTCGTGTTGAACTCCTTCAACAGCACGGAGGCGTTCTCCACGGCGTTCTGCAGCTCCGCCTCGTCCGTTTTGTCGGAATCAATGCTCAGAAGCACGTTCTTCCTCCTCACGAAGCGGAACTGCGGCGCGGTGTTGTGGAACCCCGTGACTTGGAGGATGTCTCCCACACGGTAACGGCATAGGCCGGAGTATCCGGTGAGAACGAGTTCGTAGAATTTGCCGAGTTCAACGTCGGCAAGGTCGACTAAAGGCGGTGGCGAATCACGTGACAAGGTGGAAGATGAAGTTGAAGAGGAGTCGTCGTCGTGAGGCAAGAACTCGAAGTAGCCCATGTTTGGCATGATGGTATATGATACATCAGAGGGGTTGCAAATTGGGTTTAGGTTAAGCCCAAAGTAGCACTCCGAGGAGGCGTACATGGTGCAAGCGAGAGGTAGGCCTCCGCTGTAATAATCAAGAGTTGGAATGTACTGCGCCATGGCACCTGTCACAATCACGTCCAGATACTTGGTGTTTGGCCAGATTCTGGTGATTATGTGTTCCCAGTTTTGTCCTGAACATTCTTTGGTAATGAAGTTGGCAAGTTCAGGGTTGGGTTTCAGGGTTTGAGCCATGCGTTCCGTGATGGCAGGATCGGTGATTTTGGGGTTTAGGGTTCCGGTGGAGATGTCGTGGGCCAATTGGGCCCAGTTGAGCTGGAGGAAGCGGATGGCTCGAAGAAGGCCAGAGGCGAAAACGGCGCCGACTCTGAGAACCTCATGGCGCATGATGAGGCCGCACAGCATTTGCGTGTACATGCTCTGGAAGGAATCGGGGCAGAGGATTGCTTCATCGGGGCTTGTATACAAGTTGTATGGGTCGTGGGGTCTGTTTTTGAATTGCTCGCTCTTGTAGTAGCTAGTCAGCACTGGACGTGCCACTAGCCCACTCGGCGTCTTCGTCTCCGATTTGATGAACAGAAACAGGAGAGCCTTACCCTTCTCCAACCCTGGCACATATCTGCGTAATGTAAACATGAATAAGCTCGTGACATAAAACACAAAGTATAATTACATGTGTAAGGAACGGAAATATACTGGTTCATCACTGGCATGAGAAGGCTGTAGAGTAACTGACGACGGTCCATCTCTTCACGAATCGTTGGCATCAATTTTCTCTCCCCGGCAGATGTTCCAGAACTGCAGTTCGCCCAAGGTTATTGTTAATTCACTTCATATCAAGCACAATTTATGTATACATGAAAAAAAAATTCTAAATATTGCCTTAAAAATTGTATGTGTTAAAGGTTAACGCAGATTTATAAGGTAAAATTTTTAATACAAATATCTATCTTACTCCGATTAAAGTTTGTGGATTAATTAATACATTGTACGTACCTAGTGAGAAACTCAGAGATTGGGTGAGCGCATAAGATAGGGGAGCGGTCACCGTTCGCAATGCGTTGGATATCATGCTTCAGATCCTCGTACGAAACGACAGGAACCTTGGACTTGAAAGTGTGACGGTCCGTGGCTTCATTGAGCTGAAACCGTTTGAGGTACTCGGTCTGAGCGTTTTGGCTCAGAATCTCAGCAAGCACTCTCCCTTGGACAGCGTCAGTGTTTCGGGTCATTTCCTCAATGAAGCGCAAAGCCTTTGCGTTCTTGTCCGCAGAAGCAGGAGGAAGTAGAAGAGGGGATGGGGATAATTCAGCAGCAATGGCCATGATGGGTTATCGCAACACAGAAAAAGAAAGCTAAATGGGTAGAGGAACGTGTTTGTGAGTTACAGCAACTCTAGCTCTGGCTCTTTGGTTGTATCTGAGAAGTTAAGAGAAGAAAGAGAGTGGATATGGATGGAGAAAAGTTGAGAAATTTGAGTGGTATTTATAGAGTGGTGCAAGAAGGGGAAAATGAATTAGAAGTATGACGCATGTGTCACAGTGAACGTCATGGTTGGCGGGAGCAAACAGCGTTTGGAATGACGTTGTAGGATTTAATGGGGATCCGCGAGACAAAGCATTGTGTGTGTTTCAGATAGTGTAGCTTATCGGGGAAACATGTGGGCCAGGGATGGAACATGGTGGCCGACATGTGGGTCCACATATGTCGCCACGTCAGCAAAAGTTTCCTCAGTGTATTCCTTAGGGGCGAACCATGCGGGCATGGGGTTGTAGGGTGTGTTGGTATCAGAAAGTGATGGCTACCAGGCTGCGCAGGGACTGTGAGAAGTTTTTACTTAGTTAGGAGAAAACTTCACTCCACCATTTTGCAACTTATTACACCCTATTTTTGCCCTCTAGCTATGTTTGTTCAAACTCTCATTTTTCTTTAATCCTTCGTTCTTATCCCAACAGTTAGAGATCAAGGCTGTTTTCATTCCCATTTTCAAACAATCTTAGGGTGTTTGTCATTTCAACTTTTAAAAAAGTTACTTTATTTTCAAAAAGAGCAAAAGAAAAAAAAAAATAGATACTAAATTCATGTCTCATCTCCACCCATGTAATTCACTCGCTTAAATTATAACACACACACACAATGAAAAGAGATGTGAAAATGTGTAGCAGTTCAGTTTGATTCTGTGTTCTTTTTTTTTTCTTTTAATTTTAAAACACTATTCACAACACTTACCTTGTATGAATTTGGAGAATACCTTTAAAAAATGCACAGGAAATCAAGCAAGCCCTAATTCTTCAAAATGGCGATTATGGTCATCATCTTATTCTTTTGAAAAAATATATTTTGGAACAATTTCATGATTTATATTAATTGATTTATTTAAATTTATATCAAATAGATATATCATAGTTAACTCTATTCAAAATCAATTTATCTATTTTTCAAACATATGGGCAGGCAAGTACAGCTTCCTCGATCTGCTGAAAAGTGGAGCTTGAAGATAAACTTGGTCAACTTTCGCTTCTAATTAATTATTAGAGAAATTTTATTTGCGTACTATATTTTATAACTAAAATAGATGACATAAGAAGAAAATAGGGTTGAGATAAAATGAATAATATGATTGAAAGAGATAGAGAGAATGATCAGTTGTAAAGTGTTACTAAAAAGTGTGTAAATAATATGATTATTATTGAGTATTAAATGAGTTGAAAGGTGACACTTAACTAAAGTGTCGACCGTTCTTGTTTTTTTCTGAATTATTTTCGACTGTATAGAATTAAATTTTATTTACTAAAATTTAGAATAGCAAACAACTGTCTGATCAAGATCCTTTAAATAATTCGTGTATATAATATATTTCAAAGAATAGTAATATTAGTTATAGCTTGTGGTTTGACAATAAATAAGCTTTTTATCCAGCATCTTAAATTATTTTTTCAGTTAGAATATCTAAATATAAAATTAATTTTACCATGTTACTTAAAAATGCATATAAATGATTTTTTAAATAATTCATAACTAAAATCCTTTTATATTTATATGTTTAAATTAATTTTTAAGTCCTTATACAGTTTATTGACTTTCATATTGAGTCCTTATTGTTAAAATCACTTTAAAAAGTCCTCTAATCTAAAAATCTTTAACAAATATAAAAATAAAGGGTGATTACATTATAAATACCGTGTCCAAATAATACAGTTTAGTACCAAAACCATAATAATTTTCACTTTGAGGACTTAAAAAATTATATATTTTATAATTTAAAGAATTATTTTAAAAAAAATTAAAAACCTAAATTGGATTATCTCAAATTCTACCAACTAAAAACATTTAAATTTAAGGGAAGGTATAACAATGTCTTATATTAGCTAAAAAAATAAATAAATAATCCAATTAACCCATTTCCTCTCAATAGTACGAAAAACCGAAGGATAGAATGGGAAACATGAGCATGTTTGTCTTAAAATAAGTTTCAAGTTCTTGTATTTTTAAGAGTTTCTATTTATTCTACTAAGTATCTAAAATTTCTATATTTATTAAAATGACAAAATCAAATTAAAAAATATAAAATTTTAAATATTTAATAGAATAATTTTTTTTTTACTAAAGACACAAATAAAAGTACACCAATTTACAAGATATTGAAAATTTAATAATATTATCTTTTATTTTGCATATAAATATAGGCTTAGACTCAATTATAAATACTTAAATTCATTAGAGACTTCAAATTTAATTAAGTCTTTCCATTTTTTATGGATATTATCTTATTTTAGGATTATTATTATTATTATTATTATTTATTAAGCATAATTAGGTGGCGATAATTCATAAATGAATGGCGGTTCCGAAGATTTGTTAAGAATTTAGGTCATAGGGTGGAAAGGTGAGTTACGGTCATGGCATGGCAAAAGATAAGATATATGAATTGATGTTCCAACTTTTTTATTTGACTAGGTTTGGATTTGAGGGTTTTGTTTGATTCTTTGTGTCTGTGTGAACGGGATAATTCTGAATTCAAGGGGTAGGTTAAGGGTTGATTTTTTTTTAATGTTTTCACTATGACAGTTACGTTGTGATTCCTTGTTTTCAGCATCCTATATCTTTAATTTTAATAAAAAAATTATCCCAGTCTATTACCTAGCTATTGATTTATTTTCCCTATGCAAAGTTATTTTTTATTTCTTTTATAAAGTCAGGTTCAATTTTTTTTTTCTACACCTACTAAAGTTCTGTTTAATATATGATTTTTTAAGAACACTTCTTAGCATCCAGGAACAAATTGAGTATAATAATTACGCAAAGTTCCAATAAGGGGTTGAGTTTCTATGATTTTTGAGGAACCAAATCCATAATTTAGTCAATTTAGATTGCTTTTATGTTAACATTCAAAAAGCAACGGATAAACGAATATTTTGACAAGCAAAGCGCATCAGAACATTTGAATGAGTATTCTGCTGTTTTTTCTTCTCTACCAAAGGTGTTTATACAACGTGCATATCTTAATCCCAGATTTGGGTTTTGGGAAAAATAATGGAGCTCTCTATCTCGCAATCTTATAATATACCGAAGATTCTTGTGTTTTTTTTCTTTTACGGATTTGTAATTAGTCTGTTTTGAAATTTGGACTATCACCGTTAAATTAAATATATTACTTTTAGAATCAGACTAATATTAGTTAAGTTTGAATTTACTAAAGATTTAGTAAAGTATGATATAATATTTAATTCTATTTAATGGGTGAATCTTAATAATGTTACTAAATCATTTTAATATGAATAATGATATTAAGAATACATAAATAATTATTAATGACTAAAACGAATAAAGATTAGAAGATGAGAACTAAAGATGATTAGTTTAAAAAGGGGGGAAAGAAGAAGGATAATTAATGTTCTGGCTAAAAGATCACTAATTATGGCACTTGATCCGGACATTTGGTGTTGGGATAAAACTTTTTTTATCTCTACAAGATAAATATTTGATTTCTTATGACTTTTTACTACCAAATATTATTTTGGTGATCTTAAATTTGTTGGATCTTATTCATATATTATTGTTGTTTCATGACTTTCTTAATCCTTCTACGTTGTTTCAAGTTAAGTTATACCTGATATGATTAGGTGATTCGCTATGTTCTCGTTGAACAAATCCCAACTATCTTTTGATTGAACAAATTCCGACCATGTTTTGGTTGAACAAATCCCAACTATGTCCCAGTTGAACAATACCCGACTATGTGTTAGCCCATTTAACTGATATGTGTCCGTATAATCTGAAACTATGCATAACTTTGTATATCAATACGTCTAGATTGACAAAACTTGCCTAATTGACTCTAGGCTGGGGTGTGTGAAGGGAAATGTGCACCTATAACAAAGGTATGTTGCACTTACCAATTTAATCAAAGTTTCTATGATACTAATAAACTTTTAGGATAGGAAGATAAATCACAATTATGTGATGAAGTCATAGTGACAACTAAAATATGAGCATCGTAGTGACAATCAAATGACTAGTCATGTAGTGACAGTCAAAATATATGAGCATGTACTCACAATAAAATTATTAACACTGTAGTGACCACAAAAACATGAGCACAATAGTGATACTCAAACGATTAGAGCCATAATAATAACCAAAACATGAGTATTATAATGACGGTAAAATGATTAAAGCATTAGAGCCACAATGACGACCAAAACATGAGCACTATAATAATGATCAAATGATTAATGTGACTAAAAACTTGATAATCCACATTGAAGCCATACAATACGCGTTAAAATTGTCTCTAACTTAAAACTGTCTATTAAGATAATCACCCATTAAATCATACACATTATTTTAAAGTTAAACCAACTTACATAAGTCTAAATTTATTAAATTAGGATATGACATCTAAATTTACTACATTAGTAAATCGTAATAATATTACTATGACATCTCAATTATTTTAATATGAATAATAATATTTAAAAGATATAATTAATAATACATAAAATAAATAATAATAATTACAAACGAAATCTAATACAAGTTATACAGGTCATTCAGGTAACGATAAAGAATAAAATATGTGTAAAGATTAATCTAGAAAAGGACTAGTAGAAAGAAGCACATCTAATTATTCCACTAAAAGATTATAGCCTGATCGACCAAAATTCGATACAAATATAAAGGATACATATTCTTGGAGTATCGAGTTTAAAGAGTGAAGAAGTTTGATGCCTGTTCCTTCCTAAAAGAATACCCAATTTCAACTCGGAAGGTACACAACTCTAAAGTGTCAAGTTCAATGAACAAAGATATTTGATATCAGATCTTTATCAAGAGGATACACAACTTTACCGCATCAATTTCAACAAGTGAAAATGTTTGTTAATTTTTGGAGTAGCTGGTGTCGTAAACTAATCTTAGTATTTATTATTCTATCTTTCTGCACTTTGTTGAGGGAAATTCTTGCACTTTGTTGTGAACGTGAATCATGCTATATATTCTCTCTTTTCTTTTTATTTGTCTTGTTATCGTAGTCAAGACTTTAAGAGTAAGGTAGCATACAAAATTTAATTATTCTTTTCTCCTTTATCTAAAACCAAATCGTACACTTCTAAACTGACCCAAAACATGACAGTACTGTAAAGCATGCGTGCATAGTAGGAAAAAGGCAATGCTATCGCTTTCGCAGTCGCTATCACCATTAAAAACATTGAATTGATAAGCTTCACAAAGTTGATAAGAAGCACGTTCATTGAATAGAGGTGTAAATGACAGAACTTCGGTCCAATTATCTCTCCATTGCCAAAGTCGGCAGGAAGGAGCAACTAAAACAAATGATCTTAACTTTGACAATCTTGGTTACATATATATCCTGTTGGTTCCAGCCACAGCAAAACGGTGTTACTGATATGTTAAAAAATGAAAAATGAAAAATGAAAAGCAGATGAATTAATTTGTTTGAAAAAATTTCGAAAGTGACATTAAACTTTTTTCTAAAATTAACTCCTGTATATAGTCAAGGAAGACAATCAAAGAAAATTTAGTGCTGTTACTGTTTTACACAGATTCAATCACATATTACCATTCCTTGGTCACTTTGGTTAAGATCAAGGACCTTTTCAACTACGGAATGCTTGAGTTGTTTAAGCAATATTTATCCTTTTATCCCAAACACGACTCTGATGCTTTCTTAAGCCAAGGCAATGCATAACAGAAGTTAAATTAGAACAGTGGCCTTCATTTTTTTGACCAAAGTAACCTCACACTACGTGACATAAATGATTAGGTATTAGTGGAAAAAATGATTTTTCACATTGACAATGCTTTGCAATTCAAAGATTTTGGGTGTGCAATCCAGCTACTCTCTGACCGAATAATATTTACACCAGCAGAAACTCTATAAACTTCGCATAACCTTTGACGAGTTCAAATTATTTTCCCAGGATATATATTCAGGACCAGATAAGAGACCGAAGAATAGATAAAATTTGATCGACAATAATCTTATTAAAACAACATTTAATCCATAATCCCCCCAAGTTTCCACAAGGGAAAACTTCCTGTCGCCAAATGCTACAACATATGGACGTGACAAGACACAAACTTCCAAAGCCAAAACAATTGCTCCAGCCTAAATATAATGTTTGACTACGAGATCAACCCCAAAAATAAAGTTTGAATACGTTACCTAATTATATTGGATATTGACCATTCTTCTATGTGGACATTAATCGGTATGGTTGTGCCTCTCTCTTAAATTTGATGCACTTTGTCAACCATGTTTTACTTGCTATTAACCCATCTCAATGGATTATGGATTATGGATTTTTTCTAACCACCATCCATTATAGAATCCATTATAGAGACCAGTCTTACATTTTAGGAAGGGACAAGATGCTGACATGTAAGAGAAGGAAAATGTTGTCATTGTAATTACGGTCTCAAAAGCATATTCGGCAGATTTTTCGGTGCAATTCAATCACGGATTTGCTTCTCTAAAGTTTTATTACTGGACTCATCATTTAAGCGTACAAAGACATTGAAATCTCACAAATCTTTTTGTTGGCAATTATGGGTGTTACCTTAGTTCTCTTAATTATACCACTCATTACTTTTTCACGTGAGAAATTATAGACATTCGTATACCTCAATGCAGATACATATACCCTCAAAGCTCCATTATAAACCGTACACTGCGAAACACTGCAAATGCAATGAACAAAGAGAACTACAAGAAACAAGAAAGGTAGAACAAAAAGCATAACCCCAGTTACCTTGGTGGTATAATTGTGACGTGATGGATTACACGTACATATGACTCTGCTGTACGTGGTCCTCACACCTATTAGTGGGTACCAGCAAGCAATATCTTTCAGGTCCGTGACACAATAATAATGTATGCTTTCCCCAACAAAGATTAATGCTGTCACAATCTCTAGAAAAAAAAAGAGAGAAACAAATTTGTAATATATGTGTTGTGATTTTTTTTTCTTAAAAGATTGAATTTTTGAACAGTAAACACTAATATTACATTTTTTTTCTAATTTTTTTTAAAAAGTAAAAAAGTTAGGTTGGAATTGAACTCTTCTTCATACTAGAAAACATGTTGGAATTCAGTTCCTAAATAACGGAACTCTTGATTTTTACAATTCTTTTTAAAAATTAAAAAAAATGGAATGAAAACTGTTTGAAGTTAAGAATTCAGTTGTTTTCTAGAAGCAAAATTTTCAACGTTAAACACGTTTACTTTGAAAGTTAAAGGGCGAATATGTTTATTTGGACAATTTTTTTAATAATTAGTTTATTTAAAAAAATATTGTGTGTAATTAACGGAGACAGGCAACTAAAAGTGCAACAAGTAAATGAAAATATGTATAAAAGGTCAAAATTATTTTTGAAATTATATATGTTAAAAAATCCTACTCCTGTGTGTATGACTTATATCTCTTTCTATTTTTTTCAATTATTACTTTTTTTCAATCCCTTCTTAATATCTGTTTGTGAAAAAAAATATATTTTTTTCTTAAAGGGTCACTAGATCTACACAAGTTGAAAATCAAAGGATACAGTTGTTTCCATCATTTCACTGAAACCAAAACTCCTTGAACCACTCATTCGCTTATCTGCGTGACACACGCTTGAGACACTGAAACCAAAACTCCTTGAACCACTCATTCGCTTATCTGCGTGACACACGCTTGAGAATCTGTCTTTTTCCTTTTTCGAATTCATAAATCTTCAACGTGTCTAGATACAAAGTCTAGCTAAGACAATTTTCAGTCAGGATTTTTATTAGTATATATATATATATATTATTCAGAAATATACTGTACTAATTAGCCTTATTTTGCTAGTTGTTAGTGAGTAGGGAAACTGAGTTCAATGTTTATCCGTTATTCATAAGTTCAAAATTTACTAATAATATGCTAAGTTGATGTTTAAAATATATTTCCTACAGTCTTTAACAGTCCTGGAGGTGTTAAAAAAAAAAAAAAAAACAAAACAGTAACAATCTCATGAATGTTTTTGTCTCTTGATCATAATATATAGTGATTTTGGCATGTTGTGAAATAAGACCCTGTTTCCATAGGCTTTTGAAAATATAATTCCATTTAAATTAAATGAAGAATGGATGCGTTATTTTAATAGATTATAAATAAAAGTAAGATACTTCATTTTTTTTTATAAACATTTATTTTTTAAAAATATTTTTTTTTTATATTTTTTCTAAGTTTATGAGATAACTGTTCATATTTTTTCAGTTGCAGAATTGCATGTAATAAAGTTCAGTTCTATATTTTTTTTGTTAAAACCTTTATTTGAGTAAGTTTTTTTTTTTTTAATAATTTCAAGCTTTTTTTTATTTCTTAGCATTTTCAACTTTTTACATCCCAAAATTTTGATGAGTTAAGAAATTGGAGTTGTTTTTTTTAATCTAAACTAGCTATGAAGTTATGGGTTTTTGGTTTGAGTTTCAGGAAATTATACGAAATTTTCTTGGGTATTTATGGGATTATTATTATTATTTTAGCAAAAGTATCCTCTAAGCAATGAGAGTTAACCAAAAATATTGCTGAAATAAAATCCTAAAGTAAAAGAATGGTGTATGAAAATTTACATAATTGAATGTAGTCATCAAATATAAGTGTTTAAATGAGAATATAAATGTTTTGGAATTGGAAGATGAAGACAACTAGGTAAATAAAGATAATTAGTGTCAAAATATTGTAATTGGGTGTTGGGTGTTAGAAATGAGAAATAAGTTATAATGAATGAGATTTAACTTGACAAAAACTAAATATGGTTTTGCTTAAAAACTAAAGTTTGGATGCTTAGATTATCTTTAAGGGAGAAAGACTAATTCAATTCTCTTACCACTAGAACTATGGTATTGAATATTGAAATTCTTAAGTCATTATTAAGCAGGTAGAAATTTGTTGACAACCATCATTACAATGAACTGTTTTTGACATTTTTTCAGTAAACTTTTTTACAAGTCATATAACATTGATGTTTTAACTTTGCTTGCTCTTTCATGTTTTTATTTGTCAACTAGAAAGACTGTACATATAACATCCTTGGTTCTGATAGCCACCAAGGATCAAAGTAAAAGTTTTATATTTAATATTTTAAAATAGTAAAAGAATAATAATAATAATATTATTATCTTTTGTAGCTTCAAATATGTATTTAAATAATATATTTTATAGTTTTATGTGTATATTAAGGATGTTATTTGTTGGATGAAACTTGTAGATGATTGAATCCTTATAAGACTCTTTGGCATTATTAATAATTTTTTTGTTTAAAGAATGCCATAATTACGTTAATGACTTTATGCCTGTTAAAAATATAAATTAGAATAAAAATATTTAAATTTTTATTAATCTAGGCATAACCAATTTAAATGAATGAATAAAAATCGCTAATTACATCTAAGGAGGAAAATATCAGAATTTCTATATAATTGAAAATAATAAAATTTATTAAAAACAATAATTTAAAAATATCAATAATTAATACGTGAGAAAAATAATTATATATATACATATTATTTAAGAGTAAATTTTAGATCACAATTAGTGCAACATCTTTAGTTGAAAATTTAGTTATAAAATCTCTTTTATAAGATATTTAGCTAAAGTAACATTCAATATTTTTAATATATATATAGAGAGAGTTCTTATAGAAGAACTCTCAATATTCAAAGAAAATGATTTTTATACCTTCTACCATTAAAAATTAAATTGTAAAACAAAAAAAAAATGCTTGAGATCTTAAAGTTAGAAATTATTAGATAAAAAATTAGATGAGATCTTGTATTTTATCTGCATATAAGATGGACCAAAGTATAAGATCTCAAAATAAAAGGTATGCTAAAAGTATATAACATAATAATTAGTTTTGATAAAAATGTATAAAAGATAATATAAAATAATGATTATAAAATTGCTCAAGTTTAAAAGTGAATCAGGGTTGGATTAGTTCTTTATCTTTATCCAATTGTAAATGTGTTTAAACTGCAAAAAAAAGTCAATTTGATGTAAAAACAAACTTCAAGTAGAGAACATAAGTGATTTGCTTATGTTTAGAAGATAATAACTTTAGAGAAAACTTATTGCTTATTTTACTTCCAAAAAGTGAGTTAAAATAAGTGATTACTGTTTAAGAAATAAATTAAGCTAATACTAAATTCAAGATATCTGTGCTAATGTATATATTTTTTTTTGTTAAAGATTTAAACTGAGAAAGTTATATATGCCTAAGTAAATTCGTAAAAAAAACATTATGTTTCTTCTCTCAACTTATTTATTATTGTTGATAAAAAAAACTAAATTAAAAATACGATAGAATTCACAAATAATTTATATCTGTTACAAGTTTAAAATCAATATTTAATTATCATGATTTTTTCTTAGTCATAATAACTGTTAGTGATTTTTAATAATTATATATATATATATATATATATATATCCTTTTGTGCACAAAATGAAATTACTTATGCTAGTGTTCATAATCAGACAATATTTTTAAGGATTATTTTTTAGTCAGGAAATATATTGAGTTCACTACAAAAAAAAAACAATTCATGTTGTTATACTTTGTATATTTTTTAAAATAAATATGGGTTGTGAACATATCTTTACATACAGTATATTTAATTTTCTTTCTTCATATATAGAAAAGGAAAAAAGTTTATTTTTTCTTCCATTATAATACAAAAAATGTGTTCTGAATAATAGTGTGTTAACGCATATAAGTCAATTTTGTGTATTACATTATCTTAATTATAAGTTAATTGTGAATTAATTGAATGTACTCTTAGGAGTGTAGTGATTGAACAAGTGAAAAAGTCAATGCATCGTAAGATTGATTTAAAACTAATAAAGTAAGATTAAAGTTATTATGATTTTTATCTAGTTTATGAAATGGTAAATTTTAAATTATTTTTCCAAGCAATAATTACAATTTATTTACTATGAAAATTAAATTTTCTTAACATTAGAAAATCAAATAGGGTAATTCTAACTTTATAGCCATTTTTAACAAATATAGGAAACTTTAGTAAAAATAGTTAGTCAAACGTCATTCCTAAATGAATATATCTTTAAATGTTTTTTTTTTCTATCATTAAAAAAAATAATATCTTGTGATATAGTGGATTTGTCGAAAACACTTCAAATTTGTCACAATTTTTCTTGTGAGAAATTTTACGACGAAGTGTTATTTTACTATATATTATGATGACATCAAAATTTTATTTTTTTTACCCGAACATTATTAAGAAAATAATATATTAAAAATTGCTTAAGCGAACCAGAAGTCATTGAAACTAACAAATGTCACTTAAGTGAATAAATTTAAAATAATATTATTATTCTTCATGTTGTAAGAGAGATTAGAACTTAAATCTTTAAATAAACGTATGGATCTTACAATTATTACTAGATGAATTTTGTAATTATATTTTAAATATTTTTATCCTTATTATGATTATTATTATATTATTATGATTATGATAATAAAAATAATATTAATAATATTGATAATAATAATAATAATAATATTAAGAATAATATTGAATATATGAATAATAATATAATATTACTAATAATAATATTAATAATAATATTATTATTAACATTAATAAACATAACAATATGAGTATATTATTAATAATATTATAATATATTCAATATAATAATAATAATAATAATAACATTATTATTATTATTATTAATGTTAGTAATAATATTAATAACATTAAATAATAATAATACTGATAATATGAATAATTATTAATATTATTTTTAAAAAAATCAAAACTATTATTTACAAATTTTTATTTGAGGATAATTATCTACAAATATTGATTAATATAATTACATATGATTTTTTTAAAATAATTACTGACAGATTTAAATTCATAGATAAAATTTGTAAGTAATAATAAATTTACTTATAAATTTTTATTTATATATAATAACTAGTAGATAAATAAATAAAAAATTACAATAAAATAATATTCATTATTAAATTTTCTATAAATAAATATGCATACCAAATAATGTATTAAAAACTTGAAATGATAAAACAATCATCCAACCTATAACATTTGAATGCCAAAAAATTGTCTATGTTGAAAAAAATATGAAAATATATATCATACGTTTGTCATTTAATTCCAAAAAATTAATCAAACTTTGTTATTATCAATTAGTTCATTTTAATCTATCAATTAAATTATTTTTTAATTGATTTAATATAGTGTTTAATTAGTCTACTTTTATGCTTAACTCTTTACGAAAGTTATCAGCATTTTTTTAATTCCCATAAAAATGTAAAACTGATAAAATTAGGTTAATTTTGACATACTCTATTATAATTGATTATCTGATATTTTAAATTGAATTATTTATTTAAATAATTTGCGTTAATTCGTTATTTTTTTGCAAAAATAATTATATGTATTGTTAATTGGCTAATTTGTGTTTTTAACGAATCGTTCAACCCAAAATAGTAAAAAATATGTATATTATGCTAATTTGATCATATTTTGTACTAGCTAATTAAGTAATTTTTAATTTTAAAAAATGAATTGAATTATTTGAGTTAAACATTTTCTTTGTATTGGTTAGAACTTTTTTTTATCGATTATTCCAAGAAATAATTTTCAAGTAAATAGTAAATAATTATTATAAATTAATCTAAAAACAGTTTATGTAAATATTTGTTAAAAAAACTAATCAATCAAATAGTAAATTAAAAATGTAATTTAATTATTAATTGAAGCAAACAAAATTTATGATTATTTTCATAAATAATTAAAAGAGAACTTTAAATTAAACAAAAAAGAATTAAGCCAAATAAAATAATTTAATAGGTTAATTAATATATCGAAACTGTAAATTAGTAGTGTCAAAATAAATAAGATTTAATAATAATGGTCAAATAATAAATATCGGAGGAGTGATTTAAAAAATATAAATAAAATTGCAAAAATAATAATAATGATAATGGCGCGAGTAAAATAGAATATATAAAATATATATACACCAAAATAATCTATCTATCTATCTATATTTCTCTTTTTATATGTATATATATTATTGATACTGATATCTATCTTTATATGTATATATATTATTGATGCTGATATCTATCTTCTAATTTTTGAAACAGTTTGGATAAGGTAGCAGGAGGAGCAGGGAATGAGTTGGAATAATACATTCACATACTCATCGAAATAAAAACCACATCCATATATTGTTTGGCATGGAATCAGAAATGTTCATTTGTCTCAGTCTTCCCAAGTTCATTATAAAAGATAAAATGGCATGCAATCTCATCTCATCTCCCTCACGTCCTGTTGCTTTCTTTCTTTCCCTTTCTTTCTATACTCTTCATCAATAATTCTGCATATTGCAATAATAGATTGCACTGTTATCGGGAAATTTCTCGTTTTATTTGGAAATTTTTAAAATGGTAACTTAAAAAAAAATGTTAAAATCTTGAACAACTTGATCAACGTTGAGAAGAGTTAATTTTATTTAATTGAAATTGTAGAAGTTGCATACAAGTTTAATGCAAATTAAAATGATCTCAAGTCATAAAACATAGACATCTGATAGGATATATTAGATTGAAGTCGTGAATCTTCACAGCGATTTGAGTATTAGAAAAGTGTTACACTAGAACTTATAGAGTACGTTGCATTATTAAGGCATTTGAATGCTGTACTATCAATTATGTAAGGTTGAAAATTGGAAGGAAAAATTTGACAAAAATATCAGATCAGGATTAAGCAAGATAAAAATGACAATAACTTTAATTAGTGTTGATGAATTGTTGAACACCATTGGTTGGTCCAGATAGTTTTATAGTTTTAAAATTTCATGCACACGTGGAATTGCAATAAATTTTTTTGTATATATATATTCAAGTGGTGATCAAGAGTACTAGTTCAATTTAATATAATCAATTATAGAAGTGGTGTCTACATGATTTTGGTGTATTTTAATTTACATTGAATTTATCCACAACTCCCACTATTTCAATTAAATAAAATTAATCTCTTTCAACATTAATTAAAGTCATTCAAAACTTCAATCATTTTAATCTTGATATAAAAAATGTAATTCTCCCTTTACATGATTTTTTTTTAATTCAACTAAAATCATATATACTTAACTAATATGCTTTAACATTAATCAAAAAGTCATTCAAGATTTTAACAATTTTGATCCTGATAAAAATGTAATTTTTCCTTTACACGATTTCTTCTTAATTCAACTAAAATCATATTTAGGTAACACTACAATTCCGGTAAAATTACACTCCTATAATTAATTTCCCATTGTCTCGTCATATTTCATTACAATTAATTAAAGAAATTCTATTATATTTAATACCTTTTGAATAGAAATCCGGGTCACTTTCAAAAATAATATTTTAATTATTATTGCTATTATGCCGAATTTCTGAAGAATCAAATCGAGAAGTGCATATGATAAGAACGATTTGTTTAGTTCTTAAAGATGAGGGTACCTTTGTCTTGAGGACACAATGATTAAAAGAGACAGCGTGAAACATGAATAGCTCTCCGTGACTTTTTCTTGTCTGGTTTCACGGAACCTGTCGTCTTGTTTGTGGCTATACTTATCCTTATGTTTTTTTCATATATTTTTTCTTACAAAATTTCGAAGACAACCAATGACCTACGTCTCACCCTGTTGACCCATATCATATATTATACAGATGAGCCATGCATATCAAGAGCTCACTGAGGGGTTGCTTCACATTTTATAATTTTTGAAACTCTTATTCAATGATTCTTTAGAAGGAGATAGATAAAAAAAACAAAATTTCTTTATATATATTTATATATATAATAAATGCATGGTTGGACCAAGTGATATATAATTTGTATTATTTGTGCATATAAGCATTGAATACCTTTGAGGAGCATCACATAACATGGCTACTCTACAAGTGTATTGGATTAGATGGCATTATATGGAGCACACAGATTATTGATATGTAGGGTATTAAATATGTTGCATGTTTTCCGGAAATCAGAATTAACAAGGTAGTTTGCATAGAGGTAAACAGAAGATTTTGTTGCCCAAGGTGGCTTCATTTTTGTAAACAAATATTCATATTTTTCTGTTTTTTAAGAGTTTAAAAATAATTATTTTGAAGTAGGGGCTAGAGAGTAGAGTTCCAACTATATCTGCTAGAGAGATTCATAGACCTGCATAAACTGACTAAAGGAAAAATAATAAAATGAGGAACAGTGTAACAAAGATATGAAGTTATTTGGGATATGATCGCGCAAACTTTGTCAATTTGGTTTTGTTTTTGTGTAGTTTTTTTTTTTTATTCATTGTTCCACCTTCATACCAATTGACCAATGCATGAGAAAGTTTTTTATTTTTAGAGAAAAACGATTCCTTTTTACTTGGACAAAAGTCACAATGAAAGGGTAATTTGTGAAATGCATGACAAGGAACCTTTACATTTTAAAGACACCAAATCATCACATAACACATTGATAATTAGCTTATAGAAGGACACCCATAATTATCATCGGAACAATACACTAACTAAAACTAGATGGCTTGCTAAAAAGTTCACGAACAAATTGAGACACTTACCAAGTATGAAGCTTAATGCTCTAATTAATAAGGAAAAAGATAGTTAAGGTGTGATATTGACTAGATTCCAAGCATATAAGACTAAGAAGATTTCCATAGACATAGTACAAAGGGTTATTTCAGACCAATATAAGAATTTAAGGAGCATGGGAAGCAATGGTCCAGTGTTTGAGAGGATGTATGAGTGCAAGGCTTCTTCTGAGTAGTCGTAGATCATGATAGTACTTGAGATGTTTTTCGAAAGGTGTTGTTGGTTGGAACAAATTAAAAAAAAAAAAAAATAGTGTCCTTTAATTATAGTTCTTCTTCCATTTTTGTTGCAAAATTATCAATAAATTTTTTATGATTAAAATTCTTTTGAATCAGTTTTAATAAAAATTTGAGTAACACTGTTTAATAACCTCTGTAATAACTTATAATTTTTCAAACAAAATTTTACTATCAAGATTATAAGAATTATCATGTTTTAAAGTTTTAAGATTTTTACAGTATAATTTCAAATCTTGAGTGATTTAGGTCTTTTAATATTAAATAAAAATCCAAAGTTTCCTCATCAGCATTATATTACTCAAATGTTCTTTAAGATAACCATTTTTTTTATCTACACTATTCAACAAAATCATGATTTTATTATGTATATTTAGAAAGAGTTTCATCATATTCCTACAAATTTGACGTTTTAACAAATTCACGTTCATTCTCCATTTCAATTGCATTTTTTTTAAACTAATAATAGCATTCCCATCAGAGTACCTTGCTCATGTAATTAATAATGACTATGGTTTTTGACTGATCCTTGCTCATGTAATTAATAATGACTATGGTTTTTGACTGATATTTCAGGAACTTGAAAGTCTTGCACTAACTGTCTAGAGCGAGAATTAACAATGCTAGCTAAAGTGACCACAGAAATATGAGTATAAGTAAAAAGTCTTATATTAAATAAAAATAAGTAAAAATACAAGTAAAAAATATATAAACATTTATTATATTAAAAATATAATATCAAATTATAAGTTAAAAATGATATTATGATCTTTTATATCACATGTCTCTTATCTTATCTTATTGGTGTTGAATTTCTTTGATAGAAATAATTCAAGATAATAGAAAAGTGAAAGTTATTATATATTTAATATAATTTGGACTCCGAGACCCTCTTCAACTTGGACCATATTTAGGTGGAAATTGCTTCCTGTATTCCCACAATTGCTTCATGCACCCATCTATGTTATATCATAAATACCTTTGCCAGAAACCCATAACTTGGAGTTACTGCCTTTGCGTTTTTTCGTGACGGCGGCAGTGGCGTTAGTGGTGGAAGGAAAGGTTCTTTAGCAATGTTTTGAAGTAAGTGGGTGTGTTTATGGATGGTTTAATGATTGATGTAGGAGTGTAGAGGGAATGTTACGTGGTGAGAAGGATTTTTATTTCAAAAAATAAAATTCGGAAGACTTTTCTAAAATAGAGAGGTATGAAGAGCATTTTCGAAAAAACTTTTTCAGAAGCCAACTTCCTACTACGGAATTCGTAATTCATTTTCCCACCTCCAAGTTATTTGTGATATAACATAAGACTGATGGGTGTAGGAAACAATTGCCTATTTAGGGACATCACTCATTTTTTTCTGCATCCTCATATTTCTAGGCGGTGGTTAAAGGTCAATCTGTTGCCTGCCGCATCCGTTTTGTTGTTGTGATTGATTATCTGTTGTGTTATGTATGAAATTGAGTAAGAAAGTGTTTCGAATTGAGTTATGCAATCTAATTTTTGTTTTTATAAAATAAACTTTTGAATTATGTAATTAAGAAATTACTTTTGGATCACACGATTTACAACTCAAAAAATAATTTTTTTTAATTATGCAATCCAAAATTTGAATAACAATTTGTAGTTTTTTCTTTATAAAAAATAATTTCTGAATTATATAATTTAAAGTTTTTTATATATAATATGATTTTTAGATTATACAATTTAAAAATAAAAAGAAAATTTGAATTTATAAAAGTAATTTTTTTATGAATTATACAATTTAGAAGTTATTTTTAATTTTTAGATTGTGTAGTTCAGAAGTCAATTTTTCATAAATCAAATGGATAAAATGAGACTTTTTATATTTATAAGATTGATAAAGAAGTTATGGGGGTGAAAAAAGAAATCCCCTGTTAGGAAGGGTGGAAATCATGAGATGATCCCATTTGCTTTTGCTATTATAGAAGCTAAGACTAAGACTTTGGCTACGGATGATCTTAACAATATTAAGAGTAGAAAATGGACCTTCATATAAGATATAGAAGGTAAATTTACATGCTTCTCCAATTTTTTATAGTCTCATTTTACTCATAAAAAGTTCTTATACCATTTTACTTTTTGTTAAAAAATATTGGTATTTGTTGGGTTTAGTAGCATCATTGAATTTTTTTTTTTATGAAAATGTGGAGCATATAGATTGTGTAGAATCTTTATGGAATTTGGAGAAAGAAATATCCAGGTGACAATGGTTGAGTGGACTATGGTATAATGAATGTAGCATTGATTGATAGTCTAAAGTTTTAAGTTCCTCAAATAAAGGGATTTGATCATTCAAACAGAAAATCCTAAAGTTATCAACTTGAAGAAAGCAAGAGAGTCACAAAAGAAGTTTGTGATACCCATGAGTCACTGAACAACAAGTGATGCCATTAGTTCTTAATCATGTTAGAAGGGATTGGAAGTTTTTTGTTGTTGCAGTGTCTGCTTTAAGGTAGCATCGTGCAGGGCCTTTTTGTCACAGGTAACACAACTTTATGTTGGGATTCATATTATGATGTTCGTATATATCTACTTTATTTCACTATATCCTATGAGGGTATTACGTACCCAATTTTAGTTTGTCCTTTTTTTTTTTTTTTTTTTTTTTTTTTTGTTTTTATTTTTTCTTTTTTTTTTTTTTTTTTTTTTTTTTTTTTTTTTCTATATCGGTATAATTTTTGCCGAGATTGTATGATTCTGATTTAGATATAACTGATGGAATTTCTTACTGTCACGACACCTCGCTTACAATAGTTCTGGTTTAGAAGATGCACAACGGAACCTTGCTCTCATAAAACCATTCTCTTTAAATATTCCATTAGTTTAAATCTCTAAAGCTATCTTTTATTCATCCAATCATTATAACTGCACATTAGGGAAACCAAAAACTAATAGAATACGAAAATAATTGTTCGAAAAGCTTACCTCATTACATGTATTTTATGTGAGAATTTATTATCCAAAATCAAAATGTTAAAGTAAAGAAAAAATATGGTTTGTCGAAGAAATTTGGTTTACACTAAAAAAAGCTATTTAGAGACTAATATTTAGCTACCAAATGAAATGGTTGTTAATTATAACTAAAATAGTCACCAAATTAAATTTTGGTTGCTAGATAACTACAAAATAAAAGTAATGATTAAATTTAGTAACCAATTAAATCAAATAATTGATATCTAACATTAGCTACCAAAGTTTTAGTGACCTATGTCATTAGATTCTAAATTGGTATCTAATTAAGTTAGAGACTAATTTAAAATCTAATGGTATAGGTCACTAAAACCTTTGTAGCTAATGTTAGATACCAATTATTTGACTTAATTGATCATTAAATTTAATCATTATTTCTATTTTGTAGTTATTTAGCAACCAAAATCTAATTTAGTGACTATTTTAGTCTAAATTAGAAATCATTTCATTTGATAACTAAAAATTGGTCTCTAAATAATATTTTGTTTGTAGTGTAGTAATTTGAATTTTTTTTTCTCAATAAACTCATTAAAAAAACTTATGTAAATGAACCTGTATTGGCATAATAGACTTGTTCATGTTGAGAATTCAATAATCGAAAGCTTTACCGAGACTGAAAAATTAGCCAGAATTTGGTTTTTGAAAAGTCAAATTTTGAACTGTGAAGAGTACCACGGAATGTCAGAAACTCACTCAAAATTCAATTTCTCAGAAGTTGAATTTCTAATTGAGACAGTGTCTCTAAATGCAAGAAACTTATTCGAAATTCAGGAATTCATGTGATATTTCAACCCGTCTATATAATCAACATATTTACATGTTATGATTGTTTAACACAAATACTAACTAAACGCCTTAGTCCATCAGCAAAACGTACTTACTATCCAAAAAAATTTAGCTGTTTAAGCCAAAACATATTCCCTCCTAAATTACAATAATATATATCTTATGTTAGCAGTTTCCTCTTTGTGTGAGCTTCCAAGGAGCACAATAATATGTTCTTCTATCATTGGGTATATAGTTTGAATGTATGTATAATAGTACTTGAACTAGTATTCTTTAAAGATTGTTGTAAAGGATTGATCTACCTCACAATATTATATATAACAGTGGGTGCTCTTGTAGTAGTATGCATAAATGCTTGTACTTATGGTTTTTAACAACTCATGTATTTTATTATCTCTATTAGATCATACTGCTTAAACCCTTTGATTTTATTTCTTCATTTACTTTCGCATGATTTGATTAATAGTTTCAGCAGCTAATGATTCTGTTTATGTTAATTCAGCATGTGCACAAAAAGGACAAAAGCAAATAGACTCTTTTGCATTCATTCAAAAATACCTCTTTATTGGTTACCTTTTCCTATATGTGACTAGATTGATTTCTTACATTATCCTTGATGGTGGTAAAGAAGTTTCACTAGAATTTGATGGCAGGATATTATCATATGAATCCTGTAGACACATTTTGAGAGGATCAAGAATCATAGTAAAAGAGTTTATGGAAAATTGTGTGACCTTGAACATCATCTGTTGAACAACAATCCTTGGACCCATGAAAGAGCTTTTATGTATGATTTTGCCCTTGGCATTAAGACATATAACATATTGAACCAACATTTCTACATATGACCTATTGAACCAACATTTCTTAAACCCGTCGAAGTACAGATCCATTGCACAACTTATGGAGTAGGCATATCCTTAAAAGTCTTAGCTAAGATTGTTTCCTAATGGACAAAAGTCCAAATCTTCAAATCCAATCTATAATTATCTAAATCCATATTACTTTTAAGTCTTTTTTAATGATTTATATCAAATCTAAATCCACAATTTTGGATTTTAAGAAAATCCATTTTAACTGAATTTGGATTAGAGAACTTTTGGATTCTAAAAATTCAATATCAACGTAACTCTAGGTCAATTCAAGTTATAAAAGATTAGGTTAGGTCTATAAGGCAGGATTGAGTTGAGTTAGACTTGCTAGCTCATGTAAGGTCCAGCTGGTCATACAAGATTGGGTCAAGTCGAATCCTAAACAAGCCAAATCATGTCATGCTAAACTCAAACTAGGATAGACCAGACCTAGCTTAAGTTAGGCCACCTAGATCAAGGTCAAGCTAGGTCGAGCAGGGCCCAACCTTAAGTCAAGTTAGGTTACATCACCTTAGTTAGTCTTAACTAAGTCAAGGCCAAGTCAAATTAGGTCTAGCTAGAACCGTGTCAACTTGATTGGGTTTGGCCAAAGTAAGGTTGGGTCAGATGGTACTCACATTAAGGTGAGTCAGGTCGACCCACATCAAACTATGTTAGGACAGACCCACGTTAGATCGAATCAAGTCAAGACCAAGTCAGGTCAATTTGAAAAGGCCTAAGTCGTCCAAAATAGATTGGGCCTGAGTCAAGTTAAGTCCAACATGACTCAGGTTGGGTCGAGTCAACTGAGATTTAAGTTGGGGTGAGAAGGCTTCTATCCAGAAGAGGTATAGTGGATTTCAGGTGCTAAGTTGAATAAGATCGAACCAAGTTAAGGTTAAGTCAACTCAGACTTAGGTTGATCTGAGCATAATTGGTCCATGTCAAGTTGAATTATAGCAAGCTACACTTGTTCAAATATAATCGAGTTAGATTGAGTTGAGCAAAATTCAAGTATAAGTTAAATGAGTTCTGGTCCACGTCAAATTGGGTGCAAGTCAAACCAAACTAACCTAAATCTAAGTTAGGAAAGGTGAGGTTAACTTAAAGTAGTGTAAGTTTTAATTGGAACAACTCTAGCCCTGGGTTCAAAGTGGTGTAAGGTTTAATTGAAGCAAGTCTAGCCCAAATCAAGTTGGGTTCAAAATGGTTAGGTTATGTTGCACCTAGACTAGACTAGTGAACACCTACGAACCCTTTCCGAGCACCGTGCTCCTCATGCGACTGAAGGAACATGTGTTTCTTGGAATTTTTTTCGTCACCTGGTTCTTTACCCGCCGAGTGTCTTGAGAGCGCCTACAATTATTCAACGAATGGCCTACCATTTCACAAGAAACACAATATTTTGGCAATCTTTGATAGATAATTGATAACAATCGCAAACTCTTACTTTTCATCAGGATTTGATCCGGAAGTTCTTTGTTGATGTCAACATCCACCAGAATCCCGCAAGACTTCTTGACAATGCAAATATGGAAGGATAACGCTATGCCAACACTCCTTGCAATGGAACAAAGAATCTGTGGACGTCAATATTCTTGAGGGAGGTGAAAGGATACGTATCCAACATTGTGCTTTAGTGGCTTCAACCTACTAAGATGGTTCTTGCAACCATCAGACACACTCTACACCAATGGCAAATTATAAACCAATAATTAGTCTAGTTATCATGAGCAAAATCTTAAACCATGCACGAGTTATTGGAAGTGAAATAAACATGAGAAGAGAAGCGATTCATTTAGAACTTAAAAAAGTAAAGCTCACACATTCCGTAGGAAGTAGTGAATTTTGTGAAAAATTTAGTATTCTTCATTTAGCTATCCTAGAGCTACTATGTAGTTCAATTTTAGTACTGTTCAGTCAGTTAGATGACTTCCTTAGTTGCATTTCTATCTCTATCCCCATCCTCCCTTTTTTAATTTCTTTTGCATTTTTAGGTGCTAGCTAATTGCTGGGCAAAGTGCAAATTCAGGAGCCAAACAAAATTTGGGTTGAACATGGCTATACCTTAGCCCAAAATCAGGACATACTTCAGACCCATCAGCTTTATGACAAAGAACCCAAATCAAATATGTACAAGGACAGAATGACTATCCTAGCTATGTTGTTTCCTTTGAAAGCCATTTTCAATGTTCTCTCTCCTTCTCTTTCAACATCTCCAATGTAGGTATAAATTCTGTTAGTAGCAAGCTAGTGGGTCTTCTAGGTTTCATTACAGTATTGCTAAGGTGGGGTTAGGTTTGGGTTTTTGTGTTGGTTAGTTCCGCCCAATCAAAGACCCGAAGGAACATTAATATGCGATTTTTTTTTCTCAAAACTTACATTTTGCACCCATGCTTTCTTCGTGCACTTCCATAGAGGTGTTGAAAATATTAAAATGTTCATGCTTGAATTGTATATTTCAGAAACATATTATGCAATCTGAAAAATAATTTTAGATCTGAAAATACATTTTGAATTTTAGATTATAAAACCAAATTACATAATCTAAAAATGTATTTTCAGAGTTTGGATTCTATAACATAAAATACATTTTCAAAATTTTTTGAATTGCATAATTTAAAAATATATTCTGGATTACATAATCCAAAATATATTTATAAGATTTTTGAATTATGTAATCCTGAATCCATTTTCAAAAATACATCATTTGGAATACATTTCTGGATTTTCATATTACACAATCCTAGATTTACATAAACTGAAAATGTATTCTAAATAATATAATTTTGAATATATTGTTGAATTATGTAATTTAAAATAATTTTTTATTTTTAGATTGTATCATTTAAAATAGATTTGAAGATTATGTAATCTAAAATATTTGAAAATCATAGAATAATAATATAGACTTTTTCTACCCATATAAAAGTATACTAAAAAAATATGAAAGTGGTAAAAGAAATATTTTTTTTCTCCAAGTAGTACTGATACAAATATGCGAGTCCTCAAACATTGGACCAATTTTCTTGTAGGAGAGGTACAAAACAAATACCAAAATACGATTTATGGAAACCAAATGCTGGCAAAAAGCAAGTGTAATTATTACACTAGTTGGAAAATTTTTCTTTGAATCAATGTTATTACGGGGAAAAAAAATCTTAGCATGCGTACACGAAGACATGTAAAAACAATCAAGTGAATACTTAAAATTATTGTTTAAAAAACATTCTTGCTATTTTTAACGCTTTAATTAAAAATAAAATAACCCGTTCAAGGACATACGTACCGAAGGCACCAGAAAGTGGTAATTTGAGAAGAATTATATATATATTTTAGTTTTTAGTACTGACATGACATTTTTAATGACATTGATATTGATATTATTATTATTATTATTGTGATTGATAAATTATATGATGACATAAATAGAGTAGAGATAAAAAAAATAAAAAAAAATCTAAAAAAATAACCGAAATATCTTATATTATAAGGCCGACGAATTAATTGAGCTTTCATTTTATATTAAAATGTGAGACAATGAGTAAAATTTAACTCTGAATGCTAATCAGAACGCACTTAGATTTATTATTTTTGGTAACTTTTTCCTAACCTGTGAGAACTGATGCAAGGTTGTCGCTTGCATGTTGGAGGGAAACTCCTGTACTTTCAACAGATTAGGGAATCAATTTGGTTCCATTTTCTTGTCCTCTACCTTCCCAAACATATACTCTTTAATATATTTTCTTCTTACTGTTTTAGTCCAAAAATAAAAGAAAGTAATTTTAAAAACATAAAGTATAATAATGAAACCGTAATCATATTTTAAAAACCACATATTTTTTTTAAAGTAGAAATCAAACACACTTAGCATCGACTTGTAGTACACGTGGACACGGTTGTTTTGTTTCCGGTCTGAAACCAATTAAAGTAGTGAATTACCATAGTAGCCTTGACAGCTTATTGGCAGAAGTGACATCATATAGCATTGGAAAATGAAGAAGAAAGAAAACAGTAGTAGTGGTGCAAATCGGAGCTGTGATGGAAGTTGGAGAAGTGCATCAGAGTCGAAGATCTAAGTCAATCTTCTTAACATCTGATTCTTGCTTTGGCTTGTCCACCCAAAAGCTACCTGGCCAATACAAATCCACAGCCTGTTCAAGCATAAAGGGTGTCCATGGTGCCACTCCAACCCCATTGGAATCATTGAATCTAGCCACCATAGCAGACCTTTCTCTGCCTGGTTTGTGCACAAGGGAGTGAGGCTGTATTCCCAGAGACCTAGATGCCAGAGAAGTGTAAGGAAGCCCCATTGGTGATCTTGTTGCCATCATCCTATGAGACTGGTGGTAGCTTCTGGCTGCTTCTCTCTCCCTCTTGTGTGCATTCTGGTGACCCCCTAAGGCTTGTGAGCTGTAAAACTTTCTCATGCAGAAGTTGCATGAGAAAACCTTGCTGTGGTGAGGCTTTGCTGAGTTTTGTTCTTCTGCTGCCTCCACAGGCATGTCTCCTTTGGGGCCTAAACTCAGCCATTCTCCTAGGTTGTCACCTTCAGGAGTCAGAATTTCACAGTTGGCATGATTGTCATTGATTGACACATGCTCATGATGATCATCAAGGTCATCCTCCCTGAGGAAGGTCATGGTAAAGAATAGTTTTTGTGGGAGAGGGAGAAGTGGTTGAGGTTAAATAAGGACAAAGAAAGAGGAGGGGTGATTGATTGAGGAGAAGGGATAGGAAGTAGGAAGTGGGAGCTGAATATTATTTGGTGAAGTGTTATGTCTTTATGAACTCAGCACTACGCCATGTCTTGTGTTCCCACCCAGTTTTGCATATACTTTAGAGGGGAGAATTGGGACAATGCTAATGTCATCTGGTGGTGTTGGCAATTTATGGCTTCAGATTCCTACTTGTCTTCAGATTTACACTACTTCTAGCATCTATATAGGTGCTCGGTGGTGGATTTGGAATGGACCCTTGACTATTAAAAGTGTTATGCACTGTTAGACTCAGATTGCATTTTTTATTTTTATACTTCACATACGTGGCAACAATGTTGAGGAACAATACGTATTGGAATCGTCGTAGCTAAAACAAAATGCTGCAATCACCAGAGAAATTCATCTTTTAATTATACATTATCTTAATTTCTCGAGGTCAAATAATGAAAGGTAATTCTATCAGACGTACCGACAGACACTGAATGTGAATACTTACTTCTGTCGTCAAAATTCAAACTTTGGTTCAGCGTGTGAAATTAAATCCTTACACTAAACTTCATTAAGCTTCAAAGGCATGTATAAATGGGGTGATACCAAGATGGAGGAGTAGGTTGAACTACCTAGTTCAACCATTTTTAGGAGGTTGGATGTTCCCGTCGGGAATAACTTTACTATCCTTTTGTATAGAAGAAGAAACTTCGATTGAGCTGAAAAACACTAAGTCAAAGTCAAAAGACCATTAGAGGTAAGGATTCTAGTAAGATTTTCTCGTGTCATCTCACATTATAATCATTATAAACTAGGACTATTTTTTTAAACTCATTTTGAAAAAAAGAAATTACTTGTATCCATCTCATATTCAATGTGGATGGTAATTTTAATTTCATATTCAGACCCACAGATACTTATATATCTACATTTTACTTATATCAATAAAAATAATAATTAAGAAATTGTTACAATAAATTGAAACCCATTATCATATCATCTTAATTAACTTTAAATTATCCAAATATATTTATTAAGACTAAAATTTCCAAAGGTACTATAGTTAAACAAGTAGATATTAATTTATATATGATAGTAATTGATTAAAGGTTAATGACGATGGTGCTCTTAGAAATTGTCTCAATCATACTGGTATAATATGTTATGTTTAAAGAGTGTAGATAAGAGTTTGTTGGAGGATTTACTGTCAATTTAGACATCAAGTCTTCTATTTAGATTGAGTTAATGGTTGTCATTCTTATAATTGCAACACACATGTGATATTAAGTAATTGACACGTGTATTGAAAAGATTGACGTTAATATGCAATTAATCTTGAATGAAATCACTAAGGATTTTAACTTTATGAAAAAAAAAAGTAATACAATCCTTCAAGGTTAATTATATATTTTTTTCTCACAAGTGTTAAATACTAAAGACCAAACACATACTCAATTATCTCAATCATTAATACCTTTCAAACAACACTATCAGAACTAAAGCTTTTTTCACTAAGATTTCTTTTCTTTTATTAAAAAAATAAAATATGTCCATGTACAAAAGTGCATCCTCTTTAATTTATACAAGTCTAGTTAGAGAGATATACATTAACCTCTCCTTATTTATACAAAAATAGCACACTTTAAATGACTAATAAAGTAAATTTTTTTAAATTTAAAAAAAAAACCATGAGAGTCTAAATTGTATTTTATTTTTATTTTATTTTATGCATCTGTTCTTAAACAAGACTAAGTAATTAATAACTAATATAGGAAGACAATATTATTGTTATTAAGAAAATATTTGTTTCTTAAAAAATTATTATTTGTTTACCATCCAAGAAGAGTCTAATAAATGAAGCAGGTATTTTTTTTTTATAAAACTGACGTGCCAAGTATCATTATGAGTTTAAAAAAATTCAATTAAATTACCATTTTCATGCTCATCAATCGTTTCTAGAGCATCAAAATATATAAATACATAAAAAGAGTGAAAAACATGATCAAACTAAACTTATAGAAATAAGGTAAGTTTAAGAAAACCTATTGAATAATCATAACTAATGAAACAAGTAATTTGAAATCCTCTTGCGCAATATTTAAAAAATATAGTTTTTTTATTTTCTTATAGAAATACGCAGTAGAGAAGAAAGAATAAAAAAAAAGTAATATATGTTAATAGGTATGTGATGGAGATAAAAAAGAAATTACAACATGTGAAGTTTGGGTGTAAAAAATTAACATTTATTAACGGGGTTGGTAGAGTGAAGTAAAGTTTCATATTTGAAAACTCGCATATCTGAACTTCGCGCCTCTTAGATCTTTGAAAATATCATCCTCTTCATAATTTTGTATAATATTTAACATTTATAATTTATTTCAATCGTATTAAAAATGACAAGAAGTATATGATCTGAAACCGAGAGGACACATTGCGTCACCCAGTTCTGCTTATTGTATTAAATTCTGTATAAATTTATCAGTGTTTTTCATCTTTTTATACAAAAAGGGAAAACAAAAGTCTCATAATTGTAAAAAAAAAAGTGAACTATACGATATATAGAAATTTATTTTACTTGCGAACCAATTTGAATCTTATGTTGTTATGTATTAGTAAAAAAATATGTTCTTTTTAATCTGCTAGTAACAACATATGGTGATCTTGAAAGGTGAATATTTTTATGTGTGTAAAACTAGTTTATGAATCAGTCAAAATGATTTATAAATTATAAGACACACTCCAAATATAACTAATAGGGCTTTTAAGCAATGACTCTTGTTTTATAAAAACATATGACTTTCTCTCCAACGAAACTATGTTATATATTGATAAAAGACATGAGACGATTCATTAATAACTAGAGTGTATTTGGAATAGTTACTAAAATTGAATTACTAATCTCAAACGTATAATTGATTCAAATCAAAAGTCAATTTTTGTTTGAATGGTTTTAAAAAATATATATATTTTGTTTAGGTACGGTAAAAAAAAACAACATTTTACCCAAGAAAAGTACGTATAAAGCTAAAATGAAAAAAAAATATTGAAAATATACATGAATTAAAATTTTCAGATTGACAAAAGTAACTTATTTGAGAAAAAAAAAGAGACTAAATTTCATTTGACATTCACAACAAAATAAAATTGAAAAAAAACACTTTTTATTTAAAAAAAAAAACTGAAATGTTTAAAAAGTATTTTAAAAAATGATTAATAATTATTGTTGCGCTTGTAAAAATAAAAATAAAAAATTGAATATAAAAATTTAAGATATATACATATGATTTTCTTTATAAGAATAAATCATGCAAGAAGAGAACTAAGAATTCAATTGAATAAAAAGAGAAGGACAAAATATAAAAAATTTAAAATGTACACTTGTTTTTTTGTGAAAAGAGTGAGAAGATCTTGAACAAAGTTTGAATTTCGTTTCTACAGGAATCTTTTCAATATGTTTACGACTCTATGAAATAAAAAGTTGGATTAGTCCATCCTAATGTAAATATAGGTCTCATACTAAACGGATAAAAAAAAATATTGTCATTGAACTACAGAGTGTTACATTATTAACTTTTATAACAATCAAAAAATAATCTCCGAGAAGAAGTTTTAGCAAAGAAAAAGATTTGATTGAAAAAGAAGTGATTAAGCATGGGTAGTTGTGGGCCTGTGTTCGAAATGAAGAAGGGTGTTTCTAGTGATCAAAGCGAATAGGCTCCCACACCGGATCCTGCAAACTAAGTTGGTGTTTTAGCAGTGGTAGATTGGTACATTCAGCGATCTTGCAGTGTTGGTGTTTTAGAAGCCACAAATTTGATGTGGGAAAGATCTAGTTAGAGTTACATTGACAGAGAAAAACATAGGCATAGTGGGACAGTAATAACGTGGGATCGGTGAGGGTATGGTCCATCAAAGACATAAGATGGAGTTGATTTTGTTGCTACTCAGAGAAGTCACGGCAAATAACGCATGGTAGGCAATATTGGAAAAGAGGGGCAGATTGAAAAAAGCAAACTCTATGCCCAACATTAAAAAAAAAGGACCAAATACACCCTAAAGATAGTGGATCGAGTTGTCGCTGCTTGTGCTCAATCTTTATTTTTATTCATAATAATGTAATACTCCTATTCTGGAAGTTAAAGGGGTCCGCAAAAGCTGTCAATAATGGTGAGAAAAAGTTAGGGGGGGAAGGGAGAAGTGATACTGAGTTTTTAAATCAGTTTCTAACCAAGATATGATGGTTGTGTGGTGTCTAGTTGTCAGTGGGCTACGTCCATGCACAGTGCAAGTGCATTTTCAGCCACTTGTGCTTATTCTTAGATATCACTCTCATCCCATTCTTAACAAAGTTTATAATTTCCCCAGTAATGGGATGATGAAGCCATTCTGATGTTGAACCAAAAAATAATTGAGGTGTTGGATTGATGAGTCGGAAGTTACGAATTAGACATGTCTTATCTTGTTGGAATATAATAAATTTTAAATTACTAGGATTAGAAGCCAAAAGAGTTGTCAATGATCTACAGAACACTCAAATCAGCGTCGGCCAAAAATATAGTACCTACCCTTTTCTTTAACTCGTGCCTGCTTTCGTGATTCAACATCACCCCATTTGCAAATACACAGCACATTCCAAATCACTTCGTCGCTTCCTTTTGTTTGTATTGACATGTCACCATCACAGAATTAATCAACAATCAGAATATTAAGGACACTTCTAGATTTTAAATATTGGTTTAATGCTAAATTAGAAGGTGAAAAGACCCTGAAAATGAGGTTGTTTTCTTTGATAATTAAAGTCAGCCAAGGCAGTGACTAGGCAGGAGTTGGGATTGGATAATAAGTGCATATTGAGTCAAAATGTGAAGAGGGTATCAAGTTGAAGCATTTTGTGACAAAGATCCAAGCAAGCAAGCAACAAGTGCTGGTTCTGAAGTGGTTAAAAGGAATAAGCTAAGTGAGCTTGGGCTGGCTTATCCTGATATATTCCTAGGTATGCTTCTGTTTGGTTTAATGCTGCTTTAAAACATCTATTAAAATAGAAGACAAAAAAGGTAAAAGATGGCATGGAAAAGAAAAACTGTGAAGGAGAACAAATTCTAATCATGTAGCAGATGCTAATAAATTGTGGTCCTCTTTAAAAGTTTTGCTACTACACTTTGCAAAGGTGAAATCCTTCAATTACACGCTAGTACACTTCCATCACCAAGTACAAATGGGAACTGTAAATCTGTGCCTTCATGTGAATGTGGTAAACACTCTATTTTGTTAAAAGCGAAAAAGCACCCACTAACGTTTTTCAAAACAAATTATAACTAAAATTAAAATTAAAGCAAAGACTTAATTTGTTCCAAAAAAAAAAAAAACATCAACCTCGAAGGAGAAAAGTTTTAAATACAAATTACTTTTCATGGTAGGCACTATATTTTTTTTCCACAAATATAACAATTTTCAACGGAAAACTTTAATATAACAGATTTATGATTTTTTTACATTTATATATTTTTAAACTTCTTTATTTGTTTACACAATAGAGCACTTTAATTCAATTTTTTTCTGAAGAGAAAAGCAATCCACCTTGTTTTTACAAAAGTCCATGAAATAAACAAAAAACATGCATGTTATTTCATTACCCACTAAACTGCATAAACCAAACTGTATCGACCTCCATATGTAATAAGCCTTTTTCTATTCTTCTAAAATACCACAACAATACCAAATCAAAAAATTGATGGAGTCAAAATTTATCCAAACACCTAAAGAACATGTGATGTTAATATTCTTCTAAAATTTTGTAGCTTTTAAAATTTTAGTAGTTTTTAGTGTTTAAGTGGGATATTTTGTGTTTATTTCTAATTCACTTTGTACATGATATAGTATACCACAAAAGGCTATATTTGATACCTTTTGAATCATACAAATGAGTGAAGATTGTGTATTGTTTGATCATTCCATGACTTTTATTAAAGGATGCTAAAAGAAGTTTTATTCATTCCAAAAGTTTATTTTTGCAACTAAACAATAATGCATTTAATCATACGTATATTTTACATCTATTTAGTGTAAAAAGATAGTGGAAAATATTTTCTTAATTGTTTGTAAAAATTGTTTACATAGTCTAATGATAAAATAAAAAAAAAATGTGTAAGATGGTTAGTGTGATATAAGGAAGACTAGTAGATAGCCTGATTTAGATAAGAAGAGAAACAAACTATGGAAGTGAAACCTATAGTAGTAAAACTATTAGTTTTCACTAATTCTTAAATTTTTGTTTATTCACTTTTATGTGTCTATATGCTCTAGACCATAATTATGGCATTAGATATAAGATTTTTAACACTTTAAGCATATAAGGAAAGAAGAAAAATTTGTGTCTCAAATCTGTGAGTCTCTTTTAATTAATGACTTATTTTTTTTTTAAAAGAAAACACAGATTATTCTTAAAAAATATCTTAATACAACTTTATTTACTTTCATCTCGTAGAAAATATAGTAATATTTATTTTCTTTAAAACAATAATAATATTTAAACTAACTTAAAACATACACCACAACTCAATGTTACATAACATAATAATAATTTATGTTACATAACATAATAATAATTTAACTGTATCTCCTTTTTTTCGACTATGTTTAAAATTAGTATAAAATCAATTTGTATATCGACATGTATAAAATGTAATAACTAAATAATTTCATCAATAAAATATAATATTTTTATTTATGTTAAAATGTACGCATGACATCATAAAAAGTGAAATACATACTAATAATTTCGTTACCAAAACTTTGTATATACACACAAATTTTATGAAGATTAAATAATGTTGTTATTGTTGGGACATTTTAGAATAATGCTCATCTATCTTTGATTTCTTTATATCTAACTCCTTTATTATAGTGTATGATTTTTGTGTATAATCTTTTGAGTCTTTCTTTATAGACTATCTAGATTGGATGTCATTAACGATGAAACTATGAGTCTTTAGTCAATTGAATCTCCAAACAACATAATGACATATATCGTGTAAGGATAAAATGATATATAGATAGACTTTGAAGTTATGTTATTAGGTGACTCCATCACCTCGTTTGAAAGCATTGTATCAAATGAACTAAATAATGAGGTAGACGAATTGACTAACATGTTAATCCATATGTTTGCAAAAAAGAGTCTTCAATTCTATTCAACTTCTTTTTAGAGTAATGTTGTAACTTCATACAAAGCATAAAAAAAAAGGTGGAAAGCAAGTTAATAAATTACTTCCCTTTGCATCATGATTAGAGGTACCCAAAAATCCCAATAACATTTTATTTACAACAAAACAAGAGTAGAATAATATCTTATCATGAAATAGAGAGATATGGGGTGTGGGAGAGAATAAGAGAGTTTAGGAGAAAAGTAGAAGCTCCTCATATTTAGTTGCTCTATAAATGGAGGATAGAATATATTTGTCTTGGGTCCTCAAAGATGATGACTTGAGCTTCAAAGTGGTGTCTTCTTATAGAGAAAATGATGAGATAAAATTTGTAGAAAGAGATGGGAGAGAAAGGAGATTTCGACCATGCAAAGGGAGAGTACGGAGAGAGTTTCTCCTTAGCATATTATAGGGTAATAGGTTGACCTTAGGAGATTTTTTAATAATTGTTTTTCACCTATCGTGTGTCATATAAGATACCTAATTTAGTTTTACTTAACTTAATTTCATTAAACGTAAAACTCCACTTAAGTGTCTTATTTAGTGTTTAATTTTATTAAATTAAGTGTTTGATGATTTTTTTTAAGTTCAGTTAATTAGTCAATTTAACCATAGTTATTTATTTGCTTAATTTTAATCTATAGTCAAACAATTAATCAAAAGTCAACTTTTTAAAATTTGTACATGTAGAATCCATTTACCATTTTTTTAATCACTAAAAATAATATATAAATAATAGAGTACTAGAAGTACTTAAACCCTTTACATAAAATATGTACGTATTTATCATTTTCATCTTCATACGTATTTATCATTTTCATCTTCATATGTTGTTTTTCACTAATTAAAGTTTTTTAATTAGTGCACGATTTAAGATTAAGATTTATATTCATTCTCATGACCAATGTCACTTTTATTAACTTTATGGGAGAAAAGTTATTTGGTTGAATTGCATAATATGATTTTTTTAATAAAGAACTTAATCTCTACATTATAAATATTAATTATTAATTATTTGTTAAGTTAAAGTTTAAAATTTGGAATATTATATCCTCATCCTTATTCGGAGTATTTTTTGTCAAAAGCATGATTGAAATTGCATGTTTATTCAATTTAACATACAAGTCTTGTGTAAGGTTTAAAGGGGTTATAGACATTAAATTTAATGCTTCACGTGTCTATGAAAAGAGGAGAAAATATATTCAAGTTTGTTTTTCACAACCTCAACACAATTCATAATACTTTTCTATCAAATTGAAGTTGTTGAATTTGTAATGCTTGTGTGCATGAAAAGACCTTACTTATCTATAACCTCGCCTAATAACATTACTTCTTGAAATTTGTAATATTACATCCTCATTCTTATTTGGAGTACTTTTCGGTCAAAAGCATGATTTAAACTCCATGTTTATTCAATTTAACATACAAGCCTTAAGTAAGGCTTAAAGGAGTTATAGACATTAAATTTAATAATTAAGGTGTCCAAGGAAAGAGGAGAAAATATATTTTATTTCTCACAATCTCAACACAATTATTCATAATTTATTTTTATCAAATTGGCAATTGAAATTGTTGAATTTGTAATCCTTATTTGTACGAAAATACCTTACTTACTAATTTCCATCTAAGCTTATAAATTTACTTCTTAGTAATGTTAGACTATATTAAAGTTCACATTAGTTAAAGATTGTCTTAGGTAAGTTTTTCCTACACTTATTATTAGGTATAAAGAAAATTATAATTATGAGTGAAAACATTGTTGTTTAAGAAGCTTCGAGCATTCTCTAGTCACTCCTTCAAGTTCTTGATCTCCTTCTTCTTCTTTGTTTATTGTTTTTAAATTTAGTATTTTTTTTTCTTTTTTTAACGTTTGTGATAATTTGTCCTTTTATTTAACATTATTTTTTATAATTTTATTAATTGTCACGAAATTGGAGGTTGAACGTTGTTTATCATTAACTAACATTCACTGAATTAATAATAATAAGTAAAGATAGAAATATATCAATTTCGTCGAAGTTTCAAGAAAACATGTATGATAGAATACAAATATAAGCCCAAAGCTAAACTGTAATATCCAGTCAAATACTAATTTCATTTGTATGATCATTTTGTATTAAATCATAAAGTAGTCTCGTAGTTATTGCATATATATGCCTTTTTTTTCTTATTTTCTATGCATCTATTTTGCATCATAAAAGTAGTCATGTACCTTTAAAGTTTTTGGGAAACTAGCTTCTAATAGCTTTTAATTAAAAAAAAAAAAAACTAGTTTATGAACACTCAGTACAATATTTAGTTAAACTTCTTAAGTTTATCTACGTGTGAGAAAGTAATTTTCTTCCTCTAACATCCTTCCAATAACTTTGAGCAATATATATATATATATATAAGAAACTGAAGCATTTTTTTCAAAAATAAATATCAACTGAAATATAATAAAAATGAAGGGATGCCATCACAATGATCAAGTTTTTATTTACTCTTTGAATAACTAGAGATAGATCCACTTTTATATTATAGTTAATGGATGTTATTTATTATTAATATGAAACATATCATATGAAAATTGAGTTTATGGGGTTAAAGTTGACTTGGGTAAATATATCTATAACTATAAAAGATAAAGAAGTAAATGAATTACTTAATTAATAAATTAATTAACAAACTTATTTATAAAATAATAAATATTTTTCTCATTTAGTTTATATAAAAAATAGTTTTACTTTTAAAATAAACTAATTTTAACTTATAATTTATAAAATATGTTTAAATCATTTTACTTGATCTGTTCTTCTATAAATATTTATACAAAAATTTTATATAAAAAAAAATCTAAGTTTTATTAATCAATGCATCAAAATACTAGTGTAAAAGAGATTTTTTTTTATGTCTGTTATTTAGAAATTTTTATATTTATTAATAGTCCAACGTGAATATAGATGATGTAAATTCATGTCGAATCAAATATCTCTTAAAAGCTTTTATTTTATGTTAATTTATGTTAGATTATAACCATGTCTAATATAAATTTGTAATAAAAAATAAATTAAAAAGGTCCAAAATTTACGTCAAATATCTTAGTATAATTAAAATATATTATATATCCTAAACTTTTCATATAATTTTTTAAAAATATATAGTATAAATTACCTATAATTTAATTTACAAAATTATAAACAAACTAATTACTTATTAATAATTAAGTTATTTTCAGAACTAATATAATTAATTAGTTCCTGTTATTTTTCTATTCCTAATTTTTTATTTTTAATTCTAAAAATTTAACAAACATTTATGTATTCTAATAAATTAATTTTGATAATTAATCTCAATATTCTAATTTTAATATAAAGTATCAACAACAATCAAAAGAGACATTAATCTATCGTGGTAATTAAGATTCTTAAAAACAACTAAGATATCAATTTAAAAAATAAATGAAAAATTAAGATCACTGATGCATAAAGGAAACACATAGAAAAAAACAACCAATACATAAAACCAGTGACAGAATAAAAGAAAAAACATATGAACCAACAAATATAGAAGTCTCTACGATCTCGCCTCAACCGTAGGTACCGCCGAGGTGAAAGCAAGAGAAAAGAACTAAAATACGTCCTTTCATGAAAGACTAAAGAAGGAAGAAAAGATCCCTCCATGAATATCAGACATAAAATTCTTTCTTTTACCATTCATTTTTACAAGGTATAGCTAGAGAGAATTAATATAAAAGGAGTAATGTAAATAACCTTTTTTCACAGAGGAGAGTCATTGGACATTATATATTTTTTGACCTCTGTCATTCATATTAATTAAATGATTACGTGTGTATTAGGTAACTCTCTTATCAATATAATTACATAAGGATATTGTTGTAATTTTAATGTAAAATAACTTTGTTACCACCCTTTAGCTTAATACCACAACTTTTGTTCCTGTTATTGCTATTTTTCCTATTCCACCAAAGCAATAACTTAATGACCTTTTTTACGAACTTCGATAGGCGCAATATCAAAGAGACAGACTGTCACAAAACCAAGTTGAGGCTGGAGGGAACAAAAGATGAGTCTTCTGGAAATATCAAATTTAAAAACTATTCCATCCTTTTCCCATTTTAATATATGGAATCTAGGGTTTCCTTTCCCAGAAGGGGTAAGACGTGGCAGCATTTTGAAACAGTAGTGTATTCTGGTATCTAATAATGCAGGGACAGCTTCCAAACCTTCCAAAATCAACACAAACACAAGTGCCTCATAATTGGTGAGTTTGAAGGTAGACGTTGAAATCAGTCCTAACATCCATGCAATAGCAGAACAAGAATACATGGAAGGAAAGGTAACAGTACACTGCATAATCTTTCCTTTTGTGGGACATAATGCTGCCCAAAGTTGTCACAGTGGCACGTGATCAAAACTATAAAGCAAAAGAATGTGCCTCACATGTGACAATAATAATATGCATCAATCTCGCACTAACCCAGCAGGAGCTACTAGACCACTCTCCTCTCGCCATGCTCACCGTCCAAACCAAAGGCTCAGGAACTTGCAGAATAATATCTCACTAATCATAAACAAAGATTTTGTTTTTTTTATCACCCCTAAGGAGAGTGTATATTATATGCATCTTGGGAGAAAGAGATAAAAAAGGACAAGGGTAACAAGTGATGAGTATGAAAAGAAGAACTTAAGATAGATAGATAAAAGTTAAGATTGAAAATAATCAGAGGTGAAACCTAAGCTACTAGTTCCAGGACTTTGACACGTCAAACTTAACTATAGGAGTGTAGCTGTTGTTCTGCTAGATATAGAGAACGAAGGTTACAGTAGCATGAACTAACTTGCACATGCCATCCTTCTCTAATTAAGGTGCAACTTAATAATAAAAAGTTAGTTCTCATCCCACTCCCTATGTATTTTTCTGTTTCCCTTTATCTATCACGTATCATTTTACTACCAAAATACATAGATTAGGAAATGGAAATGAATGAATAAATACAGAATCATATCATACCGTTTTGAGTTAAAATCCTAAATATGTAATTATGTTGAATATGATGATTCATAATATAATTCTATAAGACGAATTGATTTTTTTTTTATTTGATTTTGTAGGACTCTTTATTAGATTCTATAATTGCACGAGTTTCAACTCTATCCAACTAAAATATATTAAATTAATCCAATAACTTAATCTTTAATTTTTTACGGATTACAGAAAAGTTCTATTTTTTTAATTTAAAATTCAATTCAACAAAAATATTAAATAACGATGATGATGATAATAATAATATAATTATTATTTAATTTATTTCATTAACTAAAAGTGTATTTTTGAAATATTAAATTATTAAATTATTTAAATATTAAATAATATATTTTATTTTAAAAAATATATTATATATAAAAATCTAATAAAAATATATTATGTAAAATTAAAACTCTAAACCCTAACTCGACTTAATCTAACACAGATAAAATCAGTTGAATTAGATTGAATGTAATAAAAAAATTGCAGAAACCCAACTAAATAATGTTCAAAATTCTTCTTTCATTGAATTGATTAACGGGTTTGTCAATGTGAAAAATCTATTGTATTTGAACATATTTTTTCTATTGTGATCAAACTGACTATTGTTAGACTTTTTCATTGGTGGTTTCATCAATTAGATATTAGATATTAAGAATGTCTTTTTGCAAGGCAATCTTGATGAAGATGTTTACATGGAACAACCTTCAAGGTTTGTTGCTCAGGGAGAGTTTAATCTACTTTGTAAACTACGTTGGTCTCACTATAGTCTTAAACAACCTCTATGTGTTTGGTTTAGAAAGTTCAGCCACATTATTCAAACCTTTGGGTTGAAATGCATGAAGCAGATAATTTTATTTTCTATTGTCACACCCTCCTAGAAAATGTGTACTTAATAAGTATGTTGATTATATAGTCATTATAAGAAATGATGTTGCTATAATATCTTGATTAAAGGAACACTTGTCATTTTCAAAACAAGGATCATAAAAGTCTCAAATATTTTTTGAGCTTTGAAGTAGTTCAGTCAAAGGAATGTGTTGTAATTTTCAAAGAAAATATGCTCTAGATATCCTAAAATAAACATGTATGATTGGTTTAAACTAGTGGATAGTCTTATAGATCCAAACCAAAAATTAATAACAGAATACTCTAATCTTGAAAGATATAGAAGACTAATTGGAACACTTATCTACCTTACTAGACCAAATTTTTCTATAAGTCAATGCAAAATCTTTGTATTGATCATTGAAATGTTGTCATTCATATTCTAAGGTATTGATAATAGGCTTCAGGACAAGGTCTACTTCATAAAGATAAAATGAATACTCAAATCTTAGGATATTGTGATGTTAATTGGGCATATTCTCATGTGCATATATGCTTTACTACATGATATTCTATTTTCATTAGAGGAAATATTATCTCTTGAAAAAGCAAGAAACAAAATGTAGTTTCCTGATTAAATGCTAAATCCTTGTATAAGATAATGACATATTTCACTTGTGATCTTATATGGGTAAAACAAATCCTCGAAGAATTAGGTTTTTATGAGGTTAAACAAATGAAGATGTATTATGATAACCAAGTTGTTCTCCACATTATTCTCAATCTGATGTTCCACAAGAAAACTAAACACATAACAATTGATAGTCATTTTATTCCAGAAAACTTGTTGTCTAAAGAAATACGCACTGATTTTGTTAAATCTAATTATCAACTTACAAATACAATAACAAAAAATACTTCGAAAGGAAATCAAATTGAATTTATTTATTCAAAGCTTGATGTATATAATTTGTATGCTCTTGAAGGGACTATAGTTATATGCTTTGCGTAGTATCTAGTTTTTAGATTACCTTTCTTATTCTTTTTTCTTTCTTCTTCTCATCAATTGTATCTAAATTTTCAATAAGAAAGAGAAATTAAACTCTCAAATAGATTCTCTATTCTTTTGTATATTTTTTAAGTGAAAAGAAAATTCATTGGTACCTTAACCATATCTTATCTGTAAAAGGAAAATCTATGTTATCATGAGCAAACCAATTAGACCAAAGGAGATCTGGAAAAAAAAAAATGGAGAACAACTAAAATTGTATTACATAAGGATAAGGCATAAAAATATCACAATTAAAGAAAGATTCCAAACAACAAATTAGATCATAGATACAATAGAACATTACCTATAATTAACTATTATCTTATCAAATGGAAATTCTTGAATTGTGTTATTGTTCAGCAAAGCTATGTTTAAAGCCATTATCTTCTTCCCTTTATCATATTCTTCATTTCTGCAAATTTTTCAAGCACTTTGACTAGTCACATCACAGAAAAGTACAAACTAATAACAATTCACATTATACAAGTAATAAACAAGAAACAAACAATGTATCGCTACTCTCATCATTCCCTAACATGTATCGTGCTGAAAAAAAATTCAATTATGAACTAAAGGTTGTCATTATGGCCCAACAAGCAACTATAGCCAAATAAAGAATAGCCATATAAGCTCAACTATATCTAGTTTCACTACCAAGCATGAAACTTTCTTACCCTTAAGCAAAATCAAAGGAATAATGAATGACGAGAAGAATATGCCACATGACAAGGACAAAATATTAAATAGAATGAGAAAGGGGTTGCCTGTCGGAGACGCAAAGCTAGTCGAACATCGCTAGGGTTTCAATTTTAGAATGACTTAATTGTATTGCATGCAAGACTTTGATCTATTTGGTTTGGTGTGCAATTTTTCTATATCCAAGAATGAAGTTTTCATATTTTGATATATTGAATTTGATAATCAGGTTTTGTGCTTGGTTCTAGTGGTAATGTAAATTATTTTGAAAAATTTTATGTGGTTACTCTTCAATTTTCGTACACCTAATAAAAATAATATTTTTAAACTTTTAGTTAATTATTCTCAAATTAATTTATATTTTTAAAATAAAAATTGTATTATTCGTATTGGATGAGTGTTTACTAGAAATTTAGGTGTTTATCTATCATCACTCAATTATTTTTTATTAGCGCATGACTTGAGTTGTAACATGATATAAATTAAAATTTTATTTATAACCTTTGAATTTTGTATTTTGAAATATATAGTCTCGAATGGAATATTGTATTTTGAGTTTCTTTTAAATTTTTATTATTTTTATAAGGCACTTAATACAAAAATTAATTTTTTAATACAAAATTTACTTTTTTAATAATAAAAATATTCATACAGAGTAAGCACACAACACTTTTATACACCATCAATATATATCATATATTAATGTTTAAAATATTAATGTTTAAAACTTCTTGTATAATGTATTTTTTAATTTAAAAATGGCAAAACCTAAGTATGATAAAAAAAACTATAACCAAATTATATAAGAATTATATCTTTATCACCTTCCGCAAACAACACATAGACATTTGGTGTAAATAGTGTCTCCTCCATCATGCAACGAGTTAAAGTTTCATGCTAAAGTATCCTTTGACACATGTCTATAATCGATAATGTATTCCACGATGTCAATAATCCTCCTAAATATACTTTGTCTTCATTGAAATGATATTAGGCATTTAAAATACGAAAACAAATAACCATGGTCAAATAACAATAGATACAAAACAAGATAAATTACTCACAAGACAAACATGCTCCTGTTGTGACATCAGTGTGTCTCACCATCATCCAGACTATGTGACCGACAATGTGGCAATACTGATGGTCAATCTTCATCCACTTTAAAAGTATGTATGAGTGTGACACTAATATAACTCAATGCATGTATCTAATTGCACATGCTGATGGATGTGAAGTCAGTGTCACATCAATAACAACATGGTCGACAAAGTACAACCATCGATCATCAATAACAGTCATTGCACCTCCTTCAAATGGTGAGGGAGGTTAATGAATTGTCTACTCGTACCCAAACTACACCAAAACACATTTTCGCAATGACAATGTGAGCACTTATCTAGTGTGATGTATTTCGAGAACATGGATATCGTCGCAAATGACCTACTAGGACGATGCTCGTCATAAGAAGTCCAAATCACCTCACCATGGGTAACATCATCTAACTGAACATGCATAGTGTTAATTATGCATTTATGGTGTCCAAACACACAACATGACACTTGAGGGAGAATCCTATGATATGTAGGACTTAGATCCCTCCTTCTCATCCCCAGGAACCTAATAAGATGTAGCAAATAAGCTCAAGCTGCAGACTTCTATCTCTCTTAGACGATGCACTCCTTGTACACCACGACATTACCTCAATTATATCGTGACACAACCAAACTCCACCCCAAGGAGCTCAACCAACAATGTTGATACTGATGTTAAATCCAATTTCACATATGAACAAAATTGTTCCACTATGGGGATATGCATGACCAACAGAGAGGTGAAAAGTGTTGGTATCACAGTGCCACATTTATAGAAAAGTTGAACTGAGACCCTTATCAGTATTCTCACAATTAATGTTGTACAATGGCAACAATCCATTTTTAAGCAATACGATCTCAATTTGGGATGAGGAATCCCAAATTTACTTAACTTACGTCTTTAAGAGACCAACTTCAATTCTCCTTAATTTTTACTCTTAGAGTCTTAAGTGTTACATGGTCAGCATAACTCACAAGTAAGGATGTATCAGAAGGTCCGTCAGGAAATCCTTAATACTCACATGTACTCTTGTAACTATTGGCAACACATAAGCATCAATTTTAGTTACGGCTTATTCTTAACCTCTTCTACATACTAATGTTGTCGATCTCCATCTAACTTCAACTTAAGATTATGTACCTCTAATCGTAATCATATCTCTACCAAATTTCAAATGATTTCATTAATAATAATTTAAAAAAAAAAATAAATACATTATGGAATGTACAATTTAGAATTCTAGATTGTATATTCTAGAATATATTTCTGAATCCAAAATGATATTTCAAAATGTACAATTTGAAATACACAAAAACTTTCAAATACATTATAGACTATATAATCTATAAATGTCTAGGATTAATCATTCTATAATAAACTAACAATCATGATAACAAAGAAAAATAAACAAAAATTAATCTTTTCAAGTAACACAACACAACAACAAAGCTTGAGGTGGTTAAGAGATCAATATTATTTTGGCAGGACTTTTAGTACACAAACGCGAGCAAGCCCACAAAATGGGGTGCATGGTAGACAAGGAAGATGAAGTGGGAGAAAGGGAAAAGTATGGTTGGTCTACAAATCTGAAGTGCGGGGTATTTCTTACATTTCATCATCGCCGTAGGGGTGCAAGTTTAAAACATGGGGTGCATTACGCAAAGGCCATGCATGCCTTTGGGTTTCCATCTTCGATGAACTTCATGCAGCCCAACTTTGTATGGGCAAGGAACCTTCATGTTGGATTGAAATATGGATTGCAAATCAAATTATACATGATTCTCAGAAATCATGAGATGCTCCCATGTTTTCTGTCTGTTTTCTCGTTCTTCTTAGGTATTGTCATGGAAGAACACTAAAAGCCCCCTAAAACTTTCAAAAACTTGACTTTAAATAATATTGTCATTTTGTTCAAGATAGAAATGTTATTTAACATAAAAGATGAAGCTATGTTTAACATGTACAATTTATTTAATAACAGAAAAGATTAAAATCATTCTTTAAAATACGATTTCAGTTAATTATAAATTTTAGAAAATAGTGGAAAGCATTTATATAATTTAAATTATTGATTTGTGATTGTAAATATAATAATTAAAATATTTATAAATGTAATAATTATTTTTGTAAATAATTATTCAAAGAAAATTAATAATTTATAAGAATGATTTTTTTATAAAGACCACTATTCGCTACCTTTTTTATCCATATTGTTATTATCGAAATTATTTTAATTATTATGTGTATGATTAAAAACAAATTTTAAAATTGTATAGGTAAAAATTGAAAATTGACTTAGAAATTTTTTAATATAAGATTTATCTTTACATTTTTTCCATTTCCATTTGCTTAATCTTTATTTTATTTATAAATAAATAGCTATTAGTATTACATTTTTTAATTCAATACAAAACTAAATAATCACTTCTCTAGATATTTAATTTTGTAACAACTTAAGTTCTTACATTTTCAATTTTCCAATTAGTTAATTCATAAAATAATTATTCTTTAAATTTTATAATATTTTTAAAAAATATTTCTTAATATAACTAATTTTTAATATATTTATTTGTCCTAAAATAATATTGCGCAATATAATTGTCAATCTAAACTTTCATTTTTTAAATATAATTTTTTCTAGATTTTTTCAAAATTTTTAACTTTTTAAGATATTGATTTTTGAAGGAATAATTTTTATTGTTAAATTTTAAAATTTGTTTTCCTTTATTTTTAAATAAGAGAATAAAATTAAGTTCCCTAAAAATCCAATTTTGAAATGGTATTTTTATAAAATTATACTCAATCATATTCAAAATTCAACTTTTAAACTATTACAAACAGTAATATTTAGGCAATTATTTGAAAAAAAAAATAAAATGTGTTATTTTGGAAAAAGTTTCCCATTCTATATTTTTGGTTTGCAAGAAAGCAGGCATAACATGCAATGTGTGGGTGGATGTGAGTGGAGATGTATAAAGAAAGATGAGCCCAATCCAAGTGAGTGTATTCACGACGGCACCACCATCGGCAACCTCAGCCTCTGCTCAGGTAGATAACCTCGCCCTCCTAATCGACAAATCTAAATCCGTAAACCACCTTCTCCAAATCCACGCTGCACTCCTCCGTCGCGGCCTCCACCACCACCCTATCCTCAACTTCAAGCTCCAACGCTCCTACACCTCCCTCGGCCTCCTCCACCACTCCGTCACCCTCTTCCACCGCACCCCAGCCCCTAACGTCTTCCTATGGACCTCCATCATCAACGCCCATGCCCACTCCGGTCTCTGCAACTGCGCGCTCTCTTATTACGCCCAAATGCTAGCCCACCACGTTCAACCCAACGCCTTCACCCTCTCTTCCCTCCTCAAAGGTTGCACCCTCCGACCCACCACAGTCGTTCACTCCCACGCCGTTAAGTTGGGACTAAGTTCCGACCTTTACGTCTGCACGAGCCTTGTTGATGCCTACGCACGAGGCGGTGATGTCGTGTCCGCGCAGAAACTGTTCGACGCAATACCTGAGAGGAGTTTGGTTTCTTTGACTGCCATGCTTACTTGCTACGCGAAACATGGGATGCTCCGAGAGGCGCGGTTGTTGTTTGAAGGGATGGGGGTGAAGGATGTGGTGTGTTGGAACGTGATGATTGATGGGTATGCTCAGCATGGGTGTCCAAATGAGGCTTTGGTGCTTTTTAGGGAGATGCTGGGTAAGAAGGTTAGGCCCAATGAGATAACTGTGTTGGCTGTTTTGTCTTCTTGTGGTCAGCTTGGTGCGTTGGAGTGTGGTAGGTGGGTGCATTCGTATGTTGAGAATAATGGTGTTGGGGTTGGGGTCAAGGTAAACTTACGTGTGGGTACTGCGTTGGTTGATATGTACTGCAAATGTGGGAGTTTGGAGGATGCGCGCAAGGTGTTTGATGGGATGGAGGGAAAGGATGTGGTTGTGTGGAATTCGTTGATTATGGGGTATGGCATACATGGTTTTGGTGATGAGGCATTGAAGTTGTTTCATGAGATGATTTGTGTCGGAGTAAGACCCTCAGATATTACTTTTGTTGCTGTTTTGACTGCATGTGCGCACGCTGGTTTGGTTGGCAAAGGATGGGAGGTTTTCGATTTGATGAAGGATAGGTATGAGATGGAACCAAAGGTTGAGCATTACGGATGTATGGTTAATCTTCTTGGCCGTGCTGGGCGTGTTCGAGAAGCTTATGACCTTGTGAGAAGCATGGAGGTTGAGCCTGATCCTGTCCTGTGGGGGACTCTGCTTTGGGCTTGTAGAATCCATGATGATGTTTCTTTGGGAGAGGAAGTTGCGCAGTTTCTTGTGAGCAATGATCTGGCTACTTCAGGTACTTGTGTCCTTCTCTCTAACATGTATGCTGCTGATCGTAACTGGGTTGGTGTGGCTAAGGTCAGATCATTTATGAAAGGGAGTGGGGTTGAGAAGGAACCTGGTTGTAGTTCCATTGAAGTTAACAACAGGGTGCACGAGTTTCTTGCTGGTGATTTAAGACACCGGAGAAGCAAGGATATATATTCGATGCTCGAGGAAATGAATGGTTGGCTCAAAGCACGCGGTTATACCCCAAAAATAGATGTTGTATTACATGATATAGGGGAGCAACAGAAAGAGCAATCGTTGAAAGTTCATAGTGAGAAGCTTGCCTTAGCATTTGGGCTTATAAGTACCAGTCCAGGAACCCCAATCAAGATTATAAAGAACCTCCGGGTGTGTTTGGATTGTCATGCCGTGATGAAGATGATGTCCAATATCTCTGGCCGAAAAATAATAATGAGAGACCGGAATCGGTTCCACCACTTTGAGAATGGTTCATGTTCATGTGGGGATTACTGGTGAACTTAATTTATTATACTTTTGTCCATAAAATTCCTTTCTTCTAAAAGAGAAGCACCAGATTTGCTGCTGTTGCTGACATTAGCTTTGGATGCAATAGCAGCCAACGTGCTAAGAGCTGCACAGGTTCTAAAATTCACGACAAAAGCCAAAGATCGAATTCCTATTGTACATTAACATGTCAATTATAATCCATAACTTTATAACATTACACCAAAACAAAAATTTAGTGCTGCTACGCGTCCCTCCAGAAATAAAGTTTATAATTTACTAAGCCTGCGTGAAAATCTAATTTTCCTCCTTCAGTTTATCGAGCAATTATTTATCAATAACCTTCCCTTCCGCATTTCCTTCATAACTTGCCTTACTGGATCAAGGGCCTAAAATGCAAGAGAAAGGCAAGTAGACACAATACACAAGACAAGCGATAATTGTACATGATGTTGTCCAACTAAATCTATACATTTTGCTTATTAAGAATACACTCCTACAGACTACTTTTTACTTAAGTTATAGCAAATTACAACAGGATCCACGAACAATGAGTTATACCTACAACTATGGTTAAAATGGGTAACCTACCCACCCACTCAAAATACAGTTCCACCGATCTCATCTCAAGGGTGGAAAAGAAAGAATTTAATTTACTAGTCCTTCACAGATACTACATTCTGAAATCCAAAACACAAACTGTATTATTAGCAAAACATGCAGCAATCTTATCCCCCTCCTTATTCCAACAGACCTCAAAAATGCCTCCATTGCCCGTGTATGTCTTGACAATCTTGCCTTCCTTCAATGACCATATGTGCATGGATCGGTCAAGAGACCCGCTAACTAAATACTCACCATTGGGACTAAAAGCAACAGAATATACGGGATGCCTGTAGAATCAAATAGATATATCAGGGAAAAAAAAAACTCACAGCCTGCTTATTTCCTGTCTTTTTTGTTTTGTGCGAGAATATTTGGAAGTGCTTGTCCTATTAACGTTTCTGTTCTGGAAACAATTTTGAAAACTAGAATTTTGATGGGAAATTTATTGCTGAGTAGTGTGGAAATTGTTTTAAAAAGTGTTCAAAACGAAAAAGAGAGAAGGAATCAAACATGCCCTATATGCCTCTTTTCACTATGCCTGATTGTTTCCACATGTAAAACGTAGTTTTATAAAGATCTAGCATTAGTGAAACTTCGAATTGAAGGTTAGATTAAATGCCGATCAGCCTCCTCTCAGTCCACAACTTCGAAACGGAGAATGAAAAGAGGCTGATATACACACAATACCCTCACGTAAGAAAAACCAGAGCTCAGAAGACCCTCAAATAAATAAATTCCAGCTATAAAAACGGTACCTGTGTCCATCCAAGCTGTAGATGAGTTTCCCGAGTTCTACATCCCACAGCTTTACAGTTGAGTCAAATGAAGCACTACAAAAATGGAAGATGACTGCAATGTTTTTAAAATGAAAACTAACTTCCAAAAAGTATCCAACAAAAGAAAAAATAGCAAGCAGGCACCAATCATCATAATCAAACTGTCAAGAGGGGAATAATTTACAGACAGTTCAAAAGACTACTTTACCAAAATCTCCACAGCAGTCAAATATATAGAATGTAAACCTTGTTTAAGTCAAAGAACTTTAAACTTAGAGATGGTCAATCAAAGAGGCAAAACAGGATAACACTAAGTGAACACAATTATAATCAATTGGAATCAGCAATCCGCCAAAGGCAACACAACACTAATCTGTGTAGGTTAGTTAACACTGTGCAAGGCAACATACAAGGCACAACAGCAATACCGACTGAAGAAATGAAGTCTACACCCATCAACTAGGATTCAGCGGTCTAGAAGCAGAGTAAAACAACATTCAAAGTTCGGAGAAATCATAACAGGTGCATGTATGTAAATTACAAATCGAGAACCTAATTCACCATGAAACTAACTTACCTGGCCAACACCAGTTTATGATTAGGATTATTTGTACCAGGACCAGTGGGGCTCCATCGGATGGTATATATCTCCTACAAAGCAAATTATTTAGTGTTCGCAACAACATGCATAACGCATCAAGAATTAAAATAGCAAATTACAAAATGCAAACATAAATGGAAGACACAGGAAAACATACAAACTCAGGATACCTTGGAATGCTCCCTTAAGTCATGAAGATATGTATCCTGCTTCATACTCCATATCTACAAAACAATCAACCAATCCAAACAAGAACATCAAATCAACATAGAGTATTTTTAAAGATAACTTCAAAATTTCTCAGACAATAAGCAATTTTTCAAAAAATATCAAAACAACCGCCTGCTGTATCAAGACAAAACAATATAATTAGTACGCTAATAACAGATCTTAGAGTGTAGATTTGTGCCTAACTCAATCCTACAAAATTGATTGGTGAGGTGAGAGTTATCTTCTACATATATATATATAGTTTTTCCCAAAACACCCACTTACACGCACCATTGGACTTGCTGTTAGTTATATGGTAGGTGGTCCAATAACAAATTTAGGATATACTAATATCACCTTAGAATGTAAATTTGAGTTTAACTCAATCTCATAAAACCAGTTTATAAGCAAGAGATGTCCTCTACATACATAAACTATTTCAGCCTTTTCTCTAATCAAAATGGGACTTGAGTTTTCCCCAATATTAAATAATAAGATCGCAAGGTTAGTTATTAATTGGTCAACCATTACCTTTGCTGTGATATCATCAGAACATGAGGCCAGCAATGAACCAGTTGGATCCCATTTGACACAATTAACTTCACCCTGAAAATTCAGTAAGGTCATTAGCAGATGTAATGTAAAGAAATATCTCAAACTATTTCTTTCTGAACACTCAACAGATAAAATTCAGATCTTTGATGCTTCAATAACCTAAGTCAAAACTATGACATAAAATGCAAACAAGTAGACCCTATAATCTGGTGGATTTACCTGAAATCGTATGCTTTTTAGGCAACACAGATGTCTTTATTTATATTAACAAAAAATTTGATATCCTCTAATAATAAAGATATTATATGAGAATAAATAAGAAGATTTTTAATAATTCACACACGCACACACACACATACATATAATATATCTATATATATATATATATATATATATATATATATATATATATATATATATATAGAGAGAGAGAGAGAGAGAGAGAGAGAGAGATAGATATTCTTCATTGTATAACATCTACTTCTTATTTCTATAATTATAACACTCTTCCTCAAGAAGAAACATACAACTCGTTTGTGTCTAGCTTACTACAAATATAATTGATTCTTGATCATTTTAGAGACTTGGTGAACTGCCAACTGTTCACTACAATTGACAAATCTAATGATACCTCGAGACTCCATTTTCTCTTATGAAATGACAATGAGCCTTAATATGTTTGGTCCTCTCATAGAAGAGAGGATCAGAGGCAACGTGTAACAATGCCTTGTTGTCACATATAAGGTGCATTTGGTAACTTTCTTCAAATTTAAGCTTTTTGAAGAGTTGTTTTAGCATGAGTTCCCAACGACTAAAGTCATTGCCCAATATTTTGCTTTTGTATTTGATATTGCTACAACATTTTGTCTCTTACTTTTCCATGATATTAAATTACCACCAACAAGAACATAGTATCCCAAAGTGCATTTATCGCTTGGAGACCCTTCCTAGTCCACATCAGAATACCTACCAATTTGAGTATTTTCCTTATCTTTATAAATGAGGTATTTTCTAAGAGTCTTTTTAACATATTTTAGGATCCATATCACTACATCCCAATGGTCTTGATAAGGAGAATTCCAAAATTGACTTATTATGCTCACTACAAACACAATGTAAGCATGAGTCACACTGAGGTAATTTAGCTTACCAACTAACCGTAGAAGTCAAAATTTGAGTTAGATTGTGGAATAGTATGATTCCGCAATTTCGAACCATATGCATGTTTCAATGCCTATGTATGATCGAAACAAAGCAAGATCAATGGAATCGTTGCAGAAAATTAACAAAAAAATAAAAAACAAAGATTTGTCACTTTGAGTCTTGTTTTGGGTCAACAGTTTTTGTTTGTTTCAAGCCCAATAAAAACATGACTTTCCCTCTTCTTCACAAACAAATAAATGGCTTTGTCTTCAGGTATACACATAGTCTTTGCCTTCGTCTACTCTGGTGCAGTGCGATGCCTAGTGCGGTTTTGTTTCTTCATTTGCCTGTGGTTCTTGTTCGGTGTGGTATCTGGTGCTGGTTTCTATTTCATTTCTGCTTCATCTACATGCATTTTCTTTTCATTTATTCATCTGTGTGTGGTTTCTTTTGTATCTCCTTGCTCATCAGAAAGCAATTTTATTCACAAGCCATGGTTAGTTTCCGCTTTCGAAAAGTGATTGATTTTGTTTTAATTATTTACGTGATTTTCATAGGGGTGTGTATGTGTGTGTATGCATCATACTTCTGTAGAAATTAAAAATCTACAATCCCTGTTACGTTCCTATGATTTACGATTTTGTGAACCCTTCAAAATTCTAACTATAATTTCAATTTTAACTACCTTGCAACTAACTTTTTGTATCTCCCAAATTTAGAATACAGTTCTCCTTGGTTGGGTACAAGTTTGACACCTAGATACATTGGTGTGTCCACAGGCTTAGCATTTAACATCCATGTTTCTTCTAGAATGTTGGGAGCATATGTTCTCTTAGATATGACCAATCCATGCTTGGATTATACAACTTCTATACTAAGGAAATACCTCAGGTGTCCAAGATCTTTTGCCTAGAACTTTTGAGCAAGATAATGTTTTAGTTGTACAATACCCTTGTATTATTGTTTGTGATAACAATGTCATCCACATATACATTGTATCAACCTCACTTTGTATCACTCTACATTGTTGGATGACAATCCAAAGATGCACAAACCATGCATGGGTGATTATTTGATGTCATATAAGGACCTACGTAGACGACATACCATATTAGATTAATCCATGTAGACTTCTTCATCAAGACAACTATGTGGAAAGGCACTTTCTTATGTCAAGCTGAAACAAAGTCTATTGGTGAATAGCTGGAATGGAAAATAGAAGTAAAATGGATGTCATTCGGCAAAATGAAAGAATGTGTGATTATAATCTTGATCACCCACACCCAACAATTGATTTATCAGTTGGATGAGGAACCAACTTCCAACTACCACTACTTTGAAAAGCACACACATCTCATCAATCATCACTTTTCCCACTCAAGGTCAGATAAAATTTCACCTAGAGACTCAGGAATGGGAACAAAAGATAACAAGGACAAACAAGTATAATGTATGGCAGAAAGTCGATGATAACTTAGATTTGCATAATGGGAAGTAGTGTATCAGGTCCTACTCCAAACTGATGCAAACATCTCATGGGATAGAAAATATGTTTAAATGAGGTGTAAATAGTGGATTTAATAACACTACATAGTTGAGCATTAATCTTTATCCATTGTGCATTTAGTAGGAATGGATTCAATGGTTGTAGTGAGATGGGACATGTAGCCTAACCCACTTGACCATAACTAGATTTTGAACGTCCAAGTGGAATAGTTAATTTGTCTTTTCAATACTAACAATACGGTTAAAAAAGATGAGAGAAATTGTTTTGGTGGTTGAAGTGGTCTTGGACGGCATTTTTATATTTTTTATAAATCTAGAAAAAAAAAATAATATAACATAAGGAAAGGGAAAAGTAGATCGGACTATCAAATGAACTTCAATAATCTTGTGTTTGCCAAAGAAAATGGGGGTCATCAAAACTTCGTCGAAGAACTAGTAGGAGGTACGGCTAGAATAATGAATGCAAACTTGGGAGAAAGGTTTGACAAAAAGAAAAGAATCCTCTGGAAGCAATTGGCCTACTGGGACTAGTATGATTTTGAAAATGAACATAGATACCATGTTAAACTATAGGAAAGAGAGAGACATTGAACTAAAATCGTGTTTCTGAGACAATACAAATGTTTTTTCGTATTGAGAAAAAGAAATCAATACAATAATAGAGGAGATTTGATATCCTCTAATAATAAATATACAATACAGAAATAAATAAAAATGTTTCCAATAATACATAGATAACTTAGATGTTCTTGATTATATAGGATTTGCTACTTATTTCTACAATTATAATAATGAAATAGTAGAGCAACTCAAAGTCAGGATTTATCTTAAAAGTTGCAGCACAAAGTGATCCACCGAATTAATGTATTTAGTTAACTTTGTTGGATATATTAACTAGCGAAGAATGTAGGAGATGAACCCTTCCTCACAATAGGGTGTAAGTTCAGCGTTGAAAGATATAAGCTTATAGCATAGTTCCACAAAATAAAAACTCATGTACAAACCTGATGTCCAGCAAAAGTCTTTATAGGGCGGGTTTCACCAATTTTGCAAACATATATCATATTGTCTGTGGAACTAGTGGCAAAAGACACATTGTTGCGCCAATCAACGTCAAGTGTAGGACCTAAACAACATATCAATCCCAAATTAAACAATCATTCATAAATATGGTAGAGAAAATTCTCACTCAGAGCTCTTTTTATAGAATTTTCCCTTCATTCCACATTTGCACCTGAATGAAATTCAAATTGTTGTTTCCATTCCTCTGCTTTCACATCCCACACAATTGCAGTTTGATCGCAACTTCCAGTCAGAAGATAATCGCCTTTCTTATTCCACTTCAGGGAGAATATTGGTCCCTTGTGTTTGCTTAATGTACTCTTCAGTTCACCTAGTCATAGATAGCACCAGTGTCAAAACACCTAAAAAAATTAAAATACACCCAAAGTCTAATCAAATAAATGAAAAATAGAATTCAACGTTTTCCAAATAATCAGACATTAATACCCACGGAGGATTCTCTAGAAAAGACACTTGTAAGACACATTTAAAAATATGTGTGCATGTTCATACATGCACAAACTACTAAATATAAAACAGAAGTATAATATCCTTAGCACACAAATCAATCCGATTGACATTTATTAAAACAATTCTGTGAATGAATAAACATTACATACGATTCATGTTCATCCCCAATCATTTTGGATAGAGAAAATCACAATTGTGTCACCAAGCAACTATATGATTAACTGTTTACCAGATCAACAACCCACACTACTGGCATTACAACCTTAGTGGCATTGTTAGAATATAAAGTCAACTATAGTTTAATTAGTTTAGAATAATCAATTTCCAGGTACTAAGAAAGGGATAGTGTTCTCTGAGCTCTCGGCTTAGATTACTCTCTAATTGAATGTAATAAATGATGAGTTAATCACCAGAACATGAGTGTAGCCTAACATAAGTTCTCTCAATAAGTTGTCTCTTGTAAAAACCATGTATGGATTTAGACAACATCAATCTAAACATAAATTCGCTCGTTGTTCCAAATATATTCCCTCAAAAAACTAATAACTATAATCCTCCATCAAGCCCCAGCTGCTGATTTGTAGTAAAACTTGTACCACCTTACACCATGCAAATAATATTGAACTTCTTTTTTTATCATGGTCGTGGAATCAAATGCATACTTACAAAAATACGATTCCATGGCAACTTCTAGTTCTTTTATCTTCCTTAAGGCTACTACAGAATCTAAGGATACAAAAGAATGACATACCATTAGTGGTCCAAATTCTTGCTTGCCCATCATACGAACCAGTTGCAAGAAGTGTCCCCTCCCCCTGTAAGATAGAGCGCCAGAGTGAACTCTCCATAAGGTGTAAATCGTTACTAGCAAATATTACAGATAAATCTTGAAAAAAATCTATATATTCTCAGACAAAAAGATACAGAAACAACAGCACTTTATGGAAAATTTTTAAATTTTATCTATCCTCTTGATTTTTAATAAATATCTTCCCACTGTTCACATAACCTATACAAACCTGACAATAATAATAATATAATATCCCCTATAAACCTTAACCAACTGCATCATACCCATTATTGTCATGATTTTTGGCAAACTTCCCCTGTTCAACAAATGTGAGGAGAAATTAAAGTAGTTTGCTCTTTCTATTAACAGGAAAGAAAATATACTTAAGAGAATACAAGAAGAGAATAAATAAAAGATACAAGTGCTTGCAACACTGTTAAAATATTCTCTTCCCAACAATCTCTTACTGGTGAAAATTCAAGATTGTCCCACTACTTTGGGAAAGGGACCCATTAAATAGGGGAAGGGTTCAGATAAATTTCACCCATAGAAGAGTGTGTGTTGCTAGCATTTTTCAAGATATAAACAGGTTTATAAATAGCTTTCAAACGGAAATAGGTACTTATACAACTATATTTGAAACAGAACTGGCATCCGAAAGAACAAGATATCATTTTCAGCAGTTCAAGCTTCAAAGAGAAAAGGGATAACAAAGCAAATTAAGATAGAATACAAAACACCCACTCCATGGCTTCATAGAAGAATGTAATAAAAAAATAATTTATAGCATCAGGCTTCCGTCTCATGAAGTACATTTCTGGGAAGAGATAATTTTCAATCATATCTTCTCATTTCTCAGGCACATAGACAGCAAGAATACTGAATAAAGGGAGCAACAATAATAATAAAACAAAGGCAGGTTGCTTCCCACTGAAACATGGGAGTTAAAAAAATTAAGACAATCATTTCAATGCATCTGAAACCAGTTTAAAGAGGCAAAAAGAGATCAAGAAAAGCACAACTATAACCACTTAATACACTGTTTTTAACTATGACAGGTTTTGCCCTTCCAAAACCAATTTAAAAATTGGATTCGCTTTAGAAATGTAAAATGATGTGATTATATAAACTTAAAGAAGTTGGTATGCTAATACTTGGTTCAATAAGTGGCCCCTAACACTTTAGCTTATCTAATGGCGACACTTAAGTCTAGTTTTGCAGGATTCTTCATTTGTAAATAAATCTTTTTTATGTGTTAATAAATTTTGCATAGCAACTTATATAGCACATTACCCTTGCTACCACAGTTATCAAACTCAAGCTCTAACTCATAAAGATGTCTTAATTCATGAGTCCACTACCCTTTTTTGTGTTAACTCGCTTGTAGAATTCTTTGAGTGGGCTCGATGGGATCGTGGTAAACTAAGTTGTCCTTTGCCAAACTCGTGAGTTGAAGTTCCTTTTTTAACTCTAAACAATGCCCCCTTTGTGTCATTTTGGCGTGCAAAAGTAGAAGAGAGGAGAAGACCCACAATTAGGGTTCTGCGTGGCACTCATCCATGTGATATTTCTCTTTGCTTCTAGTGACGAAGCTACTCTTCTCAACATTCCCATCCCTTTATTTTTGCCAGCGACCATGCCCATCGCAGTGTTAGTGACAACAACCACCCAACTCATAGTTGCATTGTTTGTTATTCCTCGGGGCTCAAGCAAACAGCGACAATCTTCTCCCCACAATGTTGTGATTCATGAATTTCTTGAAGCTCAGTCATCTCTGTATGATTTGAAGATATTTTTCATTTTTTAGTTATCTAAATGTTAACTTGTATCTTGCATTAACTTATGTTTTATTTTGTGTTTTTTGAACTTGATTAGTAGTAATGAACTACTTGACTTGTAAACCTTTTATTGAGGTTTAATTTTTTGCATTATTGTGGAATTAAAACGTTCATTCATTACCTTAACACTTGATGTTTTAATAATTTTATTTATATGAAGTAAACTCTAATCAGTTTACAATTCAAGTCTATGGTCTTTTCACAAATTCATATAAACTCTCAAGTTTAATAACCTTGCTTGCTACTTTTTTGGGAGGAGGGAGGGCTTCACAAAATTTACAACAGTGAACCCAAAAAACAGCTTTGGTATTAAAACATATAAATAACAGAAATGAAAGCAGTTGTCTTAGATTTAATCATAATATGCAACTGAACTCACATTCCAGTCAAGTGTAGTAACATCTTTACTTTTTTCATTTGTTTTGCCCCTAACATGCTTCAACACCAACACGTTCAAAGGGCCATTATGTGAACCAGGCTTACATCTCCCTTCTGCTATTGTCCAAATACGAGCTGTTGAATCCCCAGATCTAAAAATTCAAGTGATCATGGTAAAGTGAAAGAATATCATTAATATCATAAAACAAAACATTCAGACAAAAAATAACCTATGTGCTACTACTGCATCCATCTATTGCAAATTTCTGTTAGTTTCATAATGAATAAATTGCGAGATTCATATTACTTATATTACTCTTAATACCCAAATGTCTGTTACAGTTTACCAAATTCTCAACCACAGACAATACATACCTTGCCTTGCATAACGCATATGCAAAAAGTATGATTGAGAAAAGGACAGAAAATCCAGGCCTAGTTTTGTATCTATAACTTCAAAAAGAAGGGTTAAATGGCCAAAAAAAGAACTACAGAAATGAAGATCCCCTTGGCCTTTTATTTCAGTAATAGTTAGCTTGGGTATTGGATACCGCTGAAAATTGTTGGAATGTAAATAATAAAAGGATATCATTAAATAATTTGAATTGTTTGAATGTTCTTCAATGAAATTTATGATATGAACAGAATTTAGCAGCAGCTATTATCATCGTAAAGTGCTACTTTTTTTTTGGTCGAAGAAAAATAAAAGAACGGTATGTCTGGACTACACAACAAAGTTCATTTTGTACAAACAGATGACAATAAATACATTTAACTATAGGATATTTCGTTCCTGTATAAATTATATGATATGTCTATAAATCATATTCTAATCAATTTGATTCTAAGATATTCCTAAAACTATAGAGATCCTAATTAAATAAGGAAATAATTCAAAATATAAAAAGAAGAATAAATCCATATATCATTAGATATTTCTAACACTCGCCTACAAGCTGAAGCTTACTACGTTTTAGCTTGTTAGAAGAAAATAATTCCATTTCTCATGAGATAAAAATAAAAATCAAAATAAAGTGGCCATAAAGGAAAATTTTGGTCCAGTGCATCTGGGGAAAACCGAGACCAGGGGCATCTGGAGCCAGGGTCAGTGCATCCGGACAAAGACAAGATCATTGCATTATAAAGGGGGGCAACATAGGGTATGCACAAAAAAGTTGACAACAATGAACGACAATTATTAATCAAAGTGGCAAACCAAATTAAATTAGAACACAGCAGAAAAGTGATAGCCACGGGGGAATTAAGGGATAACAAAATAGGTGACCAAACGGAGTTCCATTTTTTTCGTTTTAGGGAACACAAAAAAAAATGGAGGATGGTACTGCTACAATACCATGTTGAAAGAGGGAAAAATAAATGGAAGAGGTGTTGAGAACTGTATGTTTGGACTACACAACAAAGTCCATTTTATATAAGCTGATGCAAATAAATACAGATAATAAATGCTTAATATAAGTAGAAACAGTACTTAGAAGTTAGCACTGTTGCTTATTGGTGCAGAACTAATAATCCTGTTTTATGAATTCGCATTGTCCTCTGGGTTAAACCTTGATCCAATAGAAGACTTTATTACCCATGCATAGATATATACTTTAAACATATCTAAACATATCGTATCCTACAAAAAACACTACAGCAGGGTAGTGGATATCAGAATAGCTAGCTATTGTGAATTTATTTTTGGATAGGATACGTTTTGTGTCACCGTAAAATTTCTAAACTATTAATTTTGTTCCCAAAAATTATTTGTATTATTTCTTTTGTCCAAAATTTAAACATATTTTTTTAAGTCAATGTTAGTAATAACAATATATGAAAAACTTGGGGTTTTAACATAGTGTTATTTATGCATCTAACCAAATCACTTTTAATTGTAAAATTCACATGTTAAAACCACCATGCACATTAGGTTTCCATCTATCCTTATAACTAACAAGGAACTAAAAAAAGTTAAATTTTAAAGGGACAAAAATAATACAAACTCTTTTGGGGATGTATTTAATATATTCAAAATTTTACGAAGATGGAACACAATTTTACCCTTTTTTTATGTAGTTTATATAAAATTCTTAAAAAGGATAAAAAAAAATACTCAAAACTATTCATTTAACAGTAAAAAGTCATACATGTCTTAAACAAAACATAGAAATCAACTCTAACAAAGTCAGATACAATTTTCCTAGATAAGAATCAGTAAAATCATCTTCTAAATGAAAGTAGCCCTCTTTAATGTTTTCACTAATATTACGGTTGCAGATTTCATTTTTTAATTGAAATCCCAAAAAAGCTCCAATGTTTCCGTTCAAAGGGATTTTTGGAATCAAAAAGTAGTGCCACTAACCCATCCACTGTGTCTGCTATTCAGTCCACTATTGGGTGAGCTACCACAACTACACTAAACTGCTCTACTACTGTAGCGGCCAGGGGCTACTTTTACATGCTATTAAAATCTGATTCCAGAAACACCAGTTTCTTAAAGCAGTTCATATTGACTTTATTTTCCATTTCATAAAAAAATCAATTTCAGAAATTGAATACCAAAAACAATGCCAAACAGATTTAATTAATTAAAAAAATAATAACTGAATGCATTTAGTTTTCCTCAATCAAAAAGGAAATCAAACAAAATTGGAAGCATTAGAAATGGAAATTCAATATGCACCAACACAATATTATGCGCATTATACATTGGGTTATGCACATACTAATACATATTTTTATAAAGAGAAATCATTTATTTAGAAGCCTACCCTGATGCAAGAAGAGATCCTGTAGGGCTCCATGCACAAGCGCACACCTAACAGATGATGAACAAGCCAATTAACAGAGAGTTTAACAAAAATATCACTAAAAGAAAAGAAAATTTAAGAAACAAAAGCAGCATTAAAGAAATATTTAACCTCTGATGTATGACCTTCCAAAATTGTCACACATGAACTAGGAATTTCACATAGCTGAGATGTTGATGTTGTAGAGATGTCCATTGGTTCTGGCCCTATCAAAGCAAATGAAAAATTCACATGAAGGAATAATATTAATTGAAATAGACCCCGTCTGTATTTTTGTGTACTACTGCAACATATAATGAAATACTCCTATTAACAGCATTTGGGGCAAGGGACTGTAGTGGTGAAAACACTTGTGACTGTGATACACAACTTCAAAGAAATGGAAAAGATTATTTTAAAAGAATCATATTTCCAAGCAAACTACAATATCAGTCCATAGTCATTAAATCACTCCTGCTTCATAACCTAACCATAATGTTCAAGCAAACATTATAAATTTTAGAAGGAGCAAGCAATGATAGAAACATGTAAAGATGAACAGAAAATAAGGGATAACAAAGCAAAATGAAATCATTTGAAAAGGGGATTTAGGACAGATTTCAATAAGAAAATGCAGACAAGTACTAAACATGCAGAAAAGACATTCTACATAAGACACTGGAAGCCATTTCCACTGAGCAGCACATTACCTCCAACTGCTCCATTCTCTTCATGCTTTACAGGGATCCTATCTTCATGATCTATGACCATGTCTCTAACATTCTGATCTCCATGTTGTTGTTCTCGTTCTTTATCAGTTTCTACCTTCTCCCTATCCTTTTCAAGTTCTTTCTCTCTTTCACGTCTTTCCTTTTCAACTTCTTTCTCCCTTTCACGTCTTTCCTTTTCAACTTCTTTCTCCCTTTCCCGTCTCTCCTTTTCAAGTTCTTTCTCCCTTTCACGTCTATCTCTTTCGACTTCCTTCTCCCTTTCACGTCTATCCTTTTCAACTTCTTTTTCTCTTTCACGTCTTTCCTTTTCTCTTGCCCGTACACGTTCTCCTTCATGCTCCTTTTCAATTTCTTTCTTTCTTTCCTTCTGTAGTTTTTTCCGTCTTTCACTTATTATTTGCCTAAGTTCATGCACATCTTTTGTGATAATATCCAAAGGTTGTAAGAATGAAAAATCTTCTTCCAGGTCTGCATCACACTGGCAGGCTTAAAAGAAACATTGATCAACATGATACCTAGGGTATAAAAGCTTAAAAAGGACTACTCAAATGGATAAATGCTATGTTGATATAAATCCAGAATACAAAAAGTAGAAAATGCTAACATTACTCAAGTTGGCTTCCATCTCAAAGTACTGTAGACCCTTCTGAACAAATGTAACAAGAGCACCTTGCGGCACCAAATTTCCATCAATGGAGCTTTTGTTGATACCAGCTTCATAACCAAAAGTAAAAGCAGCATGTGTGAAACCTGAATAGTGATGCAGCACAAGTAACCAGTAAACCAATTCAGTTGCAAGCTATATGGCAATTTCATATATATGGAAAGCATGAGTTCTTATTGTCCAGTAAACAAATTATGCTATACTCTCAACATCATTCAGTTTTCCTAATTCTTATGAATGCACCAACATACTGTTATCATTACAAAATAACTTAAGACAGATGTTTTGAAGGACAAACTCTCCCAAAAGCTTTTGCAAGGTATAAGTAACAACAATAACAGCGTGATAACATTCTGTCATAAATCATATCTACAAAAAAACTATTAACCCCTAAGTTATTCTGAAAGATTTCGCTGATATCTTCCTTTTGTCTCCTCTACCCCTATATTATTTACATATTCAAGCCTGGAATCAAGGACCAGATCCTGAGATATTATAGCTCTGCTTACAATAGAAACAAAGAAGAAAACAATAAGAGAAACTCCCCTTAGGCACTTCAAGAGGCATAAACTCTCCCAAGGGTCCCAAATTCAACTTAGTTCCAACCTAATCCACTTATACCACTATTATTTAAAACATTTCCCACACACCACCCCTCCCCAATTTCCACGCGCTACTGATAAGTAGTTAGAACCTCTTCTCTCTCTTTTTAGATAACTGCGTTATTGGTATGGAATATCCACTGGCTTTGCCAATGACTAATCTACATTGGAAAATTTCCCTTTGACCCTTTCTCCCTTTGGTTCCTCCTCGCCTACACATATGAAATAATGAGCTTCTTTGAGCCTGTATCAGGGTTACATTCCATCTGATCTACTCTCCTTACTAGGGCTTCTATAGACAGGACCAAACCACTAAAGGTGAGAGCCATATAAGCTTCAAGCACAGACAACACATTTTATTTATAAGAAAGGGGAACAACAAGGATCAAACTTCTAACTTTTTGGAAATAGAGTAGAGCCTCTAATACCATGTCAACAACCAACTTTCTCAAGCTTAAGCTATTAAGTGAACACTCATGAACATTCAATAGATTAATTTACATGCACTATTAGTGTAGAGATTTTTACACAGTCAACTAATTAGAAATCACCTTAGGCATGACTTTAAAGCATAAGTCAACAATAATCTTAACATACATGACAGTTTTTTATTAAATGACAGCAAAAACAAAAAAAAAAACAAAAAGAAAACATTACAATGTCAACATAATTAAATTAAATTCACAGATTTATTATATTTTAACATGTCTCTTCACAAAAGATTGCAGTGGGCTTGTAAATGCAAAGACTCATTTGTACCATATGCTAAATTTAAATTTTATTTAGCAGAATGGTGACAGCAAAGATCAAGCATACAACTGCTTTGCCAGAGGGAATATCATATAACATTCTAATATCATGTTGAGTACTAACTCCCAAAAAAACTCAAGTGCATGTCTCCAATTTTATCTTGAAAAGTAATTTTACTAGCAGACCAACAAAATCTTCATTTTCCGTTTTGCGAATTGGAATTCACAATTGTTAATTAGAATTTGCAAAAAAGTACTTTGCCAACTTTAATCCAAACATATATACCTGTCTAAGCTGTTTCGTGAAAAGGCATGGAATGGTTTTATATCTAACATTATATATCGCATTTTATGCAGTTCTGTGACATTTACTCCAAAGACCAACCAAAATTTTATTCTCAAACCACCTAAGAGTCATTTTCAAAGTTACCTCGAGCACTCAATTCTATACAGATCAAAGCTTCATCAAGCTTCCTTTAAATCAACACTCCTACCATCTTTTTGCAATATAATTCGTGATTTATAATAACCACGATTAAAACATATTTAAGTAGGAAGGAACAGCAAATAATTATAGCTCGTCACAGGCATCATGTTGATTCACTATACACATTTCACTCGGTACAAAATGAACTGCAACCCATACCAAACACAAGGCAGCAACATCTCATTACCAACATATAACTGCAGTCTCAATGTATCTTAATCAAAAACCTTAGCTGATAAAACAAAACAGAGAATTTCAGAACACTAAACATCAACCCTAAACACCCCACGCCTATTTTTCTCAGTAGCAGATCTAACAATTTCCAGCCCTCTCAGATCTTCAACCCAGAAAACCAGAAAGAAAAGGCGAAGGAAGATTTTTTCGTGGCGACTAATTTTCTTTTTCTAACAATACGAAACCCTAATCCGCTGGAGCAACATTGAAATGCCCATACAAGCTCGAAAATGTCAAATTGTAAACACAAAGGACTCAATACTCGTCGAAACATCTAAAACCTTAACATCTTCCAGACCCTACACACACAAAAGAGAAAGGGAGAAAAAAAAAAGGAGATACAAGTATATGACATATCAATAAAATTTGAAACACAAACACAGAGAGAAAACAGCGCATTTAAACCTGGCTCTTGAAGGTAAAGAAAAAAAACCTAGGAAATTGACAACATCTTACAGAGAGAGATATATATGTATATATATATATAGAGAGAGAGAGAGAGATAGAGAGAGAGCAAAGAGAAGAGAAATAAACAAGTATACCACATATCAATAGATTTTGAAACACAAAAAGAAAAACAAAACAGAAGAAAAAAAGCGGAAGGAAACCTGATTCTTGAAGGTAACGAAAAACTAGAAAATTGAGTTCGGCGGCGGAGATGGAAGCCATGTTCTCCGCTAGAAGAGCATGAGTCCTATAGCAGTAGCTGAAGAGAGAGAATGAAGAGGAAAATTGAGCTGTAATTGAAAATGAAGGTGAATGAGAAGGTGAACGGTTACGTTATGGTAAGGGGTAGAAGAGAAACGGATTATAGACCGCCGCAGTAACGCTCAGCTCACGAGTTCAAAGAGTTTCTCTTCCTTCCGTCTACCTCTGTTACTTTACACAGCTTTTCCGTTTCTTCTGCTTCTTCTCCGTGGTTATGCTTCACCTAGTTTATATATTTTATAATTGATTAATTCATTATTTTTAAACCTAAAAAAACAATGTCATGCTCTTTCATCTTTTTTTTTTTTTATTTCTCATTCACACACAAATCATGCCACCCAGAAATTGAGTTGTTGAAATTATTTTTTTACTATTTTATCTTTTATAAATTAAGGATATATTTTATAAACTTTATTTTATTGTTTTCTTGAAAACTAGTTTAGATCAAGTTTTTTCTCCTGTTAACCTAAATAAAGAATGCTTAAGTAAAGATAGGTTCGCATATAGAAAATTTTATCAATTTAGTGTACTTTTTTTTTAAATTATCAGAATGAACAATTTTAGATTTTTTATTGTGATGAGTCATACTTCAAAAGTTTTCAATATATTATCAATTCTAAGATTTTATTAGTTAAAAGAAAAAAATAATCCTTTCCAACCATAACTTTCATAGGATTTGTAAATCAAACCGAAATGGTTTTCTAATGATTTTTTAATATGAAAACATGTTCTTAGCACAACTTACTCCTTATCATAACAAAAATTAAAAATGTTAATTCTAATAACTTCAGACAAATAAATTACAATAAATTGTTAAATTTTCCTCATACAAAATTATTGAAAATTAATTCAAATTTGCAACAATAGAAAAAAAAATGGTGAAATAAATTGTTAGGATATTTTAGTTACAAAAATCTAAGTTAGTAGAGTGAGATGTTTTTATTTTTTATTTTTAAATTAATTCTTTTGTAAGTCTATTAATATGGATATTTATTTATTTCAAATGTATAAGAAAATCAAGAGCAAGTATATTGTTATTCCTAAATTTTATTTTTCTACGTTGTTCTCCTTCCAACAAATTGGTATCAAGGGCCATTAATCCTTTGGACAACATGACATCAGTATGATTAGTGGAGCATCAAGGTGAAGACATTGCTCAGATCGTAAGGGTTGTGGCAATTGGTGGAGAATGGGTTTGAAGAAATATCAGAACCCAATGAAGCAGAGGAAGAAAGACTAAAAGAAACTAGGAAGAAAGATGCTAAGGCATTGTTTATCATCCAACAAACAGTGCATGAGACTCTTTTCTTGTGTATTGCGGCAACAAACACATCAAAGGAAGCATGATCAATCTTAAAAAAAAGTTTTTTGAGATTCAATCACTGAGACGTGACTTTGAAACCTTGATGATGAAGAATGATGAATCAGTTGTTGATTTTTTGTCAAGAACAATGGCAGTAGTCAGTCAAACGCACTCTTACGATAGACAGATTTAAGATGAAATAGTCATGGCTAAAGTTCTGAGAAGCTTAACTCTAAAGTTTGATCATGTAGTGGCAGTCATAGAAGAAGTAAAGGATTTATCAGTTTCTGTTGATGAACTGATGGGGTCACTTCAATCTCATGAGGCAAGACTCAATATATCGACGGACAAAGTTGAAAAAAAGACATTCCAAGTGAAGGAGACAACCACCAAACAAGGAGAAAGCAACCGGTTAGCAAGTAGAGGTCGAGGAAGAGGAGGATTTCGTGGTCAAGGTCATGGTCGTGCCAGAGGTCGAGGAAGGAATGGCGGACAAAGGCAATATAATGAGCAAAGTTACATAAAGAATGACGTTCAGTGTCATTATTGCAAGAGATACGGGCATATCATAGTTGACTGTTTGTACAAAGATAAAATAATGAATTTTGCAACAGAAAATGAAGAAGAAAACAAGATTTTTATGGCTTGTATTGAAGTTGATCAGAAACCAAGCGATTTATGGCTTCTAGATAGTGGTTGTTCGAATCACATGACCGACACAAAATCTTTGTTCAAGGAACTTGATGAGACACAAAAGATAAAGGTACAACTTGGCAACAGAAAGGAGATTCAAGTTGAAGGCAAAGACACTGTGGGAGTTCACACTAGCAATGGCAATGCAAAAATGTTGGACAACGTTCACTTTTTTCCTGATTTAGGATACAACTTATTGAGTGTTGGACAACTAATGGCCAGTGATATTCTATTCTGTTTGATGAAGATGCATGTGTCATCACAGACAAGAAATCGGGTAAACAATTCCATGTTATCATAACTCCAAATAAGATGTTCCCTTTAGATGTTTCCAACATGGACAATTTTGCTCTCACTATAAGTGCAAAAGATGACTAAAAGTTATGGCATTTGAGGTATGAACATCTTAATATCAAAGACTTGCAATTGCTAAGTGATAAAGGTATGATTTTTGGATTACCAAAAATTGGTTTTCTTGATTTATGTGAAGGATGTGTTTATGGAAAACAAATTAGAAAGTCATTTCCTATTGGAATGACATGGAGAGCTTCTAAATGTCTTGAATTAATTCATGCTGATTTATGTGGGTCTGTGCAAACTAAGTCCTTGGGTGGGAGTCGTTATTTCTTGCTTTTTACAAATGATTATAGTCAGATGAGTTGGGTGTATTTTCTGGAAAACAAATCAGAAGCTTGTGGGCAGTTTCATAAGTTTAAGGCTATGATGGAGAATTAAAGTGGTTGCCATATCAAAACACTTCATACAGATAGAGGAGGAGAGTTTGTGTCCAGAGAATTCAATCTATTTTGTGAAGAAAATGACATCCGTAGGGAGCTAACAACTCCTTATACCCCTGAGCAAAACGGTGTTGCTAAACGGAAAATATAGAACGGTTATGGAGATGGCAAGAAGCATGTTACAGGTGAGGAGGCAGACAAAGCAGTTTTGGGCAGAAGCTATAGCAACTTCTATTTATCTGTTGAATCTCTTACCAACAAAGGTCGTCATGAATAAAACTCCATATGAAGCATGGTATGAAAGAAAACCCAATGTAAGTCATTTACGAGTCTTTGGTTGTATTGCTTATGTTTGGTAACTTCTCAAGCTCGTCAAAAGCTTGATGAAAAATCTAAAAAAATGCATTTTTATTGGTTATTGTACTAAATCCAAAGCATATAGTTTGTATAACCCTCTTAACGACAAGATCTTAATTATAAGGGATGTAATATTTAATGAAAATGCAAGCTGGAAATTAAATGATGAATAGGTTCAACAAGAGTTTCATGTGCCTATTGTCTATTTTCAAGATGAAAGACATGAGTCACCTCCAAGTTCACCCACTAGTTCATCAATGACACCAACAACATCTATTACTCATGAAGACTTTTCAGATGAGCCAATTTCAGAAAGAAGATCAACAAAAGTCAAGAAGTCAAATACAAAATATCCTGTTGACAAATATATCTTAAGTCAATTTGCTCTTACTGTTTCAGATCCACTATATTATGAAGAAGCAACTGAGAAGGAAGTATGTCAGAAAGCAATGGTGGTAGAAGAGATGGAATCCATTGAAAATAATGGAACGTGGCAGATGGTGAATTTATTGGAAGGTAAAAACGCAATTGACTTGAAGTGAGTGTTCAAAACAAAGTTTGATGCAAATGACAGCTTACAAAAACACAAAGTTTGTCTTGTAACAAAAGGTTATGCACAACAACATGACATTGATTTTGAAGAAACATTTTCTCCGGTAACATGTTTTGAAACGGTGAGACTTATCTTATCTTTGGTAGCACAATTATAATGGCCTGTTTATCAGTTTGATGTCAAATCAACATTTCTTAATGGTGATTTACAAGAAGAGGTGTATGTAACACAACCAGAAGGTTTCGTAAAAGAGAGCAATGAAACAAAGGTGTACAAACTAAAGAAAGCATTGTATGGGTTGAAGCAGGCACCAAGAGCTTGGTATAACAAGATTGATGGGTACCTTCAACAAAAGAGGTACATGAGAAGTGAAAATGAGCCCACCTTGTATGTTAAAAAGGAAGGTAAAAATGATTTCATCATTATTTATCTTTATGTTGATGATATCATTTATACTAGTTCTTCTATCTTTCTTGTGAATGAGTTTAAGTCTCAAATGATCAATGAGTTTGAGATGTTAGATATGTGTTTATTGCATTATTTTCTTGTTCTTGAAGTTTATCAAACTGAAGATGGAATATTTATTTCACAAAGAAAATATGCAAGTGATCTTCTCAATAAATTTGACATGTCTAATTGTAAGCCTGTAACTACACCCATGAATCTTAACGAAAAATTATAACATGAAGTTGGAGGAGAAAAGGCAGATGCTAAGAGGTTCAGAAGCTTGGTTGGAAGTTTAATTTATTTGACACACACTAGACTCGATAATTGTATTTTTTGTTGGTGTTATTTCCAGGTTTATGCAACAACCTTCAAATGTGCATTATGGAGCAACAAAAAGGGTCATGCGGTACATTGCAGGAACCTTGGAGTATGACATTTAGTACTCAAAAACTTCTAATTTCAAATTGTTTAGGTTCATAGACAACGATTGGGCAAGTTCTATAGATGACAGGAGAAGTGTTTCAGCAAATATTTTCACTCTAGGATCAGGAGTGGTTACTTAGAGTTCAAAAAGCAAGCTACACCAGCATTGCCAACTTCAGAAGCAGAATATGTTGCAGCAACTTCAGCAACTTGTCAAGCCATTTGACTAAGGAGAGTTTTAGCATATCTTCAACAAGAGCAAAAGGTGGCAACAAAGATATTTTGTGACAACAAGGCAAAGTTTCACCGCAGAACAAAGCATATGGACATCCGGTACTACTTTATTCGTGATTTAGTATAGTAAAGAAAGAAATATCATTGAAATATTGGAGCAACCAAGAACAATTAGCTGATATGTTGACAAAGCTTTAACTAAAGAAAAATTCTATTACTTTAGATATTTGCTTGGTGTGAGCAATTTTGAATTAAGGAGGACTATTGAGAATTAATTCAAATTTGAAACAGTATAAAAAATGATCAAATAAATTATTAAGATATTTTAGTTGGTTACAAACAACTAAGTATGTGGAGTAAGATATTTTTATTTTTTATTTTTTTTTTAAATTAATTTCTTTGTAAGCTTAATATATGTATTTATTTATTTCAAATATATAAGAAAATCAAGAACAAGTCTGCTGCTATTCTTAAATTTTATTTTTTTACGTTTTTCTCCTCTCAACAAGAATAGCCAAAAAAAAAATTCTTACAAAGTTTAGAAACACCAACTAAATTGTATTGAGTTATATTAAACTACATTTTATAAAAGGAAATTATTTTCGATACAGACTAAAGTGATTCTTAGTCCAATTTTTAGTTAAACGAATCTTTCTTAAACTGAATGAAAAAAATTGGAATTAAACTAATCTCCGATTTATGATGTTAAAAAATGGGAAATATATTTTTTAAAATAATATGTCTATTAGAATTATTTAAATTATTCAAATAATTCAAAAGTAGTCTAAGACAATTTATATTTGTTCGATTCAATTAAATTATTATGCAAATTAATTTGTTTTTGTTCGAATTTATGGATGACTGAATTGTTTCTACAATAATATAATTTTATTATTCTAAGTCATATACTACGAAAAAGAAACTCGGATTTACTTGCGAAATATGATATTTTTTTTTTTTTTTACCTTTCCTCTTTCAAAGACTTATCTAATACAATTTTCAACCTCCTTTTTAAGCATATGCTTTCAGCGTTTATTCTTTAGACAACAGTCTCTAGATTTTTTTCATCCTCGTAAAAAATAATTCAATTCTTTATTAGTGACTATAAAATAAGGAAAGCGAAAAAAAAAGGACGGAGAGAAAAAAATCTCATGTTTTAAAAAAAGTGTATTAGTCGTTTAAAGAAATCGTGTAATTTCTCTTTTTTAATAGAGAAAAAAAACTCAAAAGCAAGTAAACCAAAAAATATTGCTTGAATAACAATTTAGTATTATCCTTTTATATATATATATATATATATATATATATATATATATATATATATATATATATATATATATATATCCAAGTTCTTACAAAAATATTAGTAAAACAAAAAGTTAATACTGACTTTATTTGTAATAAAATTCATTAAGATGGAAAAATGTATAATGCTTGTGATTGAATATTTCCTCTGTACCATAATCACTGCAATTGTTGTGTGGAAATAATCATATTATTCTAATAAATATGCATTACTTTAAATAGAAAAGAGAAAATAATTAATTTCAAAGCGTATTAGGAAGAAAAAAGATTGATACTTTATTGGAATTACGATCAATTTAAAACATTTTTACATGGTTAAAACTAAAGTCATTTTTTAACAGGAGTATTATTAATACGTTTAATTTTTTCAATTAAAAACATTTAAATGTATTGACTTTTATGATATTATTTTCCTTAAACTTACATATAAAATCAAGTTATCCCATCTTTAGGACTAGATTGAATTATCCATTATTTTAATAAATAAAACATTTGATAAATAAGTTTGTATAGTTAATTGTGAAAATAAACCAAACAGTTTGTCAAATAGGTTTAACCTTTTTAAGAAAACATGTTTGAGTAAATATTTTAGGCTTTGGATCTTTGAAAAACTATTAAACACTAGATTTTAAACCTAGTCGGTTGTAAAATATATATACATAAACAAATTACCAACCTTCAAATATTTAGTACTATATTAAATATAATTACAATAAGTTGAGCAAAATGATTAACTGTATTTATAATGAAACAAATATTTCCTTCCAAAACATTAAGACTATTAAATGTTTTTGTGATTTGTCCTTTCTCCAACGTTAATTATATGTTTATAATTCTCAAAGAACATAAATACAATAAATATTAATGTATATATATAATCATTTCTTATTGTAGATATTAATTGAACATGTATGTGTGTTTACAATCAATAATTTTAAATGCATTTATAAAAATAAAATTTATTTTAAATTTGTTGAAAAAGTATATTTTAAATTTAAAACCTATCCAATTTTTCATATTATTATAATTATAATATTTAATACAAGAAAGATTAAACTCAAACCTCCCTAAATATTAAAGGGTTTAACTTAAGTAAAGAGTGCATGTTAGAAAATATTCTGCTTAAAATTTCTAAGCAAGTTGCATGTCTCTATGTTACATGGAAAAAAAAAATTATATGAAGTTTCTTTTTCATGCACTTTCACACATTTTATATGTAATTTTTCTTTTGTATAACTTGGAGATATAGTCCCTCTTCCACTAGATTATTCCATTTTTGGGATAAAATAACATCTCTCTCCACACTCAAACTAGAGATCAAACCCTAGAGTTTGGTTAAGAAACTCAGGTGTCAAACAACTCATGCAAAACTGAATCTACTAACTACTTTCGGTATTTATTTTGAACTGAATGAATAAAGTTCTTTTTGGTAGATAAAATTGAAAAATCCTTTTTATGCTGTTCAATTGATTATGACCATACAATTCACAAGACGATTTTAATAAATTTATGAATAATAACTCTATACAGTTGTTCCATGCTCCGAATACAAGCAGCAGCAAGGTAAACTGGCAAAACTTTCCAAAGGTCATTATTATAACAATGGGGCACGAACATAGAAGGGAAGAGAATTTAATCTAAACAATTAAGAAAAACGAATAACGCCATTAATCCTAAAAACACCTTATTCCCCCACACTTTCGGTTCAGGGGAACAATTATAGAAAAATTGATGGCAATTTACCAATATCTTTTTTCCTTTAACTACCCACAAAAAAAATGATTTTGCTTTCACTTTGTTCGTGTAATGACTCTGTGAGTTAGATCTATTAGGGCTTTCCTTGATTTTCTTACTTCCTCGTCGTCACTGTCGGGTAAGGAATCAATTGCTGCTGCTGCAAGGTTAGCATGTTCCACGGCTAGCTCCCTTGTCCTCTGTATACCTCGGCTCTTCCCTAGATAGTCCAAAGCCTATGCAACCAAAATTAAAAATACAAAAACATGTGAAACTGCGTAATAATAAGCTAGCTGATGTGGATTTTGTCACCACTATCAGAGTTGAAATGACAAAACCAACTGCAACCACTTAAATGACAGATTCATGGAAGTCATCTGATCTAAACGTAGTTATTTCTTTTGTTTAGAGGCATAAGAACTAATTATGTAGAATAAACGCAGCCAAGAAACACAATTAACTTACAAGCTCAATATTGGCAGGGTTTTCAAAGCCCTCGTCAACAATTGCACGCAACTGAGGGAACTCCTCCATCGCAAACAATATGGGAGCTGTAACAATTCCCTGCATTCATTTTTTGGACACCTCATTCAGCAGGTAAAAACAAAACACGATAGGTCTCATGAAAAATAAAAGGCAAAGCAAACCATAAAGTAATAATAAAAAAATATTTTCTTCTAAATGGCACCCAACCCAAAATATGTTTCTATTCGTGCATTTGGAAACCAAGGAATCAATATTGCACTATTACGATAATCGAGAGAGCAAACGTGAAATTAAGCCTAATTTTTGTTTATTTTCTCTCAGTTGATAAAGATGTTTTTAAAAATGAATAAAATTCAAAAGTGGGTGAAATTTAAAATAGCAATAAATTATGAAATTACATGTTGAATGTCAGATAAAGAACCCTTTCCAAGGGAAGCAGAGGTTCCAGTGAAATCAAGAACATCATCAATCAATTGAAATGCCAAACCCTGCAAAACAGTAGAGAGGGAAATAAGTTTCCGGGAAATCATAACCGCAACATATACATAACACGTACAGACTGGAACATAGATATCAATTAAATGTTGTCAGATAAAATGGTGGATAGATCCGTAACATTTAGGAGGCGTTTGGTACAAGAAATTTTTAGTTTTCCAATAATTTAAAATAAAAAGAGTTTTAATCTATGTTACGTTTAATCTTAAAAATATAACATTCTTAGGAATGAAAATGTTTTTAGCTGTTTCTCACAAAATTGTTTCCAATGGGAGATATGGGAATCTAACTTTCTCTAGTTAAAAAAAAAAAAAAAGTTTCATTGCAGTAAAAATAACACAATACAATATTCTTATTAGACAATTCAATATGGTAAATAATAAATTTTTGGGTAAAAATACCATGTTACTCTTTGGTTACCAGGATTCGTGTGTTTGTGTTTGTATTAATAATATTTACGAAATTATGACCAACTGAACATATTTCAGTCATTCTTAGGAATCATAATTTTGAGGATTCATAATTCCCAGTGGCATGAAAATTTTTTCCCTGTAACGTTTCCTTAGTTCCATTAATTTTCATCATGCAAACCCTTCAGTTATTAAAGTTAAACAAACTATTTACTATGTAAAACATCATACTTCAAAGTATAAATCCATGAAAAATTGAATATACAAACCAGATTTTTTCCATACTCAAAAGCAAGAATTGCAACTTCTGTTGTTTGCCCTGCAAGGATGGCTATCGCCTTGCAACTATTTGATATTAAAGATGCAGTCTTGTAGTAGGTCTTTTGCATATAATATTCCATGCTGAAAATATTAACAATTATGAGAAACCATTCTAACAATAAATAGGTGCCTTACACGCCCACATTCTAAGGATTTAAGGCTGATCTATAAATACGTGTTTGTGTAAAAGGAAAATCAATGAATTTGTGTAAAGAAAACATTAACTACTGATAGGATCCAAAATTGTATAAAACAAAGGTTAACCTCCTCACAAAGAAAGTGCATACATACATTATAGAAAAGAACTTAAGCATACCTACACTGTTGATCAGATGTTGTAGTCATTTGCATGGTCTCCCCAGTTACAAGATGTTCTACAACATTTGCCAATAAAGACACAACCTACAGGGATGTAATCCTTACCTTAGGCCGGTGGCAGAAAAATAATTGTGTGCCCCATCAAGGAAACTAGATACATCATACATTTAACTTACCTCTGTGTTTTTTAAAGAGGCCAGAGCAACACAAGCCCGAGAAAGGAGAAAATCTCCAGCCAATACTGCCAACTACATAGAAAAAGAAAAAAAAAAAATCAAGCAACCTATGCCCACCATTTGACAGTATGTGTATAGAAAATATAACCAAACAATACCAATGGCATACAATATGCTGGCAAACGGAACACAACTTTGCATATACCTTATTGCCCATTACAAAATTCAATGAACCAATACCACGTCTGGTATCAGCATCATCCAATACATCATCGTGAAGAAGGCTGGCCACCTGTGATGACATCATGCCAACATTAATAGTGATAAAAAAATATTCTTACAACTGTGTAAAGAGGGACTTTGACCATACACCCTCCCACTTGGGGATATTTATACACATAAATCGTTCCTAGGACTAAAAATTTTGAAGCATAAAGTTTTCAAATTTGAACATTTACAGATGACCCAAAATTAGACCAAATACACTCATTACTATATTGTAATTGAGAATAGACTCAGCTTAACCCAACCTCAAAAAGTAGCTCAAGAGAAGAAGATTGTACGGCCATTATAACAGGTACTTTGCCCGAAGCTTAACTGATATGGGATCTTAAAAATAATAATAACAATAATGATAAGCTTAATTGACAGAAAACATGGAACAGTGCATTTGATATCGCACCTGCATGATTCTCATTTTCAGATACAGAATTTTCAGTTTTTTAACAACACTAAGCATAAACAATAAGTAGCTATCACTTCAGTGAGCAAATACAGAATACAAAATTAATACAATTAGAATTTAAGTTGTAAGATATTAACATCACAAAACTGAAGTGGTAAAAGTAAGATATAGCTCTCTCTGCTTCAGAAGAATCTTTCTCATTGCTTGAGAAGAATCAACAAAATTAGACTGAAAGACAAGCAGAATAAGCAGTTCACGAAAGAGAGAAATTAAAAAAATAAAAATAAAAAAATAAAATAAACCTAAAGCAATATTGCAACAATCTCTTTTCACACATTTATCTTTGAACTTTTTGTGAAGTTATTGGCAGTCAAGCACATATCATTAAACAAAGTAAAACATCAGATATCACCTAAATCATGTACTCTAAAACTAATAATCAGCAGTATCAGGAAAGCACTGTGTTATTTAATAAGAGTCTAACTGGACACAAAGCTAGAAGAGTTTTAAAAGTTTCTATACTGGAAAAAGCTCTATATTTCCAATAGAGAAACTGTCAAAAAGCAATGCTAATTTGTATACAAACAGACATTACGAGAAAATTTCTGAAGGACTTACGTGAATCATCTCTGTTATTTCAGCTATGCGTTGTTGTCTTGAACGTACATCAGTTGTCAAATCAGCTCCTAGCGCAGTAGGAGCAGATGCTTCATTTATTGGTAGATTTAACGCTGTTGACATTAACAATAAAACCTGCAGAAACATCAAATCGTTAACCTGAATCCTGACTGTGAAAGAACGAAACAAGAGTAACAATAAATAATACAGGAGAACAAAGACAAAATAATAGTATAGACATTTTATCACCTTATAACTATATGCACTCTCACACAGAAAAAAAGATGGAGAAACAGTAAAGTCATCAGAGTTAATTATCACCATGAAGTGAAAAATTAAGAATGCTAGGAAGGCCGATCCAGACATCAAAACAAGTAAAATAAGCTTGAATATAAGTTGTAGCTGTTGTTAAAAATATCCTTGCCCGACATAGCCCAAACTACTAAAGGCACCTTGTATTTTCCAATGTGTCCATTATTTGGAAAAAGCTTGTTTACAGCTTTAGACTTATTTAATGACACAAGCACTAGTGCAAATGTTTAAGAGAACATATGAAATAGCTTATGATGTGTCCATAAGCTGTTTTAGCCTATTTCCATAAACTCCCTAAGATAAGTTGCCAAAACAGCTTACAGCCTTGCAACTTAAACAGCCTAACCTTTTTTCTTCTTTGATTATAAAAAGAACTTAAACACACTTGTATAAAAAGATTTTATTCAATAAGCACTTAAGCAAGATATTTACCCAAACACACCCTTAAAGCATGTGTCAACTGTCAATTATTGTATTTCACAGAGTTGGGTGAATCTGAGCTCACGATAGAACAGAGGAAATGAGTCAGCAAGTATGGATGTGTTAGTTTACATGTATTGATTTTAAAGGGGCAACTTGATAGTCAAGTGATGGTACAAAAGTCACAACTTTACAAGCATAACTTAATCGTAGTTTAGCTCCTCCTACAACAATAATTGATATGCAAATATCAAACCATAGAAATTAATTGATGCACAAGCATAAAAGATCTGCAGCAAACATTGATGCAAAAGAAGCCAAGAACATCTGTATAGCATTGAGAATATGCTTACTGTAGGGCGAAATCGTTTTCCTTCCACTCCCATTTTGAAGAAGTATTCAGCAGCTGAGGCAAGCTTAGGAACCTGATACATAAACAATTCTCACCGTGAATTATATCTGATTTCTAGGAAGCAAATGACCCAGGACTGAGCTTTTGATTTAATGCATAAATTAGAAAGTAAATCAAGAACAATCTGATACCTCAGCAACTACCATAGCTCGCAGCTTGTTACCAATAAGTGACAATTCATCAGCAACCAGTGAAAATGGATCATGTTCATCCTGAGAGCAGTACATGTATCATAATGGAGAATTGGGTATAGACAGATAATTGAAAAAGACATATAAGAGTCTACAAAGAATCTTTCTACTTTTATTACGGATGAGTTTGATTGTATTCTCGTTTTTTAGTTTTTAAAAAGTATTTTATAAAAAGTTTTCAAAAACTAATTTTTATAGTGGTAGTAGAGGAAGATGTGAAAGATATTCTGTTTTTATTAAAATATGAGCCATAATAAAAAGATGAAAATAGAAAACCAAAACAACTAAAAGATATTCTGTTTTTTATTTGAAAAACAAAAAAAAAAATGTATATTAGCGTTGAAAACAGACTTCAAACTACTGCTATCAAACAAGATTATTTTGTTCTAAAAAAATTAAAAATAGAAAAACAAACAGCCCTAAACCTATCAGTATTTGCTCAAAACAAAAAGGTTCAAGTTGTTCCTGGGAACAAATAAGGAATAAAACAATGGACGAATAATGAAATTTGTATTACTTATAGTCATGGTTGTTAATGACACTCTATTGCATTACAGCACTGGGTTGCTACCCATTTTCAGATAAAGAGGAACAAAATTACTGTGCTACAAGTTACCTCAACTATTACATCATTCAATAACTTTTTATTAGAAAATATTATCTCAAAATCTACTATTAATTGAAAGGTCTTATTATATAGATCATACATACAAAATTTTACATTCATAAAAAATTGATAAACATCAAAATCAATGTCGCATATTCCTTTAATATGTTGAGTAAGAAATCTTTGATCACATACTTCTTCAATTTTAAAAAATTTGACAAGAACAACCAAGGTGTTATATAGTAATAGTTCAACAGTTCAATTGATAAAAACACATTTTGCATGAAGTTCTTGATAACTTGACAGTGTAACTTATAGTGTTGTATCTGAAATTTCACAATAGCGTTCATCCTACTATAGCAATCTTGGAAACAGCCACTGCACACTACATTCCATGATAGATGACTAAGCTTATACCCCTTGCATTTTTCCTTTGAATAAATATACATGAGGCACTAACATGATTAGGGAAACTCCTGGTAAATTGGGTTTTTTGTAAGAGAATCTACTAAAATTTAGACAAAAAGAATATAAGAATGTTTAATTACACTTTTAGTCCCTCGCTATTGCGATTGTATGATTTTGGTATCCTAGCTTTCAATTGTACCAATAAGTCGCTCAAGTTTTCTCCTACTTACAATCAAGTCCCTCCATCCAAATTCCATCCATATTTAAGTCATTGATTTGTTTAGAATGGAAAGACATTCCTTTTGTTGTTGTTATAAACACTCTAATTTAACCACAAGCCTCATCAATATAACAACTAATTCAATGCAATCAGAACATGATTTTAGGGTTCAAATATTCTGTTTTTAAGCATATAAGCTGTATTTACTCTGTCGTGTCATGTCGTGTTAGTTTCCCACATCAGCAAATTCTGTTAAATATTGGATGGAATCAGAATGGAGGTTCCTGGTTGTAGATGGGAGAGAACTACTCAATTGGTGTTTTTGAAAACTAGCAGACCAAAATTGTACAATTGAGATATCTAAGGGATAAAATGCAACTAGGCCATATAAAAACAGCATAACTTATTGAAGCAGTAAGAAATGGAGATTCCAACCAATGAACTTTAAGTTACCAAGAAAGAACCAGAACTAACCTCAACTATGGAGCTGCTTTGTTGATGGATCAGGTATCTACTACTATGCAATGCTGGCAGGCCCTTTGAAAAATTTAAACTTCTCGTAACCTGACACAATAATCATTTGCAAGTAAAATTAAGTGTTACGAGACGTTTTTCATCAGATAAAAGAAGATAAAAAAGATGATATTATGATGATGAAAGAAGGCTAATTAGCAGAAGGAGGATACGAAATTCTCGTTAGGCAAATTGATAGAAAAATGAACCAACGAAAGAAGCAAAACACAACCACAATTCAGTGTCTGATTGGATACTAATACAAACAGATGTTCAGCTAATGGAGAAAACTTCTCCTTCCCTGAATAGTCTCTAGGAATCATCGCAAAACATAATTTGGCGTTAGAGAGTCTGAAATGAAGTTGCTTATAGGTTGAGCAACTTGAGAATACCATTGATCGAACAAGTTTGAATAACATTCTTATAGAAGCTCCTTACATAACAACTACCACCAAGGTCACTTAAAAATTTTAACAAAAATTAGAAGTCAAAATGAGGATTGCGAAAGAGGAACAATAAAATGAGATCTACTAAAAATAAATTAGGAACTCAAGTTAAGTTCTACCATTGGAATAAAAATGAATGAGTATTCTTAACTCCTATGCGACAACATGGGCCCGCCAAAAGAGAGTTAAGAACCCAAATTTTCCAATGCTCTTAACCAATCAGACCTAAACCACTGATACAATAGAGCTCTCTGGCACCTCCAAAACTACTAAAGAGACTCCTCTCGACTTGGCACAAATCTCCATTACTTATTACTTATATTATATTATATAAACATAACTATTACTCACTAGTAAAACATAAACTTCATGTACAAGCATGGAGGCTAGTGACCACAAAACAGCTTACCCATTCACAATTCACCACAACAGATTCTACTTCCTCAAAATGTTAAAACATTGCAGCGACAACAATCACCACACTACAAGTGCTTCACTTTTGATTCGCAACAAGACTATTCTAAATTTGAGCTCCCAAGACCAGGAAGCGCTACTAAAACTCAGAACCAAACACAAGTTCTATCGGTATAACTCCAAACAGTTACTAGGCACATCGTTGATGTTAATCAATAGAATTCAGAAAGCAGTGATCCCGCATTGCCGAACGATTCCGATAAACAGAAAAGGGGCGAAAGCAGAAGCAACAGAGTTCGAGACTTGAAATCGGACTACAACAAATGAGGATCCCAAAACGCGCATGATAAGTGAAAACAACACAAAGCAAAAGGTGGAAAGCAGAAAACCTGATGAGTGGAGTCTCGAAGCGAATGAAAATTATGCGGGGAAAGAAAACGGTGGTTGTGGTCTCCAATGGACAGAAACCAACGACATGAGTTGAAGCTTCCTCTGAGATTTTTCGATATCCGAGAAAACAGCATCGTATTCGACGAAAGAAGGCTTGCGAGAAGGAAAGTGAGAGAGGAGAGGGCAAAGACTTTAAGGCGGCTAAGGAAAAAAAAATTAGGAATTGGGAGCCGTCGAAAGAGAAGTAAACAAACTCCTTTGCCAAAGAAGCGAAACAATTACCATCTATGAGTTCACAATGTGGTGACGAAGGCCAAACACAACCAAGAATTAATCCTAATTTTTCCAATTTTCTTGCTTACTAATATATATATTTTTTATTATTGACTAATAAATATTTTTTAGGTCTGACACGGATAGTTGCGTGCCATTTAGGGACCTATACCCACCCCAAAAGGGTTAATTTGCATACACTTTTATTCTCGGACTCGTTTCATGAAAAAGGTTACAAATTAACAAAAACTAAACTTAATTGTCTTTTAGTATGTCCATCTCCCATAATCAATGAATGAAACTTTTGTTTCTTAATTCACCTTAGCTGCGTAAGAAATTGTTAGTTATCTGATTTTTAAGAATTTTAGATAAAAGTTAATATAGTTTATGATTGAATGATTGTGTATTCTTTTTTTATAGCGCTGGTTTACATTATTTATTCATTTAAGATGGAAATAATATGAATAATCAACAAACCAAAAATTTGGTAAATATTTAAGTAGGAAAAAAATGAACTGTGATTTCAAAGAAAAAAAAAACTGTTTTTTTTTTGTATTTAAGTATAACACGGGATTTATTTAAACAATTATGTTCAAATAAACAAAAATGTTGTATGGTAGAGTTACTTCTTCGATGAGTTTTATGTGAACTCTATAATCTGTCACTCGTTAATTACACACTCATTCTTTTCATACTGAATAACTACCATGAGGCACGGTGTACCTGAGTTTCAATTAGTAATATAAAATTATAAGTGACCCAAATAAAAATATCAACTCTCTCACAAAACAGGAAAAGAAAGTAATGTTTTTAAGGATCAACTCACATATACCTAAATAGTATTAACTATTTTGGTTCATCTTTAAAATTAAATACATATCACTCAATTACTTATAGTTTAAGCTTGTCAAAGTCTAAACTCATAAGAATGTGTTTTATACCATATATATTTAATCATAAAATGAAATATTTTTCCAGGTTGAACGTTAAATGTTCTTACAAAGTTTAAGAGGAGTCTTCGGTTCATTCCGTTGATGTAGATAATTTAGTCTTAAATAATTGTTGGTCGTTTTCGTAGCAACTCTTTGTCTGTTCATTCCACATGTAGGAGAGTCTTTACAAAAGAGTCTCTGATTCCAAAATAAGTATATGGGGGTTGGAGTAAAGTTATGAACTGTAATGAAAAAGTACCTTCTTTTCTGAGTTGAAGATCCTATTTATAGAGTTTAAACATATTGTAGTATTGATGTAAGTGAATGACCTTGAACATACTTGAATCATTACTGTAATTCTGACAGGATGTTTAATGTGGCAATGCTTTCTTGTTTGATTTCTTCGAGGATGATCCTAGAGTGCTTGATCTTTGTTGCAGACCCCAGGGGTCTCGCTCAAAACCAAAGTGTTAGCTGAGGTCTTGTTCAAAACTGAGAGGGTGTTAGTCGAGGGGGTCTTGTCCACCCATTGAAAGTAGTGGTCACCTTATGAATATATTGCATCATCAAGGGGTCTTTGACATGAAATTTTCATGTCATGTGTCCAACTCGTGAGTTGCGAGTCACTCTTACACACCACTCTCTCTACTCTCAGGTCTCGGGCGAGTCCGGCTATCAGTGTCTCGTACTCGGCTTGGTTGTTAGTCATTTTGAAGTCAAAGTGTAGTGATTGTTCGACTAAAACATCTCCATACCCTTCTTGCACTATTCCTACTCCATTTCCCTTGGTATTGGATGACTCATCTACATGCAGGGTCCAACTGTCGTCCTTTATAGGATTTGGTTCCAGGCTTAACTCAACTAAGAAATCGGCTAGATGTTGGGACTTAATAGTGCCTCTCGGCTCGTACCTGATCACGTATTCGGACAGCTTTAAGGACCATCCAATCATTCGTCCCGTCGGGTCTGGTTTGGACAAGATTTTCATAATGGGATAATTAGTTTTAACTATGATGAAGTGGTTGTGGAAATATGGTCGCATACGTCTCGCTGTGTGATTACTGCCAAGTGCACCTTTTTAATTACTTGATATCACTTTTCTACATATTGCAGTGTTCAACTAACAAAATATATTGGTCTTTGCTCGTTGTCAACTTCTTGTACTAATACAACGCTAATAGCTTCGTTCGAAACTGACAGGTACACATAAATGGGCGTCTCAAGTAGCTATTTTTGGATGATTGAGGATGCGACCATGAATTCTTTAATTTGTTGTAAAATCCAATACATATTCATGTTCACTACCCATAACAATACTTTCATGTGCTTCTTCCATATTCAAAATCTTATCTACTTCATCTGACATTCTACTCTAAAGTTCTCGTTCCATATCTATATTAAACAAACAATTCATATAAAACACACAAATTCAACTCTGTCACTGGAATTTGTAAATTTTCTTCTTTATGGATTGTATAGTCCAGAAGTCAAAATCGTGACTTCCGGATTGTACAATTCATAACGCATTTAACTTTAAATTAAACTGTAGGATTCTAAAATCTGTAAGTGTGTGTGTGTGTATATATATATAATTTATTTGTACTTCCGGATTGTACAATTCAGAAGTCATTCAAAATACATTTTAACTTACGGATTCTACAATTCGAAAAACAAACCCTCTTTTGGATTGTACATTCCATAAATTAAAACGTATTTTGATTGACTTTTGGATTGTACAATCCGAAAGATTAATTCAATTACATATATACTCACGGATTCTACAATCTACAAGGCAAAAACAAAAACGTACCTTGATGATGATGTTGTGCCACCAATGACCTTTGACCGCCTACAACTACCACCACAGATGCTGCACCATGTCCACGGTTGTTGAACATTAGATGGTCCAAAGTCCCTTTAGAGGATCAATTCATTTGATAAAGTTTTGATGATAACAAAACTCAAGTATACATTTATATTTGATGACTTATATACATTGTGCAATTAATATTATTATTATTAAAGCAACAAACACATGATCCATGAAGAGATAAGTTTTCTATTATTTACTTTTATGTTATTGATTTGATTTAAATTGATTTTATAGCATGATGTGCTTTAATGTTCAAATTTGTTCATAATAAAAATTAATCAAATTATTATGGAGTATTTAAATGGATTAATTGATTTTATATCATGATGTGCTTTAACGTTCAAATATGTTCATAATAGAAATTATTTAAATTATTGATGAGTATTCAAGATATAATTTCTCTATGTTATTTTAAGTTATTTCTGATACAGACTTAATCAAGTTTAATGCAGTATGAAAATTAGAGAATACATCAGAAAGTCAAGATTGCTCTGTTCAAGCATCCCAACGACTAGTTTTTAAAAGCTACATATAGAGGAGCAATTTCAAGTTGAAGAAGAAGCACAAAGAAAAATACATCATATAATACATTGAAGAAAATATACTGAGTTTATATTGTCAATTTGCTATTGAGAGCATCTAGAGTTTTGGGTTATATGAAACCATTGTGTAATTCTTCACCTTTGTGAAGACCCTTGTGAGCTTTCATTGTTTCCTCTTTTGAGAGTGTTTCTTTAATTCTTAAATGGTCTTGATCTTAGGGGGAGATTGAGACTGGTATAACTTGGAGAGATTTGTGTACTCGTGATAACCTAGAGATGTTTGTGTACTCGTGATAACCTGGAGAGGTTTGTGTACTCGTGATAACCTGGAGAGATTTGTGTACTTGTTGTAATCTGGAGAGGTTTGTGTACTCGTTGTAACTATTTGCTAAATAGTGAAATCTCTTGAACAATTTGTTTAAGGAAAAAATGGATGTAGCCCAAGAGATTAGGGTGAATCAGTATAAAACTGTTTTATCTGTGCTTATATATTTTTGCCTTGGTTGGTAGTTTCTATTTATAGCGAATTGACTTCAGGCTTCATTCAACCCCCCTTCTGGAACCAGCTATTCCTACAAATCATTACAAACAACACCCTCAGAGCTTTCAAATTCTTCAACATCCATTGCTCAACGTCTTAAACCTATTTTAGTTTTACTAAAGGACATTTTTATCTTTTCATCAAGGTTAAATTTGGAATTAAAAATAGTATGGAGGTGTAGGTTGATATTATGGAGGTACAAGAAGAAGCTCTCCTATTTTAATTTTAGCAAAAGGTATTTTTGTCTTTTCATCAATATTAAATTTGGAATTAACAATAGTATGGAGGTAAGGAAGAAGCTCTCCTAAATTAGTCAGGCTTGGTAATATAATGGGCTAGCAAAATAGTAGTCCACGTTTTCACTTTTTTTTTTCAAACAAATTAAGTTGATCCATTTGATAGATTTGAGGAGGGCAATTGCTTCCTGTACCCTCACATTTGCTTCCTGCACCCTATCAGAATATGTGAATGAACATTTATAGCCTTGTTAATGAAGATAAAAGAGGTTAGGGTATTATGGAAAATGTTTTCCGAAAGAGATTGGGTTGTGGGGGTGTGAAATCTCTTACGGAAAATATTTTCCATAAGAGATTTTTGTATTATGGAAAACATTTGCCATAAGAGGGTTTTATATTATGGAAAACGTTTTTCGTAAGAAGTTTTTATATTATGGAAAACATTTTCTGTGAGAGGTTTTTGTATTGTGGAAAACGTTTTCCTTAAGAGAGTTTTGTATTATGAAAAACGTTTTCGGTAAGAGGTTTTTATAAAAACGTTTTCCGTAAGAGGATTTTATATTATGAAAAACATTTTCCATAAGAGGGTTTTGTATTATTGAAACTTTTTCTTACGAAACCTTCTTCGTAAGTCACTTTTTCACTTCCATCCCCACTACGAAAATGTTTTTCCGTAAGCATTTTTCCCACCCCTGCACCATTACGAAAATGATTTTCCATAAGACGATTTCCCACCCTCGTAGCCTCCTATAAATTTTGTTTTCTATAACGAAATCCCTTCCAACCTATTTCAGCAATCCCTCTGCACCCTTACAATAGACATTAAAACACCCAAACATAAACCCACTTACCTCAAAATGCTGCCAGAACCTTCTCTTCCACCACCCATGTCCGCCATTGTCGTTGTCGCCGAAAAATGTAACTGCAACAATTTCACCTTTTCTATTTCTAACAAGGGCGATTATGGTATATTATGATTGATGGGGTGTAGGAAGCAATTGGGGAGTGCACGAAGCAATTGCCTAAAAAAGTTTGAGTACCAATATACTGAAGGACATGAGATAATCTGAGTTTATAAATCCACTTGAAGTGTCACTTCCGGAACGAAGGGAGGTCATGGTCATAAGCATTTTATGATCAAAACTTCCCCATCATACACAAATTATGTTAAACAAGGAAAAACGCGATAAGGTTTGTTGAATTGAGTTTTAATGAATTTTCAAAAAATATTTTTTAATTACTTTAATTTAGTGACTCAATTCACTTATTAAGTCAGATTATAAATATAAAAATATAAACTCATTTAAATCAAACTAAATTAAACAAGGGAATTGAACTAAAAATTAGATTAAATTAAACTCGAATTACTTACACTCTTAATTAAAAGTTCAAATACAAACATTGCTTATTTTTTTATAAAATTTGTATTTAAATCCATAAAAAAATCTTTTAAAAATATATAATATTATTTATTTAATATTTGAAGTAAATTGAAGTCCATTTATCACAACTAAATGAATAAAATAAAAGTATAATGAATAAAATATATTTAAATTAAATTGTCAACTTATAAGAACTTTTCAAATAATTATAAAATGATATTAAAGTACATTTGGAATAATTTTACATTAATATTGGTGGCAAATCTGTATTTGTGTCTACTAATACAGTGTCTAGTGCTAACAACATCCAAAATATTGAAAATATGTATATACGTGCCCATGTGTTAGATTCTTTTGGTAGTATTCTCCATGTGTCTGATGAAGCAATTATTGTCACCCATTATTGTAAAATGAATGCAGTTAAAACTGCAAATATAAACAAAACTAGAAAAGGAGAGGTCACCCTTTCTTGTCATACAGCACTACCTCATTCCACAGTCTCTTTAAGCTCACAAAAATGACTTCAAAGACCCATTTCTTGCTCATTTTTACTCTTGTATTGCTTTGCATGATCGGTTCAAGTCACACCAAGTGTGATTTCGAGGCAATTTTCAACTTCGGAGATTCAAATTCAGATACTGGTGGCTTTTGGGCAGCTTTTCCCGCCCAATCTGCTCCCTTTGGAATGACTTACTTCAACAAACCAGTAGGAAGGGCCACAGATGGAAGACTCATAGTAGATTTTCTCGGTAACTAATCAACTCTGTCATCTTAAGGTTTTCTAATGTTTACCACTTTAGCTATAGTGAGAATTTGTTCATTTTCTTTGCTTTAGTATAATATCTCTCGCCTTATGAGTGTGGACATTGAAGCAAAACGAAGAAGAATGAAAATTTTAAGGAAAGATTTAAGCTTTTGGTTCTCCTCTCCTTGTTCTATCTATTTTTTCTGTAAATGCTAAATGCACAAGAGACAATTTCTTACTTTGTGTGAGAAAGAGTTCGGAGCATATTGTAATACTGTTCTGTTTTTTTCTCTCAAAACCAGCCACGAGGATTCCTAATTATTATAAAAGCATTTAGTACCTCACGAAACAGGATTTAACCAACCATTTTCAAACTCTCTTTGACCCTTCCATGTTGAGTTTTTAATAAATGATCTCGTGGTATAAACATTTTATTATAATCTTTTTCATTGGCATTCAGTAGGTGAGAGATTAACAAAATTTCACGTGACAAGGGTGTGCTTGAATATTTTTTTAGAGAAAAAGTATTTTTTTAGTTTAATAATCTGTGATTATTAACATGTTTGGGTTTCGGTTTTTAGAAGCAACCATAGTTACTTCCATAAAAACCATTTAAAATTAAACCAATTTTTAACCATTGCTATTTTTTTAGTACAAACAAACAGAGTCAAGTTATGGGAAAATTAAACTCTCATCTCTACTGGGAAACATAGATCATCAGATTTTATTGATTCTCTTTCAGTACACAAAGGTCACGTGACAATGACAGGAAAAAAAAAAATTAAACACGCGTCACTGGGAAACATGGATCATCAGATTTTATTGATTTGTTTTCAGTGTTTTTTTGATGATTCATACAGTTCAGTTCTTCTGATTTATATTGCAGGGTGCTAAGTTCTAACAGCCAAGACAAACAAGTTATTGAAATTTAACAAAAGAAACAAACTGACTGGACAATAATAATAAATTTGGTGCCTTGATCTTTGGGTATAATATATCTGCTTGTAATTGGGAAATCTAACATATTTGAGCAAATTTGTCCTAATCTCTTGTTATTTATGTATATCCTACATTTTTGGTCTCTTTGAAAGCAAATCCAGGTTTGTATTTAATACCGTCACACTCTTCTTGAGGCAATTTTCCTCACGAGGAAAACGTCCAGGTAGAAAGATATAGTTGTGGGTTGTCAATATCTTCTACATATCACTAGTAATTAATAGTGTCACTTTTTAGTACCTCTTGGTGCTACCTGAATTACTTATTCACCTTCCTACTCTTCAATTATTTCAGTTTTGTTTCCTTTTGGTGGTTCAGGAAAAGAAAAATTTACTCCAACTTTTGAAATTGACAATGAATCTCATGTATGTTGTCATTTATCTTTCATTGATTAAAGACATGCTTTAATGCTTGAGCTGTTATGTGTCAGTCAATTTAGTATTATTTTTTTCAATAAAATCTGCTTTATTCATTGCAATATGAGAAACCATTCTATCAGTAGTGCAGTACTAATATTAGACAAGCTATATTGTATTTGATTGAGCAGCTCAAGCTCTTGGATTGCCATTTATTAGTCCATATCTGCAATCAATCGGATCTGATTATAGGCATGGAGCTAATTATGCTACACTGGCATCCACTGTGCTTCTACCTAATACTTCTCTGTTTGTCACTGGAATCAGCCCCTTCTCTCTTGCCATCCAGCTCAACCAAATGAAGCAGTTCAAAACCAAAGTTAATGAAGTGCATGAACAAGGTACATAAAGCACAAACTTCCTAGTTGTCACTCTAGTTTTTAATCTCTATAACATTGTACTAGTTTCTTTTGATTGTTCCTCAGGATCCAAGCTTCCTTCACCAGATATATTTGGAAAATCTCTTTATACATTCTATATTGGCCAAAATGACTTTACTTCCAACTTAGCTTCCATTGGCATACGTGGAGTGCGACAATTCCTCCCTCAAGTTGTTTCACAAATTGCTGCTACCATTAAGGTGAGATTACCATAACAGTCAATAACAACTCAAATCTAGAATTAATGAAAAAAAAGAAGTATAATTGAATTGTGTTCAATGAATTTATAGGAGTTATATAATCTTGGAGGACGTACATTTTTGGTTCTTAATCTTGCACCAGTGGGATGTTACCCTTCATTCTTGGTCCAGCTTCCTCATAATAGTTCAGACATTGATCAGTTTGGATGCTTGGTTTCTTACAACAATGCAGTAAGGGAGTACAACAATATGTTGAAACAGTCACTGAGACAAATCAGAGAAAGTCTTTCAGATGCTTCTGTCATTTATGTGGATACTCACACTGTTCTGCAGCAGCTCTTCCAGCATCCCACTTCTCATGGTTCAAACACAAATCCCTATACTTGTTTAATAATACAACGCTGTCATGATTACTAAAAGATACAATATATCTCAATAGGACTTCCCAAAATTTACTTTTATCAAATTCAGTACTAAATACTTTAATTCAAATTTATAAGAATAAGTTCTGATTTAATTATAAGCAGGGTGGACTTTATTTGAATCCTTAACAATTTGATACCTTAATTAGAAATTTAAGATATTAGAATGATATTTCTATGACACCCTTTGGCTATAATAATTTACTCATAATAACGGATGCTAAATACACAACCAGAATTTCTTCATTATTTTTCTGACTTTTTCTCCTTTTTGAAACAGGGCTCAAGTATGGTACAAAAGCTTGTTGCGGCTATGGAGGTGGTGACTACAACTTTGACCCTAAACTGTACTGTGGCACTTCCAAAGAGATAAATGGAAGCAAAGTGACAGCAACAGCATGCAGTGACCCCTACAACTATGTGAGTTGGGATGGAATTCATGCCACAGAAGCTGCAAACAAGCTTACAACCTTTGCCATTCTTAATGGATCCTACTCTGATCCTCCTTTCCCATTTCAGGAACATTGTCATCTTCAACCTATAGATTGATCCATTTCTTAATTAACAAATGATGAAGGCCAAATTCTGGCTCAATTGTTGAATAAAATTTTCCAAGAAATCAAATTTCTTACCACGCCAAATTTCCAAAATTGTAAGAAAAACTTTGTATTCGTAGATGCATCAGCTTACAATTCAGTCAACGGTACTAATAAATAAATTGAAATGAAGACAGGGATGAGTGAATAATTTCAGTTTTTGTTGTATTACAATATCTTTCAGAAGATGATCCAAGTTCATACCATAACAATTCTATGCTAAACTGGTTGAGTTCTAATCATTATTGAACCATGATGTCATTTGTCGAATATTTTAGTTTAACCTTATCAGATATAAAATGAGTTCTAAAACAAATAATGCCATGTTGTTGAGAGGAAGGAGAGAATAATACTTGCATTCCTAAACTAAACCACCTCATTCATAATAATGATATATTCCCTTGCTTGAATTGGGAAGACGAGAGAAGAAAATTATTTATTGATTTAGTATATTAAAACCATAATCATATTTTACATTATAAATATATCGGAGTTTTAATTATCCCGTAATAAAGCCAAATCAATATCTGCTTATAAAACTCATCAATTTATTTTTAACTGTGTAGCAAACTCACTAAATTTGACAAGTTATATTAAACACATCTAACTATAAATAACTATAAAATATAACATGTAACACAAGTTAATTAGTTAGGAAATTAACTAATATAAATATTATAATAGAATATACCACCCAAGTTAATTAATTAGAAATTATAAAAATCCTAATTAGAATGAGGAAAACAACTACACATACAAGCATGACCAAACGACTATATATGACAAAAGACTATTGCATGGTGTACACGTTTTTAGCAACCATGGTCAACTCAATCCCTTTCTTTTAACAGTTTCATTAATCAGAAATTGAGAAAGGAAAAGAATAGTTTCACAATCACCTTTTCTTAAATAACCATTAAATAATTATCTTTTAACAATAAAAATATTAGATTAAGATATTTAATTAGAATATAAATTATTTGTTCGATTTTTTATTAAATATTAAAATAATACATTATAAATCACACTATTAAACGTCTTTTTATTATTGGAGTGAATGTGTGTGAGCCGTCATGATTCTCAAATTTCTCGGGCAAGACTTTCCATTTTCCTTTCCATGAATGGTATAGTTTGGGACCCAGTTGTGAATAAATAAACATTCAGAATTAAAATAAAAGAAAGAAAAAAAAAATAAGAAGAAAAATCAAGCTGCCATGACATAACTTGACCTGTGTCGAAGTCTTGCTTTGGTTGGTTCTCATTGGATGCAAACCAGATTACCATTTTGCATGGCGACTCTTCAGCTCCACAACATTCAACACTCCTTCTGTGCAGCACTCCTTGTTTTTCTTCTCTTCTCATCACTGCAGTTCCCCTCACTCAGCTACGACGTCCCAGATAAGTACTTTATCAATTGTGGGTCAGACAACAGTGTTACCGAAAGTGGCAAGTTTTACGTTGGTGAATCAAACCCTGCAGCCAGTTTTAGCAGCAGTAACGCAGAAACGAATGAATCATCGGTGCCTTCTCCTCTTTACCAAACAGCAAGGATTTTCCGAAGGGAATCTTGGTATAAGTTCAACATCGATATAAATGGCACTTACCTGGTACGCCTCCATTTCTTCCCTTTCTCTTCCCCGAGTAATCTTTCCTCGGCCAGGTTCAACGTTTCAGTTCCTGGTTTCTGGCTGTTGCAAAATTTTAATGGTAGAAATGATACCGATAGCAACTCTGCTGTAGTGAAAGAGTTTTTCATGGAAATCAGTCCCCCCAGCTTCAAAATAACTTTCAGACCTCTGGAATCATCGTTTGCTTTTGTCAATGCCATAGAACTCTTCGTACTACCCCTCCATCTGATATCCAGCAACGTGTCACGTTTCACTGCTATTGGGGGTTTATCTCATTATAGCGGAGGTTTGTACTCTCGAGTGTTGGAGACTAAACATAGGCTTAATGTTGGTGGTCAAGCTACCAAAGATATGTTATTGAGAAACTGGATTCCAGATGATATTTATCTAATGTATCCGGAAAACGCCAAGAATCGTTCCCCATACAAGGATCAAATCAAGTACCAAGTAGGTGATAACTCCGATGGTCCAAACGCAACTAGCTATACTGCGCCAAATGAGGTGTACGGAACTGCTAAGGAGACTTATAACATTTCTGACAGTGCCAGAGACTTTGCACTTTTCAACATAACATGGGCTCTTCCGGTTGACAACAAAACAGAATATTTCCTTCGCCTTCACTTCTGTGACTATTTGAGTTCAGCATTTGCCCTTACATTCTTCGAACTTTCCATTTATGACGCCCATGTCATGCAGGTAAATAGTGATGAAGCAGTGTCTAAGGAGTTGTCTGCCCCTTATTATTATGATTTCGTGGTGAACTCTGATGACTCTGGACATATTAAGGTCAGCTTAACACCTAATGGAACCGCTGACATACCAAATGCATTTTTAAACGGGCTAGAAATAATGAAAGTGATTGAATCAACAAATTCTGTCCCTCCTGACTTGGAAGAACCCGATTCCAACAATAATCGTCTTCCTGTGTTGTTGAGTTCAGTTGTCGCTGGTTTAGTCTTGGGTTTTGTTGTGGTGCTGCTTGCCTTTCTTTGGCGTTTTAAAATGAGGAAGGAAAAGCCCGTTGAGAATTCGGACTGGTTGCCAGTTCTGGTAAATCCTGGAGGGAGTTCTCACGGCAGATTGACTCATATAAACAATCACAGGTCTTACCTTCCCGACATAAACCTAGGGCTCAAAATTCCATTGGTTGATCTTCAACTGGCAACAAATAACTTCCACGCAAGTCAGCTAATTGGCAAGGGTGGTTTTGGCAACGTCTACAAGGGAGTTCTCAATAATGGCATGACAGTGGCTGTGAAAAGAAGCAAGCCAGGGTCAGGTCAAGGCCTGCCAGAATTTCAGACAGAGATTAAGGTTTTATCTAAGATTCGCCACAAGCACCTTGTTTCCTTAATTGGGTATTGTGATGAGAGGTTCGAGATGATTCTGGTCTATGAATACATGGAAAAAGGGACACTAAGGGACCATTTGTATAACACAAAGTTGCCAAGCTTGTCCTGGAAGGTGAGGCTTCAAATTAGCATTGATGCTGCCACAGGTCTTCATTACCTTCACAAAGGAGCAGCGGGGGGAATCATTCACCGTGATGTAAAGTCCACAAATATTTTGCTTGATGAGAACCATGTCGCTAAAATTGCTGATTTTGGTCTTTCAAGGTCAGGTTCTCCTGATACTCAACCGTATGTCACTACTGATGTTAAAGGCTCTTTTGGGTATCTTGATCCTGAATATTTCAGGTCGCAAAAGCTGACAGATAAATCTGATGTCTACTCATTTGGGGTAGTTCTTTTGGAAGTTTTGTGTGCGAGAGCAGCGATTGACCCATCTCTCCCAAGAGAGCAGATAAACTTGGCGGAATGGGGATTGCTTTGCAAAGACAAGGGGATGCTCCAAGAGATCGTCGATCCTTCCATCAAAGACCAAATTGATCAAATCTCACTCAGAAAATTTAGTGAAACGATAGAAAAATGCTTGCAAGAAGATGTTGCTAATAGGCCAACCATGGGTGATGTGTTGTGGGACTTGGAGTATGCGATGCAGCTTCAGAGAGGTGCAAATGGAATACAGAGAGAGCCTTATGAGGATAGTTCTAGTAGTGTTTCTGAATCACTTCAACTGCCCAATGTTCGGCGTCTTCCTTCACTCTCCACACTGAGTGAAGCGGGTGATACCATTGTGAGGTGTAATGAATCCGATGGTGCTGTGGACTGCGTGTTCTCCCAGTCGAAGATTGATGATGCCAGATAGATTATCGAGCACTTCAAGGCAGCATCTATTCGCAAATGTCTCGTGTAGAGTAGCTGCTTTTAAGATAGATTTTTCAACCTTTCGTCGTTTTGTTTCTGCAGCTTTTGTTGTCTGTCTATTGTGGTTTAATAACGTTATGAAAGCAACTGTAAAACCATTGGTTATTAGTCAATTCCTATGGTAGCAATAAATTATTGACAAACAGTTCCATTCCATACAACACTTGTTTGCACCAGTGGATATACCATGCACGGCGGCTAACCATGCTATATTAAATACATGCTTTCATTTCTTCAATTTCTTGGGGTTTGAATGGCATATAAATCAGCTTGTACAGGGAGAAGAGAGTGGCACTGTTGGCCTAGCATCTCCCTGTGTTACAGTGATTAAACACAAAGTGGGTACTTGTGTATGTGAAAACCCTTGACAAGAATTGTAGTATTATAAAAGGCTTTTCTAACTGGGCTGGAAACAATGGATATCATGCTCATTTCTTCCTGTACTCTAAAAAATATGAAGTCGCACTCCCTTTTGTTCCGGAGAGGGTAATCCGTCGCGGGATATCACTGTTGCACTCAGTTCCTATAAAGAGAGAATTTGAAGTATAATAAAAGAAAGGGAGTCTTAATGAGTTTGAAATTCAGAAAAATGAAGTCTGTTGAAATGATACAGGTTTAGGAATACATAGTAAAAGGGACACTATTTGTACAAACAAATTTGTCAAGCATAGGCTAAAATTTTGCATCGGAGCTGCCAGTTTTCATTACCTTAACAAAGGAGCAGCTGGGGATCATTCACCACGATTTAAAGTCCACAAACATATTACTTGATGGTCAATCATACGTTACCATTGTTGTCAATGACACTTTCAAAGGACAAAGTTCAGACCATCTATTTTGAGATGTCAAAATGAATTGTAAATTTTAATTCGAATCCAGTTTAAAAGAATGAAGAATTATCTAAGTTGAATTAATCAATTCACTTAACTGGTAAGTCCTAGTTTCAACATAAAAGACATAAAATACAGAATCGAAGTGATTAAAACCTTTGATATTGATTAATTATTTAAATATTTTAATGTTATTATGATATATATATATATATATATATATATATATATATATATATATATATATATATATATAATTATTGGTGAAAAAATTTATAGATTTTTTTATTTTTTTAATTTAATAAGTCAATTTATTTAATTCATGTAGTGAGTTGAGCCGAATTAAAAAAAATTGATTTATTATAAAAGTAATCGAATTAAGCTGATCCAGTTTCATCCATAGTGAGCAGTCCGAGTCCGATTGGTTCATAAACCCTATCTTAGAGTGTCATTCCGAGTTATTATATATTTTTTATGTTGATTTTTAAAGTCTTTTACTTAGTTTTAGGTCAATAATTCGCTTAATTTTGTCTTGAAGACAATCGTGCCTCAACTTATTCGTTAACTTGGTTGTTCGGGTAACTAGTGAAGTTGTATCAGGAAAACAAGCGATTTGACAAATAAAAAACCGTAGCACACGCAATTTTGTTTTATATCTTTAACAAAAAGAAGTTAAGAAGCTCATATTAGTATTTTATATTTTTCTATAACTTTTAACAAATCAATAGTAGATAATAAAAAATATAAAATAACAAGAAAAAAATAAAACAAAAAACAAAGGAACAACTATGATATTTTAAACTCAACCAAAAGTAGGTATTACTGAAAGGTGAATGGGTAATTTATTAGACTTAATGTTAATTCTTAAAATTTGTAAATCCGATTTTGATTTTTTAAAATTAAAAAACATTTTAGTCTTTCAAAATTTTTAAAAAATATAATTTCAGTTCCTCAGATTTACTTTTTAACAAATAAAAATATTTTAAATAATATTATAATCCCTCAGTTAATATTTATAGACTAATTTTAAAAAAAAATTAAAGAACTGTTTTTTTTTTGTTCGTTTTAGAGATCAAACAAAATTCACTTCCAATTTAAACTAAAAATATTAAATTTCAATCATGCTTATATACTAAATGTTATGCTGTAGGGAAAAAAATAATAAATTGGTACACGGATGTAACTTTACCCTTTTTATCTACATGAAACTTTACTCTAAAATAAGCGTATTGAATTATACACACACGAATATATATATATATATATATCCTTCCAAGCTAACTATGCGGGTTCGATTCCCGTTACCCGCTTCGTTTTTATTCTATTTAAATTTATCTTTTGTTAAAGAATCCAATAGAAAATAGAAGTGTTCACTGTTTAATGAATAGGACTTAAGTTGTTTGCATATCTATATGCAATTTCTACCTTGTCCTTATATTTCATTTATTACATTTTGATTCGAATTCATTATATATAATATGAAATTGAAAGAAAAAGATATTCAAAGATACTAATTCTAAAAATTGTAAAATTCAATTACAAAATTATTGAATGATTCATCCATCTTTTTCTACTTGTTCCTGAAATAAAAAGAGTTCCATCTGTTGCTTAATAGCGTCCTTTAACAGAGCTTCTACTTCCCGAATGAATGTCTTGGTAGAAGATATGATTTCTTTGAATTGAGGTTTATTCGTCTTTAAGTAAGCACATAACTCAACAAGAAATTTCCTTACCTGTCCAATTTCTAATGAATCAAGATAACCATTCGTTCCGGTATAAATAGTTATTATATGTTCTTCCACAGTAAGAGGAGTTGATTGGGATTGTTTAAGCAACTCGCGCAATTGTTGACCTCTTGCTACTTGATTTTGAGTAGCTTTATCTATATCAGAAGCGAATTGTGCAAAAGCTTCTAATTCTGCGAATTGTGCTAATTCCAATCTTAATTTACCAGCTACTTGTTTCATGGCTTTAATTTGAGCCGCCGATCCAACTCTGGAAACTGAAATACCGACATTAATAGCGGGTCTTATTCCAGCATTGAATAGATCAGCCGATAAGAATATTTGTCCATCTGTAATGGAAATGACATTAGTAGGAATATAAGCTGAAACATCTCCCGATTGATTTTCAACTATTGGTAAAGCAAAGATACTTCCTTCGCCTAACTGAGAACTTAATTTAGCAGCTCTTTCCAAAAGACGCGAATGTAAATAAAAAACATCCCCTGGATAAGCTTCGCGACGAGGTGGTCTTCGTAATAGAAGAGACATTTGCCGATAAGCCTATGCTTGTATGGAGAGATTGTCATAAATGATTAAAGTGTGACGTTCACGGTATATAAAATATTCAGCCAGAGCTGCTCTTGTATAAGGCGCGAGGTATTGTAATGTAGCTGGAGAATCCAATAGTGTATTCCATTACTCCTATTTCTTGTAAGGTAGTCACTACTTGAGCCACAGAAGATGCTTTTTGACCAACAACTACATAAACACATATTACATTTTGTCCCTGTTGATTGAGAATTGTATCTGTGGCTACTGCTGTTTTACCTGTTTGTCTGTCTCCAATAATTAATTGTCGCTGGCCCCGTCCTATGGGGATCATCGAATCAATAGCAATAAGTCCTGTTTGGAGAGGCTCATATACCGAGCGTCTTGAAATAATACCAGGAGCGGGAGATTCAATTAATCAAGATCCGAAGCTAAAACCTCGACCGTCAATTGGTTTAGCCAGGGCATTTATAACACGACTCAAATAAGCCTCACTTACAGGTATCTGAGCAATTCTTCCTGTTACTGAACTGCCTTCTTGTATCATCAAACCATCACCCATTAATACAACACCAACATTTTTTGATTCCAAATTCAAAGCAATGCCTATAGTACCTTCTTCAAATTCCACCAATTCACCCGCCATTA
>Ga0209489_100100_pt1 | contig 120735 bp, 65 predicted proteins | sample SiratrowhiteBW_FD_187527 | JGI IMG/M metagenome (GOLD analysis project Ga0209489, IMG submission 187527) | Root nodule microbial communities of legume samples collected from California, USA - Siratro white BW (SPAdes) (version 2) | ecosystem: Host-associated > Plants > Roots > Nodule | place... | reverse complement strand
ATATATATATATATATATATATATATATATATATATATATATATATATATATATATATATATATATATATAAAGCAAATAGAAAAAAACCAAGATACAAAAATGTTACGTGTATATGTATGCTAAGTAATATTACGTAATATTTCTTTAAATACATTGGTGGTTTCAAAACAACTATCGATTTACTCTATTTACTCTTAAGCATTCGAAACAGAGTGAGAAAAAGACTTCGTTAATCATCTTCAATTTCGTCGGAAGATAAATCAAGCGAAAAAGTTTTCGCTAAACTCGTTCACTAACAAAGTGAATGTCTAGTTCAAAATATTTTGATTTGGTATGCATAATTTACAGCAAGAAGAACAACATTAAATACAGTAGTAGAAAAAGATATGGCCATGAAGAGAAAAAAAAAGTTGTAATAGCATGTTTGGAAACAAGAAACTAAACAAAGAAAGAAAGAAAATTTGAAAACTATTACTACACAAAACCTACCGTGTACAATAGAGCAAAACATAAACCCAAAACATGCGTGCTGGGTAACACAAAAAACTACTTAATAATAAGCATTAGTCTTACCCTAATTATTAAGTTGATTATAAATATTGATTGTCATGAAAGTTGTTCATTAATTAAAAAGATATACCACACAGTTGGGAGGAAAACTATCCATAATATAATAGTTAAGTTATGAATATACTAGTTGTTATACACAAGGTTTTAAAATCATGATTAAAAATTACTACCAGTTTATGTTGCAAAGTTATTAGAGTTATATCAAGTTAACAAATGTAACAATAACTAATCAATTTATTTTTAAGTATAAAAAGAATAACAGAACTAGAATAATATATTTCAGGAATGACCTCTTTTTGTAAGAAGAAAATTAATAAGCTTTATGTATGAATTAAAAGAAAGATACGACAGAGATACCAAAACATTGTTGGAGTAAATGATACGCAAAGCTGAAACATTCCTGCTAGTTGAAGTAGTTGTGTAGACAGAGACCAGAAAGATGAACATGTTTTATGAGTAGATATTTTGCTGAGGTATTTTTGTTTTCTTTCTTTAGCCTTTTACAAAAGGTAGATTCAGATCCTTTCAGCACAAAAACAAAAAAGAAGAGGGTTATTTTATGAATTGGCGCGCAGTTTAAAAGTGGTCACAATTATTACGCGTAATTCGAAACATACGAGAAGAGACCCTAAATAAAGGACCGAGCCAATTGGAAGAAAGGAAAAGTGCAGAATGGTGGGTCCCACTCGCCCGAGTCCGATTCGTGTGGCTGAGGAGGCCAAACAAATCAACGCCAATCTAATCCTTCTGCATCAAAAGATCAACGCTCAGATTTGTTCCATACAAATGGGACCCACACACGACCAACATCTGACCGTTGATTTAATGCAGTACTACATTTTTTTCCTTCTTCAGTTTTTTTTTTCTTCTTTGTCGTTACTTATTTCCTTCCTATGTTTCATTTCTCTGCTTCTCAGTTCTCTTCACAGTTTCGCCGATTTTGCTCTTTCGCGTTTCCGAGTTTTGAAGGTACCTGCGGCTTTCCAATTATTTTGTTCGTTGAATTTTTTGTGAAATTCCGCAGAAATTCAGTTGACTGCCTTTTCAGGTTTGTTGTTGTTGTTGAATTCAGTAAAACTGGAACTGTTTCGATTTTGATATGACGCTAAAAGATGCTGTTACTAACATTTATTTACGATAGTGATTTCCGTGTCGGAATGGACGGAGTTGGATGATTTTGCTTTCTTCGTGTGGTGGTGGTGAGTTCTGAATCTTGCGATCTAGTTTTGTTCGTTTTTCTGTTGCTGCATGCGATGGATTTTTAGTTGTTGATAATTTATGTTTTTGAAATCTAGGTTTTGAAGCATTTGTGCACAGGTGAAATTGGTGGTGTGTTGAGTGAAGAAATCTATCAATCGTGATGCCTGATGATGATGCTGCTGCAGAAGCATGTCATGATGGTGAGAGGGTTGGAGCTCAAGCAATGAATAGGAACCGGTCGGCGTGGATGGCTCATTGGATGATGAACTCGAGTTATAAGTTAGCATCCCCTGCTTGTGAGCTGAAAGATGAAAAAGGAGACAGCGGTGCTGAGCAGCATGGTTTGCTTGGTGGGGTAGATAGTTCTGTGCACGCTGGAGCAGTTGAAGAAGCAGTTAGGGCTACAAGTGTTACCTTCAACAGTAAGGCAGACAGTGAAAAAGCGAAGAAGGCATGCTGTGATTCCAAATCATTTCCTGCATTGAAATTTACTGGGAAGTTGGATAGAAAATTGCCTCTGCAGAGGGAACAGCACGACGGGGAAGATGGGAAATCTGAAACTGAACCCTGCTCTGGAGATGGCAATGTTTCTCTTGACAGAGCTGGGACTTCCGGAGCAGGCTTATCATCAAGACCTGCAGATGTTCCTCTGAACATACAAACCGTGGTAAAAGAGTGTCAAGTGTTGTCTCAAGAAGTTTTACCGACAGCTCTGCTGATGAAATCTCCGTGGGATGTTGAACAGAAGAACCTCACTGTTTCAACATCACTATGGGATGATTTTGTAAAATCAGCTTCTGACGCAGTGCCAAATGGACGTAGCAAAGGGAAAACTGTGATGCCCCATTTCACGCATGAACCATTTGAAATCTGTCAATCCAGCTACAATTTAGCTTCCAGAGGACGATTCGCAAGTACCAAATACCATACCTTTTCGTCTCTTTTAATCAGCGAGAAGAAAATGAGCAGCCTCTTAGATCCTCAAAGATCTTTTTTTTCAAGAATGATGCAAGGTGGTAGTGCTCGTTTACCGCATGATTCCGTGGCTGGTAGCGGTGATAGATTATATTTTATTGGTGGTAAGCAACATGAGATTGAAAAGTATGTTTCTACTCCAAATTTTACGTGCCAGAATGAATCCTCTGAGTCAGCTAAACTACAAAAGTTGTGTGGACTAAACTCTATGGTAGAGCAAATGCCCTGTTCTATTCATGATGTGGGCTCTATGAAGATATACACCAGTATAGATTCAGTTGAAGAATCGTCTAAAGGTCGTCCCAAAATTTCCCAGACAACTCACCATATTCTAATGTCAAAAAACACTGATGTTACCTTCTCTGACAGAGGTCAGTTCTTTAGAGAGCCAATAGCACCTATCAAATTCAAAGGAAACGCTTTCAATGAGATCCTTGATTTCTCTCCACCCACTAGTGACCATGCTCTGGAGGCTCTGAAGCTGGAAGGTATAGGAAGCTCCATAAAGAGTGGAGGAAAGGAAAATATCCATGATTTCAATTATCCAACATGCCTGAAGAATGAGTCATCTGCTGAAACAGATACTATGGACATCGATGCTTTACATAAGGATGATCTTCCTGGTATGTATGCACTCTTGAAGGATATACCATATGATATACTTAAGGCTTCGTTTAATTTTCAGATATTCTTATTTGATTAACTGAATACATAATGTTAATTTTAAATTTTTTTCAGCTAACGTTACTCCTAGTATTAGTTTTTGGAGGATGATGTTGTGTGCAATTTGGTGGCCTTCTGGCTTTACAGCTGATGCTTCTTCCTGTTGTCTTTTACAGGTGATGTTTCATTCCAGACAAATAAGGTAATGTTTGTAAACTATAATTTTGAAATTCTTGACACAGTGACATCAAATTTTCAATCATAACTTTCTTTCTCAAGCATTCGGATGAGTTTAATGTGACATGATTTTGACACTTTTTTTTCATGATTTAAATTTTAGGGTATATTGTGATGAACTTACTCATAAATGCTTATAGAAGAGAAAAATAAGAAGAAAAAAAATAGTTTTTTAAAGATAAAATTAACTTATGTATAAATTAATTTATAGATATTTTTATGTTAACTTCTAAATGATAATTTTTAATTTATGCCTATAAGCTAAGTTTAAGGACTTATGTTTCAAGGACTACCTTTTGGTTATGATGAATGCTGAACAGTGTCATGCAGAGAAGCAGCTACTTTGAGTGGCACAGTTCCTTCAACTCTAAACTTTGAATACACACATGCACTAATATATATTTTCATTCGCTTTTCTAGTTGGTTTTTAAATTTAATAACCACGTGCCTTGTAAAATTTGATACTATATTAAACTTTGAGAGGCTAATTAGGTAGGAGTTTTTTTGTATTTTGTAGTGCTCCAAGGATAGTCAGAACTCACTCACGTCTAAAGTTGCAACAATTTCTTCCAGAGAGAAAACCCTAGCAAAATCAATGAATACAGCTATACCAGACATAAACCAAGAGCCTGAGCTTCTTAATGAGGAGGGTCCTGTGGTTGATAGGGAGACTAGCACATCAAGAACCCACAGCCTTGAATTGGATCACTTTCTTTCTCATGCAGATCAACATGTAAGGTCAAATTCTGGCAATAGTTCTTTGGGATCAGATCCTAGCAGCAGATGGGTCAAACGACTCAAGTTGAGCACAATGGGCTCTGCTCATGGGACTGAGAGTATAAGAATTGGAGATGTTTTCTCGCATGAAAAAGTTAATATATTTGGCAAAATTATGAAAGATAGCAAAATCCGTTTGGAACCTAAAACGATACATCATGCTGAAGGACAGATGGTACCTGTAACAGTATCAACAAATGGCAAGTCCTCTTTAACTGAAGCAAAGAAAACTGTAGAAATTACCCTTTCACATCCCTGGATTCAGAGATGGAGCCATACTCGTGCTCCGTCTTCCCAAAAGAGGCATGAATTAGGGGAGCTTCGTGAACAAAAGTCTTCAAATGCTGTGCTAGAAGAGTCTGAAAAGAAACAGTTTCCGAGCATTGCTGCCATGGCTCTGATGGGAAAGGGAATGAATAGTTTGAATCCATCCGAGCTTATGAAAAAGGGACCAGTGATAGTTTGGAATATGAAGGGGCTTTGAAATCGTTGGCCATTGTTGATACAAATTTCTTATGAAGTTTATGGTGGGCGATTCTAAGGATTAGTCTAAAGAATACATGATATGGCATTATGGCTTCTTACTCCTGCACTCGAAGTCTTGGAGAAGTTAGACATGCTCGGGGCCATGTGTCGCCACAATAATGTTGAATAGTTGCTCATCTTACTTTCATATTCACCTCAGATTGGCTTAGTCAAAACAGAATATAAGCGCTGCATGCATCTGAAGTATTTATGTATCGGAGCGTGCATTTTTTTGTATGAATAAACTTATTATGCAATAATTCAGTATGGGAGAAATGTCTCGAGGGGTTGAATCATGTCTTACCACCCAAGTCATACTTCCGAGTTAAGCATTTATCGTGGTGGAGTTCATATATGATTGTTCACCTTTTGGGTTGAATTTTTCATTCTTGAACGATAGCTTCTCAATGCAATGATGTGCTACTTTTTAAGTTAGAAGTTATTTACGATTACAAGATGTATGATTCTCGAGGTCCCAAAGCATGTCGAATCCTTGATAGAAGAATTAATCAAGGAAGATTGGAGAGGAAGTACCCTTAACATGCTTTCAAAATACTATTTAGTCATAAGTGATTGTTTAAAACTTGGACGGAAGAGGTGGAACTCTACTGGACTAATAATACAAAAAACTACTAAATCCTAAGATTGAAATTCTCAGTCATAGTCTACTTTGTTTTGAGGCAATATAAAAATAAATAGTAAATTCTCAGTCATGTTTTAATTGTCTCGCAATGATTATGTGGTGATTTCTATGTGGCTTCCCCTACCAGTTTGCTACCGATAAATATTCAATATACACAGAAAGAAAGGATTGGTAATTAATCTCTTCAAAAGGCAAATAAAGAATGGCAATTTTAAGTTCATTATTGTTTTATAAAAGTAGCCTCAAGATTTTATTAAATATTTTAATTAATTTAAATTTTAAGTGTTTTATAAATTTAATATTTTGAATTGACTCTTTACTAACTTTTTTCTGTTAACTCACGATCATGTTAACATGATCGTCCTACTCTTCTGTAACTTCTACATCATTATCTACCATAAGCAAAAACGATGTGATTACATTCTCTTGTTATCTTACATATTTCAATAAAAATAATAAAAGTTAAGGAAACATGAATAATTATAAAAAAATAAGGTTTAAATTTTTTACAGAATTAAATTATAATGTAAGTTTGAAGGCTTTTTATCCGATAAAAAGTTTCAGACTGTAATTAAACTTTTCTTTAAAACCTTTTTGTAAGTGCTTTTTAACTGCCGGGGAAAGAACAGGGTTTAGAAGAAAGTTTGTTTGCCTGGTGTGGACCAAGCAAAGGTTAGAAGCACAAAGTATCCCTATTCCCAAAGGATAGAAAGACATAAAGGAAAGGAAAGAAAAATGGGAACATTCGTTCACAGAATCTGAGAGGAATTTGGTCCAAAAGATAGAAAAGCCATTCATCCGCTATTCAAAAGAAATGGCATTTGCATTCGTCTTTTTCGTACAATCTACTAACTGCATCCCCACAATGTCTCCACAAACAGGATAATCTAAGATAGAGCGCGACAATGCAGGCTAGCCAATAAACGAATCATACAAGAATCGTAATCGTAGTATCCATTTTTTAAAATAACAAAAATTCCTAAGGATAACATATCATGTGAACTTTTTTATGCTGGGTACTGAATTATGAGTGATCAATAATTTGATGTAAGAATCAATTTACACCACCTTCTGATAATTGCCGTTTTGGCTTGTAGCGAAGGTGTTTTATCTGACAAGTGACAGCACATTTTCCTAGTCACCAATTTACTCATTTTCCTTGTACAAGTAAAAATTATTCCACAAAATCTATGTTATACGTGTCAATCCTTAGGTAGTCAATTAATACGTAGCATTCTTCAAAGGATCACAAGCATGCAACCTTCTAGACTTACCCAACAGCTTGTACTAGTTTCTTAATTCCTTATTGCACACTGCTATAACAAGTACTTGTTTAAATTTAGAATAATTATGGGCTATAGTTTAAAATTTGTTGCTCAACGTGAAAACGAAAAGAGGTGAACGATGTATGAAGCTCTCAAATTCTCTTGTACCCCATTAGTTCATTATTATCCCAAGTAATAGTCATAATACTTCAATGATACTAAAGAAGAAAACAGTTTGCAGTTCATATCCTGCTTTTCATTTTATTTACTTTTATGCAACTTGATCTGATTTCACACATTGTTTGTTCATTCTCTTTTTACATGCAACGGGAGAGACTTCTTTCTATTTTGCATATATAACAAAAGGGGGTTGGTTCTGATTTCTCAATTTTCTGTCCCCAAAGACGGCAAAAGTTCCTTGGAATGCTTCTTTGAGCAACTTCTTGCCATCAATCCATGAAAAGAAGTACTTCCACCCATTTATATGACAGTGCCATCTTCTATTGTTGCCTTCTCCAATATGACTGTGATTCCTGATCGAATGTAAAATCCATCTTCTGGTCTATCTGCTTCTTGAACTCCCTACAGACCAATAATTTGCATGGTAATAGGTAACATCATGTCATGATACTAATGACTTCTGCTTCATAATTATCCAAGACTAAAAATATGTTACCTAAAAAAATTGGCTCAAATGTAAAAACAAGATAAGGCAATCATGCTTACATCTTTGTTCGTGATGATGACATCTTTCCCTATCTTTGCATTCTTGTCAATTATGCAGTTTCTTCAACGAGGACAACAGGTAATAAAGATTAGATGACTATTAGGTACATGTTAAGCCAAGTCTTTATTATGATAATAACACATTTGCTGTTAGTATCAACTTCTAAATCCAATATATTCAATTAGGTAGTGTATTGTTCATCTTAGGGTGAGATTACCTAATTTTGGTATTCCTTCCAATCCCAATGGGAACCTTTCCCTCTGCCAGCAGAGAAGCAATTTCGGATTCAGTTTGGTAATAGTCAGCTCCCATCATTACAGTGTCCTGGTGGTTTTAGAATGTTAGATGGAATGAATCTTAAAGTACAACATAGCAATTAGGATCCTTGGTTTAGAAATTGTGGTAGTTACCTGGAGCTCAACACCATAATCCAAACGTGAACGTTCCCCCACAATGGAATGTTGAACGATACATTCTCTTAGGAAACATCCATGGGAGATTATTGCATCCACAATCTACGGAGCAAATCAAATATTATAAGTGACACATCTCTTGAAACTATTGGCAAACTTTTCACATTTGTGATCACACTCATACCCGGCATTTGTCAATCTTTGTTGGTGGTAGGAATCTTGGAGATGTGTAAATGGGTGTTTTGGGGTCATAAAATTTGAACATTGGATTCTGCAAGAGAGGACCACAGTACAGATATTAGTTTCAGGACACTGACAATTTGCTGCATTCTATCAGCTACTTGAGATCTGAGTTTCATTGTAATTAGGCTTATGGATCTTGAACCATTAATGATTATTCTGAGTTAATTTATTCTCCTCTGAATTAGTATGCTACAATTTGCAATATAGACTTTTATTCACTTATTCCCTAACTCCCAAGTTGCAATATGTTGATTTATTCATGGTGGCCTAATGCTAGAAGAATTACCACCGATCTATATCACACAGGAAGCAAAATAAGGGAAACTAAATATATGCATCTTTGATAGTGTGGCCTGTATTGTAAACTAGTCCACGGTTCTATAGTGTTAACCTACAAAATAGGAATACCGTTAAATTACAAACTTGACAAAAGTAAATATCTTGAACTCACCTCTTCAGTAAGAGCCAAGTTAGCATCGTAAAATGATTTTATGGTTCCAATGTCTTCCCAATAGTCATTGTATAAATACGCCTGAAAGAGGACAAAAATAGACATTGAACTTGTATTGTTACCTCATCAAGCAGTGCTCAGTTACTTGTAATGCAAGATATTCATCTTCTACAATAAATCCAAACATTTGAAAGGCGATATGTCTAGTGCAATTTCTCTTACGTGGACATTGTGTTCCCTCACAGCTGCAGGAATGATTTCAGATCCAAAGTCATTAGATGTAGGATATCTCCATTTCAGAATATTGAGTAAAACATCCGTCTTGAATACATAAACCCCCATAGATGCAATATATGGTGATTTTTTTGCCTCATGGGGTAACAGCCCGAAAACAGAAGTATCTGCTTGCTGCAGAGAAGCAACAGGAACACATTGTTATGCCATAACATATAATTTCAAATATTGGGACCTGCAAGTTTGCAGTAATATTTCACTAAGGATTTTTTTTAATGTTCTGTGCGATAGTGACCAGGAACCAATTTTAGTGGAACATTCATTGGTATTGGAACTTACCATTGCTTTCAGATCAGGATCCTTTGGTTTTTCTGAAAAATGGATGATGCGACCTCTGTCATCTACCTTGACCAATCCATAATCTGATGCACGGCTGAAAAAAAACGATATTGGAAATGAGACTTAAATAATATTCAATTTGATTGAATGTTTTGTGTCGAGGAAGTTAGTGTCTTTGCTCTCTTTCTATAGTGACTCCTTCGTTTCCAAAGGAAGAGAATATATTCTCCCAGCAGCACAGTGATATTAAACAAAGAAAAAGAAACACATGTAAAAGGTGACTAAACAGACCTGTCACCTACAGCAGCACATGATACTGTAATATCTGCATTTCTGTCAACGTGACTCTGCACATTTATTACAAAAAAGATAACCAGTAAATAAGAACTGTGTAAAAAAATGAAGAACCAGCGTGTCTAGGCAAAATTATTAAAGACTTGATTCAAGAACATAAGAAGGGTAGGAGAAAAGGAGAGAACTTTGTTTTCTAAGAGAGTTAATTGCCTTAATTCTGTGAATAATACTAACTATTCACAGAATATACAGTTAACTGTTCTGTGAATAATTGCTCTTAGTTAAGAACAATTAACTTGTATACCTGCACAAGGTCCATGTAATCCATTCGGTATAGATGATCTCCCGCCAAGATCAATACATTCTCAATGTTCGTGTTTTTGGCATCCTACAATATTCAAACTATCACTGTTCCTTTCAACTTGGGAGAAAAAAAAAACTATGAGGGGCATGCAGTGTATACAGAAATCAGGTATGTAAGAAGGATTATGGCCCACCTCAAATACCCATGTAAATTGCCTCACAGCATCTGCGGTTCCTTGGAACCAGTTCTTTCCAGCTTCTCCTGGTGTTTGAGTAGCCGCCAGAACCTATCAAGTATTTGAGTTGTTTTGTCATATTAAATTATAATTAACAAAAACAGTAACAGGTCAACAATCTTGGCCCTGGCACCCCCTCAAGTCCAAAATACAGTAGAATCATTCTTGTGGCTGATACTTCTCTATCAGTCACAGCACATAATAACACTGTATCTCCAATAAAAATACTATACAACTTTATGAATATTTAACCATTGTAGTCTTACTTTCCTTTTTCAACAGTTAGGGACAACTTTAAGTCCCACAGACATATACAAAAGACCAACCAGAGAATGATGTATGAGTCATTTATGACCTCTAGCAATCACCATCCAATTCTGAATACATACCTCCACACATCCATCGCCAAAGTTGATTCCATTTCCGAAGTAGGTGCGGGAGATGTGACGGTTGAGGGATGCAGAGTTGAATTGAGTCAGCACAAATATTTTGTTGAGGCCACTGTTGATGCAGTTGCTCATTGGGATGTCTATAAGCCTGTAACATCCTCCAACAGGAACCTGCAGAAACATACTTTAGCATCTCAACATGGAAGTGGAACTCCAAGAAAGTGATGATTTTTACTCACAGCAGGTGTGGCAGCTCGTTTGGTGAGAGGCAATAGTTGCAGCCCAGGACCCCCTCCCAGTATGATGGAAACAACATTTTTCGGGTCAGCCTTTCTTCTGAGAAACGCTGGCATTTGAAAAGCCTGAAATTGAAATTCAAACCGTGTTTGGTTTCACATCCAAGATATGTTTTTTCTTACGTTTCCTAAGAAGCTAACAAAGTAAAGTAGTTTCTACATTCCAGACGTGAATTTCTTACTTCTTAATGTGTTTCCAAACACACTGGTCAAGATCATACTGATCGCGATCATAAGGTTAGAAAGTATAAAATGGATCCAACAACAGAATGAACTTACCACTGATTCTTTGGTAGTACTTGACGTAAGAACAGCAGAAACAACACCAGGTTTGGCCTTCTTCACCCTCTCCTGGGTTCTCAAACTCAAGGCCAATTGGTTAATGATCCAGGGACTGTAATTAACACTCCCTTTGATTCTGTCACCTAAAAAACCACCATCTTGACGAAAAGTATTGTCTTTTCTCAAGTTGCCAAAATGGGTATTCGCTTTCAAGGTTACACAAGCAGACACCATTGTAATTGCCTCAATACTAAGAAACCTGAACTTCAGATACCCCAGATGGTAATGGTGTGCAACAGTTCAAGTCCTTTGAAAAAGCAAACCTCCAAATCTCAAAAGCTTGTACTTTGAAGTTCCAACTCTGTAAGAAAGCCAAGTGAAGTATACATTACATTATAATAGTACAACACAAATCTGAAGTCACAGTTGATTCTGTCAGAAACATAAAGTGAAACTAAAATAATAGCAATTAATGGAGGAAAGAAAAGAAAAATCTTACTTTACAACAATAGGAACATGAAAACCAAAATTAAGGAAGATGAAGAAATAAAAACTGAACACCCCTTTACTTGGACAGGAAAATTTTAAGGCAAAAAGTTAAAGTATGAACTATGAAGAACCAGAATTGAACTAACTTGTGAGTATGATGCAAATGGGAATTCAGATAAACGGTAATGCAAGTGGATGACTTGATAGTGAATGTGATCAAGTGGTGTGAAAGGTTGTGGTTGCCTTTATTGGCTTGTGAGCCAGAGTTTTCACGAGAAAGATGGGAAAATCTTACCGCTTTGGTATATATCAGTTTTCAAAAACTAAAAGGGAGCATGTGAAATATCATTAAATAATGTTGGTTTGCTTCTATAATCTGCAGATCATGTTTAGTTCAAGTTTCTAGGCTCCTCTTATAGAGGGAAAAGTCATTAGGAAACAAACAACTGTCAATTTCAGGCACTAGCCGTTCGTGAAATCAAAGCAAAAGTTTTGATAATTATAGAGAAAGAAATATGTAAAATTGATGCTAATTTCCACGGTTATCATTTGACAACATGTTGCAACATTTCCTTTTTGTTGATTATGAGCATGATTTAACTTATCTTCATAAACATGATTATTGTTGAACTTGATTTTGACAGGATAGTTTTCATGCTCGCCATTGGCAACTGGCATTTCCCATTCAATAATATAACAGGTTAAATCAAGCAAAATGGCCCATTGAGTCTGCTCAAAGATTAAATCAAAGGAAAGATTGAATTACTTGTTCCTTCTTCATTGTTTGGAAACAGTTTAAGAGAGAAATAGTATCATTTGGAGATTAACACCATTGAAAATAAAAAATTATCAATGTAATCATCATTAAAACTTTCTCACTCAATTATACAAAAATTTAAATGTGTTATTTATTAAAAGATTAAGTGTAGGCTGAATTTGATAACAACTATTTAAAATTGCATATTTTACTGGATCTAATATTTAGTTTAATAATGAATTATCCTTAAAATTTTCATAAAACTGGGTTCTAAATAAGATTTTCATCACTTTGCTCTTAATCACCCTTTCAGTTTCAACTTCTTTAATTTTATTTAAATATTTATTTTTACAGTTTCAGAGAAAGTGATTCTCTCATCAAATCCAAAATTTGATGAAATTTGCAAAATTTCAATGTCAATATATAGTTTCATAATTTCAGCCGTACATTTGTTCCGTACACATTCATTTTCATTATTAGAAAATGGAATTTCTCAACAAATTCAAATTTCACACCCTCAAAATTGCTTTATGGCAACCTAATAAATTAGTATCCACATGATGAAACTGGAGTAATGGAAGTGCTAGTTTATAACTGAACCCATCTGATTCCATAATTTGCAGTTATGCCTTTGTTCAGCATATTCATGTTTATAATTAGACTGTGAAATTTCTTAAGGGATTTTATTTTTGTCCTCTAAAAATGATTCTAAATGACAACATAAGATCATGTCATGGTGAGATGATTAAAAATATTGGGAAGGATGATTTACTATTTATAGTAAGTTCAACTGAGCTTGAAAGAGATTTTTTTTTTTCTATGGAAGAATATGCGCCGTTAATACTAAATAAAATTATTAAACAGCATACACATACAAATATTATGAATATCACGGATGAAAGATGAATACTCTTCAAAACATCTATATTCAACATTAACATAACAAAAAAATAGTTTGTATATTGGTATTGCAAAAGTATTGTATTCTGTCACATAATTACAGTTTGTTATGTATTACGAGTTTGTTGATTTTATAACAATTATTTTACTTATATATATATTTTTATGTTTATATATAATATTTTTTTTAGTTAATCTTAATATTTTTTACACAGATACAGATATCAGTCTGATAAAAAATTCTATCAATTTAATTTTTATTAAAATATTCAAATCCTCGTATATATATATACATTGTAAAATTCATGATAAATTCAATTTGAATAGTAAAATATATACTCGAGTATAATTTAATTTTTTTTTATCCATTTTATCGATAAGTGGAATGGATATCAATATCCTCGTATCAGTGAGTATATACTTTATTATTAGAAAATTGATCTTATTTGTTAATATTAATATTGTTTGAGATTTTGAGCATACATAATATTAATATATATTTTTTAATATATTTCATTTTCATATTTAAAATGATATTACAATTATTCGAATTTCGAACTATTAGCTATCAATGATTTAAGAGGTATAAACTCTATCACTAAGTTAATTATGGTCTATGACTACAAATTGCAATGAGTGTAGTCTCAACTTTGACCTAAATAATTTCTTAATTTTCAATCTCAAAATGGTGTCTATTGGTTGATTGAGTGGGACCCATTAAGGTACAAGTTACAAGTAGATTATTGAAAGGTGGGCCATAGAAGTCTCTTCCAGATTTTGGACATAGAGTCCAGCAGCAGCATTCACGGTTCTCAATTTCTGAATGTGGGCCCATTTGGCCCACTATTCATTTTTTTTTGTGTTTGTGGATCTCGTGCCCTCTCCACCGTAACCCTTCCCAATGTCTCCATGCACCAATCACGTGGCAAGCATGTAAACAAACCAAATATTAGCAAAATTGTAAAAAAATAAAATAAAATAAAACTGTTCCCAGAGTGCCTAACTTTCCTTAATCTCATCAACACTTATCATCATTTTATTTTACTTTATTTTATTTTCCTAATACCATTAAATTTTCTTTTATATTATTTAACGTAATTTCTTGCAACTTTATTTTGTAAGGTAAGTTTAGGTTGGTATATTAACCTGTAATTTGAATTTTTTGTTAAAACTTGTTCCCCCTCCACAAAAAATCCCTAAAATATAGCATAAGAATTTTTTTGGCTTAAAGTTTTGTCTTTTTCTTTATGGAGATTATAAATATCTTAAGACGAACATATAAGAAAGAATAATTTTCTTTGTCTTAAGTTTCTTTGGGCCATTCTCGATGAATTTTCAGGATCAGATCAAATTTGATATTATTTTTACTTGATTTTATTTATAATATCAAAAATTTCTATACGTTTTTAATATCTATTAAGACGCGCACGAGATTTTTTTTTTTTTTTAAATAGTTTATTAATGGAGACAGTGCATGAAGAGATGATGACAAAAGAATACGGCATTTTCGCAATTCTTTAAGATTGGTTTTTAAATAAAAATCTCACCTACTATAAAAAAAATCTCATTCGAGTTAAATATAAAAATAACCTGGTTCGTCTGATTAGGGTTTGTACTCAATATCGTGTGGGAATCTTTGCATCACTTATTTATATTTTATTTATTTATTTATTTAAATTTATTAGGAAGAGGTATTTAACCTCCTCGATTTCATTTTTTTTAGTAAATAAATACCTTAAACTTATTTTTTCTGAATTGATCCTTGGATTATCTCATGTAGAAACACACTTTTTAAATTTTGATTTTTACTGTAATTGATCCATAAATTTTACTATATAAAACACGTGAAATTTTAATATTGTCTTACTTAATATGGAAAAATTCTTTATTTTTAAATAGTTTTTCTCTGATATATTTGAGTTAAATTATTTACATTAAAAGTCAATTATTTATTATTTTTTCTCTTTTTTTTTATATTTTTTTCTAAAATTTAATAAATTTTAAGGACTAATTAGAAAAAAAATTAAAAACCTAGGTGTCAATTTTAAAAAATTAAATAAAGTTTAAGAATGATTTAGGAAGACTTAAAATTCAATGTGACTCCTTGCAAAGAAGATAAAATTTAAGATCAATTAAGACAAAATTAAGGTTGAGAGTATAAAGTAAACTTTAGGAGATTAAATATATATATTTTTTTTAATTTTTTATATAACTTTAAAATTTGTGTTTAATTTGATAACTAATGAATAAACTAATTCAATACATCACTTAACAATCACTTATTTTTTTAGAAAATACATATAGATAATATAATCAATAGGACAACAAAATATCACACATAGTTATATTCCTTAAAGTCAAAATTTAAAATTAAATAAATATCAAACTTAATCTATATAAAAAAAATATGGTTTTTACTTATCAATTTAATGCATTTCAATTCTTTAAATTCAATTCCACTTTGAAAGTAAGTGACATTGAATATCAGATTCAAACTTATGTAGGTGTCATGTAATGTAACATAATATTGACAAAAGAAAGAAGGGCACAAAACAATTTGGTTTATATTCTGAAAGAGAATTACTTAAAAGAAGATTGTTTTTAGGGCAAAAAACAATAAACAAAATATACATTACAATACAATATAGGGATCGTGATGAAGGATTGTAGGTCACTATAGGAAAATGGAGATAAGGATTACACTGTGTACTGAGAGAGATTGATGGAGAATTGAAACTAGTGTTTCTGCACTTAGACCAATCACATACCAGTGATGAGTGAACAAGAACATTTTGGAATAAAATAAAATAAAAATCACTACATGTTGATGTTGATTTTGATGTTTTTTTTTTATTCATAACTATATATAAGGTCATTTTTAGGATTTAACTTAATGTCATTTTGATGTACTTACTCATTTTTAAATATTCGTATTCCAATAATTATGTTACTAAAACTGAGAATAATTACTAGTTAATTATTTATGCTAAATATAAGATTAAAAATTAAAAATTAGTATTTAAATATTTATTTATAATCAAATATATTTTTAGCTATTTAATTATTTTAACTGGATATTTTTTCGAATTTCAACCATAAATCGAAATTCATGAATGATAAATTCATAAAATTTGGAAGCAGAGATTTTTTTAAAATATTTGTTTGCTTTATTGTTTGTTTGATTGCTAGGTGCATGATCTGATTCATTGTTGGGTTTAATTTGGCTCTTGACCTGGACCGTACACGTGTCCAACAAATATAATGAAGAACATTTATCTACAGTGTTTTGTGATGTCCACTAAGATCAAGTGCACAAAATGTGCGGTCTGAGATTTGTCAGCTGTGAAAGAGGTGGCTGCCTCCCAGTGGCACAACCTTCTTTTGGAGGGTGTATGGTGGTCTTCACAGTAAAAAAAAAAAAAAAGAAAAAAAAGGTTGGATTCAACCCATATCATATAAAATCCTAAGGATTTTAATATCCTTCTATTCATTTTCATAATTCTTCTAGTTAAAAGTTTTAGATTACTTTCTAAATAAAAATTCTTGTGTCCTTTTGGGATCAGGTTATGGTAATATTTATAAAGACATTTTTGAAAAAATTGCAGATAGAACTTTAATTATGCTGGGATGTAAAATATTGGAACACCAAATTTATTAAATTTATCCTTAAATCTACCATTGAGTTTTTAGATTTTAGTAATAATCAATTTTATTTAATTTTTTAATAATTATTATGATTCTATTTTATACATATGTGATTATTTAGTTAGATTCGTCTAAGACCGACTTAAAATAAACTTACGGGGAAATTGAGTTTGAGAAAATCGTCTACGTTATTATGTCTTAAAGAGAATATTGTCTATATTAAGATGATCCAGTTTAGAGAGCTTGGTCTTGAAAAGATCTACTTCAAAAAAATTATACATATTATGATGCTTGAAAAGATCTACTTTAAAAAGATTATACTTATTTAAACTATTTGTCATATAAATTATCATTCAAAAAAATGTTAATATTATTCTAATAATAAAATTATTTAGGATATATCATCTAAATATATAAATTTATTTATAATCAACATATTTTGTCTAAATGTGTATTTAGTTTTAATTAGGCTTTTTAGAATCACGTTAAATCAATATATGTATTCATTTAGAGTTCGTAGTCTTGGGAAAACACCCTTTCACATTCTCATGCTTTTTCTTAACAATTTCACAAGATAGTACATATCAACCAATTCCTCAGGGAGGTAAGCAAGAGCTGGGAACTGTAATTAAGTCATATATGATGCAGAAAAATCAAAGAAAGAACTGCAAATGCAATTATTATGCACTTTCAATTGTGGACCATCTTGGCTTTTAAGAGATTCTTGGCTGCTTTCCAACCATTATTCGAAGTTCCTTCTAGAAACATGATTGTGAAAAAAATCAATAACTTCGAAGTTGCTAAAAAGTTTTGATGGAAGAATGGTCATTCTGGATTCAAACAATACTTAATATGGTTGTTATAAGTACTCAAAGAGTGGTAACAAAATAACATGATTCTCAAAATGATCATTGCTCAATAATAACACTGCAACAAAAATTTGAGTAAAATGTTTCAATTTTTCTATATACACATTCATTACAAAATTTGATGCCTCAATAATCTTAACTAGTGATTGAGGATGTTAAGAAGGGAAACTCTGGTCTTTATCAAACGCCTAAACAGAAATTCAAAACCTTCTTCAAGATCTTGAACAAGGGACTCCACTTTCTCCAATTGGTTTTGCAGTTTACTCATGTTTTCAAATTGACTTGTTTGGGAAAACATGCAGGATTGCAATGCTTCATCAAGTTGGGCAAATTCACTTTCATCTACCAACTTTGAGCATCCTACTTTCTTCGTCTGCATTAGCTTGGAAACCAAAATCCAGCTGCTTGACTTTGATTGTGTAGTCCCTGAGATCAAATGAAGTAGTGTCTGAAATGTTGAAAGAGTGATCACTTCCACGTTCTCCAATAAGTTAATCAAAGCTACTGTGTGATTATCTTTGTCTGCAAGCGACATGCTGCATTTTCTTTTAGTACCCTTCAAATTTGCCAAGGCTTTTGAGATGGCCTTTTTGACCACCTTTCTTGAAGCCAAGAACTTCTTGATCTCTGCCCTCAGCTCTACTTCACCTCCCTTTCTCCTTCTCATAATCGATTGAAGTTCTCTCATGCACTCTTTTGTGTGTAGTAGAGAGTCTTTGGCGGTTGTGCACACATCTAAGAGCCTTAAGGATCCATTCAGAAGCTCATCTACCCAGTTTTCTTGACTCTCACGACCAAGTGCTTCTTGAGTGAGGGGAAGTTGGAACAATTTTTCTACACATTCATGCAGATCTTGCAACCCTCCTAGCTTGTGGCTAAGGGATGAAGAGGAAGAGGAGGTTTCATGGGAGGCCTTTAACCTGTCCAAGTGCTCATTGCATTGCAGGATAAGAGGGTGTGGTCTAGAGGGCAAGCTGTTTGAACGAGCATGGAAATGGGTTTTTGTGTTCAATTCAAAAGTTGCCATTTTTTCCTCTGGGGAAGAAGAAAAGGCTAGATGTTGAGAATAGAATTCAGTTTTTTGATCTACCTTCTTGCTAATGCCAATGCTCAATATATATAATAGGGTGTCGAGGACACAAGGAATCTCATCTTAAACTAATATGAATACGTGTTAACAAATCAAGATTTGGATCTAAACATGATCACATAATTGTTAGGAAAGTGTCTCCCACATGGAAACTCTCCAACTAACACATTGTTCCATTTTTCTCTCTCACTTCGATGATTGAAGTTTCTCAATTAGAATAATTTACCATGAAAAACTTGCATTCAATGATGCAATTGATCTGCACGTGTGGACTACTTGATGTCTAAAACAGTGGCTGCAATACTGCTGAGCATGTCTCTCATGCAGAAACAAGAATTTAATTACTCGTTGTTCCATTTATTAAAATAATGCTAACAATGTGTGAGAGAAAAGAAGGGTAGTCTCACATCTTAAGCAAACATCAATGAGTGCTAACTAATCAAGATTTGAATCTAAACATAACCTTATTAATGTTAATGCAGTGTCTCCCACAAGGAATCTCCTGACACCTCGTTTCTCTTAATATGCTATTATGCAACACACGCTTTGCAACAACTGTTTTGAAAAAAAATGTATTTCATTGTGTCAACCCTCGTGTGCATTTGTAGACTTGTTATATGGCTAAAACACAGGCTTAAGTCACTCTGGCCATGGGGAACAAACCTGCAACTCAATATATTTGCAAAGATAAACTTAATTATTTTAGTAGCACAAGTGATGGATCTATGGAGGCGTGAATTGGCCTCTCATCTGCATGTTTTCTCATGTCCCCAATTCCGTGTATATTAATTAATCAATATTAGTAGCTCCTATTTTGCAATAGCATGGACTATATTTGATGATAATATGCTAACATTTGATTATCCTTAGCATATAAAACCCGAGAACATGTGCAGCCATAGGTTTGATTTAATAATCGGCCAAATGGAAGTTGAAGCATTAGCAGCTAGGATATACCTTCATCCTTTAACTTTATTTTTCCCAGAAAGAAGAAATAAAACTCGTGTATAATGTGTATAATTGAATAATAAACAATAGACTACAACATCTATGGGTGGACTGAATAAAAGAAAAATGTACTGAGCAGTTGCTTTTCTACTTCTGTGACTCTAGAAATAAAAAAAACTGTTTACTGTTTTATGATCTGTTAATAGTGAACTTTCAGGAGAAAAAGGGAAGTTGAAAGACGAGATGTAGAGGGTAAACGCAGGAACAACACAAAAGAGATAGATGTTGAAGTAACAATAGTTTGATCGTCAATCAATATGTATTCAATAAATTATAAAATTTAACCACATCAAAAGATAAATCTAATTCATCTATCCATCTACTGTGCTTCGATTGTCCTTTTATGCCAGAGATAAGTGGTAACAAATGTTGTAGTGAGCTCAAAGTGATTGTTTCTGCTTCAAATCGTTCAAGGTCTTTTGAATATGCATCTTCAGCCATGTCAAAAAAAAAAAAAAAGTGATTGTTCAAGACTAGGCTTACCAGGCTCAGTGGCCTGGAGGTGCAGCAGCCTGTGATCCCTCCACTGTCAAGAGCCAGAGGTAGTCGCTGCTCTGTGAAACCAGCCTCACGCGGTGCCCTCTCGTCTAGGAACCAGGAGACCAATGCCTTCGCAAAGATCCCATGGCTCAACTCTCAACTTGGAGTGGGCAGGCCAGCATGATGCAACCCACCAAACCCACTTGGTAATGCCTTAGTCTTGTTCAGTCACCTTGATGCCCCCACTTGGGTCACAAGCTGATGTTACCCAGCTCGGCGAACTGACATGTTCGTCAGAAGAGTTATAAAGGCTTGTTTCTCTAATATTCTAAACGATATGGGACTTGAAGATGACAATATCAAGTACTTGTAGTCTTGAGTTTGGAGAATGAGGCATGTTCCTTCTCCATGTTATGCTATGATACATCATAATACATTATAAAATTGTAACCCAAAAGGTTTCGTTGAGTCCATTTTAAAGTGCTGAGAAAAACATAAATGTGATGATTCAACTTTATAAAACCCTCACTAGAAAAGTTCAATTTGGATATATAAGGTTGGTCTTCAAAGTAATCTGTACGCAGACGTCTATGACCTATATTTGAAAAATGCTCATATATCCAAGTCTACTATATCATCGAATGAAACTCCGCAATTTCTAAATAAATAATAGAAATAACTTACTGCATCACTCCGCAATTACATATTCACGTGGTGTTCATAACGTTCCAACAATTACAAATCGTATGCACCTCCAGGATATCTTTTAGGTTGTACATTAACATCTTTTGCAACATTCTCTCCAATGTCATGTTCTTCAATAATATTTGAAGGATCTCTACGTCTTATTGAAATAATAGGTCGTGCACGATCGAATTGAGATCCTTCGCCCAGAGTCGTGACCATTATCTTGTTCACTAACCTACAAGCACATTAATTAAATCAAAAAAATCCACCAAGCAACGTAATTCACCCAAAAATAGAGAAAAGTTATCTTTTTTCAATGTTTTGGTTCATTCTGGATAATATTTCTCGAAAATGCGTTCCAAAAAACATTTTCCATAATTAAAAAGAAAAAAAGAACTCACCCCACCGTCGCACCTCTGCATAGCGACCATAAAATCGACCACACCCTTATAACACACTTACATTCAAATCAAAACCATCCTAGCAAACCTAACAAATCCCTCAAACTATCCACACATTCAAATTAACACAATGCTTCACCAAAATTTTCAATCACAAATCTTGCTCCCATTTTCATTATTATTTTCGTTTCGTCACCGACACTGTTATTCTAGATTGGTTGAGACGTTGTTACAGATCCTCCAATTGGTAACATATTAATTTTGAGGATGTTTTCTTATTATTATTAAGAACTGAATGAGGGTATTGGGGACACGGCAAATCATACATTATTTAATAATTTAAATTCATATCCTTCCTGTCTATCTCAAAACGATGTTTATGTTTTTCGGTGTCCCCAATTTCATATACACTAACTAATGAATACTAATATACACACGTTATATTTGCTGATAAAACTAGCTTTTTTTTCACTATCCTTAGAAAATAAAACTTTAAAACATGTGCAGGCATTAGATTTTGATCTAAACATCAACCTAATGGTAGTTGTATTACTACCAGCTAATATATGCCTTCAGCACATGATTTGCATAAGTTTCAATTATTTATGTTGCTTCTCCTACTTTAATTTTGTTTTTCCCAGAAAGAAGAAAGAAAACTTGATTAAAAAATGTGAGTAGCAGCATGGCATCGGTACATGTAACATGTTCACAAATGATAAATAAATTATGGAAATGACATCTATAGGTGTAGAAGTGAAAAAAGTATGTTTACTGTTTTACTAGTGAACATTTGAGGTGTGATGTTGAGGGTAAACATAGGAACAACACAAAAGAGATAGATGCTGAAGAAACAATTTGATCCTTAAATAATATGCATAAACATTTATATGACATTCATGTAAAATTGTGACACTCATGGGGGAAAATTGAGTGCACAGAAATCATATAGATTCTATCTTAGTGGTTGAAGATGTTGAGAAGAGAAACTCTATTTCTAATCAATTTTCTCGATAGCTGATCAACTGCTATCTCTAGATCTTGGATGCACAGCTCCAAATTTTCCATATGACTTTGAAAATCCTCAACAGATGAAGCTTTGTGACTGATGAGAGACTGCAAAGCTGAATCCACCTTTTCAAATTCATTTATGGTTGATTCTTGAGAGTCACAAATAACTCTTTTTGGCTGCACCAACTTGGAGATTGCTGACCATCTGCTATTCTGTGATCGTCCCTTTGGACCAGAGATAAAAAGTAACAAATTTTCTAATGAGTTCAGGGTGATTGCTTCTGCTTCATTTAAGAAGCTGAGCATGGATGAAGTGTTGTTGTCCTTGTGCTTCAAATTTTGCAGGGTCTTTCGAATTTGCTTCTTGATGGTCTTCCTCACAGCTAAGTATTTCACACTTTCAACAGCGAATCCAGTTTCAAGGCCTTTCTTTCTTCGCATGACTGACATTAAGTTGCACATGATTTCCTTTGATTGCTGAAGACAATCTTTAGCTGCACCACAAACATCTAAGAGCCTAAGAGACCCTTCTAGTAGGTCATCAACCCATTTGTCATTGCACTCCCGAGCTAAGACTTGTTGTTCAATTGGCAATTGAAGCAACTTATCAGTGTAATCATGCAAGTCCATCATCTCGTTAAGTTTGTGGCTCACTGAAGATGATGACAATGAAGAAGTGGTGGCTTCAGAACCCCTCAATCTTTGCAAATGCTCCTCAAATTGTGATACAAAAGGGTGAGCTGCAGAGGGCAAGCTGTTGCTGCGAACATGTATAGAGTTTTGTGTGCTCTTTTCAATGGTTGCCATTTTTTCTTCTTAGAAGGTAACGTGTGGAGTTTGCTTCAAAGCCTGACTTGTTGTGGTAGGCATTTGCATTATATATAGCAAATGAAGACACAGAATAAGGGAGACAAGAGGAATTGTTTTTTTCCTCCAATGTCACCTAATGAGCATGCAATTATATCATCTTGATTTGGATCTCAGCATCTTAACCATAATGCATCATGACTCCAACTCATCCCTCAAATTTTTTACTTGTGAGTTGGGAATCACATGGATTCTTGCAGAGTGGCATATCTTGAGAATACACTAGTTCTTGCTGTGTGATTCATGCATTGTAATGGGAGCTTGTGTCTGGAGGATGAGAGGAGCTGTTTCCTAACATAATTGATTTTCAGTATGAAATTGTCTACCTGCAACAGGACAGTTTCACGACAAGAGAAACCTTCATCTTCAGATATAGTAATATATTGGCTACCTCTTGGTGGCAATGTTTATTGTCCCCAGCTCAATACCTGTTAATTAATCTTCTTCTGCTTCCATTTTGTATGTTGTAAGTACCTGTCTAATTCACACGTGAACAACTATAAGTGGAGGTTACTAGTAATTTCTTCTGCTTCAATACATTAATATTTTTGTACAGAATATTCTTTTTCCCAAGTGGAGGTTATTAGCTATATCTTATTGTATTTTCTTGTGATCTTGTTGGCAGAAAATTAAATTCAAGGAAAGCTCAGAAATCATGTACACGCTTTGTTGCCATTTTACAATTGCATTTGCAATTGGAAAGCTCAAACAATCTAAAATTCTAGATATGAAAAGAGTGAATTATTGAGAACACCTTCCTCTCGAAGCATGAAGATCTATATTTGGTGTAACAACATGGCGTATTTGGTGGTAGGGGAATGATTTTGTAAGGACAAAGGAAATAATCACTTCTTCCAGCACTCTGCAAAGAGAGCTAGATATCACAGTGCTTTGAGAAATGTGAGGCTTTAGCACTTTATTGAAGGGATTTTTATTAACAAAATCAATGATAGCCATATAAGCTTCAGAGGCTAGGTTTACAGCCACAACGGAATAGCTTTCCAATTTGATAGGGAAATGCATCAAATTGCAAAAAGTAGGCACAAAGAGTTACTGAGGAAATAAACAACATATGAAACCAAAAAAAAAAAATGGTAGAGAAGGATTATCATCTAAATTAGGAGCCAATTTCATTGACATAATCACAAAACATTGTCATGGATTTGTACAACTAGTGATTGAGGATTTTGAGAAGAGAAACTCTAATTTTTATAAAACGTTTAAAAAGAGTTTCAAGTCCTTCAACGAAGTCTTGAATGACTGACTCTAAATCTTCTAAATGGTTCTGCAAATTATTGATATTGTCAGACTTTCTTGTCATGTGAAAAACACAAACGATTGCAATGCTTCATCAAGTTGGGCAAATCCACGTTCATCTGCCAACTTTGAGCATCCTACTTTCTTCGTCTGCATTAGCTTGGAAACCAAAATCCAGCTGCTTGACTTTGATTGTGTAGTCCCTGAGATCAAATGAAGCAGTGTCTGAAATGTTGAAATAGTGACTACTTCCACGTTCTCCAATAAATTAATCAAAGCTACTGTGTGATTATCTTTGTGTGCAAGCGACATGCTGCATTTTCTTGTAGTACCCTTCAAATTTGCCAAGGCTTTTGAGATGGCCTTTTTGACCACCTTTCTTGAAGTCAAGAATTTCTTGATCTCAGCCCTCAGCTCTACTTCACCTCCCTTTCTCCTTCTCATAATTGATTGAAGTTCTCGCATGCACTCTTTTGTGTGTAGTAGAGAGTCTTTGGCGGTTGTGCACACATCTAAGAGCCTTAAGGATCCATTCAGAAGCTCATCTACCCAGTTTTCTTGACTCTCACGACCAAGTGCTTCTTGAGTGAGGGGAAGTTGGAACAATTTTTCTACACATTCATGCAGATCTTGCAACCCTCCTAGCTTGTGGCTAAGGGATGAAGAGGAAGAGGAGGTTTCATGGGAGGCCTTTAACCTGTCCAAGTGCTCATTGCATTGCAGGATAAGAGGGTGTGGTCTAGAGGGCAAGCTGTTTGAACGAGCATGGAAATGGGTTTTTGTGTTCAATTCAAAAGTTGCCATTTTTTCCTCTGGGGAAGAAGAAAAGGCTAGATGTTGAGAATAGAATTCAGTTTTTTGATCTACCTTCTTGCTAATGCCAATGCTCAATATATATAATAGGGTGTCGAGGACACAAGGAATCTCATCTTAAACTAATATGAATACGTGTTAACAAATCAAGATTTGGATCTAAACATGATCACATAATTGTTAGGAAAGTGTCTCCCACATGGAAACTCTCCAACTAACACATTGTTCCATTTTTCTCTCTCACTTCGATGATTGAAGTTTTTCAATTAGAATCATTTACCATGAAAAACTTGGATTCAATAATGTAATTGATCTGCACGTGTGGACTACTTGATGTCTAAAACAGTGGCTGCAATACTGCTGAGCATGTCTCTCATGCAGAAACAAGAATTTAATTACTCGTTGTTCCATTTATTAAAATAAAGCTAACAATGTGTGAGAGAAAAGAAGGGTAGTCTCACATCTTAAGCAAACATCAATGAGTGCTAACTAATCAAGATTTGAATCTAAACATAACCTTATTAATGTTGATGCAGTGTCTCCCACAAGGAATCTCCTGACACCTCGTTTCTCTTAATTAATATGCTATTATGCAGCACACGCTTTGCAACAACTACTTTGAAAAAAAAAAATGTATTTCATTTTGTCACCTCTCGTGTGCATGTGTAGACTTGTTATATGGCTAAAACACAGGCTTAGGTCACGCTGGCCATGGGGAGCAAACGCTGCAACTCAATATATTTGCAAAGATAAACTTAATTTTTTTAGTAGCACAAGTGTTGGATGTATGGAGGCGTGAATTGGCCTCTCATCTGCATGTTTTCTCATGTCCCCAATTCCGTGTGTATTAATTAATCAATATTAGTAGCTCCTATATTGCAATAGCATGGACTATATTTGATGATAACATGCTAACATTTCATTATCCTTAGCACATAAAACTCGAGAACACGTGGAGCCATAGCTTTGATTTAATAATCGGCCAAATGGAAGCTGTAGCATTAGCAGCTAGGATATACCTTTATCCTTTAACTTTATTTTTCTCAGAAATAAGAAATAAAACTCGATTAGAAGCTATGATTAGTAGCATGGCATGTGTATAATTGAATAATAAACAATAGACTATAACATCTATGGGTGGACTGAAGAAAAGAAAAATGTACTGAGCAGTTGCTTTTCTACTTCAGTGACTATAGAAGTCAAAAAAGTGTTTACTGTTTTATGATCTCTTTAATTTATGTTAATAGTGAACTTTTAGGAGAAAAAGGGAAGTTGAAAGATGAGATGTAGAGGGTAAACACAGGAACAACACAAAAGAGATAGATGTTAGGTAATAATAGTTCGATCCTAAATCAATATGTAATTCAATAAATTATAAAATTTAATCACAACAAAATAAATTTAATTCATCTATCTAAAATCCAAAAAGTGAACAGGAACATGTATAATCTAAATATTCCTGCACGAACTTGGATATTGCTGACTATCTGCTGTGCTTTGAGTGTCCTTTTATGCCAGAGATAAATGGTAACAAATGTTGTAGTGAGCTCTGAGTGATTGTTTCTGCTTCATTTTAGAAGCTAAGCATGGGTGAAGTGTTGTTGTTCTTGTGCTTCAATTTTTCAAGGCCTTTTGAATTTGCTTCTTCATCTTCTTCCTTACAGCCAAGTATGTCACAGCTTCAACTGCGAATCCATTTTCATTGTCTTTCTATTGTCGGATGATTGCCTTTAAATCACTCATGCTTTCCTTTGATTTCAGAAGACAATCTTAGCCGTACTACAGATATCCCAGAGCCTAAAAGACCCCTCTAGTAAGTAATTGCATTGTCGCACTAAAGCTTGTTGTTCGAATGGCAATAGAAGCAACTTATCAATGCAGTCATGCAAATCCATCATGACATTAGAGTTTTTGCTCACTGAAGATGATGATTAAGTGGACTCAGAACCCCTCAATTTTTGAAGATGATCCTCAAATTGTAAAACAAATGGGCGAGCTACTGAGGGAAAACTGTCACTGCGATGATGCAGAGAATTTTGTGTTTTCTTTTCAATGGCTACCATTTTTTCTTCTTGATAAACAGATCGTAATGTGTAGAGCTTATTTAAAGCCCGATTTTTTCTTTATGGAGACAAAAGGAATATTTTTTTCCTGAAATCACCTAATGAGTATGCAATTTTATCATAAAAAAAGAAGTGATTGTTCAAGACTAAGCTTACCAAGCTTAGTGGCCTGGAGGTGCAGCAACCTGTGATCCCTCCACTGTCAAGAGCCAGAGGTGGTCGCTGCTCTGTGAAACCAGCCTCACGCGGTGCCCTCTCGTCTAGGAACCAGGAGACCAATGCATTCGCAAAGATCCCATGGTTCAACTCTCAACTTGGAGTGGGCAGGCCAGCAAGATGCAACCCACCAAGCCAGCTTGGTAATGCCTGAGCCTTGTTCAATCACCTTGATGCCCCCACTTGGGTCACAAGCTGACGTTACCCAGCTCGGCGAAATGACATGTTTGTCAGAACATTTATAAAGGCTAGTTTTTGAAATATTCTAAACGATATGGGACTTGAAGATGGCAATATTATTAAAGTGCTGCGAAAAAACATAAAAGTGTCATCTAAAAGTGTTGATTCAACTTAGATTAATACCCTCACCAGAAACGTTCACTTTTGATATATCCTTTAAGGTAATTCTATATGGATCTCCAATTCGGATCGACCAGGCCCAAAATACTGGACACTTGTTTTGTGCACCTTTTTCATTTCTTCTTACACGTCATGAGTGTGATAAAAGATCAAAATGGCCATTTATTAAAATATAAAAATAACCTAATTTCTCTATTTTCTCTGTATCAGTAAGAGACTGAACAATCTGTGCCACTGCCACCTAAAATCTTGCTCTCATTTTCATTATTATTTCGTTTCGTCACTGACACTGTTTTCTACATTGGTTCATTCAAATTTTTTCTGGATTGTTGAATCCAAGACGCTGTTACGGATCCTCCAATTCGTAATATACTAATTTTGAGGATGTTTTCTTATTATTATTAAGAACTGAATGAGGGTATTGGGGACACGGCAAATCATACATTATTTAATAATTTAAATTCATATCCTTCCTGTCTATCTCAAAACGATGTTTATGTTTTTCGGTGTCCCCAATTTCATATACACTAACTAATGAATACTAATATACACACGTTATATTTGCTGATAAAACTAGCTTTTTTTTCACTATCCTTAGAAAATAAAACTTTAAAACATGTGCAGGCATTAGATTTTGATCTAAACATCAACCTAATGGTAGTTGTATTACTACCAGCTAATATATGCCTTCAGCACATGATTTGCATAAGTTTCAATTATTTATGTTGCTTCTCCTACTTTAATTTTGTTTTTCCCAGAAAGAAGAAAGAAAACTTGATTAAAAAATGTGAGTAGCAGCATGGCATCGGTACATGTAACATGTTCACAAATGATAAATAAATTATGGAAATGACATCTATAGGTGTAGAAGTGAAAAAAGTATGTTTACAGTTTTACTAGTGAACATTTGAGGTGTGATGTTGAGGGTAAACATAGGAACAACACAAAAGAGATAGATGCTGAAGAAACAAGAGTTTGATCCTTAAATAATATGTATAAACATTTATATGACATTCATGTACAATTGTGACACTCATGGGTGAAAAAATTGAGTGCACAAAAATCATATAGATTCTATCTTAGTGGTTGAAGATGTTGAGAAGAGAAACTCTATTTCTAATCAATTTTCTTGATAGGTGATCAACTGCTATCTCTAGATCTTGGATGCACAGCTCCAAATTTTCCATATGACTTTGAAAATCCTCAACAGATGAAGCTTTGTGATTGATGAGAGACTGCAAAGCAGCATCCACCTTTTCAAATTAATTTATGTTTGAGTCTTGAGAGTCACAAGTAACTCTTTTTGGCTGCACCAACTTGGAGATTGCTGACCATCTGCTATTCTGTGATCGTCCCTTTGGACCAGAGATAAAAAGTAACAAATTTTCTAATGAGTTCAGGGTGATTGCTTCAGCTTCATTTAAGAAGCTAAGCATAGGTGAAGTGTTGTTGTCCTTGTGCTTCAAATTCTGCAGGGCCTTTCGAATTTGCTTCTTGATGGTCTTCCTCACAGCTAAGTATTTCACACTTTCAACTGCGAATCCAGTTTCAAGGCCTTTCTTTCTTCGGATGACTGACATTAAGTCGCACATGATTTCCTTTGATTGCTGAAGACAATCTTTAGCTGCACCACAAACATCTAAGAGCCTAAGAGACCCTTCTAGTAGGTCATCAACCCATTTGTCATTGCATTCCCGAGCTAAGACTTGTTATTCAATTGGCAATTGAAGCAACTTATCAGTGTAATCATGCAAGTCAAGCATCTCGTTAAGTTTGTGGCTCACTGAAGACGATGACAATGAAGAAGTGGTGGCTTCAGAACCCCTCAATCTTTGCAAATGCTCCTCAAATTGTGATACAAAAGGGTGAGCTGCAGAGGGCAAGCTGTTGCTGCGAACATGTATAGAGTTTTGTGTGCTCTTTTCAATGGTTGCCATTTTTTCTTCTTAGAAGGTAACGTGTGGAGTTTGCTTCAAAGCCTGACTTGTTGTGGTAGGCATTTGCATTATATATAGCAAATGAAGACACAGAATAAGGGAGACAAGAGGAATTGTTTTTTTCCTCCAATGTCACCTAATGAGCATGCAATTATATCATCTTGATTTGGATCTCAGCATCTTAACCATAATGCATCATGACTCCAACTCATCCCTCAAATTTTTTACTTGTGAGTTGGGAATCACATGGATTCTTGCAGAGTGGCATATCTTGAGAATACACTAGTTCTTGCTGTGTGATTCATGCATTGTAATGGGAGCTTGTGTCTGGAGGATGAGAGGAGCTGTTTCCTAACAAAATTGATTTTCAGTATGAAATTGTCTACCTACAACAGGACAGATTCACGACAAGAAAAACCTTCATCTTCAGATATAGTAATATATTGGCTACCTCTTGGTGGCAATGTTTATTGTCCCCAACATAATACCTGTTAATTAATCTTCTTCTGCTTCCATTTTGTATGTTGTAAGTTACCTGTCTAGTTGACACGTGAACAACTATAAGTGGAGGTTAGTAGTGATTTCTTCTGCTTCAACACATTAATATTTTTTTAGAAAATATTCTTTTTCCCAAGTGGAGGTTATTAGCTATTTCTTATTGCATTTTCTTGTAATCTTGTGGGCAGAAAATTAAATGCAGGGACAGCTCAGAAATCATGTACACGCTTTGTTGCCATTTTACGATTGCATTTGTAATTGGAAAGCTCAAACTTTCTTCCTTAGGTTTGTGCCCTTTTCTGTGCATAAAGGAGCCGTAATTGGATTACATTGGAGGATACTTGCAGGATTCTGTTAATCTAAACCAATCTCAGGGTTAAGTTTTCAATCTAAAATTCTAGATATGAAAAAGTGAAGTATTGTAAACACCTTCCTCTCGAAGCATGGAGATCTATATTTGGTGTAACAACATGACGTATTTGGTTGTAGGGGAATGATTTTGTAAGGACAAAGGAAATAATGACTTCTTCCTGCACTCTGCAAAGAGAGCTAGATATCACAGTGCTTTTAGAAATTTGAGGCTTTAACACTTTATTGAAGGGATTTTTATTAACAAAATCAATGATACAATGGCATTTAACCATGGGACTAACAGTACAAAAGGATGCTGTAAGAAAAAAAATACACTTGCTGATAGCCATATAAACTCAGAGGCTAGGTTTACAGCCACAACGGAATAGCTTTCCAATTTGATAGGGAAATGCATCAAATTGCAAAATGTATGTACAAAGAGTTACTGAGGAAATAAACAACATATGAAACCAAAACAAATGGTAGAGAAGGATTATCATCTAAATTAGGAGCCAATTTCACTGACATAATCACAAAACATTGGCATGGATTTGTACAATTAGTGATTGAGGATGTTGAGAAGAGAAACTCTAATTTTGATACAACGTTTGAAAAGAGTTTCAAGTCCTTCAACGAAGTCTTGAATGACTGACTCTAAATCTTCTAAATGGTTCTGCAGATTATTGATATTGTCGGACTTTCTTGTCATGTGAAACACAAACGATTGCAATGCAGCATCCACATTGGAAAATTCATTCTTATCTGATTCTTGTGTAGAAGTGACCTTTTTGTTGTGCATTAGTTTGGAAACCAAAGACCATTTACTTGGTTTGGATTGTGCTGATCCAGAGATGAAGTTCATCAGTGACTCCAATATGGAAAGAGTGATTACTTCCACATCTTTGAACAAGTTAGCCAAGGTTGTGGTTTTGTGGTCCTTGTTGCTTGGAGAAAATTTTGCTTTCTTCACAGTTGCCTGCAAATTCTCCAAAGCTTTGAGGATTGCTTTCTTTACCACCTTCCTAGAGGCCAAGAATTTCCTGACCTCAGCTGCCACCTCCATTTCACCTCCCCTCTTTCTTCTCATAATGGATTGAAGTTCTCGTGCACATTCCTTTGTGTGAAGCAAAGCATCCTTTGCAGCAGTACATAAATCTAGGAGCCTTAAAGATCCATCCAAAAGCTCATCTACCCACTTCTCTTGACGCTCTTGGACTAGGACTTCTCCAGTATGAGGCAGTAGAACCAGCTCTTCAATACAATCATGCAAAGTCTGCAGACCAGTTAACTTTTGTCTGAACAATGATGATGAAGAGGAAGTTGCATCTGAAGCTGAAGCCTCTAAACTTGCTAAGTGTTGATTGCATTGTAGAATAAGAGGGTGTGGTCTACAGGGCAAGCTCTTTGAGCGAGATTGGTGATGAGAATGAGCTTTTGGGCTAAAAGGGGTGAGTGCCATTTTCTCAGACAAGAGAAAGGCTTTGAGATTGGCTCTATACAATTGAGTCTTTGGATATACCTTCCTTCCACTGAGATTAGCTCAATATATATTGCAAGTTCAGGAGACAGAAGGAATCAAATATTAACAAAAATCCATAAGGGCTAACTGATTCAGATTCAGATTTATCGGAGATCTCAGTAATGTTAATGCAGTGTCTCTTGCATAGGAACACTCCAACTCATGACTTGGTTTTTTTCTTAGCACACGCTTGTAGTAATCCATATTGGTGTTATCAATGCATCAAACTCACGAGGGGCATTGTCTAGTTGCTAGGCCTTTCTTCATTGCAATAAATGCAGGTATAATATTGCCTTTTGCAAATAGAATAACCTTAAATGCAAATCATCAGTTGCATGAGTGGAATCGCGTGAATCACTTGCAGTTATAAATGAACTATTGTACTGAATAGCAACTGCTCGGAACACTAATAATAAAGAATCACGCTAATATAAGGAACTGACAAATGACAACTAATTGCCTTTTACCTCATTACAGGAAGACAAAAATCACGTTCTTCATTGAATTTCAACGCATGAAATAAAGCAACATGTGCAGACACTTAATTTTGACTATTGTTTACTCTTCAACCTATTTGCACTAGTAACCTTGACAGCGAACTATATATGGATTCAATTTCAAACTGGCTTTGAATCCCATGTGGGCTTAATAATTGACATGGAGGGTTGATGATTAAGTTATCATTATATTAGCTACTCTGCCTCATCTATCCGTCATTGTTGTATGCATTTTTATTGCTTAGGTGAGGAAAAAATCTTCATTTAGAGATTGGAATTTAAACAAGGTGATCGAACATCCAGAAATACTGGGTTTGAAAAGGGGTTATGCAATTTATAATGGCATTAAAGAAAAAATAAAAATATTATTCTACAGGGCTCCTCTTCATTCTACTATAGTCGTTCAACTTGGCATATCAGTGATTGGCTTGTTTAGGTATTACAATGAAAAAAGGTTTGCTTTTCTTTAAGATATGTTTGGTTGTGTACGCGAAAACTGAGGATCTGAAAAATTTGGAACCAATATAACTTAATTCATTCTAGTACAATGAAAATATGAAAAACAATACAATTTCACTTTGAACCTTGCTCTAAATTTCATTTTTCACTTTCTTCGGTCCATTCAATAGCAATTTAGACCTAGGTAATAATTTCCAAAGAATGAAACTTCGTAAAGGTGACTGTGGCAGTCAATTTCTTCAACCCATTCAATCAAGCAAAGAAAGTTCACACATGGGCAAAGAATTTGCTAAGAAAGAAAGGAAGCAAGTGAGTAAAAGGAAGAAATTTTTCTGCATATAAAGAAAGAAAGAAAGAAAGGCTATAATTTGATCATTTGAATATTGTATTTGGTAAGTTTTAATCACATCTATGTACAACTGTAGGTCAAAAATTGAATTTTGGGTGTCCCCATACAACATTTAGATTTTTTTTTTCTCTAACTAGTGGCTGAAGATGTTAAGAAGGGAAACTCTTGTTTTAATGAGTTTCCTTGAAAGGTGTTCAACAGCTACTTCTAGATCCTCAATGCATATCTCCAAATTTTCCATATGGCTGTGAAAATTCTCAACATACAAAGGCTTGTGAGTAACGAGTGATTGCAAAGTTGTATCCATCTTTACAAATTCGTTTGCATCTTCTTGAGAGTCACAGTTTATTCTATCAGGCTGCATCAGCTTAAATATTATTGACCATCTTTTCTGCTTTGATTGTCCCTTGGAGTCAGAGACAAACAGCAACAAGGACTCCAAGGACCTCAGAGTGACTGCTTCTGCTTCTTTTAAGATGCCAATGATAGACAAAGCCTCATTGTCGTTGTTTGAGGAAGAAACCATTAACTCGCTTTTCATTCCTTTCAAATTTCTTAAGGCCTTTTGAATTGCCTTCTTCATCTTCTTCCTAGATGCCAAGTATTTTCCACCCTCAACTGTGAATTCAGTGTCAGCACCCTTTCTTCGAATAACTGAATGAACCATGTGAATGCTTTCCTTTGACTGCAAGAGGCAACCTTGGGCTGTACTAAAGATATCCAGGAGTGTCAATGACCCTTCTAACAGAACATCAACACACTTGTCACTCCATTCTTGAGCAAAGTCTTGTTGGATAGAGGGCAACTGGAACAACTTATCAGCATAGTCATGCAAATCCAGCAAGCCAACTAGTTTTTGGCTTATTGAAGATGATGACAGAGAAATGCTGGTGGCTTCAGAGTCTTTCAATCTCTGCAACTGATCCTGGAATTGTGATAAAACTGGGTGAGGTGAAGAGGGTAAACTGTTGCACCGAATGTGCTGAGACTTCTTTGCGCTTGTTTCCATTTTCTCTTGTTAGAGAAGATAGTAGAGGGATACAGAAGTAGAAGATGATATGCACAACTTGTTCTGAAGTCTGTGTTTTCCATCAGCTCCATATATAGCGAATAAATTGAGGGAGACAAGTAGAATAATTTTGTTCCTAGATGTCACCAAATGAGCTAGCAATTATATCATCTTGATTTGAATCTCAGATCTATGATTATATAGTTTGCTCTGTGTTTCCTACTCCTGAATATTTTTACTTGAGCATCACATGGTTGTTGGAAAATGGCATCTTTTGCAGGTTGCTGATAAAATATTCTAAATTTGCGGAGTATGCATTGTAATGGACGCTTTTGTCTGGAAGTGGAGAAACTGGTTCAGTTCCTAAACAGCACCGAGGCAACAAAGTTGTCTGTTGAGCTAAAGACAACACGAATTTTCAACTTCAGTTTAGAAACATGGACTAAAAAGGTGGAGGCAAACGTACTAGAGAGGGTGCAGGCACCATACAATAACTGATAAAAAGGAACTTTCTTGGGAGAGAAAGACACAAAGCAGGTACTTTATTTTGTTTTTTAGATGGAAGTGATAAATTATTCCATAGGGTTTCCCTTTTGTGGTCAAGTCTCATTCACTGTTGCAGATCAGAAAACATGTAACATATTTTGTTGAGTTGCTTCCCTCTGATTTATGGATTAGTTGCTGACTTGTCTTTGCATTTACATGGTTGCAGTTTGAATAAATTGTTGAACACATGAAACAATTGGCAACTAGAAATAAACATCCAGTAGTTGTAGGATTGGAGCCTGTCTGCATATAGAACTCAAGTAAAAAAAATTAAAAACCAATCAATGTAACTCCTAATTGATATAATCCAAAAAAGGAATTCTAATAAGATTAAATTATTAGGTAGATTCTATTCATCAAATTGAAGGAAACAATAATAATAACGGATCACAAACATCCTCTCAAATAGATGCAGTTGATCAAGCATCATGCAAATTGAAGTTCCAAACTGACATGAGGAAGTGATAACATGGTCATCAAAAGCCTTATAAATAGAGTGACAATCCACCTCTATGGCAACAAGTTTGGCATGTCTCTGTCTGCTCTATGTATGTTAAACGAATCAAAGGAGACAAGATGAATGTTTTTCTTAGGAAATGTCACCAAGTTGGCATATTATTTGGTTTTTGTAGCTGCCACACAGCATTGCTTAGTCCACGTTTCCCACACGACAAACTTACCAACTCATCCCACAAAATATGACTTGTGAATCTCATGAATGTATCTGGCATGGACGGGAAGGAAAATGAAAAGGAGCCATTGTGGACTTAGCATCATAATTGAGTCTTCTGTCTGTAGGAGGAAGAGATGTTTCTATTTGTAATACCAATCATTCTCAACTTGCCTGCTAACAAAAAGGAGTCAAGGATAAAAAAGAATCTTTTTCTATTTTCAATCATCAGATGTCAATGGTTAGCCATACCATGATGGCCATGTTCATGCATTATTCCATTTTTCTATATCAATTAACTAATGAATATTTAATTACTCGTTCATACACCAAAAAAAGGTTGTGAATCAAGAATTTTGAGAAGGAAAAGTTGATCAAATAATTGAATGCTCAAATTCAAGGAATGCAACAGCCTGTCAACTAGGGAAATAGACAAAATTGTAGTTTGATCATATTCTATGAGTGCTACAATCCTACTAACCAATGTTGTATTATTAGTATTGCAAAGTTTGATTAGGTAAAACAATAAGATGACAAAAATCTCGTCAAACTAACTCACAGTTCAGTCTCGGTAATTCAATAAAACTACTGTTCTTGAAATGATAAAATATGTTATCTTAGCATATACTTCGATTAGTCAGTGATCCATGCACACGTGATTCTTTGTTTTGTGAGCAATTTTCCTTCTCCGCTTCATTGCAATAGTATTCTCCGTTATCATCACTGATTAGTTTAACACTGAGAACTGCAAATAAAACGCGTAATACTCGCAAGTGATTTAAGAAACGAATAGATATTAAACTGGGAATAAAATTTGTAAATAAAAATACACAAAATGCATTGCATCTTTTAGTCTTTTTCCTGTTTGTCAATTCTTGCAGGATTATTCTATAAACCTGATAATCAAGAAGGGGGTGGGGGGAATAAATAAAATTGCCTGTTCTCTAGCAATGAATAAAAATAGACGAGATATGGAGGGTTATAAAGAGTGAGATACAATCCAATAGCTCTACACATGTTAACCTTTTTCATTGATCACATATATGTACAAGTATGAGTTTGTCAGTGGGGAAAACGCTTTTTCTTTGACTAGTGGTTGAAGATGTTAAGTAGGGAAACTCTAGTTCTAATTACTTGCCTTGAGAGGCATTCAACTCCTACTTCTAGATTTTGAATGAACATCTCCAAATTCTCCATATGGCTTTGAAAATTATCAATTGATGAAGGCTTGTGATTGATCAGAGACATCAAAGCAGCATCCACCTTTTCAAATTCATTTGTATCTGCTTCTTGAGAATCACATGCCACTCTATTTGGCTTCACCAACTTGGAGATTATTGACCACCTGTTCTGTTTAGGTTGTTCCTTTGAGCCAGTGATAAACAACAAGAAGGATTCTAATAAGCTCACAGTGACTACTTCTGATTCTTTCAAGATGCTAAGCATGGACAATGTCTCATTGCTTTTGTTTGAGGTAGAATTCATGAGCTCATTATTGAATCCTTTCAAACTTCCCAAGGCCTTCTTAATTGCCTTCTTTATCTGTTTCCTAGAGGCAAGGTACTTCCCACTCTCAAATGTGAATCCCTCTTCAGCATCTCTTCTCCTGCGAATAGCTGACTCAAGTTCATTCATGCTTTCCTTTTGTTGCAGTAGACAATCTTTAATTGTACCACAAATATCCAAGATCCTCACAGATCCATCTAATAGTTCATCAACACATTTGCTGCTACATTCTCGTGCCAGGGCTTGCTGAGTGGTTGGCAATTGGAGAAGCTTATCAGCACACTCATGCAAATCCTGCAAGGCATCAAGTTTGTAGTTTATTGAAGATGATGTTGAAGAAGGGGTGGCTTCAGAATCCCTCAATCTGTGCAAATGCTCCTCAAATTGTGATGTAAAGGGGTGAGGTGTAGAGGGCAAGCTGTTGCTGCGAAGATGCAGAGAGCTCTTTGTGCTTGTTTCAACGACTGCCATTTTTTCTTCTCAAAGAAAAGGTAGCTAAGTTGTTCTAAAACTCTGGTTAGTACTTCCAGTATTATGCTCAATATATATATAGAGAGAGAGAGAAAGAGAACTAATTGAATAGGCATGAACAATATTTTTATGCAAATGTTACAAAGTGAGCATGCAACTCGATTATCTTAATTTGGATCTTATCATCTTGGTGCTACCACAGCATTGTTTGCTGAATGCTTCCCACGAACCAAGCTTCACAACTCATTCCACAATTTTTAATTTTGTAAATCACATGAATATGGTATCTTCTGTAGATATCATATCTCCTCCATCATTACAGGTTCAAGTTATAAAATCTCAAGCTGTGAACTACACGAGGGCAAGCTATTGCGGTGTGCAATATTACTCAGAATTTTGTCTGCAGGAGGAAAAGCATTTCTATTATGAATGAGTTTGGTTTGAGACATAAATAAAATTGTTTGAGGAGTATCTCTTAATCTTCAGACATTGGTTGGTCATATCTTGATTATAATGTTGATGCAGAGTTCCGAAAGTCATAATTGATTTGTTGATGTTTATGTGCATGCATCTATATAGCTAATGATACCCTGCGCAGCTACAATGAAATAGCAACCACCCATGTGCACATTTTATTATTCATATCCTATTCATAGTGGTCTGGTTCATATATGAACGTGGAATAATAGAATTTACCATTCAAGTTTTTTATTTTGTGAGCACCAATTACCAAACACTTTTCTTCTCACTTTCTGTGTAAGAAAAACAGTCACCATATTTACAAAATGTAAATCCCTACAGATATAAAGCGATTCAACAAAGAGGTCGATTATATTACAGAATATTCTAAAAGGGGAATGAGTAATTTCTTAATTTAGCACAATTTCAGTTCTGACGGTGATGATGTATCATGGATTTTGCTTTACTGTCTTTCTATTATGTACAAAGATATCTCAAGGAGAGTGATTATTGATTTAATTTTCCTCATAACAAAAAGACAAGCATAATAGGGTTAATTGCATTTAACACGTGAAATTTTGAGTCCATGACGAATAATCGAGTCAATAATAGATTTTAATCATTGTTCAAGAAGCAACCTCAGCTTCGATATTGATCCAAAAGACCATGTGGGTTGAACACTTGGATAGTATATGCTTAGAAAATTTGAATTGGACAGTAACATTTTTTAAAATTAAACGTGTTTAATGGTTTGATAATTGTCAACCATACTAAACATGTTTTAATGCAACTTCCACGATTGATGAGTCAAATTATTCAGACATTAATGCCTCAAACTTCTTAACACTTTAACTCTTTTGTCGTACTTGTTTCCAAAGGAAGAATGATATATGGGAGGTAGGAATATAAATCTATTCGAGGGAAAGAGGTGAGGAAATGAAAGATAAACATAACAGCTAGAATTTGAGTGTTAGATAATATATAATCATTAGTAAAATCTTAGTTAAACTCTTGTACAAGATGTGATATAGTTAATGCTCAGTGAGGTCAAAATGTATTCAGTGAGTATAGATGTTGAGAAGGGAAACTCTTGTCCTAATCAGTTGCCTTTCAAGGCGATCAATTCCTGTCTCCAGACCCTGAATGCACAACTCCAAATTTTCCAAATGATTTTGGAAACTCTCAACAGACACACTACTGCAAATCTTGCGAAAGAGAGACAGCAATGCTCTATCCACCTCCTCAAATTCGTTTGTGTTTGATTGGTCAGAATCACAGTATACTCTACTAGGCTGCATCAACTTGGGCACAATTAACCACCTGCTCTCTTTTGATTTTCCTCTTGAGCCATAAATAAATGATAACAAAGACTCCAGTAGAACTAGAGTGTCGGCTTCAGCTTCTTTGAAGTTACTGATCATTGACAGTGCCTCGTTGTCTGTGTTTGATGAAGTTAAAACAAGACCCTTCTTAAATACCTTGAATTTTTCTAAGGCCTTCTGAATAGTCTTCTTTGCCTTCTTCCTTGATGACAAGTATTTGCCACCCTCAATTTTGAATGCCTCTTCATCCCCTCTCCTCCTGCGAACAGTTAATAGAAGTGTATTTGTGCTTTCTGTTGATTGTAGCAGGACATCCTTGGCAATACTACAGATATCCAAGAGTCTCAAAGACCCTTCTAGTAATTCATCAACCCATGTTTTGCAAGATTCTTGTGCCAACACTTGTTGTATGGTTGGCAATTGAAGAATCTTATCTGTGTATTCATGCAAAGCGTGTAAACCATTGAGTTTACTGCTTATTGATGATGATGATGAAGTGACTTCGGAAGCCTTCAATCTGTGCAAGTGACCATCATACTGTGATATAAAAGGGTGAGGAGCAGAGGGCACACTATTGGAGCGACTATGCAGTGTTGTTTTCATGTTTTTAGCCATCTCAGCCAAATTCCTTTCTTAGACAAGTGATGTTGGGCTACAATGATGTACCTGGTGCTGCTACCAGATGCTTCATATATATAGTCAATTTGCTGAGGGAGACCAAAGGAATATGGTACTCTCATAATGACACGAAGTTGGCATAAAATATCATCACCATGATATGGTTGTTTAGCACCCCTTTGTGCTGTCTATGAACTGCTTCCCTCGCACCATGGTTACAACTCAGGAACATTCCTAAGCTTTAAACAGATGTCATTTAAAAATCAAAGCCTCCGTGCTATAGATACATTGAAACAGTATCGTATAAGAAGATGCTCAATGCTTGTTCCCAAACCTGAACCACTGACAACTAATGTATGAAAGAATACAGGTTTTTTTCTAATATATAGAGACGCCATATAGCTATTACTGTGCAAGATTGTTTACAACTACTTTTTTATGCACTCTCGTATATCTGATTCAACTGATTGCAACATCCATTATAATATGTTTGCTACGTGGCTAGATTGGCATCATAAATAAAAACATTTTGCTCGTTTAATTAGAACAAAGATCGATTATCTATGTGTTCTTTCATGGTTGCTTACTACTTTTTATTCTCTAATGCGTGCACCTAGGCAGTAAGTAGAATTTATTTTACATTTACAAGTTATGATTTAAATTGCTATGCTTCGAAACATTAATTTCCATACTTCTTCCCCGTCGCTGGAATATGGTTAACGTAAAAATACACAGTACAAAAATACCAAATTTGAATGGGCACGACATATATTAGTCGATGTACACTAGTGAACCTCTGTTAGTCGAAAAGTCCTTTACATCACATGTGAAAAAACGTTGATCAAGTTTTCAGATTTGATTTTAACAGTTAAAAAATTATTCAAAATGCAATTAACTGAACTCCAGTAGTAACTACTCTACCAACCCAACCAAAACACAATATCCGGCACAAACATTTTCCAATTGGTTTTTGTTTTCAAAAAGAATCTCCGGCACATTAACAAAACAAAACATGTAAAAATAAGATAACAGCCAGAATATTTTAAAGGATCAAACAAGGAAAGAAACCAAAAATACAACCCCAGCCTGGATTCAGCAAAAATCCAGAACTGAGAAGCTATTATGAGATGCGTCTCAAACTTCAAAAGAACATACTTCACTATTCCTACGAGTACTCCATAACCTAGGAACAATTCCACATTTAGGTGTTTGTTGCCCTGGTGTAAATTTGCTGACTTGCATGGGCAGACACCATCCTGATTGAACCTCTAGCCATCAGTTCTCTAATAGCCTTCCTTGCAAGTGATCCATTAATCTGTAAAGTGCATGTAAAACGATTATATATTCTTCAATATACCATTTACTTATTAATTTATGACAGTTATTGGGTAAATACAATTATAAGTATCAGTGTGAAGCACAAAGGGGAGGCAGGCTTAACTTAAAAGTCAAAAATAGAGCATAGCAATGATATTGTCAACTGAAATTGTTTGACTGACATCAAATTCAATGGACTGTTAGGTTTATGCATAGCACAAATGCTAAGCTGAAATTATACATACTATAAGCGAGGACATCAAACATGAATATACCAACTGCAAAATGAGTAAACATGCGTTAATCTGCTCAGATGTATAACAAGGACATGTATTGTAGACATCTAGCTGAAAGGCCATGTTTCCTTATAAGAGGCCAACTCTTGAATCCTAAAGAGATGCACTAAGTTTATTTTCAATATCAGATGAATCATTTTATCAAAAACTAACAAAAATTGAGGGAAATAAACACGGAAAAATACTTACAAATCTAACGAAATTAGATTCTCTAATACAAACGACGAACTTTGGAGAAAAAGTACGAAATTGATAATCAATTATTGAACAATCAACAGTTCAGAATTCCATAACATAAAAGCCAGTGGATCAAACTCTGGGATGTGAGAGAATAATGCCTCTTCATTTGCTCATAAGCAATTAGTCAGTTAACACTTGCACTTTACAAGTTCTTTCATGAAGCTGGACAAACATCACAATTATTTATCATAAAACAAGGAAAACCAGAAATGCTTTGTCTTGGGTAATAAATAATCGTAATACAAAACAAATAACACCCAAAATCAATCAGATGAAACAATGCGTAAAGCCCACATTGACTCATAAGACCGAACACGCATCAAAGAAACACGAACAGATAATGCCTCTCCTAGAAATTAACGCATATACAAAAGAACTGATGCAATTACATTAACAGAACAAGAGAAGAAAAACATACCCTCAAACGATCAGAGAGAATAGAAGGGGTGATGAGCTTGTATTTGGGTGCTTCTGAGAGGAGTTTGTCATAGGTCCCCTGATCAAACAGCACCATGTTGTTCACCTTCTCCTTTTGCTTTCCCTTGCTCCACTTCTGTTGAACACAAGTTCCACCAAAACATCACATCATAAACCCTTGCATTGCTTTAATCACACAAAATACATAGTTCTGGCATATGATGAAATAAAGGTAGTGGCGCTGACCCAGTAATACCAAATGAACCAGACAACAATTATATTAAGAAAAATTGAAACTTTGATGAGAGACGAACCTTCTTCTTCTGCTTGCCACCGCCAGATTTGGCGGGCTTGGAGGAAGGTGGAGGAGCCTTATCCTTCTTTGGTGCCTGCAAGTAAAAACCAACAAAGTCAATCACAATTGACACAGATTGGGGAAAGAAAGGGAGAATATTTTCAGAGATTTTTGCAGAGAAACAAAACAATAATCTCACCATGATATTAGCTGCAACTTGTTAGAGGTAACAGCGAAGAAGAAGGTTTTCACTCTTTCTTTCAGGCAGAGGCGGAAGCAAAAGCCACTGAAAACCCTAGCCATTTTATAAGAGACGCATGATGGCTTAATTGTCCCGGGCTTGCAGCCCAATAGGCCCATCTTTAAACCCAAGATTTTGTTTTTGATAGATACATCCAATATTTGACTCGTCACACCACAAGCGAAGGACTTATTAATTATCAGATATTACTGGTTTGATATATAGAAATTAATAAATTACACTGATTTTTTCTCTTTCTTTTAATATTACTTTGAATTTTTTTGCTTAAAAACATATTAGCACTTCTTATATATTACTTTAATTATATTTAATTATTTAAAAATATAGCGTACTGTATTTCTATCGGTTGTTGTACGCGTTAAAAAATAGAAAACTATGTAGAATTTTGTGTACTGTATATTGGTTAAAAAAAACAGTGTATTAAAATATCAAGTTATTCGTACTTAAGTACCTGAATAGATAAAAAAAAAATGTATGAGTACAATCCTAAAAGCGGAGTATATCAATATTTTTTTAAATATATATATATATATATATATATATATATATATATATATATATATATATATATATATTATATATATATATATATATGTGTGTGTGTGTGTGAACTTTTAACCATTCTTTGACAGTTTTTACATGAATTCAATAGGTTAAAAGGTATTTATTTTTATGCATCTTTTTTCAGATTTCTTAAAGATATTTTGTTTTTCTTTTTTTGGTTAAAAGGATACTTGATAATTTTTACTTGGTTGATTTATTTATTTATTTAAATAGAATAGTTGCCAGATAATAATTAACTTTTTTTTATTAAATGGTAAAAGTAGTAAAAGTAAAAGGAGAGAATAAATTACAACTAAAACCATATGACAAGTACTTTAAAAATTATATTAACTCTGAATTTTAATAATTCGCAATGTAAGATTGAAGACGGACATTACAATCTTTAAAATCAAATATAACTTGAAGAATGAAATAAAAGGATAAAAAGGTGAGGAATGACTAGTTTAGACTTTGGAGAGAAAAAATTTTAGGGCTAAAATCTAATTTTAGTTAGGTTGAAGATATACTTATGAGTTGCGTTTGATTTGATGGGATGTTTGGTAAGGAGAAATTTATTTTATCATATCCAAAAATTATAGTTTGTGGAGATAATGAACCTTGAAAAATATGATTATTCGAAATGAGTAAAATATGTTTCATTGATAAAAGTATTATTAGAAACATTTATTTTTAATACTATATATTTATATTTAAATATTATATTTATTAAAATTTAAATTAAAAAATAAAATTAAATCACTAAACTATAAAAACTTTAAAAATTATAAGCGAAATAAAAAATTATATATCACTATTAAAAACATAAAAAATAGTATAATTAAAATTATGAAAAAATTGTATTTATTTAAAAATGTATAAAGAATGACACTTTTATTTTATTAAAAACATAATAAAAATTATTTATTTTAAAATTAAAAAAAAATATGAGTGTTGTTTGGTACAAGTTCGAAGAAAGATAAATGTAACTAACTTCTTTTAAAATGTTTGTGGACATTGTTTTTATACCACTTTTTGTCTTCGCATAAATAAAATTGACTCTATGAAAACTAAAGTGTAGATAACATTTTTAATATTTTTCTTTTAAGTGGGAGTTTCAAGAATCACGCTTAAAAAGTATTTAATAATTCAAAAACTTTAATTTCGAAAATTTGATAACACAACAAAGTATTCTTCAAAATTTTACGAATTCCTATCCACCCAAACTTAAAAAACTTCAGTTAAATTTAACATTTATCAAATGATTTAATTGAATTTTGGAGTGATACAACTGAAATCCAAAAAAAAATCGAAAAACACTCTGCAAACTTTCAACAGAAGTTAATAAAATAATTCTTTATGGATTAAAAAGTTTTAGAACTGAATAGTTAGAAGTTTTGTTTTATATTGAAAGGCATTATCCTTCATCCTCTTTGAGATACGAAGAAGAGTTTGGTTCCAGCAAGCAAGTACAGAGAGAAGTCATGGTTGAAGGGAACACCAATAACTCAAATGCTACCCATCGTTTCATCGATTCTGTTGGAAGGACCTGGTTTCAATAATGCAGAATCTGGAACCATATCCACAATATAACTCAAAAATATCATACACAAGCTAAGAATGAGTGATGCAATTTCAGACATTAATGTCACATCAATTTTATTCCAATTTTTTAACTCGTTGAGCTATTTATTGGAAGAAATTTTTTTCAAGAAAGAAGTTATGGGTATGTTCATGCACCTGTGAATAAATCTCACCTCTGAAATATCCAGAGTTTTACATAGTATAGATATTTAAGTGATATTTTAATTGAAATGTGTTGATTTTAATTTAGTGGCACCTACGTTTGCTTTTTATTACTTGTTTATTTTTCTAACTCTTTAACTTTCCTTTTATTTCCTTCATAATCAGCTTTTTTTTCTCTGACCATTTTTTCCTTATAACTACATTACATACAATATTTCTTTTGCGATGCAAAAATTGAAACTTAAACTTTAGTATCACTCTCTATTTCTACCATATCATATTAGGAGGAAAAAATAAAATAATCCGTTAAATCAAGACGTATATGTTTATATATTTACATAAAAAATATTATATATATATAATAATAAATATACTATCAAATTGAAAAGAAATAAAAGTAAAACAAGTTATTATATAATCTAATTATATTTAATTTTAATATTGTTTTAAGTTGGATGATAAATAATGAGACTTTTAACTTGATAAGTGTTGTAGATTTTTCATTACATATAAATGTATAAATGAAATGTTTTAATAATTTATAAATAGTTAATTTATAAATAGTTACAAACCTTATTTTTAAAGTCAATTTTATAAGATTTAGTTACATTTTTTATTTCGTAAAATTATTTGATATTTAGTATTGACGTTAATAATGCTTGGAGTTGATATTAATATGTTTTTAAAAAACTCATTAATAAACTAACAATTAATATTTATATAAATGAATATTTTAAGACAAAAGAAATTAGAAGTAAATAGTTTTGTTATCACATAATAATATATAATAATATAGTAAAGTGAATTGAAATTTCAAGATGTTAGGAATAATTGCAATCAACCCACTTCATTCACAGTTGATAATAAGATACAATATTATGATAAAAGATTTTGATATAATACCTTATTTGATATACTGAAAAAAAAAATAGAAAATCACAAAAAAAAAAAATACAAAAATCGGTGGTTGATCTTTGAGTATTTAAACAATTGTCCCAAACTGCATTACCATATGTTGAAATATTATATTTATTTTGTTGATTAAGAAAAAATAATCTGGCATGTAGTGGATTTCAAGTATCGTAGCAAGTATTAAATTGCATTTAAATATATATTCAATAAATTATTGATGCCCTCACTTAACTTATAATATTAAAGATAATATCTGATTTATAAATAATGAAGTACATAAACCTTTAATCTTTAATCTTTCATCATTATTAAAATTAAATTTTAAACTAGTTGTTACATAAAAAATCACAATAATCAAACAAATATATATATATATATATATATATATATATATATATATTTATTTATTTATTTATTTGTCTTAAGAAAATATTCTTCAATTTTTAATCTTAAAATTATTTGAAATGACTAATGATCTTTAGTTTGATCAAGGAGTTAAATATCAATTATATGATACTACCACAAGAAAAATCGAAGTTTCTTATAATCAAAACATATTTCTTTTCATTAATATAATTTATGTATTTTTGATCTTATGATTTTTTCATATGTAGTAATTTTAAAAGAAATTACACTAATTAACCAAAAATTTGAACACAAAGTATTAAAAATTCGAATCATTCTGGTGACATGTCTAAATTTTACATTAATTAAAATAGTTTTTGTTCAAACTACGTTTGAGTACCATTAATTTGAGATTAAACCCTATAGTATTAGTCGACCATATCTACGGATAATATATATACCACAACTATTATTTTTATATTATTATTAATAGTATTAATTTTGGTATATTATTATTATTATTATAATTAATATTATTAGTATTGGTATTATAACAATAATAAAAAATAATTATAAAAATATTATTATTATAATTATTATATTACTGTTATTATTATTATTATTATCATCTTTATAGTAATGCTATTGCTGCTATTTAGTGATGTAATATGATTTATCTATTTTTTAGTGTTTAAAAATTTACCTATTTTAATAATGTAAGAAATTATTTGAGATTCCAAAAAAGACCAAAGGTGTAAGGCGCGTAGAAGCAGTGTTTGCTTCTCGTCAACATCTTCTTCTGTCCTTTCATTGAGTGGTACCTGCTTTGAAAATACCTACAATAGGCACCAATGCATTAAACAAATGTTTACACCCACAATTTTCATAAATCAACTTCATACTATGTTTCATTTAAAAGAGCAAAACCTTAAGTTTGTGATTTTTCTAATTATTTATTTATTTATTTAATATACAACTTCGTATTTGTATTGTAGTCCAACAAAAACGTTGCATAATTCAAATAGAATTAAATATATTATAATTATCTATAAATATAACTCCATATTGTTTTGGATCTTACATTTCTTAAATAATCATTTCTCATCCATAAAGATAAATGTAGTAAATTTTATGTTGACATGATTAACAGAATAACAAAATTAAAATATTAAAAAGAAACTATGATTTTTTTTCTCGTCTTTTGCCTTTACCATAAGGCTTGTTTAATTTAATTATAAATCAACAAATAATACATCTCCATTTATAATAATCAAGGCAATAAAGAATATAAGACTGGATTATTTTGGTGTTGCGGTCTTTTTGTCTCTATCTCCAAATCATAAATAAATAATTTTTATTAAGTTGGTTAAAACTGTTTATAATATTTCATAATTAAAAATTATACTGTGTTTTTCTCACTTTATTAAGTTTAGAATGGATTCTATAACACCTTATTTAAATATTGCCAATTGTCACCTCTCATGACAATATCCACGTCAAGTTATTCCTCTCAGTCCAAAGACGTTTTAGAAAGAAGAATATTCCAAGTTCCACAAATAATTCAGAGTATAATGTATACAAAGAGAATAGGTGATGATGCTTGTTTTCCTAAAATATTTTTTCACTCAATTGTGACATACTAATTAGTAATTCCTGAGAACAAGGACCACATAATTTAAATTCCGAAAACAGATCTAAAACTATTTTCCTACGGATTAGTGTAATTTACATAGGGTGTTGAGTATTTGGAAGAGCTTGTATGTTCTCTTCAATTTGGTCAAAGTATTCATCGATGTTATGGTTATTTGAAGATTTGGACAAAAAAAAAAATTAAGCTGTTTAAAGTAATTTTAAGTTTAAGATATAAATCATAAATTTGACATGACTTGAAGAAAAAAGTTAAAAATAATTAAATACATACACAGGGAAGGGATAAAAAAAAGTAGATAAAGGAATATTGAGAGATTTTTATTTTACTATTTTGTTAAAAGTTTGGATTCTGCTCTATAAAGAAGGAATAGCACAACTTCATAGCACCAAACAGAAGCAATCTGTTTTCTCTCTGTTCAAACAGAGTTCACACTTCACAGTTCACATTACATTCAATTCCCCTGTTTCCTTTGTATCCATGCTTCCAACTGCAGAAGCTTCTTCACTGTTCTCTGCAACATCACTAACATATTCTATTGCCGTAGACAAATTTCTATTCCCCTTTGAGTGAATCACATAACACGAGTTGTTGTTTGTTTCTGGGTTAACCCTTCAAGCAATGGACTCCTTCAGTTTCAATAACCTCCAAACAGAGAAAGCCAACGCCATCCTCAAACACCGCAAGCTTCGAAGGGTCGCGACCTTGTTACGCATCATCGAAGTTTGTGCGGTTTTGGTCTTGGTTTCAAGGTTCTCCATGCAGCTTCCCGTTGCGGTGAGAAACTCCGGCGAGTACTTCAGGGACTTGTCACTCTTCATGAACAGTCCTCGCTTTGTTTTCCTCATCGGGAACATCATAATCATCGCACTCTTCGCCCAGTTCTCCGCTCAGGGTAACAACGTTGTTCAGGAGCCTAATCTCTATCAAGAGTTCATTCAAAATACAACGAAAAACCAAGAAGTTGTGGCCGAGTATAGCAGAGAGAAACAGAGGATGAAAACAGGGGAAGCGAATATTAGTTTGGAAAAGGGTTATAGAAGGTGCGAGACGGAGATTTTGAGGGGGAAACGACGTCGTGTGTTGCGTAGGTGTGAGACTGAGAAGGGAAGGAAGAAGATTGAAGGTGTTCCTGTAAAAGAAGTGGCGCGGATTTCTTGCCCTGAAGATGGGATGAGCAATGAGGAGTTTCGTCGCACTGTGGAGGCTTTCATTGCTAGGGAACAGAGGATTCGAAGGGAAGAAGATTATTATTTAATGTAAAAAAAATATATGTATATTTTTAAAAGTGTGTAAATAAAGTGTTAAATAAAAAGTTTAATAAGTGATTAGAAATTACGTAGAAAGAGAAATCCATATGTTGAAAGATGAAGTGAAGAAAAAGTGTAAAATGGTGGTAATAATTGTTTAGATGCATGGTGGTAGGTTAAGAGAATATTAAGATAAAATGAAAAAGTGAAGTGGTGAGTGTGAAGAAGGATGGGATTTTGATGTGAAAGGGGTATTCTGATTCTTGAGATGTGAGAATAGTGTGGAGATGAGGGGACTTCCCCTAGAGACAAGACATGATAATAGATAATAGATGCTATTCTCTGATTTCTACTCCTAATGTGTATTAAGTTTTTAAGAATATATTTCCCCATCTATTTTTAAGGATAGTCTTTCATGCAGGCAAAGTTGTATGATGTATTTGTTTTAAGGACTGTACTATTATAGCAGAAGAAAAGGAAGTAATTATAATATTATTTTTCAGAATAAGACAACTTAAAAGATCGTCAAATGGCACACTTTTTCTCTCAAACTAAACATGAGCAAGCTGAGAAATTTTTCAAAAAGTTGATTTCTCAAACTGATAAAAAAAACTATAAACAGCAGAAAATAGGAGTATATTTTTTCTACTTTTTCTCACAATTTTTTAAGAAGAAAGGAAAAAATTTTGAAAATAAAAGATACTAATTTATAATAGAAAATGTAATTTTAATTTTAGATTTACGAAAAGTAAAATAGAAATAAAATTTTTAATAAAATACTAATGTGTTGAGCAAAAAATCTATTGAGCAAAAAAGTTTGAAGGAAAGAAAAATAGATTATAGAAGAGTTTCAGCATCGAATATAATTACCTATTCGGAGAGACACTATTTTAATATGCAGAAGCTCAATATGCCAATCACCATCATGTACTGTCACTAGGACTAGCAATAGATATTCTGCTTTTGCATTATGTCTCGCATGTATTTAATTCTACATATAATATACAACAAAATGCAAAAGAAAAATGAAAAAAAACAAACATGAAATATAATATGCAAATGAGAGAGATAAAAGCTGGTAAAAAAAGGAGAGATAAAAAGTGTGAAATAAAATAGTGAAGTGGTAGAAAGAAAGTAGAAAAAATAGTTTACTAATTATGGTATAGTTCTATTATATCAATGTGATATCTGATGATGGTGTACTTTCATTTTATGTGGCCTCGCTGATTCCTGAAGAACACAAGTGTGAGATATTTTGTTGGTTCCTTCGTCACTTTTCCACAATTAACAATACCATGTAGTGTAAGAAGAATTTTATCATATGTTATAACATAAAAATCATGATACCAGATGCACGTTTTTCTTAGTTAATTATCTCTAAGTTCATAAATATGTAATAAAAGGAATTCATTTAGGTAATAATTTTAGGGCATATAACAAAACTTCTGTATATTTGATGTAAAACTCATTTTTTTTCTCTCTTGCTGTATGTGATATCTTCTTTTCTTTTTAGAGTCTATATGGAGCTATAAAATTACTTTGTGCCAGGTAAAAAGAAGAGAAAGTGCATAAATCAATACGATGAAATTTGAAAAACACAAAAATCGATAAAAAAATATGTCGGTAAACTTTCTTCACTACTTTGCGAAGAAATTGTATACAATTTAAACATAAAATATTAAATTATTTTAATTATTCATTTACTATAATAAAAACACGAAAATAATATATATAATAAACATTGATTATAATTCGAACATGATCAATTATTTGAAAACCATATTTTTTCTTTGCAAATCACTTGATCACGAAAAGTTTTTCATTAATAAAGTATATTATGTTTTTGTGTTTTCGTATTCACACTTTCTCTAAACATCGTTTGCGTAAAGAGTGGGTCCATAGATCGAAACATACTGTAAATATATAAATCGATGTCTGAACATCCAACAAAATGGAGCCTCACAAAGAACCTGAAAAGATTTTGAATTTTGAAAAAATTTCAAATTATCACTATATAAATATATACACCATGAACACCGGAAAAGGAACTACTTGATTTTAATCAATTAGGTATAACGAAAAGAATGGATAAGAAAAGTTTTCAATGCCACTCATACCTGTCATGTCAACTTCTATTTTCTAAATTGTGCCTTCACAAGAATTAACAACTCACTCAATTCCATTTTTAGAAATCTATAACAAATGTTTCTTTGTTTTTAAGTGATTCGCCTAAAAGTTGAAGTATATATTTAACAATAATAATAAGGTTAACAAATGCCTTCATATAGTTTAATAATATTTGCAAACATATTCAAACATTTTCATCTTCATACAAAATCCCTAAAACCTAAACAACAATATTTACATTGTTATTTGAAAATTTAAATAATAAAATATTATCTTTCTTTAATAGTAGATACAAAAATTCTTGAAATGATGATTAATTTTTATAATTGTCCAAGACATGTCGCGAAGTAAAACCCACAATCCACTTGTAATTTATTGACAATATGTAAGAAGAGTGACACATCCAAAACTACTCACGGATACAAGAAAAAACAACTAGTTAAAAATAAAAAAAATGATGTTCTATATTGTAAAAAAAAAAAAAAATTGAATAAGATGTCATTCTAAAGCTTAGTTACTGTCTTCCTGCAACATATAATTAATATGACTGTTTTCGCTAATAATTAGTTTTCAATAAAAAGCAAGGTCACAGAAAAAAAAAATCATCGATGTTCATATTTTAATCATATTGTTTAAAAGATATAAAATTGTGAAGTCATTTCAGTTACATGGAAAATAAAATCGAAGAGAATTTTTCTTTTTCTAATTACACTAAAGTAGTCTCCATATTTTGTAAAAGAAGAGTATGAGTTATTATTCCCTTGATAATTAATTTTTATATCTTTTATTTATCATAAATATATATATTTTTCTTTTTTTCTCCACACTATATTAAATTTCTGATATCACTAAATTTTCGTAATTGGTTATGACAAACTCAGCGTAGAGCGTACCTTCCACTCCAAGTTAAGGGTATATGAGGAATTGAGGCGGTAAATGTAGTGAAGCGCAAAAGAAGTTTCCTGCAATGTAAGAAGGAAGACCTAGTTATTAGAAGTCACCGTCAACGAAGAAAATGCAATGAGAAAACAATACTGAAAACATATAAACTCTCAAAATCAAATCAATGGTTATTAATAGCATCAGTTGATAGTTTCAGATTTCAACAATAAAACGTAGATTCCGGTTATCACCATATTCATCAATATTTTCTTTCTTTACGTTCCAATTTTTACAGCAGCCCGCCAAATTCCGGCCCAATAACGGCCCAATAATGACTCCCAAATTCCAGAACGTAGTCTCCACGGCGGCGTCCGTGGCGGCCACCGTGATGCTCGTCCGCACGTTCACCCGCAACTACATTCCCCCGGAGCTCCACCACTACCTCTACTCCAAACTCTCGAAACTCCTCTCCTCCTTCTCCACCGAACTCACCCTCGTCATCGACCAGTTCCACGGGCTCACTCCGAACCCGCTCTTCGCCGCGGCGCAGCTCTACCTCAAGCCGCAAGAGGCGCCGAATACGAAACGCTTCCGCGCCACAATGCCTGCGAGATCGCGCCACGTGTCCCTCCTAATGGACGGCAACGAGGAGATCACGGACTCCTTCAACGGCGTGCCGTTCCGGTGGAAGCTCGTGTCCCGACGCGTGAAATCGAATTCCGAGGTGCAATTTTTCGAGTTGCGGTTCCACAAGAAGCACCGGGAGATGGTTCTGTTGGAGTATTTACCGCGCGTGGTAAAGGAGGCCGAGGCGGCGCGTGAGCGGAGGAAGACGCTAAAACTCTTCACGGTGAAGGACATGCGGATGCGGAGGGGAGGGAGGGGGGACCTGTGGCAGGGCGTGAATCTTGATCACCCGGCGACGATGGATACAGTGGCGATGGATTGGGAATTGAAGGAGATGATAATTAGGGATTTGGATAGGTTTGTGGAGAGGAAGGGTTTATATAAGAGGGTTGGGAAGGCGTGGAAGAGAGGGTACTTGCTTTCGGGTCCCCCTGGTTCTGGGAAATCGAGTTTCATTGCTGCTATGGCCAATTATCTGAGTTATGATGTGTATGACTTGGAACTCACCGCTGTTAGGGGAAATTCTGACCTCAGAAAATTGCTCATTGCCACCAGAAATCGTTCCATACTTGTTGTGGAGGACATTGATTGTTCCCTTCATTTGCATGATAGGCTTGCAAAACCTCTATCATCACAACCCTTCCACTCATTTGACAATCCAGCACCCCAGGTATACTTCAATCACCTCCTTTTCTTTGTTTCAGATACTAATTTGTGTAGTTTAGGGTTTAGGGTTTATACACTTTCTTTCAAGCATCATCAAGATATGGTTTTGAATTGCAGGTCACATTATCGGGGTTCCTGAATTTCATCGATGGGTTGTGGTCAAGTTGTGGGGATGAGAGGATCATAGTGTTCACCACGAATCACAAGGACAAATTGGACCCTGCTCTCTTGCGCCCTGGGCGAATGGATGTGCACATTGACATGACTTACTGCACCCCTGGTGGGTTCAAAATGCTGGCATCCAATTACCTTGGAATTGCAGAACACTCACTTTTTGTTCAAATTGAGAAGTTGCTTGGCACGATCAATGTCACTCCTGCGGAGGTGGGGGAGCAGTTTTTGCTGGATCCGGACCCGGAAATCGCACTCAACGGCCTGATAGAGCTCCTTCTTGAGAAGAAACGGAATCATGAATTGAAGATTAAAAGCACCTCTCACCATTGAATGATGATACTTTTTTTTTTTGCTGTGCGTTGAAGATGAAAGCACCTTTCAACTGCCATGCACGTTACCACCTCCCTCTCCTAGTATCCCAAGGCTCATATTTTTGTTTGTAGTTTTTAAATGACTCGTAGAAAACCGGTTATAACCTAAAGGAATAGGTAGAATATTTGGTCCATAATCATATCATAGAACGTATGAGCTAACGGTCTACTCTAATTCCTCATGGACCACTCTAATTCCTCACGATTTATATATTTAAAAAGGACTTAATTTTAATGTATTTTTATAAAAAAAAAAAGACTCAAGTAGATTCCATAATCTAAAATACACGTACATTAAAAAATCATTGAAAAAGTCTATCATTTTTATTTATATTAATGTATTCCAGAAATTTATTTTTATAAATTTATTCACGTATGAAGACAAAAATATTAACAGCCCGTTTTCTTACTCAATCGTTGTTAAAGTTTACTAAAGCTTATAAAATTATGTTTGAAACTCAGTTCATATAACCCTCTAGGGTCGACCTAGTGAATTAGTATTACTTAATAAGTACGTAAGATCACATGTTCTAATTTTAGTACAGCTGCATCATCGTAGTGTTGCAAGATGGAAGGAGATAAGATTCTTTGTCGAATCGGACAAGTAAATTTTAAAAACTGAATACAAAATCCAACCATTTTTTATTTGATAAAATCAAAATTTGTTCACTTGATAATCTGTCCAGCCGGTTAAATGTATACCCTTTCTGAACCTTCGGGACAGTGAGAAATAATTGCTCAGGCCACCCACATCATTTCGCGAATCCCGGAAAATTTTAATTAATAATACAGTCTTAATAACATTTGTAGTATAGATTTGTATTATTAAGTACTAACGTTAGTTAAAAATACTCACTGTAATTTCTTGCAAAAATTTTATTTGGTAATTGCATAACCTTACACTCCATGATTAAAAAAACTCATCAACGACCTGTTTGATTTTACACAAGTCAAACTCATACGGATATACAACTTACAATGCATACATTTCAATCACATTCAATGGTTCACAACTAAGTCAATTCAGCTTTAAAACAAAATAATAACAAATACTTATAAAGATATGTATGCTTTTTTAATTTTAATCTTAATTTCATGCCACATCACTTTCAAAATTTTATGGTAAATTTTACTTCAGTATACAAATCTTAGTAGACTCACTTTAATAATTTTTTTATCTTGTTGAATGAAAGATTGTTCTTAAGATAAAACAAATATTTTTTTAACTTAATATCGAGATACTCTAATAAAGATCTTTAACGTCATGAAAATATTACCTTTGCTCTTATTTTTTTTTCTCTGATCTTGTGCCAGTTTAGCATTTAATTCACGGAAGATCCAAAATGGTGGACTCTGGAGACTCTAATATTTGCATAAAGAAAAGAGCAGTACCCAATATCCATGGATAATTTAGAAAATAAGTCGGTATAATATAAATAACGATCTTTTAACCACCTTTGAGTTTTGATACATGTATGTATTTTTTGAATATCCTTTACTCATTGCCGCGGGGATCTCTCCAAATGACAAGGCCAGGGCAATATACAGAAGCACCAAAAATAAGAAACAACGAAGAGTATCGAAACATTAAATAAAGCCAGAAAAAAGATGTAGCAATATGCAACATCCTCCATAGTGATTCTGGCACTTCTCCTTTCCTCTTCTTTCTTTTGGCGGGGGCCGGGGAGGTAAAGAATCATAATGAAATGCCCACACAAGACACAAAAAAATCCCTCAAAAGTCAAAAGTATACCAGGAAAATGGAAAAGAAATGAAAAAGCCCTTAACCTAAATCACCTTAGAGCCACAAGACATGTGGACCTAAAGGATTCCCAGTAGTAACATGCAAAGCTTGAAGTATATCCAGCAAGATTCTTTTATTTGTCCATAAATTTAATATATATAGGTCCTATGGTTACGCCTGAAACAATGAAAATACCATGTTTCAGCTTGATGAGCAAAATATGGAACAAAAAATCAAGTGGCTATATATTCAAAAAAATGTACAGCACTACCGATGCATTCTCAATATAAATTTGCGCAAGGCAGAAATTAATAACGTATTTTCAATGCGTGCCTTTAAATTCAGAAAACGACCAGTGAAATTGGTTTTCAAAATTTTTATGTATGCTTTTCAAAATTTTTATGTCATGTAATAAACAATTTTGAAAAGCCAATTTTACTTCAATTTTCGTTTTTTGGCATATTTTACTTTATCAGCAAGTTTCAATATGAATCCTAAATAACTGTTTTTCTGTTGGCCACAAGTGCAAGTGCCAACCAGAGAATATAAAAATCCTTTACATAAATAAAATCAAGCAAAAATAATATATATATATATATATATATATATATATATATATATAGACACAGACACACACGTGTGTAATTACTTGCCCCATTTCAGAAAGCATAAAAGCAGGGATTGAGATCTTACAAGATCCCTAAACAGCCATCTTCATTTCTATCTTCTGGTGAGGGTCATATGCTATGAGCTTGAAATCGGCAGCCACAAAAGAATCTATATCTTTCTTGTTCGGGTTTATCTTCAAAATCTGAATTGAGGTTTAGGTAATCAACAAGGAAAAGACAGTTTATATGAGTACATAATGGTAAATATTTTGTGGGCATCTACGTTAAGCAAATGTTTTTTTTAAAACATTTACACATACCGGAAAAGGTTTTGGCTGATTCTGAAGTTGTTCCTGCAAAGGTCTCACATGATTGCGGTAAACATGTGCATCCCCAATAACATGATTAAAATCACCCGGAACAAGGTCTGACAATAACAGGATATGATATGGTTAGATCAGTCCGATATCTGATGTCAATTTTCCTTTAATATAAAAGCTGTATTTCTCTACGGTAAGATTACAACCTAAAAACATCAGAGCCACACCCAAACTTTAACAGTGAAACATATATCTTTTTTTTTTTTTAAGTGCATTCTAATTCATGAGAAAATCTGATTATTGGCATCCAAAAGAACTATTTTGCTCTTCAATACAAAAAGTATGCTAATCATAATATAAAATCTTTGTCAATCATAACCCATTAATCAGCTTAAAGACCTTTAAAATCAAATAATGACAAATCTGTATTGAACCCGTGAAAAGGGATTAAGATGCCGTGTACGTCTGAGAACAAATTTAAGTCTAGCAAACTGGCATAATTTGCTTACCACAAACATGAGCAATCATGCATGTCAGGAGAGCATAAGATGCAATATTAAATGGCACCCCCAGACCCATGTCCGCAGATCGCTGATACATTTGACACGATAATTCCCCATTTGCTACGTAAAACTGCAGGTTTTTTTTTTTTTTTTGTTTTACAAAAACTTCATGAGAAAAGAACGATAGAAAGAGAGACAGTTATTTGAAGAGAAACTCAAATATAGCTGCTGCAGACCTGAGCAAACATGTGGCAGGGGGGAAGTGCCATCAATTTAAGATCAGATGGATTCCAAGCTGAAAGAATGATCCGACGATCATTAGGATTATGCTTTATCTTGTGAATAACATCTAAAAGCTGGTCAAATCCTTGGCCAGAATAGTCAGCATGCATGTCAGTATACCTGTAAAATAGAGGAAAATAAAAAACTAAGCAAGCCAACAAAATGCTGTCACTTATAAAACAAAGGTACATTCACCTACTTGGCTCCAAAGTGCCTCCACTGAAACCCATAAACAGGTCCTAAGTCACCCTCCTCCCTTTCTCTCAAACCAATGCTGTATATAAATTGTAAATACAGTTAACAAATGCACAGAAAAGAAAAAATTGTAGTTCCTACAAAAATCAGTAGGTCATGCTTGCCTATCAAGGTATTCTCTAGATGCATTGCCATCCCAGATATGAATGCCTTTTTCTTGCAGCACCTGTCAATACAAAATAATTCCAGAATAAAATTCACTCTAGCCGTATCTAATGAACCAGTGAGACATTCCTGTGAGCCACTAATAAGCCCTTAACGCAGTGATTTAATTGAATTTTGGTTTAGCATCTTTTTAGCTATATTATTGTTAGCAGGAAGCTATTAAGCTATATTATTGAGGATGTGTTTTGGTAAAATTATTCAATATTAATCATGCAACATCCAGTGCTAGTCATGTCATCATGAAACCGTTTTATAATAATATTTTAACCATCGCAAATAGATTTAAAAAAAATTCAGTATACACGATAATGTCAATTTTATGAACATGGGGATTTACGATCAAAATTAGAGCCAACTAGCATAAAGCCAGCCAACAAATTCTCAAAAGCCTGGCCTTTTACTATTTCCATAAAGAACTCTGAAAAGCTTCAACAAGCTCTTCTTGATCTCGTGAAGCATATGACACATATGTTGTTTCCTGCTATCACGACGTTTAGTCAGTAATAAATCGTTGAACATAAAAGGTATTGATATTTTATTCATCAGTGCATAGATTAATAAGGATCCAATTGTATTATATTATTTTATTACAACAATGTATAAGTTGATTAAAATTTTGAAAAGAAAAAAAAAATATTGGGAATAATGAGTTGGTAGGAGACTCCAAAGCTTCCCGCGTGTCTGTCCCCATTCTTTCCCAAGCTAAAACGGTATCAAGTAAACCAACCTACTTCCCCAATATTTGGCTCATGCTAGCGACTTTGTCAAGTGTAACATAACTAGAAAAGGGCATGTATGTAAGTCTGCGCGGAAAAAATTGGTACAGATATCATTACCTTGGCACTTGTTGAACCGCTGATAAACCAAAGGAGCTCCTCAACGACCCCTCGCCAAAATACTTTCTAGGAACCAAATGAAGAAATCATGTCAACTTTTATATCATGATGTACAATATATATTCTTCTTCGGTCTTCATAAACTTTAAAAGTGACAAAACAAGCAGCAATTACATCAAAATAACATAAAGAATCGAAACACAAAAATAAGAAATTACTATGCAGTAGTTTATACAAATCCAAAACCCAAATTCATACACACCTTGGTCGTTAGAAGCGGAAAGTTTCTGCGCAGATTAAACCTCATCTGTGGAATTATAGAGAACGGTGTAAGCATACATATAAATCATGCAACTTCAGAACAGAACAACCAAGATGTTACCTGGCAGCCAAATTTCGACAAGGTACCAGTCCCTGTCCTATCATCCTTAATTGTGCCTTCGGAAATAATTTCTCGAACCAACCTTAAATACTTAAACTCCTCATGTCTCTCATAAATGAATTTTGGAAGAAACGAAAATTTATCGACCTCAAATTTTAAAAAGTCTGAATCATTATCAAAAAATGGATCAGCATTCTCTCCCAGGGACTCTGCCGGAGAACTCCTTACACGCACATAAGTGGTGAAAGCATAGCGGAGGTTGTCTTCCAACAAAGGAAACGATGAATACCACGGCTGAAATTGAGATGTATCAACTCGAGGCATAAAAGTGTCACACTCAATGCTTGCCTCAATTTCTGTAATATGGGCAGCTTCACATCCAGGAGCATTAAGAGCCTCTCTGTACATGACAACCATCAGCTACACCGGTAAAAGAGCTTAATTTGATTACAAGGTAACACAAATATAAACATACCTGAATATCTCACCACCTCCTGTAAGAAATACTTTCTCAATTGACACGCAGTACGGAGAAGCAGCCAACAGTTCCATAGCAGAAGACACACTTCCACATATGACAACATTCTCTGCAGTTGCAATATCAAAGCTACCCGATCGAGTCAGAACAACATTAAGGCGACCAGGGAGAGGCCTATTCTCAGGAGGGATACTCTCCCATGTTTTTCTACCCATCACAATAGCATTCTTCTTCCCCGGATCAGACGTTATAGTAGTGATCTCATCAAAAAATTTGAGATCAGTGGGTAACGTCCAGGGCAATTTTCCATCCTTAGAAATGCCCATATCTCTGGTTGCAATCACTACTGCTTGGTAAGTTCTCTTTGGCAGAGGCTCTGACTTCCCATTGCCATTGGCATTGGCATTGGCATTGGAAATGACAAAAGAATCAATTGCCATAGGAAGACTCAAAAGGCTGCACAACAAATAAAGTGGAATCTAAATCCAACAAAGAAATAAATCAAAACTCTTATGAAATGAAACACGTGCAGTATAAAATTAACAACGAGTTAATAAAAAATACACCCACTCCCCCACCCATTTCCCTGTCGGCATAAAAAGAATTCTTTGCACGAATTCAAAGACTCTAAAAATAAAAATTAGTATAAGGAAAATTTCCAAAATCCAGTCGCCTAATTAAACTAGATTAATCATAAAAACAACACACCACTATCGTCTTCCTCATCGCATCACAATAACTCAGCAACAATAACAGAAACACACAATGAAACCATCAAAACAATCGAGAAAAACAATAAATTAAGAAGCAAACATAATCTCTAAAAAAATCATCACACTGCGTGCCAGCCAATACCATACCAACGAACATAATCTAAAATTCCATAAACAAATTCTGCAACAGATTAAAAAAAAAAAATCTAGAAATACAGAATCGAAATGTGAACAAGGAGGTAGCGGATCTAAACCGGAATGACCTAACAACAATGTTCGGGGGCTATTCTCTGCTCCTGTCTGAAAAATGTAAAATCTGAAGCAGAAAAAACAGTGAAAGAAAAGAAGCTGCTGAAACTGAAAATCTGAGTGCGTAAGACAAATATAAGAGTCTTCTGAACGCAGATTGGTAGAGAAAACAACGGAAGGAGAGAGAATGCGAAATGGAGAGAGAAGAAAATCCAAAACCACAGTTGACGTGAAGTGCCGCCAAGAAGCGTATGCGTGTGTTTCTCTCCAGTGTACGTTAGCGTATAGTGGATTTCTACACCATTTTTTACACTTTTCCACAAATACCCTTCCACCAAACCCCTTACCCATTTATTTTAGATAAGATAAACATTTATGTATATATTACAAAATTTATATTGTAATAAACAAACATTTTAATAATAAATTGTACTAAGATTAAATATTTTAAATAAATATATAAATTGTCTTCTAAATTTCCGGTACACATTAATTTTAAAACTAGAATCAAGCAATATTTTTCAAGAAATAAAAATTAAAATTAAATTAAATGGACAATTGTGATATCAAGATAAGGTCGAATTCAATGGTAAAGGTAGTTATTAAAAACATTAATTTTAAATTAAAATGAAACAGTCTTTTACAAAAATCAATTATGATAAGGCAAGTGTATTCATTCAATGAGAATGATAACATTTCCAAAATAAATAAATGTTTTCTTTAATAAAAACCTCTTAATGTTTTTATTGAATATTAGTTCATATGAATGTTCCAGTTGGAGATAGTCATTTTTATTTTTGCAATAGAATTTACGTTTGCATTATGAAAAATGAATATTTATTTTATATAATTATTTTTTCATAAGAAATAAATATTTTTTAAATATGTAAATTATATTCAGTTTTATAATTGATACATATTTTACATATGAACTACATCTTAGATTTATTATAGATAATTTATAAATGATAATTTGAAAGGATAAAAGTTAAGAAAATTTGATAAAAATAATATATTTATGGAAAACTATTTTAATAAAAAAATCAAATCGGTATATAATACATGCATATATATATATATGTTATCAATTTATTAAATCTTATTGAATATTTTCTATATTGATTAAAGAAATCATTTAGTATTAAATTGTTTTACTATGTTAAAATTTATAGAAATAATTTAATAAAAATTAATAATTTGATATGATGTTTATTTAATAAATTCTATACACATGGAAGATTAATCAAACAAATCATTTAGTATCAAATGGTTTTGTATTATACAATTATAAAAATCATTTAATAAATTGATTCATTGAATGTATTTGAAATAATGTATTAAATAATGTTAAGTACTCATTCATCCTTTGACTAAACTCATGTGAGATTAATTTATCTTTATTAGTGATTTCTTTTTTTTCGGAAACTTTAATACTGATTTTAAATATACAATCTTATCCTTTTATGATTTATAATGATTATATTTGATCAAATTTATCTGTGTTCTCTTAATAAAACATTTACAGTAAACCAAAATAAACATTAATTAGAATATAACAATACTGGTAATCAATATTATTTAATTTATTTAATTAGAATATAACAATACTGGTAATCAATATTATTCAAAATAAACATTTATTTAATTTTTCTTGATTTTCTTATTATTTCAATAGATACACAAGATCTATTGACCACTTAACTTACATACTGGTAATCAAAATTCAAGAATCATACACAACTTTTATTGAAAAATAGTTTAATGATAATTTTGATCTGCATATTTCATAAAATATGTAATTTTAATTTTTTTTTCATTTTGCACAAAATTCATTTCCTTAATTTTTAATTTCTGTAATTTTGCTTTCAATTTTTTTACATGATTTTAACCTTTTAATATTTTTAATGTATATAGTTAATTTAATTTTAAATTTAATTATGTATCCCATAATAATGTTGTTTTAGATATAGGTATTATACATTAGGTAATCTTCTTACAGTATTCAAAAGGATAGCAATTGTAGAAACCCGTTACCATATTTAATTTAATAGTGATTTAATATATTTTTAAAACTAAAAATTAAGAATGATTAAGAATTATATATCTGAATTGAAATTGTAAAATAAATAAAATTTAAAACCAAATTTATATTTTTAAAATACCTTATGAAAATTACTATTAAGAAAAAAAATCAATCTAACAATAAAAGTTAGCTTAGGGTTATATATAATGGAAAATTAATTTGGTAATAATGTGGAGGTTGTGAGGGTATTTTTGGAATTCAATGATGAGGGATAATAAAAAATGCAGATACGTAATTTTAATGCAACAAGTAAAAGCAAGTGCGGGCCCCACATTGCTCAAGGGCGGGAAATTCATAAACACCAATCAAATTGCATTGTACTTTCCGCTTTTTAATCTCGGTCATCCACGTGGCAATCACATGGTACAATCTAGTAAATTAATTGGAATTAATAAATAAATAATGCGAATTAGTGGACTTCTTTTTGTTATGTTATCCAAACACTTATAATTTATTCTTATTTCAGATAATTTTTTTCTGATGGAATCTTGACCGTCCATGTCTTTATCTTCAAAACACAAATGTAATTTCAGTTGATTTCCTTTTCATAACTTTCCTAATGTGAAGCAGATGTGTCAATTTTGGAACAGTTATATGAAAGTTATGTCTGTTGGCCTAAACGAGTTTAATTCAATTATAAAATTAAATTAAAGAAATCTTTCAATAGAGTATATTGCCATTTTAGATTCTTTGTTGAATTTTTGTGTTGTTCTTTTACTGTGAGTTTTTACTATAATATATTAAAAATATTTTTTTATACGTTTTAAAATAGAATAAATTTTCTTTGACACCACTAATGTAAAATTACACCATCTCACTCCTATTTTTTTAAATAAAATAATATTATTTTATGGTGTCAAATGAACGTAAATAACTGTATCATTCCTCTTTAAAATATCAAAATAAGTGAAAAGTAGAGAAATAATAAAAAAATGTTCAAATTCGTATATCGTAAACTCGCGAAGCTAGTGATGAATTAGGTTAATATATAAATAAAAATAATAATAAAAGAAATTTATATATTTTATTATATGTTATTTTATTTGTGTTTAAAAAATTCACTTCAATATCTTATTCTTATTCTGATATTTAAATGTAAATTTTATAATATCATATAGATTAGTTCGGTAAAATCTATATTTTATTAAAAGTAATACCTAAAAATTTGTATTTTGATTGAAATTTGTTTCAAGATCCTAAAACATTTTACATCCTTTACGTCTTAAAGTTAGTTACTATTATTATATACATATTTTATTTTAATTAACTAAAATATTTTTTAAAAATAACACTTTGATAAAAATATAATATTTCAAATATAATGATTGACGTTAGTTGAGAACAAAATTTAATATTTATTTATAAAATATTTTGTATATCACAGAAGAAAAAGTTTCAATGATGTAACAATAATTTGTGCAATGGCTTCCCATGCTCTGATGCTTAGAATCACAACAACCCTTGTCTGGATCAGTATTTGTCTCGTTATCTTTTAGTGGAAAGGTGTTCACCCTCTATAATATCAAAAGTACCAAAGTTAAAATATAAGGGATAATATGATTTAGTTATAGATTTTCAACAATACTTGCAAGAAAGAAACAAAAATTTATGGGGTTGTTAGTTCAACTCTCATTCATACATTCATCACCGTTTATAGATACAAGTTTGGAGATTTATAATAGCTGTTAAGATACATCTAATAGTTTTATATTATTTAAAAATCGAAATAAAGGTCAATTTATATATATTTTAATTCTTTAAAGATTTATAACAATTGTTTCAATATATCTAATAGTCTCATATTATTTAAAAATTGAATTTTATATACATTTTAATTCTTTGAAGTATTCTTTTAAAAATAAAACCATAATGAAAAATAAACCATAGCGTGATTTTAATTCTTAATGGACTGGATACGTGAGAAAAAGGACTTTAACAAAATGAACCATTTCCTGCTATCAACTTGCCTATAGGTAGGTTGGAAAAGATGACCCTAACCTTCCCTGTTTGTCTTTTTCACTATTTTCCATTTGGGACCAATAAGCCTTTAATAGTTGAAAGAAAACTACACTGACCTTCTCAGACCTGTATGAACTACAAGACTAATCATCATAGACCTGCTAGCTAATATCTGTTAACAGCTGAATAATCTTCTATATTCACGTACAATTTCAAGTTTCATTCAAGATAAGAAGCTTCTTTTCTATAATTTTTATTGCTTTCTTCGATTTTAAGTTTTTCCCAGCTACATTATGAATATCGTCATACTGTAAAGCAGAAAAAAACCATAAGGTTACATCTAATGATAGGATGAAAATGGAAATAGTTGGTAAAATATTGTTGGATAGGGTCATAGAAGGGGAAATAAAAAGGGATGTGCCAATAATTGAGAAAATGATTTATCATCTATGAAATAAGAAATAAACGGTTGTAGATTTCCAAAGATGAAAGGTAAGAAAGGTCAATCTTCTGTCTAGTTAGAATATCATATTCAATAGACATAAACCAATTATAAGAAGCAAAAATATTAATTCAATATACTGTTTTTTTACATAATAAGAACTCCAAATCATATACAATTTTAAAGAAAGAATTCTATACAAAGCTAATTTATACATACAATTTATGTATGATTAACAAGGTAAAACATTAAAAATATAATCCTTTCATTGAAATAAATTAATAATATTTCAAAAATTGTAGTCAATATTTGCTGAAATTATTAGAAAAAAAAGCTAGCAAACTATTAATAAAAAATAACATTGATATTATTGATAAAAAAATCACTTAAAAACATTGAAAACGGTTATCAATGAACAAAACAATACTAATATTGTGACAAAAAAAAACAAGAAAAAATACATAAATAAAACTTGAAATTATTTAACTTTAATTTAAGCCATTCAGGTACTCACCTAAATTTAGAATGTTAATTTATTTTAAAATTAATTATTTAGACAACATATTTATCATAAAAATAAACTATTCGCTTAAATTTCTATCAAAACACACTATTAAATTATTAATAAAAGAGCCACCTTGCTCACAAGGGAGATGAACAAGTTGGCATGCATGTGAAAGTACAGAGGTGTGTCCATATTAAAAATAAACCCATATAAGGGTATAGAACTCTCCATTTACATGAACAAAAAATAACTAGTTCTTGTTAACCAGATTTACATTTAAGTGAAAAGTTAATCCAAATGTAACTAGAATAAGTTTATGGAAAATCACAGTTAAAGATACTAACCAACTATAAATAAACAAAGATAAACATATATGTTAAAAGAAACCCTAGAATAGCACATAGCAGTAAAGAAGATAGAAAGATTTGGATGAATTGGTTGGGTTGCGTAGTGCAGAAGATATGAAAGAATGGAGTGGCATGCATTTCGCCAGCACCATCTCCATTTGTATTCCTTCTAGTAGCAACAGAAGCTCAAAAGAAACATATCATAATATAAGTAAAAAAACAAAAAACGGCAAACTCTAAAAATGAGTTGCACCAACCTCGCTTCCCTTTTTGGCTCTTCTATATATCATCACAGATTTATTTGGATCATAAATTTTCATTTTCTTTGCTTTTGCAACGCCTATATTCCTGCAAACCACAGGTATTTCTCCTACTATTCCTTTTCATTCTACTCCATTGTCCCCCTCATGTTGATTCATCAACTTTTCAAGCCCCCATAGGTTTATCATTATATATATCGTTGTAAGAATATCTACATTCTTTTGGGTTTTACGTTTTTTGGCAATGCATGCTGAATATATTTGCAAAAGGGTTGCTATTGGTGTGTAAAAGAAATGGTTTTTCAGCTTCTAACATGCATGATGTTATTTCATGGCTTAAGCTAAAGTGTAGGCGCGTTTGTTTGTTGATTCTCTACTACCTTACGTTTGAGGAAGCTTACGAGGTTCGATAATTAATCATGTGTGACACTATAGCTATGCCGTCCATACCTGTAACAGATCGACCTGCTAAAGGTGATAAATCTATGCTATTGCAATTTCATTCCCTTTGCATTCTTGGTTGATTACTTGTACATATGTTATGCATGTGCTGTGAAATAAATTTTTACACGTCCTTTACGTAATAATGATTACATTTAACAGTTTTGCATGTTGACATGTTCAATGTATGAAGATGAGAAGAATGAAAATTAAAGGAAGCTGAAATCAAATGATTATATCTTACAGGCACTTTAGCATGCTCTTATTATAAAGCTTATTCACCGATTAGAGAAATCATTGATAGAAACCGAGATGATGTAGTTCTGTGATTGCCTTTGCAATTATCTCTGAACCTATGATCAATGCATAATTATTGAGATATATATTTACAAATACGAGAGAGATCTTTTTCTTACAAGGGTAGAGTGATTGTAATGTGTGGTTGATAACAAAACGAAAGAAGCTAGAATTCAAATTAATGTTGTTAATAACAAAATAAATCAGCAGGATGAAGAAGTATAGTTTATGAATTTCTTTTGTCTTTCTGTTCTAACTTCTGTGAGTAATTTTGCAAAAGCAGGTGTTGAGATGGAATATTTAGAGGATGATAAGAAGACAAAGCTTGCCTCTTTGAAGAAGGTAGCAATCAGTGCATCTTCAAAGTTCAAGCATTCCTTGCAAAAGAAGGGGAGAAGGCATAGCAGGGTTATGTCTATTGCCATTGAGGATGAAGTTGATGCAGAAGAGATGAAATCGATTGATGCTTTTCGCCAAACACTCATCTTGGAAGAGCTATTGCCCTCAAAACATGATGATCATCATATGATGTTAAGGTACTCTTCTGACCTTATGACTTAGTTTCTTGTTCATTTGTTGTACCATTCAATACCTTATTAAATGGTCAACCAGGTTCTTGAGAGCAAGAAAGTATGACATTGAGAGAACAAAGCAAATGTGGGCAGATATGCTTCAGTGGAGGAGGGAGTTTGGTGCTGACACAATTATGGAGGTAACTTCCTGTGTATAAAGAAAAAACAATGTTGATAAATATACTTTTCTGTGACCGAAATTTCTTTTGTTTTCTTGTTAAGGATTTTGAGTTCAAGGAGTTAGAAGAAGTTCTAAAATACTACCCTCAAGGGCATCACGGAGTTGATAAGCAAGGGCAACCTGTTTACATAGAAAGGTTGGGTCACGTTGACTCTAACAAGCTCTTGCAAGTCACAACTTTGGATCGCTATCTTAAGTACCATGTGAGAGAGTTTGAGAGGTCATTCATTGTTAAGTTCCCTGCGTGTTCCATCGCAGCCAAGAAACACATTGACCAAACAACAACAATCTTGGACGTGCAAGGAGTGGTATGCATGAAAATATGCAGCATGCATAGTTTTTACTTTTCATAGCATGCATAACATTACATTCTATCATATCGTATTATCACAAGAAGTTTCACACGAATGCTGACTAGAATCTTTTTGTTCAGGGTCTCAAAAGTATGAACAAAGCTGCAAGGGATCTCATCCAGCGTCTGCAGAAGATTGATGGTGACAACTACCCTGAGGTACTACTTCAGGTTCCTAACTAAATTGTCATCTTCTGAATTTAGTCTGACTGAACTTTTCTTTTCAGACCTTAAATCGTATGTTCATCATTAATGCTGGTTCAGGATTTAGGCTGTTGTGGAACACTGTCAAGTCATTTCTTGATCCTAAGACCACCGCCAAAATCCACGTAAGCATTTCTTATACACTTTTCACCACCAAGCAATGTTGGTTTCAGTTAAGTAGGAGCACTCAACAGATTACTGCTTTATTTGCCAGGTCCTAGGTAACAAATACCAGAGCAAGTTGCTTGAAATCATTGATGCCAGGTAAATGTTTTTCTTCATTTTTTTTATCTGAATATAATTATATCACACTAAGGACATAGATTGAGTAAACTGTAATAACGATCTCTGATCATATTGATTAATGAGGACGTTCTTTTAACATGTCGGTGTATTGAATAACAACATTGCTATTTAAGGCTATACATAACACATTGTTCTTATATTATTTACCAGTGAACTTCCAGAGTTCTTGGGTGGTACATGTACCTGTGGAGACAAAGGTGGTTGTTTGCGTTCAGACAAGGGACCATGGAATGACCCAGAAATCTTTAAGGTAGTAAGATCAAAGTCTTTTTTCAGTTGTGTAATAGGAAAAGATAGCAGTGAAGTGATGTTTTCTTTGGATGCATTAGATGGTTCAAAATGGCGAAGGAAAATGCAAGAGAAAAACTTTATCCGGGATTGAAGTGAAAACCATCATTGAGGATGATACAACATGTCAAAAGGTAGTCAGTTACCTACTTCAGAATTTCAAATTCAGTTTTGCTCTGACCACTTTCTTGCCATCATCTGTTTGCCAGAAAATCTGATGACTTGATTTTTTTTCCTATAATATCAGGAATGCGCTTCTTTAATCAAAGAATCTGCAGCAATGGATCATCCCAGTGCTGCTCCAAGAGTAAGTTTCTTAGGTTATCATTTGATGCTTCCATTCTAAATGTATTTAACTATAAACTCTAGCCTATGTATCTGAATAACATTCAGTAATTTTCATGGTGGGGAACAAGAACTTTTTGCATGAAATATAAATCAAATGGTTGATGAAAACATGACTGCAGAATTGACCATCTCTTTGGGTACTCCCCTTATATTGGCAGGTGGCCTTTCCCCCAGAGAATACATCTTGGGAAAAAGCACAACAAAATGATCAGCTAGCACTTTCTAAAGATTGTTTACCTAGGAACAATAATTCTAATGGGTTTAGAATCCCTTTTAGTGGTGGAATCATGTCCATTCTTATGGGAGTGATAACAGTGATTCGCATGGCGAAGAACATGCCAAGGAAAATCACTGGAGCTGACTTGTTTGGTAGCACAGCATATTGTACTAGCAACGAGATGAAAGCACCTGCCATTTGCATGGACGATCAAATGCCCATGATGAAGCGCATGGCTGAACTAGAAGAGAAGGTGAATGTCCTCTCTAAGAAACCTGCTATACCACCTGAGATGGAACAATTGCTGAATAATGCTCTTAACAAAGTCAGCACGCTGGAACAAGAGTTGGCTATTACCAAAAAGGTATTATTGGTTTTTCTTCTTACTACAACCTCATCATCATTTGAGAATAATATTAAAGAATCTTATATTTTTGTATCTTTTTTCTGTTTGCTGTAGTCACTTGACGATGCCCTTACCCGACAAGTGGAGCTTCAAGGTCACATTGACAAAAAGAAAAAGAAGAAGTTCGTAAGTCATCTGAACCTTGACTTTGATATATTATCACTTGTGCATAGTGCTTTCTCTTACACAAGACTTTGGGTTCGCGATTGCAGTTCCGCTGGTAAAGTGTTGGTTATCTATTGGTGTCTGACCTCAATCAAATATTTAACATTAGCAAGAGTTGTATATTCTTGGAGGCGTTCGTTTTATCAGCCCCATCGGATCCTACTACTACATTTACCTCTATAATTTTTCCTCTATTCTAATGAAATCTTCTGTATAAATACACTGCGACACTCCCTCACAATTGTGTGTGTACATATGAATGTATAACAACGTATGGAAGATTAGCTGCAAAATCGTTTTTACCCCGTCAATTTATTCCTTGTAATCTACAATTTGAAAATAGATATTTAAAAGTCGATGGATTCACACGGGCTACATCTCCCCACTAAAGTAATTACATTTTTCGTAAAGACAAGATTGTTGAATTTCGTAAAGACAAGATTCGTGTACGCACAAGCCATTACCATCATTACCTTTTCAGTTGAGAAATAAAATTACCGTTGTGAGTGCCTTATTTATACGGATTTAGCACGAAATATGTCCCGTTTCCTAAATGCCTTAACTATAAATGTTGTTGAGGGATTATTTAAATTTTAAGCTTTTCCCCCACCTCGATATCCCCAAAATCGATTAGTATTTAATGCAAGTTATGAGATCAGAAGAACATACACTTCTCCACCCAACAAAAGACAATCACACCAAATAAAACAAAGGCTGCCAGAGCAAAAACAAGGCCTGTGTTTAATCCGGCAAAGAAGCTATTAGCTATACACGACTTTGACACAATTCTCGAGTGTACTCATTAAACAGAAAATCAGTGTTCAGGGTTCAGCATAATGTGCAAGGTGTCAGCACTAGGAACACCATGATTCGAAAACACCTTCTCTACCAGAGTCCCCTTTATCAGCCAGCCAAAACTCACCAGCAAAACTTCTTCTGATAAACAGCAATATATACATATTAGAAATTTGCATAACCTCCATAAAACTGTATTAAAAATATAAAAGAGACAAACTTACCCGCAACTTAGCTTCTTCTTGACTATCAATGTAAGCGAGCAGCTCTTCTTGCCTCATTAATGCTTCATACAGCGCCTATCAAACAATCCAGAAAGCACAAATGTAACAGTATTCTTCAGGTAAGGAAATAGTATGAAACTAAGTACTCATCGCATCTTCACGGTCAAATATGAAATTTTACACCCAAACATAAATAGGAGAGAAAAATAGATGTATGCATAAAGAGAACAAAAGCACAACTGCAACAACCAATTTGCATAATTCACCATTAAATGAAACTGTAAAGAAATTAAAATCTAAAATAATGAAACTGCTATAACACAAATACACCCGTTTACCAACCAACACATTACATATAGCTTTGATTGGCTAAGGTGATATAGGCAAGCAAAATACTGATTTTTCTCTTTGGTTTAATCCTTCAACTTACAATAACTGTCATACCTCAGTTCCATATATAGAGACAAAAATTGGTTAGCATTTTAATATAAACAGACACGAAAGATATAGCATTTATTCGTTAAGAATGTGCTCATCAATATATTCGTGTAGCAGCCAGCTAACGGGAAAGATAGGATTTTAGTTTTGCATTTAAAGATGACAAATAAAATAAGACATGAAAACACCTTAACGTAATTATCATGACTGCCGTTTTTCAAGAATTATGGAAAAGCAAAAGTATAGCATCCTACCTTTTTAGTTGCAATTAGCTCTGCTTCCAAAGCATCCACCCGGCATACAGCAGCATTTAGCAATTCCACTTTCTCATAAGGCATCTCAGATGGCTTAGATTGGAGTGCGTCAACCTTCTCTTCAAGCTCACCTAACCTTTTCATCATTGAGGAAAGGAGATTTTCGTCTGTGTGTGCTGGAGTTGGTGAAGGAGGATGATTGTCTTCGCTTGTTGTATTAAGGGGTGTCTCTGAAGTGCTCTGATCCTCATTAGATGATGAGGCAGGAAGTTTCTTGGTCACACGATATGAAACTGAATGGAACAGAGTAAACAGCATCATAAAGAAAGCAGTTAGAGCCACCACCGTCCGAGCTCGAATCCCTTCAGGAGTTTTTGGAGGGTCAGGGAGAGAAGGTGTTCCTGTAGCACAAAATTAAATTTAACAATCCTGAAGAAAATTAAATTAAATCATTCAAATCAAGAAAACAAGAAAAGAACTAGCTCTTCCTAAATCTTAAAGCCAGGACTTCCTGCCAGTGCTTATAATCCCAAATAAATCCCGCCCTGACAAAACAAATACCTGGACAGGGATCAACTGTTTCAATACCTTAAACTCTCAAGTGTCCCGAAACGGTTTGTCTCAAACGGACTAGAAATTATACAACACACTAGATATCAAACACCATTTTCATAAATTTAAGTTCACTAACATGTTTATCAACTTGTTGAAAAAATTCAAATTTCAGAAAACGAGGGCATTATATTATAAAAACAAGGGGGTGGATTACTAAAAACAAGAGCATAAGAGTTAAAAGAAAATCAAGTCATGTCTTCAGTAGCCTGTGAAAAAATAAGTTAATTTCAATCAAACATTGATTAATCAAAATTCATTATTTAATTGGGTATAATCTTTTATATAACGACACAATATAAGGCCAAAACTCATGACAATGAATCATTTACAGCCATCAAATGTCCCGCAAAGGTTAAAGCACAAATAGTGTCACTATGCTGGTAACGAAACAAGTTTTTACTGAGATTTAGAACAGAATGCAGATACAAATTCTTTAACATCGGGGTTATTTTTAAGCATTGGTATTATTTTTGGTTAATAAGCACCATGAGAAGTTCATACAACAGGTAAGCACAGTAACAATAAGCTAGAGTTGTTTAACCTTTTGAAGTTTGAGCCCTCTGGAGTGCTGCTTGTTTCTTCCAGCCAGCATCAACAGCTTTATCCACCATCGGAACATATTCATCATACCCAGCCAAGTTACCACCACCAACATAGCTTGACTTTCCAACAACCTTAGCCTAACAAAGAACACAAAATATAAATAATTTCTGTGTTTGGAACAGACCAGGGAAAATCCTAAGAACAAGTTCCTTGAGAAGCATCATATTTTGATCATCCTCATTAATCTTTAATTATAGTGAATATCTTCTGCATATAAATACAATTAATCAAACATATGTTAAATTAAAAGGTAATAGGTATAAGAATGATCAAAGAAAATTTTGCAGCCAGTAAGGTTATTAAGTGGAGAGGCAGGGCACGAAAGAACCATAATCAATCAATTGAAACTTCTACCAATTTAATGAAAACTATGAGTAAACAGATCCGAAGGTCAACACTTACTTCCTCACGAACAGGTGTCAACCTCAGGTGAGAGTAGCTCTTCATCGCTTTTGGAGAACCAATATCTTCAGCTTCAGACCCTGATTCAGCTGTGGACGTGTCACTTCCTTTTACCTGCAACAAAGAATTGGCACAGTCCATAAGGTTACTAAATGAAAAGGTGCATGAAGAGATACAGAGGAATCAATTCAGCCTCCACCAGGTTCAAGCAATAATAAGCCATACAACATATTACCATTGGGTATTGAGGTCTGGCATATGCAATAACCTTTCCTTCACTGTTTAGAACTTTTACCACAGGCCTTGCTCTTCGTGCTTCGCCACTAAGAATCATCTGCAAATTTCCCCGTGCAATTAACAGTTAGCATGTAGCAAGATTCATATCATATAGCGCGAGTTGCATTTTAGAAAGAAACATCAGTTTATATAACCTTCAAAATTTCAGCGTTTTTCCAGGGTCCTTTATCAGATCTGAGGCAGCCACCCTGATCTGCACATGTACAGGTACCTCCCAGAAATTCCGGCAACTCACTTCATTAAGTGCACAAAAATATTAGGCGTTTTTAAGGATGGTGCAAAATGTTAGTGATGGTTAAAAGGTAAATACATTATTAATACAAGCATATAAAATACAAAATCTCTAACACTTGGATAGAGAGAAATAGGCTCATTGTGTACCTGGCATCGATTAGTTCAAGCAATTTGCTTTGATACTTATTTCCAAGAACCTGAGTAATATTTCCAAACAGGCACCAAGCAATGTCAGCAGTCATAGACTCATAAAGCAACAAAAAAAAGGAGCCTTATGCAACTAGAATATGGCACTTTTTACATACATGGATCTTTGAAGTTGTTTTGGGATCAAGGAAAGACTTGACGGTGTTCCACAGTAACCTAAATCCAGGGCCGGCATTTATGATAAACATTTGACAAAGAGTCTGTATCATTAATAAGAAGAAACAAATCAATCATCATCATCCATTGACACCTTAGTAAATCTTATTCTTTAAATTTTCCCATAACGGATGAAATCAAAACAGGAACGTGACCTAAACAAGATTACGCAGAAACTGATATTACACACCTCAGGGTAATTGTCACCATCAATCTTTTGTAACCGCATAATAAGTTCCCGGGCAGACTTTGTAAAGTTCTTGAGGCCCTAAAAGTTGAAACTACACCATAAATTTCCCGAATTTCACAGGAACACAAAGACACATACAATGAGGAACAATTAACAGCAACATACCACGCCTTGAACATCTAATATCGTGGTGCTTGAATCTATGTGCCTTTTGGCGGCAATTGTGCAAGCAGGAAATTTTATCTTAAAAGCTTTCTCAAATTCCCGTACATGGTATTTCACATATCTATCCATGGTGGTAACCTGCATAAGTTTGTTCGGATCCACTTTCCCAAGTCTCTCAATGTAGACAGGCCTTCCCTCCCTATCAACACCGTGATGGCCATGCGGATAATACTTCATAACTTCGTTTAATTCTACGAACTCAAAATCCTAACGCAAACACAAAACATTGAGCAAATATTATCCAGAGTATGCAGCAATCCACAACAAACAAATCCAACCACCACAGAGGCTAATCTTAAAACCCTACACTAAACATCAACTATTATCCGAATCCAATCTGCTCTTACCTCCATAATAGTGTCAGCACTAAACTCCTTCCTCCATTGTAGCATATCAGCCCACATATGCTTTGCCCTTTCAATATCAAACTTCCTCGCTTTCAGGAACCTGCAAAATGTATATAAATCAAGCAAAAAATAACAACTGAGTTTGTTTATTTAACACTTCACATTTATCTGATTAAGGCACACCTCAGCATAACGTGGTAATCATCGTGTTTTTCGGGGAGCAATTCGTCGATGATCAAGGATTGGCGAAATGCATCGACGGCCTGCTGCTCCTCGAAATTCCGAACATCCTCAATGGAAACAGAGCTGACACGGCCATCGCTCTTCCTTCTGCTGCTCTTCTTCTTCAGCGTGTGCTTGAACTTGGACGACGCATTCAGCGCCTTCTTCTTGAGAGATCCGATTCTGGTCCTCCGTTCGTCCTCGGAGTTCTCGAAATCAGATCTCCGCTCCTTCTTCTCCTCGCTCCCTGAGAAACCTTCGAAACCTGCAAGGCAGAGCCAACACGAAACGTTTCATCAGCAAGAAGAAAACCTAACACGCTAAGAGAGAGAGAGATAGAGAGAAAGGGAAGTTACAGGGTCTGGCGAAACGGTCGAGAGGGCCGGACATTGTAGTGTGAAGAGTCAATGTGAGAGCAAAGCCACATTCAGCATTAAGCAAACCCTAAGATTATAGAGAAAGAAGAAGCAGAAGAAGAATGGCGCGAGTATAGAGAGTGGAATCGCGCGCGTGGAGCTGGAATAAGAAGAGAATGTTCGGGAATCACGAGGAGGAAGAGGAGGAGGAGGAGGAAGGAATGGATGTTTCACTCAGACACTGCTCTCTCTCTGTCCCTCTGCGACACTGTGAGTACAGTGAGTTTTACTTTTCCAGTTTCTCACCCTATTAATGGAATATTTTCTTTTGTTTTTTAAGGTATGGTGACTGGATTAGCCGGTGAAAGCCGGGGACGGCTAGAAGGGACTGCCACGTGGCGGTGGAAAGGTAATTTTCCAGTGATTTGGTGAGCAAGCAGGCCTAATCACTGGTGGCTACTGCCTACCCTATTGCTCTTGACCACTGACCAGACAATAACAAAATTCTTCTCTTCCTTATTTATTACCGATAATCTAATTAAACTTTTTCTTAAAGTCATTATCAATATTTAGTATTCACATTTTATATCTAGGATTAAGCTTTTATTCAATTATTATAATAATTTTCATCTAAGTTTGATATCTATATACACGAATTAAGATACGCTAAAATCATGGAACAATTTCCATGTTAAGAAGAAAATGGGATGTTATAAATAATTAAGAAAGGTTACATGACGATCTTATTATAAAATAAATTAAAAGGAAAAGCTGAATTATCGCCGAAAAGAAGGGTAGTAGGGCATAATCCGTATGAAACATCCGTAACGGGACCCGCCAGGGAAATAGTTTGTCGTTGTTGCATTGCCATTACAGTTGTAGAGGATGATGTTGACCACCTTTTGGGGTGAGAGTAACTGTTGCACTTTGATCTCTTTTTTCCTTTCTTTTTCTCCTTTTTTGGACTCCGTTATTCTTCTTAATTTTTTATTTCTCGTATTATAAATTCATTTTTCTTTGTTAAATTCTTTTATTTTATTTTTTTTGCAATAAAATCTATACAGAAACAATTTTTCAAACATTTACGCTATCATTCAATTGCAAGTTAATATTTGTAATACATTTGTTAAATAATCAATTTTTAAAAAATATGTTTAATGTGTTTTTTAAACATGAAGCTGCTCATATTTTTCTCGTTTATATAATTGTATGGAACATTTGAATAGTACATAGAGATAAGAGTATGATTAAAAATATAATAACTAATGTTAACTCAAGAATCTAGTTTTTTTCACATAATAAAAATTAATTTTCTCTCGACAGTCTATTGATGAAAACAAATACCATGTCAGGGATATTATTCCCTATATTTTACCTTTCGTTGTTTAAAACAATGCAAAATATCTTAAGAAAATTGTTACCAATGAGGTTTATTATAACAAAAAATTTATATTCGTATTTGAACGTAATTCAAAAGGCTGAATCTTTTTACTGTTGATTTGTATTTGAAAAATACCAGCAACACACTTATTAACAATAACTATATTATTTCTTAAAAAATGTATTTCGAGGATAAAATCATAAAAAAATGCGTACTGCAATTTCTTATTATATATGGTTTTAGTTTGTTTATTTATTTATTTTTATTTTGCATTATATTAGATCAGTTTATAGAAAACATCTCATGGGTCTTGCAATTATTCGTTTAATTTTATATATAATTTTTTGCATGTGTAATTTTGTTATCCTAACCTATAATAAAAAGAAAAGCAAATCTCTTCCGTGTAACAAAATAATGCTTTTTGCTTTATGCTAACTTCCAAACAAGTTGCTACTTTTTTATTAGTTCTTTTGATTTTGCTAACCTCTTTTTCATGATAAATGCTTCAAAGAGCAGCAATCAATGGTATTCCCGCGTGAGATCATCTTCATGCATGTCCACTAATTGCTTCATTCTTAATTATTACTGGGTTGTCCACTATTAAGGGCATATCATGCAAAAACTGTAAATCAAAATTCCATTCCATATTTTAAAATTGTAAATGATTTTTTTATAATTTGTTTTTTTTATAACCTTGTGTTATTCTTATATAAACACGTAAGGGACAGAATTATTATTATAATGTTATTTTGTCTTACTTACAATGTTTTCATGGTAGTTGTTGTCTTTATTAAATGGTGCAAGAACATGTGTTTCGAGAAAAACTACCTCAGTTTGTGAAGCGTGTTTGGTGGATTCATATTAATTATTAGGCACCACAACCAACTTCAACTTCAGAGAAATTAAGTTAAATAAAGAATAAATACCTCATGAAGAAACTAACTCAATTTTCTTCTTTTTAAAAAAAAAAAAAGTGGATAATTATGAGAATGAAAATGAGATTAAGCCATATGATAAAATATAAAATATAAGTCCACTAAGAACGAGTGCAGCAGACCCGTGATGAAAGTATGAAAGAGGTTGTGAGTGAAATTAATTGATGAGAGGTCAAACATTGTCAGAACCTGAAAATGTCTGAGAAATGGCAGAAAAAAACATTGCATGTTTTGGGCAACGAACGAACTTGGGTTGAAGGGTTGATGAAGATCTGCAGGATTTACCCATCATAAGTTCACATCAACTTCTGAATTGTGCCACCATGCTACATTCCAACATATATGTTCTGTCACAATCGACATAACAGTTCAAGTTGCAGAACATCCTCAATTCAAACACAACTTGGTGGATCATAAATAAATATCATCCCAATAGCTATACATAGTAGCTTCTTCTGCCACTATTTCTGTAATGTTTTTTTTTTTATATTTTTTTAGGTATGTTGTATAGAGTTAGAGTTTTTGTAAGGACTTACTATTTTTTATTTTCTATTTGTTTTTCTATAGACAAATAACCATTTTCATTACTAAATCCAGGGAGGCCAACTTGTTAAAAAAATGAAAATTAATATCATAAATATTTTAAATAATAGTTACAACAGTAATTTTTAAAACATAAATATATATATATATATATATATATATATAAGAAATTAACAAAATGTTTCTTTTAAAATTACCATGATCACTGCACTTTAATTTTTAAACTACATTCTTCTCCCATGAGATACTTCCCTCTCTCTATATAGTATATTAGTTATTTAATTAACTTTTTATTATAGTTTTTTTTTCTGAATAATACAACGTCATATAATAAGAGTTTATATAACAATACTTTTTTTTTATAACTATGTGTATATTGTGTATATTTGAACTATAACTCATTGATTTTTAAGTACTCATGACATAGTAACATAATTCTTACATAATAAGTATTTCTTAAAAAATCTTAATTACTTCACGTGTTAAAAGACATGTAAAATATCGTATCTACCTTTTTTACTATAAGAAAGCAATGGAGGTGATTCATATCCTTTTACTCAGATCAGATTGTCATGAATTAGTGTGTTTCATTAATTAATCAATACTTTCTTAAAAATAATTAGTGCTTTATTCAGACCTCATATTGAGTCCATTAAATAGTCTTTATATTTTTAAAAGATAACAATTTTAATTCAATACCAAATTCAATGACTTAACAACTAAGTCCCATATATATATAAATAATACATTACTTTCACTAAATGGTATTATTTAATGATTATTTCACTAATTAGATGTGATTCATTGATTTAGTTGTTTTCCTTCTACATTTTACAGCATCAATTTAAACTCTAGTTCTTTTTAATGTGGTATGTTGTATTTGGGTTAAGCTCATATAGATTTACTTTTGTTTTACAATTAGCAGTGTCGTTATTTTTTGTTAACACATTGAAATACAAAAACAATTATCGGGTGAAACTAAAAGGATTATTCAAACACAATTATTGATTATTTTGGGTGAAAAGGGGTTTGAATAATGGATCCCATAACTTTCTAGTGACACCTTTCATATATTTTACAATGAGTATTTGATAGTGTAAAAAGTACTTTAGCTGAAGAAAAAAACTGTGGGGGTACACAGAAAAAAATAGTGTAAAGTTGTCATGTTCACCACTTATCATGATAATTTTAAGGTTTTTTTTTTCTGCATCCCATGGCTTCAAGGTGTGGGAAATGTGAAAAGTACCACACCATGCAATTTTCGTGGACAATTTCTAGATTAAATAATTTGAAGATTTTTAATATAATCTAGAAGTTATTTTTTTATATTCTATTTTAAATTGTATAATCTGATATTATTAAATAATATACTTTAGATTGTAAAATTTTGAATGTTAAATAATATTAAACATAAATAATCTAGATTATAATTTTTAACTTTCAGATTTGTAATCTGAGGAAAACTTTCCCAATCATTCAATCCAGAGTTTTCCAACAAAAATGCATGACGGGGGAGTTTTTGACATTTTCCACACCTTACGGAGGTGCAGGAGGAAACCCTAGGGTGCATAAAGAAAAGCCTAATGTTAATATTGTGACAATTCAACCATATACCCATTAGGTTCAGAATTGGGCTTTTACAGCCCATTTATTTTTTTCGTGAGCAATCTACTGCCATGCGAGCTCCCTCGTGTTAGCGCACCTTCCGATTTTAGTAGGCGTATTAAATTCAGATTTTAAAATATTATTTTTACATAACTCTCCTTTTTTGCAAATTTTAGAATATTTTGATTTATTATTCTATAAATTTTCAGAAAACATTTAAAATTGTGAAATTGAATGAAAAATAATAGAAATAATAACTTATAGATATAATATATATATATATATATATATATATATATATATATATATATATATATATATATATACACACACACACACTATACGATCTTACAATCTTTTAGCTGACTATCTTTAACTTCATGTGTGTTAGGTTTTCATGTATTAACATGTTATTAGTAACATTTTTTAATAATATATTCAAAATTTAGCATACTTGTGCTAGTTCATCCAAACATTTTTCATGGAGAAAAATTACCAAGCGTTAATAAATATTTTTATTTTTTTAACAAAGTAAAAAAGATAATGTGTTATGGGATAAGAGAAACAAAAGTGATCTTAAAAGTTCCAAGAATCAGGCAAACTGTCATGGTTGCATCTGCTACAAAATTGCATGGAATCCATTACAATTTTTCTTAAAAAAAAGTTTGCATACTTTTGAATATGAACTAAATTTTCTTATAAATTAGAAAATCATTGTTTGAATACCAGTGTGTTTAGTTGTTCTTCTTACAAAAATTATTATCATAAATGAATGTCACCGGACTTATTTATACCATTGAAATGTCTTGATTTAATAACATAATTCTTTATATAAAAATCTCTATTGAAGTCCTAATCGCTTCTCTTGATACATATATTGTCATTTTTATAGATATTTTAAATATATATATCATATAAAAGAATATTTTTCTCAATGAATTCCTACATATAATGGAGCATATATATTAAGTAAAGCGTGTTAAAAAAATTATTTGAAGAAACTGGAATATGTGATCTAAATTAATCTCTCCGGCATGACATATTAAACACTGTTATTTTTCTTAACTGAAATACTTTAATACTGTCAGGTAAAGGTTGGTTAAGACTGTTATGGAAAAGAATATATCATAACACTTCTCTCCACTATAAATTAACAATAGCATATATGATCAAAATTCATTGATTCTCCTAAGAGTTATAATAAAAATCATATAAATCCTAATCATTAAATAGATGTCTTTAACTTTACTCCAACTTGAGTATTTGTAATTGGATCTCCACTCAACTATTTTTAGTTTTATCTTAAACTTGGAAATATTCAATTTGATGATAACTTGAAATCATTTTTTTTTTTGTTTCAATCAGAATTAACTTACCTGAAATCAGAATAGAGAGTAATTTAAATCTAGTTTGGACACCATTGTATTCAAATCAACCTCAATTTCAACGATAACATCTGTAACTCTCCCTCACTCAAATTGTTTCAACTTGAGCTTAATTAAAATGTTTTGAATTTAAATCAAAACATCTTCAACTTAGCTTTAATTAAAACACTTTCAGCTTCATCTTTGTGAAAGTATATTTAACCTAACTTTGGTACAAAATAAAAAATAAACTAACAACATCTCAACTAAACATATTCAACTTCTCCTCTAATAAGGCTTCTAAATTTAAGATTGTTTTTTCTTCCTGCAGTTCCCATTTTTCGACCTACACCCCTCAATTGGATGACAAAATTACTCTCATTTTTTTTTACATTTTTCTCTCTCTCTCTCTCTCCTTCCCCATTCTACTTTACCAGTCATCTCTTCACTAAACTACACTACTGCTGCCGCTACCACTGTCACAACTGAAAAATAAAAAGAGAGGAGAAACACTTAAAAGGAAGAAGAAAAGAGAAAATGCGTTATGAAAAAAGTTCATTCCAAAAAACTCTTTCCAGAAAACTTGATCTGAAAAACTCATTATGAAAAATAAGTCTTGAAAGATATTATATACATTTTGAAAAACTTATTTTAAAAATTTTGCTCTAAAAATATAATTCCATAATATATTTTATACGTTCTAGAAATTCCATTATGAAAATCTTATTGCAAAACTTTTGTTCTAAAAGTCCCGTTCCAGAAATTCTAGAAATCTCGTTCTGGAAATTTCATTCCTAAAATTTTGGAAATCCCATTCCAAGAATTCTGGAAAATGTATTCTAGAAGTCATTTTAATAAGAGTAAAAGGGCTATTTTAAAAATTGTGGAGGTACAGGAAGAAAAATGGGGGTGTAGGAAGAAGAGGTCATTTAAGGTTCATACATAAACCTCATTGCTAAAGCCTTTTTAGCCCATTTTAAGTTTTTTATGAGAACTTTTTGTGCTCTAATCTGCCTGGGCAAGGCCCATTGGAATGAGTTACCACGTTATTTTGAGTATACTTCGAAATTAAAATTTGAGAGAAGCTAAATATATAATTCTTTGCCATATTTTTAGTAAGTTATAACAATAATACCTGTGTCTGAACATAATCTATAAGCTGAAGTATAGATGTGTTTACACAATTTTACAACAACAAAATTGGATTATGTAAAAATTGTTATGTATTATACTATAAATATCACTGAATGAAACAAAATCACTAATTTTCCTTATTGAGTGTCTGACTCTTGTTAGCACTCAACATTTTCCCATTACTTTATCTCACCTACCAAATGCACAAAATATGAAAGGGACTAACATTTTTTACACTAGACAAGGTTTCATTCAAATTGAAAGACCAAAAATTGAGCATCATTAGCACAAAGCATTATAGAGAGTGACCATAACATCATTGCCCTCACACATAGAATTGTCGTTTTCTTCACAAATTGTCCTGCTGATTTTATTTTTTGGTTGGTACAGTACATTAAATGCAATAATATTTTTTGTTTCTACAGAACAACATTGCCTTCACCAATAAGAAAAGCATGCATAAATATAGGTATGGGTGATTGCAATTGGGATAAAACACACACTGAAAGCCAACATTTTTCTCTCTCTTTCTTCTGTGTCTTTGTCCACTTTCTACCTTTTACCTTTTCAATTACAAAATGCATGGTCCTTAACATATATGGGGTCTTAGTAGATTAAAAACTATGCACTGGGGTGTTTGACCATTAATTAAACATAAATAAAAAAAGGAAAATTTTCATGATGCATGGCACATGGAGGTGAAAGGAGTGAATGGTCACCATAGAAATATCATTGGAACTGCTATTACATCAATGATCTTCTAGAAAGTTTAAATCATATGAAGAATTAATGGTGACATGTAGAAGGGACCCAAGATTTTAGTGGTGGAAGGAAAAAGAGACAACAGGAACAAGCCATGGAAGAAAATTATGGGAAGACAACATGACAGATTTTATTTTCAGAATGTTGTTGGGGTGAAGAACCAAAACCTAGACCCAACAATTGGGATTTAGCCAACACCACTTGCAGTCATATTGCACATAAGGTTTCACAAAATTAGGTTTTTATTTAATTAAAGTCAATTTTTTACTTCAAAATATAGAATATGATTATTGGATTTTTTATAAGGCAAATCAATTTACCCAAAGTTTAAAAACCAAGAATTCCATAGTTTAGTATTCAGGTGTGTCTCCAACATTATTAAGTGTGTGTACATCTAATCTAGAAAACAAATTGAGAACTGAAAATGACAAGCATTATTGTGTAGATATAATAACCAGGAGATTTTCTCACTCCTATTTAATATATATACATATAAAATATCTTGTTTAATAAATTAATTACAAGTTAAAGTACTTTAATGGAGACAGGGTAGGGGTAAAGATATTTTATAGCTAAAATCTAGTTCAATCAACCTTAAAATAGTTAAAAGGAAATAATAGTAAAAATGGTTAAAAAATGAAGGGTAATATTGGAAAAGAAAGTGTGATGAGAAGGTGGTGGGGCCCAGATCTGAAAAGCCAGATTGAATTGGTAGGGACCGAGGCTACATCCCATCCAGCCACTGCTACATTTCAATATTTTATATTTTAATTAATTAATTAATAATATTTTTTCTGAAATGAAAAAAGTGACTCGTGTCAGAACATTACTGAGTCTAGATTCTTCACCCTACCTAGTAGCGCGTTTTCACCACTCGCCACACTCCCACCGTCTGTGTTGTGTAAGCGCTCTTCTCGCGAGTGGGCGACAACGACATTTCGTGTCCACCAGACAAAACTATGGAAGCAAGTGTCACGCGCACCACCAAGAGCCCTGCACTCGCGTGTATGCCACTGTACATGGTAGACTGCATTTTTTTTAATTATAAATGTTAATTATTTTTTATACGTATAAGTTTTTATGGATAGCTAGCTAACTCTTGTTAGTATTTTTATAATATTGATTAAAAGTGAAAATTAACCATATTTTATTGGAAGCACTCTGGATATGAGTAGTTTAAGAAAATACTCTGTTTTCTAGTGTTGTAAATAGTTATAAAATGTTTATTTTATTTTATTCTGGAAAAAAATAAAAATATACGTTTATTACTTTTGTGGTTTCTTAATATTTTGAAAAAACGAAATGAATGAATTTTGCTATATTTTTTTATGTAGTAATCTAACGAAAATGTGGTGATACTAAAAGGACATTCTATTAACGAGAAAGCAACTCATTTGAAAGTCCATGTGCTAATTTGTTTGGATTTTTATTAATTAGATTGAGATAAAAAATTATATTATAGATATAATATAATTGTTCTAGCCATGGTTAATTTATTGAGTACGGAGAAAGTGCATATACTTAAATGAAGTGTATAAATAATAATTTTCTTATTAAGAAATGAACTGTGAATTGTGTATTTTAAGTTTAATTATTAACATAAGGTAATTATATATAAATAAGTGGATCTTATGATTTCGAATTACGAACAATCAACTTTTTAAGTAAATATAATTATTTCTCAAAATCTAATATCTCAATAACTAACACATGAATATCTCACTAAATTACATTCTCATAAATAATTATTACTTAATATATGATATCAAGATATTAATTAAAACAATAATTAATTAAAATTCTGATTCTAAATATGGTTAAAATAAAATTTATAAAGAAAAAGTATAGAATAACTAATGTTTGAACTAGTTATGAACGAAAAAAAATCTCATAAATATAAAATAAGTTTAGTTTTAATTAATATTTTGATATCTTCCAAAATTTTATAGGATTTGAGATCTGGGATTAAAAATAACTTATATACACTTTCATTTGTTATCATGCTTATATGTTTTTTTAATAAAATCGTAACAAAAATACCAGATTTTAAAATAATAATACTTTAGATATTAAATTATATTAGTAGTATAGTGTATGCAGATACATAGATGTAGAATATATACCATAAGTGTATGGTTTGAAGTTGAAACATTAGTACTTGGTGATATTTTGCAATGGCATGTTGATTTGTTTTACAATTCAACTATTCATTCAAATATTTGGTCAGATTTGTGGTACCTAATGTGACAAATTATCGTAATATTATTGTATAGTAGTACTTTGCAAAACTGATGGTAATGGCAATTGTCTAATGGGATTTGGATAGATTCTTTCACTCACCTAATATTTGATTTAGGAAAGAAACAAAAGGAAGTAAATGAAAAGAAACAAAAGTGGAATAATTTTACAGAGTATTTATACTTATTTTCAAATTAAGTTAATACTTAGAAATTACTTTAATAAAAAAGTTTAAAATTTAGATCTAACTGACTCGATTTAAAACAACATGTTTAAAGAGTTATATTAATTAGATTGAGTTTAATATAAAAAAATACAAAAAATAATATTTTTTTATGGATATGGTATTATTAGATAAAGAAATAGTTAAAAATTATGTATACTTAAAATAAAATAAAAAGAAATCTTTTAAATAAAACTCGATATGGTATTCTTTTTAATTGTTTTAATTATAATAATTAAAAATGATAAAAGATGAACATCTATATATATAAATCAAATCAAGTACCCACCTTGTTAACTTTTGTTATTTTTGATTATTTTGGTGATCTACAAAATCTGACATGTTCTGTGATGTAGTAATTGTGGTCCTTCTATTTTTGTGGTATTCAGCTGATAAATGTCTCTACTTTTAATGCTTTATTCTCATTAAAACCGTTTTGTAATTATTGTGTAAGTCTGATCTTATATTTCAAATGTAATTTGATCTTTTATATTGTAGAATCTTATAAAATGCTATTTTTCCATATTGTTTCCCTGTTAAACATTTCAAATACTACTTTAAACATTACAAGTCGATTACATCTTAGATATGACGATTCAACAATATTTAATAAACATTACAACTCGATCATACTTTAAATATAATTATTCAAAAAATAATAATATTTTTATATTTTATCATATTCAGATAATATTTTGTTACATCTTAATTGTTATTTCATCAAAAGATAAATAAATACACATATAACGTCACACCTATTTTGGTGTCATAAGTCATAATTTACGGCTTATCATATAAATAAAGAGATGCACACTTCCACATAATTATTTATTTATATATTTATATTTTCATATTCACTTGATTAAAGAAATGCACATTTCAAACTAATGAAATGTCTGAAATGAAAATTGTCAAAAGATCATTCAATTTCCATTTCAAAATTCACAAAATATTTTAATTTTTTATTTGAGTAAAAATTCTCTCAAGAGCAACATTAAGAAAAATTTAAAATTTTCAATTGAGCTACAAAATTTTGTTTGAACAAATACCATAACACATAATTTTGTTCCCATACTAAATAAGTTTCAAAAATTCATTCTGGTATAATCATTCCAATTTAATGATTGAACAAATATTTTCTACATTAAAAGTATAGTTGAATGTTCAAATCAACACATATCTTAGGATGTTAAATTGAAATACAAATAAATTTCAAACTCAAATCAACCAATCTTGTCCACAACTTGCATAACTATTTCAACCACAAACAATTTACAGTATAAATCAATACTTTTCAATAATCTTTATAGTTAATATATCAAAACTATTATAATAACATATTTTTACCTTTTAAAAATATACAAGTTCAATAATTTAAATAAAAAATAATATTCCTGCATAAAATATATCAGTGTGATCAAATCATATATGAACAATCTACATCTTCTATCCTAAGATACCATCATAAGCAAAATTATCTTTCCTTTTTTTTCTCTTTTGATTAATCAAGCTTAAACTTTAAACTTCACTATTTTCATTAGAAGACTAAACGTATACGTAAAATAATTTATCAATCATAAATATCTTCGTCTTTCTAATCTAATAAAGATTATTTTTTCTGAAAAATATCACATGTAATTCCTTTGTCTTACTCTATTTATTTAAACAATATAACTCACTTATAAGTATGCAACATCTTTAATTTAAACCTGCATTTTGGATATCTTTTGAAATTCATGTTTTAAAATTTTTGTAATAATTATGTATTATAAAAAATTACAAAATGATTATCTTAACATTCTAGAATTTAATTTTTCTTAAAGTAATTCATAAAAAGTATATGATTTAGTTTTTTCAATTTTAGAATCCCAATCCTTTATGGCGGGTGACACTTAACACAATTCCCCCCTCCTGTTTTTCAGAATGATCACATTAGTAAGTACACAAAATTTAAATTTATAATAAAATAAACCGATAATACATGATCATGTATTTCATTCAAATTATTTTATACACGAAACTTAACATTTATCCTATTTCAATTAGAGAAGGAGAAAAAAATAGGAAACAAAGTCAAAATCACAAGGAATGTCGTGAGATAAAAAAGAAAAAAAATGACATAGAATAAGTATAGTTATAATATCCATTATCATTATTTTTTTAAAAATGTTTTTAAAATACGCCGCAATTAGGATAACACTCCACAATCAACGAATTCTATGGTAATTCTATTTTTAATTGATGACTGAAAAAAGCTTAGTTCATTGAATCGAGTCTCAAGGATGCACAAGTGGACATTTATTGACATGTTTAAGACAAAACAACTAAAGAATAAAATATACCCATACTTTATAAAATTTTAAAAATGACATAAACTCTCTTTGTCTACTTTCACATGTTTGATCAAGATAAAAAAATAAAATAAAAGGAAAATACTTGAAAAAAGTAAAAATAATAAAATTAAGGATATTTGATTGTAGAAAAAAATGTTATTTTATTTTTTGTAATTTATTTATTATTATTATTGAAATTAATTTATAATAAAAATGAGTTTTTTAAAAAATAAAAGTAAAAACTCATATCAATTATGAAGATATTTTAAAGCAATATAAACAATAAAAAATGATTGCGCTGTGTTTCTTAAATTTGATATTCTTTTATCTTCACACAGGTGAAAAGAAAAGAAAAAAAAAAATGCTTGTTTTGATTTTTTTTTTCTCTATTTTATTCTACCAAACTGCTATTACCTTCCATTCATTCTTTTTTGTCTTCTTTCACTTCAACCAAATTAACTATTACACATATCTACTTTATAAGAAATTTTAATACCATATTTTTAAAATAATTATTGCAATACATAAAAAATCAAATTTCAAATAATTGAAAAAATTCATTAAGATTAAAAATAACTTTTTATGTAATCTCAATTTACTCATAAAATAATGATGTATATAAATATATACTTTTTTTGTTAAAGTTAAACATACCATTTTTGAAAAATTTCCTTAGGCCTCACCAACACCAGCAAAAGTGGGGGATCATTTAATTGGCCCGACAGATGATTGTCTTGTGAAAGAGGGTTTTCACTCTGTGAGGGACCACTCATTCATTCATTTATTCAAAAAGATAAAACAAGTTACTTAGCCCAACCAATCTACTAAAATCATTTTTGTTGCACTTCCTCACATGTTGTTACATCAATGCTATCTTGACCAAATTGAATAAATTATGCAAACAAATATAAAATAAAATAAGTACATTTTATGTGAATATAAGGCATTTCCATTTAATATGATAAGTATTTTTTTATGATTAAGAGCAATGCCCTTACCATCATTCTTTCTCAAAATAAATTATCTTTTTGTATTTTAACATGTTAAAGTATCTATTTCAAAACCAATTTTCTTTAGATTTGAAAGTTCAAAATAAATAATTTAATATATAATATTGAAATTTAATGTTTGCTATTTCGATTACTAGATTATTGGTTTAATTTATTTAATTCTGTATATTTTTTATCAGAGTATATATTTTTTTCTTTCATATTTCAAGTCCTTTGATTTCATTTTGTCTACATGAAGAATGTTTTGTTATTATAGGATTGATCAGATGTAGAAAGATAAATATAAGTTAATTTAAATTTGCAAATATGTGTTTGGATTTTTAATCTGTTTGTTATAAAATAAATTTAAAGAGCTATCACGGTTTCTTTTGTAGTATCCTTTAAGTGCATAAATAATGTGTTTTTTTAAGTCATCAAATCACCAGTTTAGTTGTAATGCAGTCTATTTAAATTATTAGGCTTCCAAGTGAAATTGAAAATTTTATTAATAAACATATTTGGGACTATGTGTGTAATGAGGTACATAATGATTAAGTGTTACAAAAATTATATGATTCATTTTATGTTTTAATTATTTTACATTAGTTTACCGTCTTTGTTTTGTCATTTTATTTTGACTGTGATCATTATATACTAGTACAAAAGGAAATGTTTCTTTTGATAATTTAAATTTATATATTTACATATATTTAATTTAAGCGATCATACGTACTTGTGAGAAGAAGAGGTGCATTGAGGGGATTGGATAAAAATAAGTACGTATTTGTGAGAGAAGAAGAGATATATTTGTGAGATTCGATAAAAACTAGTCATGAACAAATTTTTTATTTTTTATATGTGATTTTGAACTTTCGTCATTTTCAAGTCTCTTTAATATTAGTATACTCTTCTATAAGTAAAAATATTTTTAATTGCTAATACCTTAATAATAACTCATATTTACAACATCGTTTATTACAGCGAGACACGCTTGATTCAGACTCTTTATAAAAAGATTTTCGATATATAAAAGTTATTCTGTTAATTACGAAAACAAATTATTAATTCTGAAACTACTATTTATATTTTAAATAAAAGATACATAAAAAAGTTCGAATAAAATAACCAAGACACATGATTAAAAGAATTTCAAAAACTACGAGTTTGTACGTTTTTTTTTTATATTATTCAAATTTCCCATACTCAAGATAAACTCATAACCATCTTTAAATTCATAATAATTTTATTATAAAAAATTATAAAGTAATACAAACTTATCCTCCTTCAAAAATTACTTTAAACTACAACTAAGATGATTTACAGCTGATTCATATTATGAAAAGATTATGTAATAGCGGTGGATAGTAATCGAAGTGTTAATTTATGATTCCATATTTGTATATTTTAAAGCTAAAACACACCTTCTATGGTAGTACTAGTGGATACGTACACATATACAAGTTCCTGAAACAGTTGTGATGTGTTGGAGTGAGAGTCTGATGCCACTTTTGGATGTATCTTAAACTGTGATCATCATTTTCTGTGATTGTTGGTTCCCAGCTGTCTCTGGACACTTGTGGTGTCTTCTCTCCCCTCTTACAATTTTACTTCTCACCTTCCACCAATCCCTTTAATCAACCTTTAAAATCATCACTTTTTATAATAAATTGAGGCTTTTCAACTTGTTTTCCCATGAAGTGATCCCAAAGTAAATTAGACCCTACTTTGCCTCTTTCTTTCTTGTCTAGGATTTCATAATTAATAATTATTTTCACCAACTTGATGGCCTTTTCAGTTCTATAAATTCCTCCCTTCATTCCCTCACACTCCTCTTCCTCTCTCTCCCTCTTTCCCATCACAATTTCTAGATAGATTGCTAGCTAGCCAGAGAGATATATAGATATTTCTCATATATCCTATGGTTAGAGACTGTTCTTCGTTTCTACTAACTCTTTCTTCCACATGTTCTCACACATGCTGAGTTTCAACCCCCTTCTTCCCTGAGTACCTATATCAAACACCCTTCATCTTCAATCCCTAACCCCACATAACCAATCTCGTCCCATCCCATTTTTCAACACCAAAGTCTGAAACTTTTCTCAATTGGGTTGGAGAGTTTTGACTCAATTTTTCCTTCTCCCTGTCCAAGAAGTAGATATTAGCAGCGCAAATTAAATGTCCAACATCTTGTTGTTGATGTTTGAGATTCATGTATTCGATTCTCAGTGAACTCTTCTTTTCCGGGTGTATGATCAATTCCACTGTTAGGCGCAGGACCCATTTAGTTCAATCCTTCTCAGTTGCCTTCCTCTACTGGTTGTACTACGTTTCATGATTTCTAACCCTTTCTTACTATATATATCATAAATCTATAATATCTACTGCTATTTCTATTTTCATTATCATCATAATATATATCTATCTATCTATCTAAGTCTGCAATAATTTTCTGAGTTTTTACGTGTCTGGGTCCTGCGAACTGTGTTAGTTAATTGAGAAGGGTTGTATTGTATTGTGTTCTTGTCTTGTGTCACATAACATGGCTTCCTCAAGTGGAACATGTTCAGGGTCTTCCTCTTTGCTTCAGAACTCAGGTTCTGAGGAGGACTTGCGAGCGGTAATGGATCAGAGAAAGAGGAAGAGAATGATATCGAACCGCGAATCTGCACGGCGATCTCGCATGAGGAAGCAGAAGCACTTGGACGATCTGGTTACCCAAGTGGCTCAGCTGAGAAAGGAGAATCAGCAGATACTGACCAGTGTCAACATCACCACGCAACAGTTCTTGAGCGTTGAGGCTGAGAACTCAGTGCTGAGGGCTCAGGTGGGAGAGCTGAGCCACAGGCTCGAGTCTCTGAACGAGATCATCGAGGTTCTGAATGCAGGTTTTGGCAACACCAGCTTCGTTGAAGCAACCAGCAATAACACCTTCTTCAACCCCATGAACATGGGGTATCTGAACCACCCCATCATGGCTTCTGCAGATATATTGCAGTACTGAGAGAAAAAACGAAAAGGGGTGTGTTGATTTGACGATTTCTTCTTCTTGTGGGTTGTTGGTGTCTGTTGAGAAATTGTAATCACCTGCATCTGGTGATAAGGAATAATGAATGTGTATCATAAAAGGGGTGAAATTGTTAGGTGCTGGTTCTGTAAATGGGTCCTTTGGAGCATGGGGCATGGGCCACTACTGTATTTGTCACCCTTCTTTCATATATTAAAATAATATTGACCTAGTTCCAAATCTTATTCTCCCAATCTTTTTTCTTTTTCTTTTTCTATTCAGTGTTTTATGTAATTTATTGCTACAATATGGCTTTAATACACCTATATTTACTTATGGAAATGGAATAATCCCATCCTTATTGATTATACGTTGAAATTAGGTTTTAGGTTTTTGTTTGACTAAATTCAAAATGGTAGACAATTTTGTTGAATGGTTGTGAAAGTGGACAAAGTTGAATTCATTGCAAATAATAACAGTAATTTTCCCTTGAACCTGGACATAGGCTATTGGTGAAATAGTCTAATCATGGTTAAGTCCGTCTCCTATGTTTTAATTGTGGTGTTTTTTAATGATTATTTCGTTCACACTTTTCCTAAGATTAGTTGATGTTTCCCTTTTCTTAATAATTGAATATTATTATTTTAGTCTATATTTATAAAGTTAAGCACGTATTACTTACAAATTAATTGAAATGGTAAAATAGATATTACAATTAGAAAATAGATAGCAAGCCAAGATTACTTAATAATTTCTTCTGAAACGCAACTTTCCACCCACCTGCGTCCAAGTTGATTGGTATAGTGTTTGGTTTTACGATTTAGGTTTAGAGTGTGAATATGAATTCACGTTTAACTTTGTCTAACATGAAATCAAATGTACATCTAACAATATTTTACTCACAAATTTTCTTATATAAAAAATGTTTTTTAGGATTATTTTTCTGTTATTTATTCAATATATATATACACACATATATTTCACCAATAATCCAGATAAAAATCTATGGATGTTATCCTCTTAAGAGTGGGAGTGATTAGGATTCCTTGCACAAATTTATAAAAGGAATTTATGGTTTTACTGAGAGGAATTTTTTGATTTATTGAAGTAATTTTTTGTGAATGAGATAGCAAGACATTTATGAGAGAAGGAAAAAAAAAATGATTCATCACTATCTGACGTTGACACTCTAGTAAAGAGAAAACAATTAAATTGTTGTGTAATTATAAATATACCGTGTATACTATTTTTTTTTTATATTTCCTTTTATCTTTCAGTTTTCTTCTTTCACTTTTTCTTATTCCCACTTCTTTATTTTTCTCGATCTACCCCACTCTAGACTCACAGTTCGACATAATTAATGTGATAATAAATAAATAAATAAATAAAATATAATAATTAATTCTTAAGGTACAATTAAGTTTTTTTTACCTATTTAATTATTTTTTGACTATCATATTTAAGTTAAGTTTATTTATATCTTCCAAATTCATATTAATTTTTTAATCTTATGATCTTTGAGAAAACGTATTTTAATTGTTTTGCTCAAACGTATTTTTTTTTAAGTATTTTCAAAAACAAGAGTAAATATATAATAAGATATTTAATTATAATAATATAAAATTGAAGTGAGTATGGAGCGAAATTTTGATGCTATTCTTTTAAGCTAATGGTATTTAAGTGAGAGGAACTAAATAATTGTTTCATTTTAAATTATGAAGATTAAAACGATCAATTTAAATTTGAAAGAAAAAATAATTGTATTCCAACATTTAGGACATAAAAGTGTGTGTATATATAACACTTTGTTCTAAAAAATATTTTTTAAAGAACTTATTACAAAAATAATTTTAATATAAAAGTATTTTTTATTATTATAACTCAAAATCTTATTTAAGATCTAAATTTGATGTTTACCATACTTGAATCTTCAATATATAATATGCAAGAGACATAATCTCATAAATAAAGTCATACATACTAAGAAACAAATGCGAATATTTGAAGATTTGAAAAAGAGGTTACTAGAATTGTGTTAGCATTTTCTAGAGGTCTCATGGAATGTTGTGGAAATACTTATCTTAAGAAGAAAAAGTGGAGAAAAGAGCAGAAAAAGGAAAAGACACGAAGAGCATATATAAAAGAGAAGGGTGATAATTTGGAAAAAAAAAAAAAAAACCCTTTAAATGAGAAACGTACACTAAACATGTTAGGGTATGGGCAATGTGTTTCTGCCTCCAACTCAGAACCATTATTGTCCTAGCCACTATTTTAGGTTAGGGTTCATGCAAGACATTTCAGCTCTACCATTTTCGATTTTACTTTCGGTTTGTCTAAGGAAACAAACACACACATATTAATAATATTATTGATATGGTTTAATGGTAAAGAGGTAAAGTGAGAACAAAAACTGAGGAACCAAAAAAAGTGACAAGAAAAACTGTAATTAAAAGGTGGAACTTTGTTTTAAAGTTGGTTGGTCAAGTTATTGGAAAAAGATACACATGTTTTTAGGAGAGAGGAAGATGGGTGTGTGTGCCCATTTTGTGAGGGTACAAGACCCACGTGCGAGGAACCAACGAAGTTTTCAGCAAGAATATAAGGACATGGAGTTAAGTTAATTGCAACCTCAGAACTTTGAAACCCCCCAAAAATATGGTTCAGTACTGAAAACATGGTCTTGCACATGTTCTTTTCTTACCCGTGTTTGATCTAAAAGAGATGCAAGAGAGAGATGAGGAAATTAAGAATTTAAAATTTGATCCCCTTTTTGTTTTTTGGTGTGTCCTTCAATTCTCAAAATATATCGATTTTGATATATTAAATTTTTTAATATATTTTAAAGGTAGTGGAAGACAACATCAAAAACCCAGAAAAGAAATCTGGGTTCTAATATTTATTGTGTATTATAAAAAATATTAAAGAATTTTTTTTTGTCCTGTTAAGTGTTTTTTGTTTTTAAGTTTGTTCAACTAAAGATTATTCTCGTTTATAATTTGTTTCTTGTTCAGCATTGCTTGCAACTAATAAAAAACTAAATTTGAATTAGATGGTCCAAGATGTGGAAACGAAATATCTAATTTGTGAAACTATCAGGTTGAATATTCAAGTATAAAGTCAAGCAATTTAAAAATTATATGATCTCACGTCAGTTAATGAAGAGTTTACCGTAATGAACTTTTATCAATCAAAACAAATATAATCTGATAAATATTTAGAAAGACAACAAAATTCTTTGGAAATATTTCTTTATAATAATTTCCCCGTTAATTTTGTATATTAAATTTTTGTTATTTAAACTTTCTACCAATTGCTCTCAGAGACATTATATAAATACAAAGCATTTTATAAATTACACTCAGTCGGAGTATCAAATTTGATAAAGAAAGAGAATGTTAAATACTTATCTTAATAATAAAAACCTTTATATTTAATCGCTATTTTTGTTTTTAGTTCTTCTTATTTATTTTTAAAAAAACAGTGAATTAGCTTATTTAAATTTAAAATGTGTATTTTTAGAAATTAGTTTTTTTTAAATAATTTCTTATTTAAGTAACACATAGGATTCACTTATTAAAAAAAACTGAAAATTGTTCATTTTAAAAATAAACAAATTAAACCAATACATGAAAAATAAATAAATGTATTTATTTTATTAAAGAATATACACAAACAGACTCACCCATTATTATTGGGACATGATTTATTAAATTCAAATTTCTTTGAATTAATCGTTTTTTTAAGATACTAGTTAGTAATTAACTTTATATAATATCTAAAAAATACAGTACTATAACTTTTATCAAATAAAAATAATAATCAAATGAATGAAATAAAAATTTAATGAATCACATGATATTACTTATTATGAAAATAAAATTATAAATGTTTTTTTTCTTTTTTAATTTTTCTCATAAATGTATGTACGGAGAAGAAATATCTCAACTCTTTTTGATAAAAAAAAACTTTTATTAAATAACTTTTTACATTTTTAATTTTATTTATTTGAAATAATAAAATACAACCTATTACTAAGTTTAAGTACATTCCTTCTTTATTGAATTGAATACTACTAATTAATAAAACCAATATATTTATAAACATGTATATATTTTTTATTTGGTATCAGATTGGAATTCATACTGAGAGACAGTAGCAAATGATGGTAGATATGCATATTGATCATTGAATTGAATTTTTATCCGTGTGTATAAAAGAACTTTATTGGAAGAAATTATACTTAACTTAAATAGATTGTTCTTTATTAATTTTAAGTTAGTGTAAAACAAAACTATCAAATGATTTAATTTACACAAAAGTTTATATTTATTGTTTTAACTTTTCATACATTGATGCATGTGCAAAAATGCTGAATTGTAGGTAGAGAATTTTGATTCCCCACAATGTATTCTATCCATTATATATTATATTAGCACTCCTTCTTTGTTTTGAAAAAGAGAAAGAGATTCATGCAATAATATAGTAAAGGCTACTTGCTCCTTAAAATTGTAGTTAATAATCCTAAGAAACAAAAAGGTTGTGGCACGACATATTCTAGTTACGACGTCCTTTTTGTTCAAAGCAGATGAGAAATGTTTATCACACACACATTCATATCAATATAATATTTCTCATCTTATTGCTCTCTTTATACATAGAGAAGATCACCCTTTTGTAAGGAAAAGGTAGCAATTAATTAATTAGTTATATAATTTTCATTAAATAAGTTATAACAAAAATCACATCCATGTCCTTTTTCCTTTTTATTTCCTTCCAAGAACTTCGAAATGATCATTAGAAATTAGAATGCTTCGTTAATTATTCCAGGTAACACTTTTTTTTATCAGAATTTTTATGATATTGTGGTACGTAAGACACTCTAATACGCAAAAAAAGAAAGAGTGCGAAACGAGGAAGAAAAATGTTTACAGACACAACACCTGTATATGAATGATTTGTTTTCATGGTGAGTCTCGTGTAAACATCGAATTAATTTTACGTACGAAATTGAAAATGGTAAGAAGATCATTTTAAAAAAATGCAAATACCAATGAAATTAATCAGAAATCTCTGAGACGTGTTGCGATCATTTTTTAAGTGTTTTATTATAGATCTTTTCATATTTCTGTCATAAGCTTTAATAATTCTTTTACGAAATTTAGTTTCTTATTTCTGTAGTCATTATTATCAAGTTTTCTATGATTTTTTCTACAGAAAAGTTTTGGATTTATTTTCTATTTAAATGTTCACGAGCTAAAAAATATTTAAAATAGAATTTGTTTTGAAACATTAATAAATTTTGAAGAATTTTATAACCTGTAAATGGATGTATAAAATATGTAGTACATGGTGAAGATGAAGTAATTAAACTAATTTAACATTTAATTTGTTACTTGTAGTATATGTGAACGAGTAATTGGATTATAAATTAAAATAAGAACTATTAAAAGTATAGCATGAATATTATCTTGGTTATTTCTATTAAATTTTATAAATATTACACAAGTATAACTATACAATTCAAGATCTCTCTCTATAGATATATTTATTTATAAAGATTATATGATGTATATAAAGAACTCTCAAATTAATGATAGATTTTGAAGTAAAACTTAGTCTATGAGATCGAGACTCGTACCTCTCTAAATTTAGTTGGTGTATCTTTTCATACAACAATATTTATTACTTATACTCCACAAAGTTTTTTTTTTTTAAATTTATCATGATTGAATTTAAAATCAAATGGTTAAAGGATCCAAATCTCTTCCATTTGAACGTGACACATGTAATAGTGTTTGTGATTGAGGAGGTCTAGACCCACTCTCACTTTCTTCCTTGAACCTGTTCTTAATTATTGGATTTTGTGGAGGACAAATTTAAATTGATTTAATAATTTAGCTTATGGAAAATGAGAAAAAAAAAAGATAATTCAAAAGTTTTTAGAAAGAAAAAAAAACGACTACAAAAGTTTGCACAACAAAACGAATGAATCAATGAGAAAATTCAGTTGTGATTTTCTAAACAACTTTAGGGATTATATTATAAATAAAAAATTACAAGGAAATTGTTTCATAATCCATTTTATTTTTCTTGTAATAATGATTTTAGTGAAAGTATTGGGAGATTAGCTTTTGAAAAAACAAACTACAAATTAGTTTTTATAAAAAAAAGCCAGAAATATTAAATAACTAAAATTACATGTCAATCACATTAAATTATAAAATTGCAATCACCCTTGTTTGAATTATGTATGTGATCATTTCAGTTAAACAAATCAATTTTATTTTACTGCGCAATGGGTAAGTAACATGGCAAAGTGGCTCCAATTTGATTTTTAATGCTTAAAAAAATTGAGGCTCTAGTTTCAACAAGATTCCAACATGTGTGCACTCCTCCGTCTTAAATATTGAAAGAAAACAAAACACAATAATTAAGAGATTTTTTTAAGAATTTCCTATCACTATCACTGTCTTTGAATGCCCACATTTTTCTTTCAAAAAGACAAAAACATTGTAAGGGGTCGACTAAGGAGTTGTCAATGTTTTAGTCACAGATCATAGATAATTAAAAACTATGGTTTCTAGGGCACCTACGCAACTTCCATTGTTTAAATAATGTTCTTTGAGAGTAACCATTAAAGATTGTTCATTGTTGTCAACCTTCAACCTTCGAATAAGACAACACCACCACCCCAATTAAGCATGTCTTTCAAATCATAAATTCGCCATTGTAGGACTTTCAATGCCCTAATAAAACAAAAGTAATTACACATGCAAATCAAGAAAAAGAACAATTAATTAACTTTAAACTTTGTTCTGTCCTAAGTATAGCACTTGGCCTCCTGATTTTCTGTGATTGGTTTTAGATGAATTTGTCCAGAGGTGTGAGAGGGTTAGTCTCAATTATTGAAAAGTAATAGGTAGGAGGAGTAATGGTAAACCTACATACAAAAAAATCTACCACAATAAAACATATTTTAAGAATGTTAATATTTTAACACTTGATACACTAAAATATAATTATTTTATATTGAAATAAATTATTATTTTATTGAATAAAATTAATGTCAGATTGAATGTAACTCTATTAGAATCAAAGTATAATATTTTAAAAATAAACTTTTTACATTAGATTTTCATTATTCATGATTTTATATATTAATATTTTATTTTATTTATTTTTAGATATTCAATTACAAGTTTAAGTCTCACATTAAATAAATATGAAAAACTTAAACATATATAAAAAAGAAGACTAAAAAATTTAATATCTAAAATTTTAAATTAAAAGTAGTGTTATTTTCTTATATAAGTCTAAAAAAACACACAAAAAGAAAAAAATTATTTCAAAGTAAAATCAACTACAAATAAATATATATATATAATTAATAATAACATTAATAGTATTTATAAGAGTAAATATGAACTATTTGTATAACAACTAATAGTATTATATTTAGACAATAACTATTTGTAAACAAAAATGTCAATGGTGATGATTTTATTTATAAACGATGGTGGACTTCTATATTGGAAACCTGTGGTCTAAAGGGATAAGTTATATTTTGTTTTTTATTACAATAAAATAGTTCAAGATAAGTATTGACTACAACACGATCTTAAATATAGATGAACCCAGAGACAACATGTACGTAACAAGCATACAAAACCCTAAAAAATGAGAAGGAATATGGGGAAGAATTTGTGCAAGTTGTGATAAAACAAATGTCAAGAAAGGATTTGGCGTTAGTTGGAGTGAAAAAGCATGCTGAAGAGTTAGCCAAGAAGTCACATTTTGCCAATAAAGGTCGGTTAAAGTGGTGGAATCTACAAAAAAAACCTCTGACAAAACGAGATGAAGCGTTTATCTTTTTCATTTTTTATGCTATGTTATGCAGAATGGTAGCCTTAGATTGACCATAATGGCTGAGTGGCTGCCACACAATAGCAGTAGCCACCACTGCAGAAAGAAAGAGCACAGGTCAATTTAATCTATCCACAATAGTTTAAAGGGGACATTCCACACAGTAAGAACCAAAAGAAAAGTTTTTTTTAGAGGAAGATTTGAAGAAGCTGCATATCTCTTAGTTACTTCTTCTTTTTTCGTCTCAGTTAATGATCCATAAAGTTGTCGAACTAGAAGCTTAAGATATATGCATTAGGGACCCACATGGTTAGATTGGCGTATATTTTGTCTGAAGATAACAAGATTTCCAATGGAGGGTTGGCAGCAAATGTGGAAGAATAATTCGAAACTTTCAGAAGAAACATGGAACTATATAATCTGGTGTTTGGAATTATCTGAAATTTCGATCTGTGTTACAGAATAAAATCCTACCCAGATATCTTTTACAGGTGAGGATCCACATATCTTTTTCTTTCTTTGATTAAGAACTCATGCATTCAAATGGAAAGAATAATTCTCAATATGCAAAAGGAAAATGAAAAGAATGGTGGGCATCGAAATGAAAGCAGAGAGTTTCTTTTTGGGATGCTCTATGGTACTATATATATTATTTGTGGGATAACGCAAGCTAGATTGCTCTCTAAGGAACGAAAATAAACGAAAATGGAAACTACATACACGAAAGTGCTTTGGGAAATAATTCTCGAATAGATTGATAAAGTTTCTCTATCTCCCAACTCAACCATCTAGCATTTGGGACCGTTCATAAAAAAAAATGAAAGCAAAGCAAGCACTAGGGTGAAAATACAAGTTAATGTTATTTTGTCGAACACTTGGTGGGTCTCTTATCTTGTGCAGTTAGTACTCCTCTCCAGAAGGGTAGACTTTAGTTGCAAGTGTGGAGAAAAATGATTGGTACAACAGGTTCTTTGATTTTGAGTAAAAATGTGTGACCAATTAGATTCCCACACATGCAGCACAAAAGTATCATGGCTCTTGGGGATTTTCATAATTTGCTCCACTGTAAACAGCATATATAAAAGAAGAAGTGACACTAAGACCCCATGTTCATGTTTCAAAAGTTTTTCTCATGCTAAAAAATAATACAAAACAACATTCATGAAAAACATTGAAAAAATAGTTTGTTCATGTTAGAGTATAATGGTGAATGTGGAGTTTCGTCAATGAAATTGAACAAGCTGGATAATTTATAAATGGAATGAATTTTCAAATTTAATATCCTTGTAAAAGCTTTTCTTGAAGTAGAAATAATAAATTGAACAAATTAAACAATTTACCTACTCAGTGCCCCTATCTGTAGACATATTTGTTATCTTTATGTGTCTTTACTAGTTGGATATTGGTGAAAAAATATTCACAATTTTTTTTTATATTTATTGTATAAATACTTTTTAATTTTTTTTAAAATAAAATTATTTATAACCAATTTTATAAAACATAAACTCACATAAAAATTTGATTTTAAATTATGATTTAAATCAAATTACATAGTAAAATATTAGTTAAAATAAACATGTTCTTTATAAAAAAATTAAATAATATAAGTTTTAAAAAATCAATATTTTTAAAAATAATTTCAATTTTATAGGCCTAAATAAAAATAAAAATATATAAACTTAAATTCTAAAAGAATTTATCGATGGTTATTATTTATCTCATCAATAGTTTTACTTTGATTATTTAATTTTCTTAAAAATATTCAAATAAAATTCATTAACAATGATTACATGTCTGATTGATACTGTAATTAAAATATTTACACTCATTAATTATAGGCAGATATTCATCAAAGATATTAATTTCATTAATTTAGTATTCATTAGGAAGTTTACTAAGAGAATATTTATATGTACAAATTATTTGGGTTAAGTATAATGTATGATTTCATTTGTTTATAATTTATTTAATGTCATTTTTGGCTTATAATTTTTTTTCTTCACTTTGATAGTGTGTAAAAATTAAGATCTAAATATAATAAGGATGAAAGTTGAGTCATGCTCTCTTTTTGTGTGGAAGAAAAAGTAGTATGGAAGTTATATTATTATATAGATGTGTGTAGGTGCAACATATGAAAAGAAGAGACAAGGATGAAGAAATGTCCCAGGAGGGTCTCTTCTTTCTGGTTTTGATTGCATGTTAGGAAAGTTAATTTAGTACACTTATTTTTTTTCAAAGAGGAAGACCATGTGGCCAACCATGTCTAAGACTTTCTTTTGTTGGACATCGTTTTCTATCAAGAACAATACAAGTATGTTATTCTAGCTATAGTACCTAGATTGATCTACAATTTCTTTAATTTCCTAAAGATGAGATCCACTATTCCCTAATAAAAAAAATTGAAGGATACAAGAACTATTATAAATGATGTATGATGTTTAGGTTAAGTGTGAAAATATGCATTTTTTTTAAAGTGTGAATGAAAATGTGTGGTTCCTTGTATCAGTTGTCAAGAAATTTACAATAACTCTTGATTACTTGACAATCATATAGACTTCATAGCAACTATCTCTTTTTATCTTTTTGATTTTTGTTTTAAATTCTATGATATATATTTAATGAAAGTTATTTATGTTGGAAAACACGTTATGCCAGTGTTGCTTATTTAATTGAAATTTTGATGACAAAAGTAAAAGTAATTTTATCTGTTTTATCATTTTATTTCCTTATAGAGGGTTACTAGCACCTTTTTTTTCTCAAGAAAAATACAAATTGATAGCTAGGCATTTTGTATTTTTCTGTAGCACTATATAGTTAACTAGAAGCTAAGAACTCCTTCCAATAACATAAAAAAGGTTTTATTTTCTATATCAGTCAATTGATGGAGATTTATTCGATATAAAAAAGTAGTAGAGTTTTTTTTATATAGGGAATCTTATACTACATCACTCAATATCAAGATTGATGTACTAAATGTTATTTTTTAAAACCAGCTTATTTTTACATGATTTTCACTTATAATTTTTTTAAAAGAGTTTAACAACATACCCATATAATATAATATTATACGTGGTAAATAAATTGTAATCAAAACTTTTATAATAAAATATTTAAAAAATTTCTAATACAGAAAGTATATTCATCTAATTTTAACTTGAAACCTTAAAGATATCTAAACTATTGTTAATTTATAATACATAGAGATGATTTAACGAGATTATTTAATTGTCTCGGTGTGTCTAATGATTTCTCATGTATAAAAAAATACAACATAAATAATTAATTTTATTTTCCATTATGATAAATATTTGAAAATTTGAGTTATTAAAAAAATTAAAATAAATTATTTAATATTTGAAAAAATTAGTTGCTAGAGAAAAAAAAATAAAATGCGTTATTTGAAATAATGGATATAGTATCCTATCTACTATATTAGTCTACTAAGAACTTATGTATTATGGGTCTATATTTATATACAAAATTATCACCTACTCATTTTATACATTGGTTGTGATTACTCAAAAGAGAGAAAACATTGTGGTGAGGTAATAGCAATTAGCATTGAAAGTAAAATAAATAGCTAAATACCTCACCAAAAAAAAAAAAAAAACCTCCTATTATTAAGTTTTACAATAAAAACACTACCATTTTGCTCCTAAAAGATAAAACTATATATATATAAACGAAAAAACTGTCATACAACATAATGTTATAATATGAAAAGTGGCTTATAAGAGGTTTAGGGGGGTTTTAGTTTTCGTCCAAAAGAAAATCACTGGACAATTTTTAATAAAGAAAAGAAAAATCTTTTTTTTTTTTTTAAGTTAGTTTAATTTTGAAGGAAGTAACAATATATTTACTCCTGATTTTAGTGAAATAAAATCATGATATACTTTAAACTAAGAAAAAATATAGCTTTATAGTACACTTTTTTTATACTCTTTATACTTTACTTTAAACGTCCTTGTTTTTTGGGTCTTTATCCTAATTATATATATCATTATGACTTCTCTGCCACCCTCTCTTAATTAACAAGCTGGGTTACATTAAAGCTAAGAGATATTAATCATAATGTTTCACTTTTCTTACTCACGATAAAGGGCCAAATTAAAAGCATTTTGATGTTGATTTTTTTTATAGAGTTTTTCTTTTGGAGTGGGTGCACATATCGTGAATAAAATGGGATACAAATATGAAAATATTGAAGTGTTAAGAAGGTTTTCCAAAATAAAAGGAAAAACTATACTAGAAAATATAATTAGGTATTTGAGAAAATAGTTTTTCAATCATTCATATAATTTTCAATCATTCAATAATTGGGTCTTTATCTTTTAGATCACACAACTCATGAGCTAAATAGAATTGACTTACAGATTTCGCAGATTATAAGCAACATGCATCACCAAGCTCAATTTAAATCAAAATTTAATACATTTTACTTTTATCAGTTATCATCAACTATAATGAAATGAATAAATTGCTGTTATACAAATTAATCCTAAAAAAATCATAATATATCTTTGTGGGTGTTAGTTGACCAATTTAACTTATAAATTTTGCCGGACAGATACAAATTGTAAAAATTAAAAACTGTTTAAAATCTATTAGAACATTTGTTTTATAATACGTATTTATGCGGGTGCAGACGAGTTCACAAACCCAACTCTACTAGAAAATATCCCTTTTAAATTAATTATTTTAGACTTTTCATAGATCGATTTTAGAATAATATTATAAAAAATAGGATTTTTTTTTGCATTGTTTTTAAATTAAGTTAGAGAGAAACTTCTTAAATTAATTTTTGAGAAATGATGGATTAAAATTCATGGGACTTGGCACGATGGTTGACAATGGACCTGAAGGTTACTTCCGGATTTCCTCATACTCACTCTAATGGGCCTAAACCAGATGGGCTTTTTCAGACGGCTTCTTCTTCCACCTCCAAATCTTCTTCCCCACTTCCATAAATTATCAAAATCTCAAAACTGACCTTAATTAAAAATGTGAAATGTCCAATTATTCCCATTTTACCCTACACCTCCATTCCATAAGCGCTGCAGAGAGAACCACAGTCGTGAGAACAAAGAACAGTCGTCAAGGATGAACAGTTGCTGCCGTCAGAACAATGCAACAACACCTTCATAAAAGATACTTTTCGTAGTAGTTTCAATAACTAATATTTTAGAAAGGACGTGTTAGTAGCACTCTTCGTGTGAAAACACAATCAAGCTACACGTCTAAAAACACAAATCTAATTTATTTTTCTTACTCCATTATCATAAATAACAACCATTTAATTTAAAGGAATTACTATTTAAAATTTAATATAAATACAATAATAGTATAAAAATTACATTATCATTCAATTATAAATTGACATACAGGATAAGATTACTGTTTTTTACAATAAGTACTTTAAAAATCACATAAATCCCATTTAAACAAAGAATTCTAAAAAACACTTGTAATAGAAAATAATAAAATCAAATGAATAAAGTTTCTCAAAGATTAAAATGAGCTTATGCACTTAATCTTTTATAAAAATAATAATCTAATATCTCTAAATTCTAAAACCCTTACGTAATACTATTACTTGAATTTATCAAATTAGTTCAATTAATTTTAGTTATTTATTTACTTTTCTTATAAATAGTATTATTTAAAAGTAGAAAAAATATTTAAAATTACTTTTACAGTACAAAAATCTTTATTTGATAATGTATCAAAACCAAAATTAAACTTGATTAATCACGCCAATATTGTAAATGTACTATAACTAGTATTTTTTCATACATGATTTCTTGTTGAGGGAGAGCCCCTCATTAGGCTCAGTTATGAAGTAAAGAGAATTTTTGGTTTCTTGCAGAATAGGCATAAAACATGACAACATCCATCCAGGGTTCTTTATTTCCAATCCACCAAATCCATGGCACAGTTCCCTTCTATCTCACTCACTCTTCGCATCAAAGGTATTTTTAAGGTGTAACAGTCTATTTATTCCATTCTCAAATCCAGAGGGCACAGAGATGGAAAAGGCATCCCTCCGTATAAAATATACAAGCTATAGAGTAAAAGGCATTCTTAAGTTTCACGTTGCGAAATTTCTCACTTTGCACTACGCTTGCAAAGTAAAACTAATTATGACTCGAATTTAATAAATGATGCAACATGGTGAAGAAAAACCTTTTGATAAAAGAATCGCAATGGTAGAAGCAAAACTGTCATAGATCAGCCTCAAGAGGGAGAAAAACAATCACACAACCAGGTAGTTTTCAGTGATCAACTGTGTCCTCTGAAAATATTTAGGAGGATTACCACCATTTAGCGGTATGATGTTGGTAACCTACAAAGAGAAGTGATGCATATTCAGAAATGTTATGTCAATTATAATCCATTATTGTAGATGATGGCAAATGAATTGAATTAAATGATGTAAGATTTCCCGGCCAACAAAGCTTCAGGCCAAAAAATGTTTCAGTTTTAACTGTGACACATTATTTAAATGGTACTGTATCCATGACCATAAGTTAAATAAAAAAAAAAAACTGAAAATCCAAACAAACCTTCAGGTTGCTAAATGTATCTGTTGCCTTAAAACGAATGGAAATGGGGAAGAATGCTGATGAATCGGCTTGTGGAACAACAAATTCCATTGATCCACTGAAAAATATATTCAGACAAAACAAGTTCAAAAATTTAACTTATAGTGAATACTGCATGTCAACTCTCAAAAAGATCACCCAAAATTTAACATACCTGCGGTTTGAATTATCAATCAGAAGGACAGACCACTCTAGAAGGGAATTCCTAGAGTCATACCTGCAAAACCAATTTTATAGGGGATTATAAGAGAGAAAGGAAGAAACAGTAAAATAAAATAATTTGGCCAGCAACATCTTGGGTGGGGAGGGGAGCATCATTGATTCTGTGGAGCTTTCTAGTTCAGCATGTCAAAGATTGCCAACCGTTAATATAACACACATCGATTTTAATATAAACCAGCTCATTTTCAGCAATGTCCAATGCAAAATGCAAAAACCTTGGTCCTGACATTTATTCAGAGAAAAAAAAATAAAGAAACAAATCCCACACCTCCATTCCCCATCAATCTGGCTAACAGACGGTGCTTCCCGAAGAGATGGAAGAGGTACTGAGATCACAACATTCTGCAAATCAAACATTGAGGAAGCCTCATACTCGATGCTGACATAAGTATCGTTTCCAGAAGAAGAGGGCCAGCAGTTGACTGCAACAGGCATTGTAAGTTATTAATGCGTGAATACAGATACAAATAGTGGACCAATGAACAATAGTTGTAAACCTACTTGTCAGCGGTACCATTGATTCATCAGTGCTTTGCATTCTCCACTTTAAAAGACCAACACCTTCAGAACCACCAGTTTGACCAGTGGGGAAAGGTCTACTGGGATCCTTTAGGCCTAGTATATTTTCATTGGCAAATAATTCTTTATTCATGTTGGGGTGTGTCTTGAAAATGATGGCTTGATTCTCACCAGTCTGGACCTGTAAAAACAAGGCACAGTATGCAAGTGCTCATAATTTTAATTGTTCTCTTGAATTGATAAATTAAAAACCGTCTTAAGCAAGAAACACTAACAATACATGATGACAAAAATTATTTTCAGTTAAACCTCAGCAATACATGACATAACGAAAGCACCAGAATACTTCATATCAATCAAACTATGGAACCAGAACTAATATCACCTTATAGGAATTTTAACCACCAGTATCTTCCTCATCATTTCATCCTTTGTGCCTAACTGAATTATATCTGATCCCTTCCTTCTTTTCTCTTCCCTTTTATTTTTGTAGTAGTTGTCATGATGTCATCATACTTCATTCAGAACTGTGACCTTTCTTATGCTAGAAGACTAAAACTGATATATTGTAATCCAACTATTTTAGATAATGGTTGTTCACGAAACGATCTTTCCAGTTACTAAGGCACACCAAAAGTTATGATAACCAGAAGCTCAGTGGAGACACTTCAAGGTAGAAAGAGATAGTGAGAATGTGATACCTGAACTTGAATATGTCCATCCTCTTTGCTGAGAATTTGGAGAGACAATGTGCCTTGAACATCAAAATTACTGATTCCACCGTCTCGTTTTAGTGTCACATTTAGTTTCTCTTCAACAGTTAAAGTGATGGGATCCGTAGGTGGTGGGGCTGCTGCCTGAGACAGGCTAAGTTTTGGCTGAATATCTTCAAGAAAGACCTCACCTTCTGCTTTCAGTGATTCCAGAAACTGGTTTGTCCTTTGAGATTTACCAAGCTTCATTCCGAGACCTTTTGATGGTGCGGTAGCAGAAGAAGTAGGACGACCTAAGGAAGGGAATAATACACAAGTACATAAATGAAAAGGCTAGTCTTCATTTAGCAACATCTTAATTTGAACATAGAATAAACCACAGCGAGGACACAACATGTTTCAAGGTCCTTTCCAGTCATTACGTTTAGAAGCATTCTACAAGATTTCATGAAAATCCATGAAGACCAAACCTTTAGACTTGGTAGGAAAGGAATCAACATCAGAACTAAATCCGAGACCAGAGCCACTTCCAAAAGCAGTTCCGCTGCTAGATATGCTCAAATCGCTAAAGCTATTTTCAATTTTTCCAGAGCCTAGTGACTGTAAGGGACCAAATCCCCCTCTATCACCTTTGTTCTTTTCAATCTGTAGAAAACGTACATTAATTTGAACAAATAATGTCACTCCCAGAATATAAAACAATGTAACACAGTCCCTCCAATCATACCTTGCTTTTATCAATCTCACTAGCTTTCCGCTTCATAACATCCTTAGTTTCATTGATTTTGTTCTGCATAACTAGTTTGTGCAGTTTCTCTTCATGACTCTCCATCTCACAGTACTGCTTAACTTGTGCAACAGTCACATTTTCCTTGTGCCCGAGAGAGATGACTTCATCAAATGCAAAAATCAACTCAAATGCATGTTCGCAAATACCCTCTTCATCGAGGGAGTAAGAATATTCAGGCACCTAAAAGTATTAAGGAATGAACAAATTATAACTATAAGCACGATAGTTTGGCAAAAAAAAACTATACATATTAAATGGCTCTAAAACTGGCCAACAAAGTTTAAGAAAATCCTACACTTCCAATACTAACCAATTGATCAAATCCTAAACCATCCTGAACCTTCCTATAAAAATTAATATACTTCAAATCCTACATTGATTGATTGTACCTTTAAAACTCTAAAAGAAAACCAAAATGAGTAGCTAAGGCACAGAACAAATTCTAGATTGAGGGGGCGAGTCTCACCAAGTCAAAGACAAAACCAAGAAATTGAGCTAATAGCATAATACATTAAACATAAAGCATAAAAAAAGGATACAAGTCTGGAGAGAAGTCTCAGAGTTGTCAAATCTTCCAATATGTTGCTACTTTTGTTTGTTACAAGAAGTAGATATAGTGCTTCTATTGGCTGGTAAACATAGCGTACATTCTCCGTCTCAAAATATGTGTGCTGCTTTCCAGTGCCTACCAACTTGGGAAATGCTGCTAGAAGACCCTCAATTCTGATACGAGACATGTCCACAAACTGTCTAGAAACTAGCACTGCAAACAACACAAAAAGGTGTGTTGGTAAAAGTGCATAGATGTTGAATCCATTTTGTTTAGATACCAGCAAATTCAACATTATAAGCGATTCAAATTAAGGTTTTCTGTACGAACTAAAACTTAATCTTGAATTTGACAATATTAAGTAATGGGCCAATTGATAAGATATAATATTTGAGAAACATACACAACTAACACATTGAGTTATTAAGTAGGAAAAGGATTTAATAACTCCATGTATGTTGCTGACAGAGGGTAATGGGAAGATAGATTACAGATAAAAGAAAAAATAGACTAAAAATTACATATAATGTATCCCAATTTTAACAATAGGAGTATAGGATATATATCAGTTATTTGGCTATCTCAACATCAGGAACCACAAACCAAACCAAAAGACATAGTAGTGGCAGTAGATTCCCACATATCAAACTAACGCATATGCTGCTGGAAAGCAACTACCCCTCCAGGTTTTCTACCTTTTAGTTCCTAAAATCATATAGCATGCGTTTCAGGTTCAGATTAATAAAAAAGGAAAAAGTCAACTATTCTATCAAAGGAAAAGGTCAGGGACTAGAGGGCAACGGAGAACTCACCTTTTCCAGATTTGCTCACAATGGACGCAGCTAGGACAACCTGTTCAACAAGTAAAACAAAACTTTAATGGAACATAAAGGAAGTCGTGAATAGATTGAAAGAGATAATACTATCATCCCTCCATGTGAATTCTTCTTTTTCCTTAGTCAAAAAATAATACTTTTTTCAGTTACAAAAGGGATTGAGCCTGTGACCTCTGTCTAAATCTAATCCCAACACCACATTTGAGTAACAACCAATTGGCCTTTGATACGCAAATTGATCAGACAGTCAAGGCCACCATTAATTTACGATTAAATTAAACATTCAAAGCAATGTAGCTAGAATTAAGATGAAAAGAAGGAAAAACAGCACACATAGAAGATCCAACATTACGAGTAATCTGAAAGCAAATTCAAGCTTGAATGTTACCACAGGAAGGAGAGAAAATATTTATACAAGATTTCAATTTCAAAGCAGATAAAAATATATTAGGAGGCTCCTTCAGGCTGTAATTCTAGATCATGGTTTAAAACTCGATGTATAACAAATTGGAGTAGCTACAATGTAATATAGTATAAGAAGTAAAAAAAGTGATAATTAAAATAATTTAGTTAAAGCAAAATCAAATAATTAATGCTAAATAGTCAAGCAGATCAAACAAGTCCTTCAATATTTAACCAGGGGACTGTAAGGAGACAAGAAGTGTTACCATCTTTTCACTTGATCTTTGAAATGAGGGAGTGCTTCCAGTGTCAAATTGAATCTGCCAAACAAATCCATGATGTTTTTAGCAGATCCAGATGTCAATACAATTATATGGTCTATATGAACACCCATAGCATATTCCGGTCATGGCCGAAAAAGCTTGCAAAATCAAAAGCCTGTTAAGGCCAAAAATCCCACAGGCCTGGAATCAACCCTTGCATATCTTTGTGCTTTTCAAATCAGGTACATCGAGTGATTAACCAAAAAATGAAAATCAATCAACTCAACAAATTTTTATTTTAAAAAAATCCACCCATAAATTCTCCATTACCAACACCTATGCTGACACAGTGACACTTAAAAAATAAAGGAAACAGTGTAAATGATCAATGTTCAAGTCTATTACGTGAAAAATATTAACAACAAATGCTGTAATTTCAAAGGTTCAACACTAAACTATAAAAGTGCAGCTATCACTAAGGTTCAAGTCGTGAATTTATAGGAAGAAATAAAATAAAAAGAAAAGTAAAATTAGTTTTTCCATAAAGTTAAAATTAACTTCTACAGAAGTTGATTTGCGGAAGATATCTCGTTGCATGTGTAGGTTTATAACTTATTGAGAATTTTCGGTCATAGTTCTTTCTTCTTATAGACTCACGTAATTCACATCACACACGCTTGGAAGACCGCCTTGAGAATTCATCGCTTATCATCCCAAGGGAACAAAAGCAGCAAAAAACGCAACCACATAAAAGGAACTCGCTCTGTTTCACAGCATTTATAATTAACTCTATCGAATATCTTGAACAAAGAATCCAAATCTACACAACTAAACACAGCAATATAAGACATTCCATGCGGCGGAGTCTAAATCTAATCAACAACGACTCGAATCTCAGGCAGCCTAAAAAATTCGTCATATAGGCGCCCTGATCCTATCAAATTGGCTACATTCCCAAACACGCATAACTAGAACCAAAATCATACTAGGTTAAGTAGAGAAGGATCTCTTCTAACGAACCAAAACACAGAACGAAGAAATTATCGCACACGAAAACTAAAGCGGGACGAAATCATTAGGAAGGAACGAAATGCGCAAGAAATAAGAACACTGTAACCTGCTGGTGCTGGATCTATAAGCACCGTGCAACAGCGAGTGATAACGAAAACTGGTAGCAAGGCTTATAGTTATGATCGGAAATGGAACGGAACCAAATCAAATAAACGTTTCAAGTTTAGCTCCACTCAGGAATTTATACATTTCGCAAATGTCATCTTTTCGCTCGCTTCTCTCTCGTGTAGGAGAATGGTTTCGGCTTTTTAATAATTCTTATTTATTTTTCAAAATTTAATTATTAGTGAACTTAATAATATATTCATGCGTCCTCTCCCTTAAGTTGGGCATAATTTTGTTTTATTTGTTTAAAAAAATAATGAGTCCTTTATTTATTAAAAAAATATATTAATTTATAAGAAAAATCAGAATAATAGTTAACAACATTTAAAATCTTTCTAATGCAAAATAAGATTGTAGCAAATTAATTCAAAAATATCAAAATACATTTTTTTTTTAATTTATATGATCTTTTTTTCCTGGAGATTGAATTGAATTTCAAAGGAAAAATCAAAACTATATCGAACTACTTACTGTATTTAAATATAGTATTATATATTTAGAGTTAATTAACCACTAATATAAATATATCTACTAAAAATTGTTTAATGGTTCGATTGTATTTTAGTTATAATATAGTTATACTTGTCTAAACATAATAACATATTTATTATAATATAATTATGATTATAACAACAAATACAATATAACTCTTTATTTAACTATTTTTTTATATAAAATGTTTAAAATTTTGTTGTAACATGTTTTACCGTTACTTTTATAAAAAATGTTTAAGAATGTATGGTAATAAAATCAGAAAAATTTATTTAAATTAAACATTGGTTTGATTTGTATTTTATATTAAATTAAAACTAAATCAAATTACACTTAGTTTTTATGTTTAATTGGATAAGTATTTAATGAATAATCTAAATTTAACATCAACTAAATAATTGTGGTATATTAAGTCTATTATTTAAGATTTTTTGGTAGGTATTTTAAAAAATATACATAATTAAAAAAAACACTTAAAAAATAAAAGGCCACTGAATATTAAAAAAACACTTAATTATTTGATCTTTATATTTAGACAAATTTTCATTTTAATCTTTATATATTGATTTTTTATGTTTTAATTTTTATAGTATTTTTTTAATCATTACTGTTAATTATATTTCAATATTGTTTAAGGAGATCCAATGATTTAATTACACATTCAGGTTTTATATTTAGTAAAACTTTCTGGTTTAGTCTGTATAAATAGAAACTTTAAGTTTTATTCTACATGTGAGTATTTTTTTTTGTATTCTATTAGATTTTTTTGTTATTAATGTTCAAATAAATTATGTTGATTTTAGATGTCTGATATTGTCAAGTGGTTAAAATTGACTATGTAAAATTGTTAAAGATTTTTTTAACAATTGTTAAAATTGTTGAAAATTTTAAAACAAAATTGAATCTAACATAATTTATGAAAGAGTTTTATGGTTGAAAACCTACCTTTGACAATTATATGGTAGATCATTTTAGTTTTCCAATCTATATGGGTTTAAATATTATAAAATCTATAATAATTATGTATTCTGATGTTTTTATTTATTTATTTCGTTACTATGTTAAAACACTCACAATCAAGTTAACCATGTTATTGGAAACTTTTGGAGGAACTAAATCATACAAAATATCCTATAAGGAAACCTAAAACCTTAGACACAAAAACTGAAGAATGTAGGTTATGTGTATAAAAATTAAAACACAAAATTTGAGATATGTCAAATAATCAATTAGTTAACAAAGCACATGATGGATTTCGTGTGGCAATCTCAACAACAATTCAATGTTGTTGTAATGCAGAGTTTGTGTAGGGACTAGAAAAAAATTATTGACTACCATGTAGAGTTTGTGTTGATATCTAAACACAAAAAAAACGGTAGACATTTTTTTTATACCGGGGAAAAGAATGATAGACATGAAGAGGAATTCTAAAATAATGGTAAAAAATTATGGTTTTTTTTTATGAAAAAAGGGTTATATTAATCCTTTAATTGCTTAAATAAAATGTTAAAAAAAATTCACATTTTTTTGTAAAATTAAATATTAAAAATTTGAGAAGAGAAAAGTTGTTACTTTGAAATCTTACTTTAACGAGTGACATTTGAAGAAACATTTATCAATTTCAATCGATGATGTTGCTGCTAAAAAAAAAGTCTCCAAATGTCCAAATTTATCATGTCAGTTTTACTTATCAAAACATCAAATTCGTCAAACAAAAATTCACTTTAAATACATTAGATAAATAAAAATTTGTTATTAGAGAAGTCACTTTTTTGCATTGTGGGATTTTTTTTTCATGAAATTGTATATGAAGGGCATTAAAGAGACTAGCAACTTCATATTTTATACTTTCTTTGATTTATCATGTTTTTTAAATATTTTATAATCATATTTTACCTATATTTGATAAATACATAGAAATTTTATCTACATTTTATAAATATACACAAATTTATTTCTTAAATGCTTTCAACCATACGAGCATAATAAATTCTTATTATAACATATCGTAGTTTATATTTTTCTTACTTTTTTTTTATCAACTTATTTCTCTTTTAAGTTTTTCGTATGACTCCTATTATGAACCTTGTGGTTATGCCATATAACTTTCTATAATGATAAGGCTGATTTCTCATCCTTTTTTTATACTTAGTTTTTGTTTTTCTTAATGGTGAAGGTCATAGAGTGTTGGAATTGTATTAATTAGTACATTTTTTTATTCTAAAACCATGTAAGTTTTATGTTTACTTTTTACAAAAATAGACTTTGACTACTATTGTAAATGATACGTTTTATAATAATTGTACAAGACTTTTTATATTGGTAAGTAATATAAAAAGGTTTAGAGTTAAAGAAGATGATTTGAAGATTTACAGAGAATATACTTAGTTAATGTGTCAATTAAAATTAAAATTGACATAATAAATAAATTAGTATGAAATACTTAGTATGTCATTTGTAATTCCAACTGACAAAAACAAATTTCATATTTATTAAAAATTTTCATCGTGCAACACTTTTTATGATAAATTAACTACACCCATCATAATAAATTATTATTGTTTTCTGCTTTTATTACAGGGATAACAAAAGTCATTAAAATAAAATACTTCACTCCATCTTTGACAAAACTGGTAAAGATCCCAGTGATGAGGAAAGTAAAGCCTAAGAAAGAGGTCATGTAAAGCATAATCATATTAAGGTATATTTACAAAATTTCTGTTAAAATTGAGGTGACAACACATGTAGGCCTGCAATTTGCAGAGTAGTTTTTTTGTGGACAAAAAAAAGTGTCGGAAGAATATAATCGGTGGATCTTTCTTGAGTTAATTACTTTTGGTTCTCTTCAATCTCTTTTGTCCTTGTTTTGCTTGTTCAAATTTCCAAAAGTAGGATAAATTTGTTCAAGATCCAATTCCTCAACAGACCGAAATCAATGCTCTAATGGTATTATCTCAACTAACTAAATCAGCGGGTAAAGGCTAATTATTAGCTTTGTGTGTGTTTCCTCTCGTTTTAAACTTCTCTACTTATTTATTATAATAACACAAAGATTAAAGTAAAACATATTTACCTGCATTAAATAGAAACTTCCAATTTTTTTTGTAAGGAATCGTATTTGCAACACTTCTTTTTCCCTTGCAGCAACTGGGTTTGGACAAGACAACTGATCATATAGGTTATAATCCACAAAGACACCACATTTCCCTTTCTCTCTCATTTTTATTCCTTTGCTTCAAAAATCATCAAAAAGTTTATTACATCTTCCCAGGTTGAGTCTGAAAAAAAGGAAAGGAAAGATGAAGGACGCAGATGTGTCAAGGCAGATCCAGCAGATGATTAGGTTCATCCGCCAAGAAGCTGAGGAGAAAGCTAATGAAATATCTGTCGCCGCTGAAGAAGTATAAATATTTTTTATATTTTTCTTTTACATTTATTGTTATTTTCCAATATATTTAGTAATGCCAACAGTGAGATGGTGATTTATCCTTAGGGAGTTTGATTTATTTATTACATTACTTTGATTCGTTGCAGGAATTCAATATCGAGAAGCTGCAATTACTTGAAGCTGAAAAGAAAAAGATCAGGCAAGAGTATGAACGAAAAGCCAAACAAATCGACGTTCGTAGAAAAATGTAAGCTTAATTACGCGTTTCGTTTTCATCACAATTTATCAATTATTTGACGTACAAATTTTTTTGAAATGTTCACAAAACTTGTTTATTTCATGAGCAGCGAATACTCAACACAGTTGAATGCATCCCGAATAAAAGTGCTTCAAGCACAAGATGATGCAGTGGTTTCCATGAGGGACGCTGCTAGAAAGGCTCTTTTACGTATCTCAAATGATAAGAAAGTATACAGGAAACTCATCAAAGACATGATTGTTCAGGTATTTGAAGCATGGTGATATAAGGGTGCCTTTTTGTTCATCCAAATTTAGTTTTTTTCACAAAACACAAATTCTTCTCATGATTGCATGTGATTTGTTTTGTACGCGTTCTAGGGTTTGCTACGCTTGAGGGAACCATCTGTGCTGATAAGATGCAGAGAGGGGGATCGTAAGCTAGTTGAGTCCTTGATAGAGGAAGCCAAAAAGGAATATTCAGAGAAAGCAAATGTGCAAGTCCCTAAAATTACCCTTGATGATCGTGTTTACCTCCCACCACCACCTAAGAATGCTGCCGCGGATTCCCATGAACCTTTCTGGTATCTCCTTTTTTCTCAGTTTTTACCTTTAGCAGATTATGTGTGCTATCTTTGATTATAACAAACACTACGCATTTTTTTTCGTGAACACAATCATAAAACTCTGATAACATCATCATATTATTATATTAAACCAAACTCTGATAAATCATTTCGTGTGTGCTAAATTGTTTCAATAAAGCTCTGGAGGAATAGTGTTGGCATCAGAAGATGGGAAGATTGTGTTGGAAAACACCCTTGATGCACGGTTGGATGTGATTTATCGACAGAAACTACCTGAGGCATGTTCTTGTTGATCCCTATTTGTTTCGATTTTTTCAATTAGAATTTTAACTTTTATATTGGTAGATCGAAAGGTTATTCAATAGAGACTTATATGTTGTTATTGTTGGTGTCTTGCAGATAAGGAAGCGCTTGTTAGCTTGAACAACATGCTGCAGAATTCTCAATTTTGAATTGAAGATCAAATGATCCATTTTTGTCTTTACTTTACTTCATTTTTTTTTCTCTAAGACCCAGTTTTAAATGCTTACTCTCTTGTTTTTGTTTTGGTTGTTGTATTTTTTTATTTTAATAAGCAAAACTAAAGGAATAATATTTCACTGATACTTTCAAGAGTAACAAAATAGATCAGAATTAATTGACACAATTAAAAAAAAAATGCCACAAAAGTGGGTGTTCTTGACTGGATATTTAGGATGACATGCTTCTTTTGGTTTTTTTCTTGCATGTGATCCATGAGGATATGTCTATTTTTAAATAAAATAAAATTGTTTCGAATCATTAAACATGGTTGGAGTTCTATGTTTTCAATAAATTTTATATTAAAGTGTGCGTGCTGTGAAAAATTCACCCATGCAGTAAAATGATCGAGGTAAATTGAGAAAAAAAGAAAAATATTAATTTTTACCATTTAAAAAAAGGTTAGTCTTCCTTGTATTAACTTAAAAATATTTTAGAAGAATAATTATATAATCATATGAATACAAAATTGTTTTACAATAAAACATTTGCAAACTTAATTGGATGAATTTTGTTAATTAAATCAGCATATTTTGAAATTAAATAAATGAGATATTTTCACAATAGTCTAACTAGTAAAATATACTAACTAAAAGTTTAAATATTAAAATTTATAATATAATTGAAAATATATCCACTTAAACTTGAAAATATAGACGGGTAGAAGAAACGTGAAAGATTAAACTACATAATAAGTATAAAATAAGTTATAATAGAAAAATATTGGGAAGAGAAAAAATATAATATATTGATAATAAAAAATAGTTCTGTCTGGTTCTTTGATTACAAATCATCATACATGAAAAAAATTCAGGTTTTGCAGCAACTACTTTGGCCTACTCTTCGGTTAAAAAATATTGTAATGGATAAAAAATATATATTTTAAATATTATTATTTTTTGATTCAATTTTAAGAAAAATGAACAAAGATAATGGAGGGGAGTCAAATCCCTTTTCATTTAATTTTGGTTTTCTTCTAACATTGAATCACAGAAGAGATAAGTAATTAAAGGCATGTATTGGTATAATTATTTTTATTTGTCATATAAATTTAAAAAAATAAAATTACACTAAACATAATTTAATGTTATGAAAAGTATTTTTTCCTGAATATCAATTAAACAATTCAATATGTAATACACATTATCGACAATATCCAAAAAATTATAAACAATTCAATATGTTTAACTATTTCGACTAAACCTTAAATCTCAAAAATGAAATTAAAATTCTCAGTACGTGCATTAATAATATTTAATATAAATAAAATTAAGACAATAAAATCAAACATATTATAATACAATTTATTTTGGTGATCAATTTAATTTTTTCCGTTACTTATTCTAAAATATATTATTAAATTATCTATAATTTAGTCTTTACAATAAATTATTTATAATTTAACCTCTAAAATTATAAACAAAAAAAGTTTAACGAATTAGCCTTAATAAATAACATTAATTATCAAATTCAATCTCTATCACATCCAATCAATCACAAACTCAATAAAAATAAAGTTTGGATCATCAATGAAAATAGAAACAAACAAGTTCCGTGTACCTCTTATCGAACACAATTTATAAAAAACACTATTTATATTGAGAAAAAAAAAATAAAGAAGAAAAAGTTTACACTGATATTTTAATTTTTTTTTATCTCAAATCATGTAGAGTCTAACATAAAATATAAAATTTACGTCAAACTCTTAGATATATGATATAAATTATAATTTTTTTACGATAATTTTTATATGATTCGACGTAAATTAGTTAGTTTTATTTACAATATTAACATTACGTTCTCTATGTTATGAATGAAAGAGTTTAACGTGAAAAATGTCATGTAATTGAATTTGTTTTAATAATGAATTATTAGGTGCAATCTAACTAGACTAATTTAATCTCTTAAACTTTTTTTTAATGTTTTTAATATATAAAGTTTAAAATAAAATATGTTTCTAAAATTCAATAATAACACTAATATCATTTTTATTTTATAAAAATAGACTGGTCTATAACCTTAGACTCAACCTCATCACGGAACTAAATAGATAAAATAAGAATTGATTTAATTTAATTTAAGTTATAACCATTTTTTACTTGACTTGACTACTTAATGAACTTTTCGTTTTGATAGTTGTCGTAAATTTTCATAGCATCTTCCATCATGTTTGAAAAGAAATTTCAACAATTCCAATAAATTAAAAATATATTATATTTAAACTACTTGTAATTGAATTATTTTCATTTTCTAAATATCTCATTTGGATAAAATAATTAAAATATCTTATATTTTTATTTAAAAATAAATAAATGTATCATTCAAGATAAAATTTTGAAACTAAAATTTAAAAAAATATTAGTCAAAATTAAACATTTAAATAAAATTTAATAATTTAATTTTTTAATACACACACACGCGACTTATTTTAGTCCAAAATTTTTCAATTTTGATGAGATCTTATTTTATTTCAATTAAATCGCATCATGGCATATTATTTTTAAGACTTTCTTTCTATTATAGTGATAAAATTGTATAAAATTTAATAATTTCTATGTATGTATTTTAATTTTGTATAACTTAAAAAATTAGTTTAATTATTATGCTAAAATATTTTCTCATTTAATTTTAAGAACTAAGTTTTATAAGTCTTAAATTAAGACATGCTTTTCTTTAATTCTAATATTTTGTAAAACAACTTTTCTTTAATTCAGTGAAGTACGGCAGGCAAAAGGTATGAAGTCGAGAAAATAAAAGAAGCCCTAGATACTGGAGAGCAATGTTACTGGGCCAGCTCGATTGATAAGCGAAGTAAAATTTGGGCTGTCTTGACAATAATTGAGGCCCATTAATAATAGCACTCTTCCCCATTATATATGATTCATGCCTAGACCCAAAATGGTTTAGCTGCCGCCTCTTCTTCTTCGACGTGTAACCTCTCTTGAACCCTAGCTTAGGGTTTATACTCTAAAACCCTCTTTGGGATCGAAATCCTATTCCAGGTTTTCTTCTTCTTTCATTTTCCTTTCGTTTCATCCCGTGCCGTAACACTAGTTTTAACTCAAGGTATATTCTACTGGTTTTTAAGTAGTTGTTAACTTTGTTTGTTTGTCACTTGTGCTTGTTGTGATGATCAACGCTTCAGTGTAGCTACTCTTCCAGAAAAAAAATAGCGTTTACTTTTTTCGGGTCAAATTTTACAAGTGTTACGAGCCTCTTCTTATTTGCTTTTGCTAGTTCATTGAACTAATGTTTGGTAGTTTTTTTTTTTTTTTTTTCAGGTTTATTGGGG
>Ga0209489_100099_pt1 | contig 121093 bp, 63 predicted proteins | sample SiratrowhiteBW_FD_187527 | JGI IMG/M metagenome (GOLD analysis project Ga0209489, IMG submission 187527) | Root nodule microbial communities of legume samples collected from California, USA - Siratro white BW (SPAdes) (version 2) | ecosystem: Host-associated > Plants > Roots > Nodule | place... | reverse complement strand
ACATTTTTTTTTTTTTTTTTGTAAAACTTTCCTGGTTCCTTATCTTTTGGATTTAACTTGTTTTTCTTGATCTTTATATGTATCATCAATCCTTACATTTACAAAATGTTAACGATGTTCAACAAAGCTGTAAGTTATTTGCTTGCAAATAATTTTGTCATCTTAGATAGTATTAAAGTTTCATATTGAAAATGATTTTTGGCTAGCTTTTTTTAATCAGCGTTAAGATAAGCATTTTTACTTATGTTTTGTTATGTCAAGAGTTTAATTGTAGGAGTTAGAGTACTGTTTGTATTTTGTATAATATTTTGTCCTTTAAAACGAACATTGTTCATTTATTATGAAGTCATTCTGTGAAAAAAAATTATGACATCATTATATTAGCAACATGTACTAACGTATATGTTAGAACACAACATCGACATATATACTGACATATATACTAAAAGTCAAACTTTAAAATTTATTCATTTTAGTATTTTATAAAACATAAAAATAAAAATACATATGATGCTAAAGGGCTTCAATATGTACAACTCTCACATTTAAAGGAAATAATTGTTACTTTAAGTTTGCTTTTAAAGACTAAATTGGGTAGTTAAGCGGTGAAATCTTTTCTTGTTTATTTTTGTATTTTATTTTGGTTCTTTATCCTTATTATGTACTAAGTTGGGGCATTATTTTTTTTTATCTTATCTTAATTTCTTTTAATCAGATTACCACTAAATTAGAGACTGATTTTGCTTTCGATATACCTTCAAAACATGTGAATATTTATTGCTCAACTATTTTGTCAATCTATCAAATTCTAAAACTTTTACAAAACCAGACTCGTTATGCCCATGATATATTTTGATTTTTTTTTATTGAGATAAATTTTATATATAACACGAATTGTATACGAGATATTCTTTGTTAAATAAATTGTCTTTAAAACATGTGAGTGTGGGTTTGCTTAACTATTTTGTTAGCTGTTGATAGTGCATTTTACTTGTTAAACCTTTCCACTTTGATGGTAATTTAATTAATTTTCTTAAATTTTAAAATTTTGTTATACCTCATTACTACAAGAATATGTTAGATTTTGAAGGTTTGAGACATTAATGCAACTTATGTTGAAGTTGATACAATAACAACTTTATTTGAGAATAATTTGAAGTAAAGAGAGAATAAAAAAAATTTAACATTCTTGATAATTTAATTTTTACAAGAAAAACATTATGTTTCAAATGAATTGGAGTCTACTATTGAATATTTTGAATATTGTATAGAGTTTACAAACAATGTTTTAATTTAGTATCTATGTTAGTTAGAGAAACATGAATTTATTCATGCTTAATTATATGATATTGATTCAAGACAATTGGAATCAAGAAATTGAGTTAATTATTAATGAAATTGATATGAATTAAAGAAATTAAACTAACCTAAACACAAAGGAACTAAACACAAGATTGGATAGTTAGATATCAATTATCTTAACTTAATTGGTCACTATATTCAATCATTATTTCTATTTTCTATTTTGTAATTATTTAGCAACCAAAATTTAGTTTGGTGACTATTTTGGTCATAATTAATAACCATTTTATTTGGCAGCTAAAAATTGGTCTCTAATTAGTTTTTTTATGGTAGTGTATAAATTTTTGTGAAAAACTTCAAAGGCAAATTTTGTTCAAATATCGTGTGTGCATGCATCCATAATACCAAAGGGAGGTCACTAATTGTTTTGGAAAGATGATTCCTAGTTTGTCAAGGATGTAAAAACACTAAGTGAAAAAGACTTTAAAGTAAAATAAACTAGACTGTTTTCTAGTGTGGAAGTCCTAGTAATACTTGTGAGTCCCTTCGAACACTCTCACAAGTCTAAAATAATTATATTATAATGTTAATTTTGGAAAATGAGATTTATACTGATTTTTTTTTCAAGACACCCAAAAAGTGAAAGAAAATACACAAAAACTGAAAAATACAAGTTATAACGCAAAATTATCTAAAAAAACAACTTATGAACACAAGCACATTAGTCATGGATTTACTGTTTGTGATAGAAAAATTACACTAATTTGATTTTGTGCCTGTAATGCTTTTCTTTTTTGTATTTTTGGTTCAATCTTCAATTGTGCCTTTCTATAAAGTGTTTATAGTGTTCAATGTGCCCTTCTTTGCCTCTTAAAGTCACCATAAAAGTAGCTTCAAATATTCTTTTCCTACACCTTAAATCTATCTTAAAAGAGATGAGTTTCAAGAAAGTAAAGAAAGAGTTAAATATTTTCAATTGTACTTAAGAGTAAGAAGCAAAAATTAAGAAAATCTCAATTTAAATTTAGACAACTTTAAATGAAAGAATAAGAATAACAAACTTAAAAGAATTCAAAAAATTGACAAACAAAATTAAGGAAAAATTTAGAAGGAGGACACTTAAAATAAATTAGAACACGAGTACTTAAAACAAAATAAAAATGAAAGTTAAAACAACAACATATAAGATACATACAACTGAGTTTTCAATTGAAGTTAAGAAAAAAATTTCATTCAAAGATACTTCACCATACAATTTAAGTCATGTAATCAACTAGAAAAACAAGTGCATCCAAGAGTGTAGTGTGCGTGTAAATTGTTGCAATCTTTAACTTTTGGTGTGAATATGATTTGACCTATGTAATTCTTGTCTTGTTCTCAGATTTTTCTTTCTTTTCCAGATTATGAGGCCATGCTTTCCACTTTTCTCAACTCAATTTTGCAATCAGCTCATAAATTAGGCTCAAATTCAACTCCAAATAAACTAGCAAGGGTGTGCTTCATCTTCAAACAAATTACTTAACTTAAAAAATGAAGGAAAGTGGATTAGAATGTTTCAGCCTATTGCTGGTATTTAAGGAATGTTTCAGTTTCCTATGGGGTCCTTTATATTCTTGACTCATCTTGCCACTCTCCCTAAACCTAATTTGGGGCACCCAAAGTAGTAACACTAGTCATATTCATAAGGAAACAAAAGAACTAGTGACTATCAGTTCAAACATTGTTTATGTAGTGCAGAAAGAAACTGAGTGTATGTACGAAGTAGAATTGAATTCTGAAAGGAAAGGTCCATGTTTGGCAGAGAACTTTAATTTCGAACAAAACCACTCTGTTTTGTTCATTTCTTAATCTTGTCTAAATTCATTTCAAAAAAGAATCTTACTTAAATTCAAAGGAAAAAAAAATATTTCTATTAAAAATTATCATAAATATAGTTATTCATATTATTAATACGTTTATAAAAATATAACATCATATTTTTTTTGAGATAAATTTATATCATAGTAAAATAAATCAAGAAAGATACGCAATAATAAATATAAATTTTTTAATTAATATAATTATTATTGTTTAAGTTTTTGCACATTGAAAATAGAATGCCTAAAATTCTCAAAACCTAAACCTACACAGTCCCGAAAGTTTGTATACACAATTCCGCAAGCCTGTGATTGACCGTGACTAGAACCATCACGAATCTTCCGCGCACGGCGTCAATGTTCAGTCTCTCTACCTCTTAGATACTGTACTCCACAACCACTTATAAATTCCTATGGAAATATGAGTTTTTCCATCTTTTTTAGGAAGTTTCGTTGAGACTATTTCGTTGTTATATAGAATGTTTTGTTTCATTTTTACTTGTCGCTTATTTGTGTAATTTATGAATTTTGATGTATCAAAAGCCTTAGGTGTATTTACTTGTCATGGATATTGCTTTATAATTCATAATTTTGCAAGTTTCTGCAATGCTTTTATGTATATATACTTCCTATTTTGTTAGAATTTGGATTCGGGAAATTTCACCTTAGATATCTTCCCTTGTCAAGTTTGATTTGGACCACATAAACGATCATAAAAGAGTCATTGCATGTGAGTGGTGAGTGTTCCATTAATTTCAATGGAAGGCATTTTCCTTAATTTGTGCTTCATCTATATCACATACAGTCACAACAAAATATTCATTTTCACTTAATTTATTCAAAAAGAAGCAAGCAAAGGATACCAACATTCCTGCAGATCTAATATAAAAGTTATTATATTGTGGTTCACTTGTCATTATGCAGATTTTAATTACTTCCAAACTTCAATTGTATTTGCAACCTAACTCGTTTTCAGCTTCTCATTTCCAAATACGTTCAAATCTAGCTTTTATAAGTGACAAGATTTCAATTGATTTATGTTTCGAAAATAGTCGAAAAGACAACGGTGACAATTTTTTTTTTTTAATATGAATGACCTTCTCACAATTTGTTGATACAGCCTCCCTAAAAGAATATGGAAAAGCAACAACACAACAAAAACATAATCATGCGTAAAATTATTGATAATAATTTACAAATAAAAACATCTAAATAATATTTTCAATACAAGAAACTATTTTTAAATTTTAACTAGCAAATCTTTCCTTTCACATAAAATTTACAATCATTGACACATATTTGTATCTTAAATAATTATTTATTTCAATGGCTAAACAACCGTTTATACAAAATCATATTTTCGTTTACATTTGAAATGAGATAATTTTTATTCTTTCCTTTAATTTCTGAGAGAGTAAGCACAAACATATAAGAAAAGCCCTTAAGGGTATGTTTGGATGCAGCGACGGAAATACTCTATGATTTGAAAGGTGTGGAAAGTTGATAATTCAAGAAATAAAATATTATTTTATTATGGAAAACAAGAAAAAAAAATCGTTTCTTCTTTCCTCGCACATATGCAACCATTTAAGAAGAAACACAAATTAACATAATAAAATAATAATAAAAATAAAAATATTAATAATAAATATATAAAATAATAATCAAACAAAGATAATTAAAAAAATATTAATGATATTAATATAAAAATAAAAAATAATAATAATAAAACCAAAATTAGAATAAAAATTAAAATAATTTTATAAAAATAATAAGATTATTAAAAATAATAATTTAATTTTTATTTTTACTTTAAAATAATTGTATAATTGTATCAATTAAAAATAATAATTCATTAATTTTACTTAACAAATTAATTATATCTAATTTTAAATTAATTTAAACTACAATTTTATCTATTAAAAAATATTTTATCAATCACATATAGTACATCACTCACAATTTTTTATAAACTTTTTACTCAAATCTTACTATCTTTCTCTTAATCCAAACAATCAAATTTTCTAACACATTCATCTCAAATTAATTCAAATCCTTTCCCTTAAATTCACTCTCCACTATAAAGATACTCTAAATAATAACTGTGAAGTTTGTTTGTAAATGGATATCTGCACTAATATATATATATATCTTGCAGTTCCATTGCTGATAAAAAAAATAAATAAAAGAAAATACTTTGTAGCCCTAGAGTAAGAACTTGAACTCCTACGGCTTATAATTGTTCAATTTTAATAAAATTTGATATGAATATTCTTAATGATATAAAATTATAGATTAATACTTAGATTAATAAAATTTATTTTTTATATAAATTTATTAACAATATAACATTTAGTAAATATGTATACTGGTATAATTTGATACTTCTCAATATATATATATATATATATATATATATACATATATATATTAATCAAAATTTATTTGTAATATAATAAAATTATTTTCTACTATTACTATTTTATAAATGTTTAAATTTATCTGGAAAAAGATAAATAAATAGGTTATTATTTTAAAAAATATTATTAAATAAAAAAGTCTATAAACAGTCTGATAAAAAAGTAACTTTAAAAACATTTTCATTCAAAATAATTATTTTAATTTGCTATAACAAGGATTTAATTTTTTTTAATTAGTAAGTTTCTCCTTTAACCTTGTCTGTTTTTCAGTTTTATTCTCTATTTTTTTTCATTTTATTCCAATAATGTTATATTTGATTTCAGTATAGGGTCTATTTTATCAACTGTAACAGTAAAAAACGTTTCAACTGAAAAATGAAGCAACAAGTTAGAAAAACAGAATAAAATTTAAAATTTAGAAAACAAAAATGTAAATTCAATTAAAAAAATCAAATTAGTATGTTTTGCTAAGGATTGGATTTTGTTACTAAAGTACATGAGAATGTGATGTTATAAAAATTATAATTAAATAAATTATTCTCATGTAATTGATGACTATGATTACTCTATTTTGTTCCCTTGTAATTTATAACATTGTCGCAAATATTTTTATTAATTTATATGAAAGGATCAAATTTCTCTAATCGATATAATAAAGTCCTGGCCCACCTCATGGATGAGAGGGATGGGGAAATAATGAAAGCAAGATTTTTCCTTCACATGGAAGAAATTCAAGTCAGCCAACAGGACCAAAGAAAGTATTTGTTTTACTTTATTTATTTTCTTTGTAAAATCATTCTCACAATTTTGGTCATAAGATTAATATTTTTTATCAAAGGTAAAGGGTGATCAATGAAATTTTTGAGCAAATTTCTCAATGTCAATTAAAGAAAGAAATAATAAATTAAACTTCTCATTTAAGTTTAATTTAATTCTGTATCTTAAGTATTTAGAAATTGTTTCAGCTGATTTTTCCATAAATAAATTTAATATAGTCAACATTTTAACTTAAAAAGATTTGAATAACAGAGGAAAAAAATCTTATGAATCAATCTAAAAAGCATGATATGCAACTTCTCCGCAAAAGCTGAAAGTACTTGCTCTTTGTTTTCAGCAATGAGAGTGTTTAGGAATCAATAATTTACTTATATATGATGTATGCACATGTGAACCATCCATATAGATACCACGCATTTTGTGCAAGAATCTATGAAATGAGAAAATTTAGTCATAGATACAGCTATATTCTGATCTTCTTAGACATGTTCGTTGTGCCTTTTTATTTTACACTCTCAAGTACCCACTGAGTTTCTGTCAATTGTTGTTCAGTTTAAACTTTTCTAATTTTTCAGTAACTGTTATTGTTAGCCTTCTTTTGAGAAAAAAAAAAAAAAACACTAAGGTGAGAGAAAATAGAGAGTGAAATGACATGATTCATACATTTATTTAGTTTCCCAAACAAATATTCACCCAGAAGGTTTTAGATGATTTTCATCAAATACTTTTACAGAGAAAGATATGTAACTGAAAAATATGAAGCGAAACTATATATAAGATACTGGCCCTCTCAATTAAGTCTTAGTTGGCCAAGTTCATTCCATTTATATATTACAAGATTGACTTTGCTTGATCTATTAATAGAAAAACACATGTAGTTTTCATCTCATCCTGCAGCATAATGGTTTTCACTGTATAATGAACTAGATAGAAAAAAGCAATGGATTTAATTAACACCTACATGAATCTGTGATTATGAAACAAGGATCTGAATTTATTGATGGATTTATATTTGAGAGGGGATTGGGGTAAGAGAGGAACAATAATCCAATGTCTAATTGTGCACATCTATATTCAGTTGTTGTAGATCTGGAAAGTTAGGAACTCCCTATTATAATCAAACCAATATATATATATATAGAACATAATATATATACAATTTAGAAGTACTGATGAGTATATAAGATGAGTAGACAAATCAAAACCAATCCATAATTGCATATGCAAGAGAAAAATGAACAAAAAAACAGGTTTAAATAATTAAAATCAAAAGCATCCCCAACCCCAAGGAAAGGGAGGACGCACCGAAACGCGTTACTGTCACTTGAATCCTGAACACATGCCACCATCCTCTCTTCTGTCCTTTTTGCAAGAATCAAGCCGATTCAAATCCAATCTTCAGATTTAGCCAACACAACAATACAGCAATTCAGCCATCCATAAAACATGCACATACACAAATATTTATGTGAAAAAGTAGAAGAGAGAAAAAGCAACAATGAAGTACATACATATATACCCCCTCCTTCCGCTCCCATACACACACATGTATATACATATATACTGCATGCATATATTAGTATAATTGTATGCATAAATAAAGATGCAAGGAGGGATGAATTGAAGAAACCTTTTTCTAGGGTTCTATGATAGCAGCGGATGAAGATGTGGAGGAGGATGAGAAAGCGAATTAGGGTTTCTGCGTATGCTTCCATTCAACAGGTGAAGCAGCCACATGATCTGTTCTTACCATTATAGAAGGTAAACTCAGATCATGCTGGCAGCTTCAACTGCTGCAGGTGCACGATAAGAGGGTATACAAATATATAATCTTCACGGCCTCCATGGCCTTTAGAAGCTTATAAAATCTTCATCTATACTTATTCTGAGGCTATGCATGTATATATACACAAACATCTTGTGTCGTTTTTCCTCGTCTCTCCAAGGTTGAGGATTGCGTACAGATAAGAGCGATGGGAAGATGGCAAACGTATAGCTAAGCATAATAAAAGTATGTGGTTCCTTTTTAATTTTTTGTCTCCCTCTTTTGTACGCTTTTTATTAGGCTACATTTTGGACCATCTCTGGTTCTAAGTAGCTAGTTTTGCTGTTTCCAGTGTCATCTTTTTTGTCTCATATGACCAAGATAGATCACTGTCTTTCTTTCTTTTCTCTTAATTTGTATTTTTGTGTTAGTCTATACATTTTCTCTTTTTCTTATTTGCGGGGCCTGGGATTTATTTATTTAACGTATTACAATATACATGCTGGAAACCCTATATTTTTCAACAGTTGATCCAGTTATAGCGAATTAATTAAACCCTTTTGAAAATAACTGTTTTTGAAGTTTGCTTGGTAGAGGAAATTTGAAGAGAAGTGTCCATTAATCACGGAGAGTTGGCCATTTTGGTAACTTCACAGATGAATTAAGGGAGTTAGAAGATGATGAAAAGTAAAACAAGGAGAAAGATGTATGCATGTGGTCCTATGTTGAAACGAATTTAATAATATCACGCTCACGCCACCACATGCAGACACTCTAGCGAGAGTTTCCATATGTCTCAACGGGCTTTTAAAACTTTTATTGGATGACCCTTCCATGCTTTTTCTTTGCCTCTCTTTTTCTCATATTGTCTGTGTTGTATGTAAGGTAGGCATCAGTTAGAATGAACCAAATAGAGTATGGGAACAATGAGTATATAGGGGACCATTTTTTGCAATTTGCACGGTTGCGATTCATTCCTCTAACCTAAGCCTCACACAATCACACAAAAACCCAACATTTTCAAAACTTTTCTCTTTCCATCGGATAAAGTGCTATACATCATTAAACTACATGTTTGTGATTAATAGCCTTTAGCTCCCTACACCATAGAATAATTTCTCTTCTTTTGTTTTGGCCAAAAAATAAGAAAAGAGAGACCTTAAACAATGTACCAAAGTATTTCTTTAATTGATGTTTTGCAACCGACATGTACATAATTGCAACTTCCTTGCATTTGTATTGGTGCCTTTCTCTTCTTTACGAAAAAGGGACGTGATAGCTTTTGCCTTAAACTTTCTACCTAAACTTCCACTCAACCATGTTATAATTCTCAACTTAATCTCTAAATTAAACATCTATATGACTTTCACAAATGATGATAAATTAGGTGAGCTAAACACTTGTGCCTGTTTTGACTTGGGAGGTTCTTATTTCTCTTTCCTTCCATTCTTTCTTCTTAGATTCATGTGGACACAGAATTCTCTTGAGATCAAAGCAAGCTGATTCTATACACACTCACACACACATACTTTTTCTTCTTTTTTTCCAACAACCAATATAAAGAGAAAGATTGGGATAAATTTCTTGCCAAATGGGTTATTAAAGTTTAGCACTTTGGTATGATTAATTGTGATGGTATAGTGAGTTGAGGCAGCCTTAGGATACCAAAAAAAGTGCTTGTTAATTTTGTGAACCCAAGAAAAGGAGTTTGCACAGTAGAATCCCGTTTTTACTTGTCCTAGATATATGATGGATTGGTCTCCATAAAGTGATAATTATCAGAGGTGTTCCAATGCTACTGAACCCAATGTTGTGCACATGGTGGTAGAATTATAAAGAAGAGGTTTGTTTGGGTGGTTAAAAATTTGATAGTGTCCCCAATTAAAACGGAGGTTTGGATATTTTGGCAAGAGGGGCTGAAACGCTGGCATGATGAGAAGTGTGAAGTTTGGTTGTGATTAAACTATTCCCCCAAACGAGTATTACCCGCAATGCCAAATTGTCCCGCCAAGGAAGATTAAGCATTTTGAACTGAGACAAAGAAACAGAGTAATGTGCTACCGATTCCAGTGCGACCACACTATAAGGCCTATGGTAGTTGCATTTCATGTTTTATGTTTTTCAACTTTTCAAATTTAATTAATTCAAATCATTTTTCATTTACTTTTTATTCTTCGCCTTCTAGATAAATATATAATACACTAGATCTTTATGTTACCCTCATATCTAATCAAAATTATCCTGTACATTTTTTTTAATAATTATCTTCAAATTTAATCCTTGTTTTAGTCCGTAAATATTTATAATTGAGATGAGGTTGTGAGATAAAATATTAAAGATTCTTTTATTCTCTTTTGGTATGCCTGAAGTGTTTGAGTCCAACATCTAATGTTCTAGTTATGAGTGAATAAAAGTCCCAAATTAATGAAAATTAATTTTTTATTAATTTAGTCTTACATAAGATTATTTGTTTCTCTGCTTATTTAGGCTTAGATTGTATAAGAGACATTTTGGGGAGAGAAAATAGATTTTTTTTTTTCAGATTTAAGAAAGTTGAAAACATATCTTATAAACTCTTGAGTTTTCAGTCTAAATTAATATTTTCTTTAGTTTTTGCCTAATTTTGTGTTAGATCAACAACAATTACATGTTGCTTTCGTTGATATTATGAAAATGTTAGATTCTTCTTAACAAAAATGTTAGTATAAAAAGGACACGACTTTTTTTATTGACACGACTTATCTATTTGTAAAATAATAAAAAATTGTCCATTTTAGATATTGAGATACAAAATTGCACAACATTGAGAAAAATATAGACTTGTGTCAATAATTTTTTAATCTAAAAGATTTTTTTTGTTAATAAACTTTTCATATTGATGGTTAGAAGAGAGTATATTAAATATTTTGAAAGTTTCATGTAATACCTTCTTGTAATAGACTCCCATCCATACACTTTCAAAACCATTTTATTTTCAAAGATTTTTTATAATTTTTTTTAATGAATTATGGTTTGAAGGAGCATTAAAACAATGGGGGGAGAAATTTATACAAGTTAGTTTGTGACTAAAAAGAATACACGTACACTCTTATGCATTGAGAAAACTTAGCCTGAAATTATAGCAAACCATTATGGTATTTGATCAAAGGGGCCTTAAATTGCAGAACATCCGCTGACATTAGCATTTTCTCGCTTCCATTTTTCTACTTCTGACATTCTTGGTTGTTGCTTCAATTGAACAAAAAATGAAGGCGTATTTATTAACTTATATACATATCAAAACTGAGAATAAAATCATGACTTTTTCCTGACAATAATACTTGTAAGTTAAATCAAAACGAATGAAAGTTCAGAAGCATACAAAGTTAGCGGTTCATATGCCACTAAGACAGAAATTTATATAGGTTCTTGCTGATCTAGACATATTAACCGTGACATTCTTGCACTATTCACTATCAATTTCAATTCCAATCAATGATAATAGTGAAAATAATAATGGTGAGATCCATATCAATTATCATGGTTTCAAAAATTAATCTATAAGTTCATTATTCACGGCATATCGAAACTGAAAAAGAACTTGATCATAGAACATAACATAAAGGTCACTGAGACTCTTTAATGTCTTCTTTCCTTCATTGTCAACCAGCAACATAGGAGAACAGTTATAAAAGAGAAATAGAACTATAAGAAAATAATGACTCTCACAACTCATCATTCCATCTATTCCAGGCATGTATTTTGGAAGATTGACCAGAATAATATGTACACACTTATTATTTGGTATTTGATGTATCTTTAGTACTTTTTATTTGGTATTTGATGTATGCAAATTTATACTAAGAAACACTTTAGTACTTTTTATTTGGTATTTAATGTATGCAAATTTATACTACCAAAAAACTCTTTAGTACTTTTTATTTGGTATTTGATGTATCTTTTTTAAGAAGTCAAAACATTAGTGGAATAATAATGAACTTCTCCCTTTATTGCATTGGTTTTTTCTTTACCTGTTATTCTGTGTATTAGTATTTTTGATTTAGCAAACAGTCTTTCCGTTGAATTATATATGTTTCTGTGATTTTACTAATTAAAGTAATTACATTGTCTTTGTTAATTGTTTTGATACACTTAATAATCTTCTATAATTTAGAAATCGAGATCAAAATTAATTTAAATATATCTTTCTCTTCACCATTTCTAATGATAAAACTGTGTGGGAATTTCAAATTCAAGTACGAAAAGAACCAAGAAAAACAAAACATTTAACAACTTCACCACAGTTTTATAGGCTTGGTAGTCACATATGTGTGGTTGTATCTTGAGACCTAGTCGCCTAATCCATTTTAATAATCAATTTGACGAATTTTAAATTGATTGGTAATTCACTTTTTCACATTCATTAATTTTAAATTCAACTTAATGAGCACGCGGTGTGTGATGCCATGGGAGTAATAAAAAATAAAAAAAAACTATGGACGAGAATAGTCATAGTCGGTGATACATGAGCTAGATCGGATTGAACGTTGAAGACCAAAAATGGATATCCCTCGCGTCAAACTTGGAAGCCAAGGCCTCCAGGTATGTTGGCATATGAAACTTAGTTGTGATGTGAATCCAATTTTGTGATCTTGAATTGTTGATCCACATTTTTTTTTATTGTATGTTTGATAGGTTTCTAAGTTAGGATTTGGTTGTGCGGGGCTGAGTGGAGTGTTTGACGGCCCTGTTCCTGACGATGTTGTGATCTCTTTAATCAAGGATGCATTCAGCAAGGGAATCACATTCTTTGATACATCTGATTATTACGGTCCCCACACTAATGAAGTTTTGGTAGGAAAGGTATGATATTGTATTAGTGTTTGTTAAGTGAATTGGTGAGTGTTGATGGGAAAGTGAATAAAGTTTTGGTTGAATCTCAGGCGCTGAAGGAGTTGCCACGACATGGAGTTCAGCTTGCAACCAAGTTTGGACTTGTGAAAGTTGAGTCAAACAATGCCATAGTGAGAGGTGATCCTGAATATGTTAGGGCATGTTGTGAGGGGAGCCTGCGGCGTCTTGGTGTGGAGTATATTGATCTCTATTATCCGCACCGTATTGATACATCAGTGCCTATTGAGGAAACTGTAAGTGGTACAATCAGTCAAACATTGGTGACTATATGCGTCATTTTAAGGTTTTGTTTGGTGTTGAATGAGGTTGGTGTTGCTTTGGTTTGGTTTGTGAGTGAATGAATAGATGGGAGAGCTTAAAAAGCTGGTTGAGGAGGGAAAAGTTAAATACATAGGACTGTCGGAAGCTAGTCCAGGCACAATCAGGAGGGCCCATGCTGTTCATCCAATTACTGCTCTGCAAATGGAGTGGTCCCTTTGGTCTCGAGAAATTGAAGACGAACTGCTCCCACTCTGCAGGCATGTCTTCTCTTCTTTACACTTTACTTATGATTTGGCTCTTCAACAACTTCTGCCAAATTAAAAGCTCAACCTTATGAATTCAAGCATCAAGCTTCAATTATGCAATATGCTGTGTGTTTATTTATATTTTTAGAAGTATACCATATGGTTGGAGAGCTTATAACAGCATCCAAAAAGGTTTTCAAATTAATGATAACGACTAGTGAAATAAATGTACCTCTATATCTGCTCAAAATCTTAATATATGGTATCTACCCCTCTGTTACATATTCTTCATTAAAATCTTGTATACTACTTGAATTTCCAACAGACATTAAAATGAAATTTTGACTAATATTTAAATTGTTTGAATTGATAAAATTCAATGTTCAAGAAAAAGCATTAAACAGAAATATTTACTAAAACTTATTCCAGTATGGAAGTAAATCCCTTATTTATGTGTATGTGTGTATTGAAAAACTGGAACCTTAGGATTCTTGTAGAATGTAGTTCACCAAGTTGTTTATTCCTTTGGTGAATGGTGACAACATTTACAGGGAACTTGGAATTGGAATAGTAACATTCAGTCCCCTTGGGCGTGGATTCTTTGGTGGTAAGGCAGTCAAAGAAAGTATACCTGCACACAGTTATTTGGTATGAAACCGATACTGATATAATATGGGTCATACTTTTGAAAATGCTGTGTTAGTTTTCTTGTTTCTGATAACAATATATGGTTCACCAACACGTTTTTTTCATCAGACAGTCCAACCAAGGTTTCAGGGGGAGAATTTCGACAAGAACAAGACCTTTTATTTTAGGATAGAAAAGTTAGCAGAGAAGCATGGTTGCACAACCGCACAACTTGCTCTTGCATGGCTTCTTCATCAAGGGGACGATGTGGTTCCCATCCCTGGTGAATGTTTTTTCCATGTTATTAGGAAAGATTGTTTTGTATGCGAAGTAGAAACAGTGCATTGTGTAGTACCAATGAGCTAACACTTGGTATGTCAAATGAACTTTTTTTAACCAATGCATGACACTTTTATTGAACAACATGTTTTGCAGGAACAACAAAAATAAGAAACCTTGAGAGCAATATTGGTTCATTAAAAGTGAAGCTGAGCAACGATGAATTGAGAGAAATTACAGAGGCGATACCGATATCTGAGGTGGTAGGAGATCGAACCGTTGATACTTTTATGAGATGCTCCTGGAAGTTTGCTGATACTCCACCAAAACGTACCAACTTTTAGTTTATTATGTCTTTTCTTGTCATTCCTCCTAACTCTCAAATTTAGTCACATCACATACCTTTATGTACTTTACTTTATATTTCTGCTTTAGTTTGATGAACAAATGAATTTTTTTTTTTTTTTTTGACATTTAAAGAGCATATGCCAATTAGTCACTATTTTTGCTTGAAAAATAAGTATCTTAGTCAAATTTTTAGCACAATAATTTATTTTTTTTTTATAAAATTACCAAATGAACCCCTTCCATCTTTATTTCCCAGAATAGACTCGTTTACTGTAACATAAGGGAATTCAGTTATTGGGAAGCTTAATTTCCAACTGCATTTTGTGTTAGCATAATTGGCAACGAACATCCCTTCTTCCCCTCCCCTCCTCCACCGGAAACCCAAAAAAAAAAAAAAAATGAAACCATGCCCCAAAATTCAGTCCCTCGAGAATCATTTTCTGGGTGGCTTTTCTAAACTCAAAACGCAAGAATGAAGCTGGGAATTTGGCCCCGGAGAACCGAATTCCCTTATACTACAGTAAATAAAGTGGGAAGGAGTGCATCTGGGAAATTTTTTAAATAATGTTTTTCCTGGAAAAAAATTCTTAGTCATTGATAATTATAATTTTTAATTTCTTAATTTTTTCTGTTTAAATATTTGTTAATGCAATGATCTTGATAAATAAAATGTCAGATTTTTTCTTTGTTTTCGAACTCAATATCGAAAACATATTTTGGTTTTCCTTTTTTTCTATTTTTTTTTTCTATAATTCCATCCAGAGTTCTCTTCGTACATGACTTGTAGAATGAAATCTGAAGCAAGTTTTTTTTCTAAAATATTATCATCTTTTATTAGGAAAACTATGATCTTTTGACACTAAAAATAGAGTCTTACCTATAAACATTTGATCTTTGGATAGTGAAAATAGAGTAGAAATTTGATGTTTGAAAAGTTGTGAAAGAAAATTGTTAAATACTTATTGTATATATAATCCTATCTGACTCAAATCAAAAGTTACAATAATAGGAAAACAATGAAAGCAAAACAAAGAAGGTGTCAAAGATAAAATTTTATTTAGAGAAGATGAAATTGTTTTAGACAATAAAAAATACTTAAACAAATTATTAGATATTACTAAATATATAAAATTATTAGATAAATATTTTATTGATTCCAAAATTATTGAGAAAATTATGATAACGATGCAGGAAGACATGAAACATCTTTAACCTGCTACACAAAACATGTGTCTAAGCCTACTCTGACAAAATACTATTATATAAGACCAAGAGTAGTGAATATTGATAAAATAAGGTCATATTATAAAAGGTGTTTCGTGATAGTCAAACATGATGACCTGAAGAATGAAAAGAAAATTTTCAAGCAAAATCAAACATTAAGCAACAAATCAAACAATCAAATTAAGGGCAAGGAAAGAAAGAAACTAAATCACCCACCTTTAAAATGTTGTAAGAGACCAAATGTAAATTGCAATAACTTCAACTAGATGGGATATTAAGATATGATTTTCCACAACAAAATTCATCATAGTGAAGGGGCTCGTGTTGTTAATCAAGAGGATGAAGGTCAACTATCATGACCACATATTTTCTTGAGCAGTGAATGAAGTAAAAGTTAATTGAATGATTATTGTTAGTAGTTATACAAACGTCATGACCTTAAGAAATCTGATGCTAATTAATCTTATCAAAGTCAGAATTGAAAATAATGACTATATCTCAATTAAAACAAGGGGATTATTTTTTCCAATATTATTTTTGTTTCTTAAATTGACCAAAATTTGATAAATGTCAAGTTAATATTGGAAGAGGATTTAAAATTGTTTTAAAAGAAAAGTATTAATTAATTAAATATGCAACCAATAATATCTTCAAGGTTTGAAGAAATTTTGCTTGAAGGAATAAAAGATTAGAGGACGAGGGAAAAGTAAAGTAAATAAGATTGTTTATCATCCCATTAGTACTCTATGCAAATGGACTCTCTTGTACCAAAAATAATCTAATGATACCTTTAATTTGAGTATTGAGAATATTCTGTTGTTAGTTATATTTATAGTTAAGCTTTTTTTAGTTTATAATTCTTTTCTCAAGTGGTAGGATTTGCATATTTAACTTTTATTGATTATTACTTCAATTTTTTTTTTCTAATTCCTCGTATTAAGATTTATTATATTGTCTTTAGGATTTATGATTAATCTTGCTTGATTACGATTATATTTATGATAAACATAAATTTATTTGTTGATATTTGTATTTTAATATTTTAAATTAATCTTTACTAAGTGTTCATGTTAGGTCATAATCTTATTTCCTACACAATTTCTTAGTCATAAAATTTGTTTAAAATAAGTTTAAATTCTACCCTTAATCTTAAAGGACAAGACTTATTGAGTGAAGGTTAAAATCCTACTTATCATTACACAAACTTGTAGGCTTAAGTAATAAAACGTATTCATAACAGAATAAAATCTTACCTCCTTAATTTAAAAAAAAAAAAAAGATTTATTCAGAATAAGACTCCTCTCTATCACTAGATATTGGTTTCTGTGGTCTATCGAAATTAAATAAGAAATTACTCAACTTGTGGTAAGTTTTATTCTTTGTCCATAACTCGAGTACACACCCACAACTGAAATTGGATACAGAGATACTGAATTGTCATGTATTTTGGTTTTTGGAAGGGTCCACTTACACTTCAAAAAAACTTGCGAAGTTTCGGACTAACAAACTGACTCTTTAAGTATAAATTATGAAGGTTAGAAAAACATAGTTACAACCAAGACATTCGACATATTGAATTGGGATGATAAACCTGGCACCTGTTAAACCAGCTTAGTGCAGTTTCTAAGCAATTCTGATTTTGTCAAGAACAGTGACAGCAGAAATTTGGCGACTAGTTAAGGACAAAATATTGATTGAAAAATGATATTGCAAAATGAATCACATGCTAGGATATAGTCATAAAAATTGATAATAGGCCATACGACCCAGCTACTGTTCAGAACTCTTCCGTTATTTGAAGTGCTTTTGATATAGAATAATGGTACAAGGGTGAACAGAAAACACAAGCAAGATCCTGTTTGGTGCAGGTAGGGGTGATGATTTAAATGACTGATTAGGATGCCACCTTCAACGCAGTTTAGCCCCTTCCAGATCCACTCGTTCAAGACAATTCTAACCTCGACGAAGGACATGTTTCAAAGACACAACAAATAACCATGGAGCTTGAAATGTTTGCTTCCAAATACAAATTGTCACAATCATATATAGTTCGCATCAGTTTTATTTGAAATGAGTTAGGCATTAAAAGTCATAAACCATCATTCCCGAAGTTAACACAACATTTGGACTCAAAATTTCTAAGGGAGGATTAGGAGAAAAATTGAATCTCCTCTTAATGATCCTCAATCTTCTTCAAGCCCTTCATGTCCGTTGTTTCAACGCTGCATTGAAAGTAAAATATCAGAAATTAATGCATCCATACTTTTCAATACCCAGAATACAAGCCCTTAGCACAAATAAGCCTCTGTTTCATTAGTAGTTTTTCCACCACCAACAACAACCCATTTTTCCTTTCCCCGAGAAAAAAGGTATAATCCACATTCAAGTCAATTAAGTGTCGATTCCAAAATCACAGATACTTCTAACACAGCATCACAAAACTAATTTGTTAGATAAAAAACTTGCAACTAAAAGTAAATGAATATCTGGATCCAGTTGAGTTCTTATTGTTTCTTTTGCTAGAAACCATTTAATAATGAAGATGCTAAATATAATATCTGGATGTAAAATGGATAGAAAGAGAAATCACAATCAAATTAGGAGAACAAGCAAATAAAACAATTAGTAAGGAATTTGGTAGTCATGTACTAATAGCAGAGGAAACTAAAAGTTGAAGATGAGAAAGGATGGGTTGAACTTGACAGATGGTTTACAACTTACGTTGAACCATGTAGCACAATCTTCTGAACTTTCGTGATCTCTGAACCGGTTTGGTTGTCCTCAATAAAAATTGTCAAGCTGATCAAGTAATCAATATGAATTAGCAAACTATTTCCGTCAATTAGATTATATTAAACAAGAGGCACCTCTCAAAACGAAGGAATCCAGGAAAATAGCATACCTACGAACATTTTGGAATTTGACATACTTCAAAATTACTGGTTTCCCCTGTCAGAAAACAATGGAATAATCTCAATGTTAATTATCCATACATGTGAGGGAAAAGAAATCTTCAAATTGCTTCAGTGCAAACATCGTGAACTTAGAAAGGGTTACAGAATAAGTACCTTAAGGTTTTCTTCCAACAAATTTGCCACATCACTTGGTGGAAAATCATTGACATTACTGTAGTTAACAAACAATCAGCAACCAATTGAATCACATGACAAAAGTGCTATGACACAGAGATTTGCCAAAACCATACCTAAATCCCATATGCTCCTTGTTAGAAAATAACTTCACTGTCTTGGGGCCTAAAAGACGACAATGCAATCCAATTATAACCACGACAACATTAAAAAAAAGTGCAGTAGCAAATCAGTGAAAATCATATATAAAAGCTAAATAACCATCACGAGCATCTCTCAATTCAGAAAATAGACTAAAGGTTCTCCAAGCAGAAGGACAGATATACAGGGACGCCTTATTGTGCAATATTTAATATCTCAGCCAACATGAATTAACTAAATCTAATTTATCAAGCATGTTTCAGGGTCCTCATATTTGAGAAAAAGTTTTAGGGTCCATGTCTTCAATTCAATGAATGGCGTAGTTTTAAGTTTATGAAAGTGTTACCTTCATCCTCAGGACCTTTGATGACAATGGAATAGAGTTTAATAACTTGTGTGAAAGGAATATAGAGCAAAAGCTGTTCATCTGCATCACTCTCCAGATGTAAACCCTCATCTTCTCTGTAACCCTGTTTATTAACAAACACAGTAAGACAACACAGCCAACCCAGGAACCCTTCTAATCACTAACAAGGTCCCTTTTGAAAAAAGCACAAAACTTGCATGTGAAAGACATGGAAAGGAATAAATTGAAAATAATAAAGAGGGGAGAAAGAGGAGAGAGGAAACCTAACGAACCTGTTTGATAGCATTGGAGAGAGAGTGGGAGGAGCTTTGATTGAGACATTCAACCCCAGACCAGTCTATGAAGTCTAAGAGATCAACCTAATCGAGAAGAAAAAGAAACAAATGAAAAGATCAGAACGTGGTTACTCTGAACGAATCGAAAAGGATAGTGATAGAGTTTGAATCTTACTTGACCCTTTGGTATAGCGCTGGCTGATTCCCCAGACATTGCTGATACGGTTTTTGCGAGAGAAAGAAAGAGAAAGAGAAAGACGGAGAGAGAGGGGAACCAAATATCAATGGCCAGAAACAAACCCAGTTCCGAATAAGGTTACACTGGAAACTCCCATTATGTAATCATAAATTAATTAATCATCGTTTAATACAAGTAAAAGCACATAAAAAAAAGAAAGAAATAAAAATTAAAAATTCTGAGTGAGGAATAATAAACAAGAAGTAAAAAAGTATTTTCTTCCCTAGAAAATATTAGACGTAACTGTCTCTAAATAAAAAGTTTTAAAACTTTATTCTCCAAATAAATATATTTTAATTAATAAAAGTATAAAATCCCATTAGGATTCCGTTATTTTCTCATTAAATAAAAAAAACTCGAGTTTTGTGTTTTTTAATTAAATTAAATTAAATTAAATACACTTAAATAACATTATAAAGGGAAAAATAAAAAGTGGGTGATCGCAGTATATTTAGTTTGATCTAACTAAACTAAATAAAATGTATAACAAACAAACCACATAAATAGATAATCATTTTCACATTTATAATTAGCATTTTCCCATTCATACTACTAAATATGAATCTAGATAATTTGCTGATTTGATTATTTAAACCCACAGATCTTGTCAGGATTAGTATGCTAATTTCAAATTTCAAATTGAAACGTTTAAAAGTTACAATAGAATCAATAATTAGAAATATTATTTCTGACTTATTTTATATTTTAAAAATTCATTTTATTTTGTTTAGTTTAATGAGATTGAGAATAGTTGTGTAATATAAACCGTAATATTAACATATATTTAAGGTTTAAACTGTGAGACTAATATAATATTTTAAGGAACTTTCTAATGCTGTAAAAATATTTTTTTTTTAAGTTTGAAATTATAAGGCAGTTTATATTTTTAGAAAGTTAAATAGTATTTTATTCATGTAATAAATAAATAAATTTGTTGATACTGAAAATAAATTGAAATATGGATTAAGTTGAATTTGAAAGCAGAAATTTATCTATTTTTGGACGTACAAATTAGTAGTAAGAGTATAAACATGAGAGTTAGTGATACTCCTTAAAATATGAATATATATTTATAAGTGTTTAGGCAATTATTATATTAAGAATTATCCAGCTTAATAACAGAAATTACAATAAACGGGAGATTGTTATCGAGAGATCTTATATCATTTCTTAAGTATTATTTTCTCTATACTTTTATTAGAATTCTTTTATCGAGAGATCAAAACGAGGAAGTTGAACTTCCTTACAGCTTTTCAGATAAAAAAAAGTTAGAGGAAAATATTCCTTTAGCTTAATTTAAGCTTTAATTCCTATATGTTAGAAATTTTGCAATTTTGATATCTATTTTTTTTTTTTTTCATAATTTGATTATTTAATTGGTTATAATTTTTGTGTTTAAATTTTTTACATAATTATAAAATTTTATCAAATATTAAAGGGTTAATCACCGCGCCAGCAGTGTGAAAAAATAACAAAGGTTGCAAATGAGAGATATATTATTAATCCATCAAAACAAGAACATATAACACTGCAGTAATAGTAGTATCTATATAAAATCCATAAACAGTGGACTCTATATAGTTTATAGAAGCTCTAAAGTTCAAATATCTTCACTCCCTTTATTGTACAAAAAACAAATGTATGTGCATACAGTATAGCATACAATAATCATCACACTCCAATGACTGATGAACAAACAATGAAATCAAAATAATTTTGGAGATCCCTTTCAATCTTAGCTCCACATAACCATACCAGTGGACATCAACACCATAATCATCCAATGGAAACTTCCTCTGAACACTGAGCTTGAGCTATCTGAGGCAAACATACCAAACAAACATAAGAAACTTATCTGTTTTTCCTTTTCATTTTTAAATACTAATACTGTGTCAGCAAATCAACTCATGTGCCTAATGTTCTTCTTTATGACACCACTTTCAAATTCAACTCTAATGACAAGATATTTGTAAGAAAAAATAGAAGAAATAGGTGATTGGACTGATCAATTGTCTCACCTTGACTGCCACTACCAGAGGTTGAATCTGCTACTTTTATTCCGAGCTTTGAACAATCAGATCCAAGAGTACCTTCAAAATAGAAGCATAAAACAATATTTTTCCCCTTAATCAGTACTTGTTTTGCTAACATTATGTGACCATTGCAGAAAAAATGGTTTTGAATCCTTACATTCACTGTAGCAAGGAAAAACGGAGATGTTGAGAAGATTAAAGTAATTGGGGCTGCATTCACATGCATATGTATGTGTCCTGTTCTTCGTGCATTTGCCTTCCCCACAGTACGCCCAATAGCAAGCTATCATATATTTGTTACATAAAACATTAGTAGAGAAAGACCAACATGTTATAATTCATGAACGAGATAACAAAGTAAATTTAAATCTAATTTATTTTTCTAAAACCTGCTTATATATTATAATTTAATCTTATTTTAGTTGATATATCACTTCCCGATAGAAATGATAATCAAAAGTTAACGTTTATAAATGATGATTGATGAAGGAGTAGTTTTTCTCACGATCAAAAGCTGAGAAGTTGTGTGGAAAACTCTTCTCTGGAACTGGTGGCGGTGCTGGTTGACAACCGTAGTTCAAGCTACCTGTAGAAGATACAATCCATTTTCATTAAATTAGTTTTTATTTGTAATAGTAAAAAATTTAATTTTTTTTGACACGTTAATATATGAACTTGTCAAAACTGAGAATGGAAGCTTTAAATTACTTAAAGAGGAAGTAACAGAGAAGAAAATTACATTGGGGAATGACACATGGAAGAAAGCTGGTGGCATATTTATCATCATCATCATCTTGGGTTCTCGTCCAGCCAGATTCACATTCACAAATGAAGTTTAATGGGTAACTTGTGTTTACCACGCATTTTCCTTTCCCACATTCCACTTCTTCACAAACCTTATCTGCAATATTTCATATCCATATGTCACAGTTAAACTCATAATATTACACTAATTTACCACCACTTTAGGTAAATAGATAAAATAGAATAAGATGAGTTTTTCATTATGCACCAAGGAAAGAATTGGTAGTGTTATTATCCCCTTTGGCAGCCATGGGAAACAGCAGAATCACAAGCATGGCCGTGATGCCCAATAACCCGAAGGAACCCATTTGTTTGGTATGCAATATATGCAATAACAGAGAGAAGAAGAAGAATTACAAAGTTAGAAGGAGAATTGGGTTTGGTCCTTATATACAGTAAGAACTAATAAACCATATTTGTCATAATAATGCATATTATATACTTGTTGTCTTTCTCATTTGTAGAGACATTGACTTTGGGGTTAGAAAATTGTGGCAGATATCTATCTCACGTTCCATTCACGACACAAAAACCATATAGTAATAATTTTTTCGCCAGATTTCTTCTCCCACAACCCGTATTTGAAGAAATTTTAAGTGTTATTTTCCTCTAGAAGAGTGGAAAGTAAGCAAAGAAAGCTTTGTTTCTACTAAAAAATGCTGTATGAATCCGAATCCTTGTACTTCTATATCTATACTATATAGTATATATGTTTAAGAAATATTCAATGCTTAAGTTTGGACAAGTGTCAAATTCTTACCAGAAGAATTGTTCTTAGTCACAGGAATTTTAGAAACTTTTCACCATTCAATAATATATACAGTGTGTTTCCTTTTATACCACTTTCCTTTTCTATCACTTTCCTTATAAAAAAATGTTTCATGGAAAATAATAATTTTGTTTTGAATATTATTTTAAAATGATTGATTTATTTTATCGATCCATATTTCAAAATTGTGTTTGTGTTAAATTCAATCTAATAGTTGTTTTCCTATTCACTTACCAATCTTGGAAAGCCTTTTCGCCATATAATTTATACTGCATTTTCTTTTTATATCACTCTTCCTATTCAAAATTTCCTTTTATACTTTATTTAAATATATAATTTTATTGTAAATAGATTTACCTTTTACATTATATTGTGTAATTTTACACTATATAATATATAATTATAGATCTTTAACGGAAACTAGTTGAATTATATGGAGAAAATTATTACTCTTATTTATTACAACTAATATTTTTTTTATGATTAGATAGTATTGCTCGGATACGTTGAGAAAAAAATACCAACATTAGTTAGTCGCCACCAAATATAAAACAACTTAAATACCAATAACAACCCCATCTTACAGAAATGTTAAGAAAATACAAATTATTCATTAAAAATTAAAATAATAATTTATTTTAAATAATAGTTTAGCTTGGAATTTTTGCATCTAGCTTAACTCAACATTACATTTTTAAACCATCAAAATATTGTTTATCAATTGTAAGTATTAATTTTTTTTTATTTACAATATAGTTGTAAAATAGTTTAATAGTTTTCGACGTTTGAGATTTCAAAGTTACAAAACTATTTTAATTGAACATAATTATAAAAGTGGTAAGAGTAATGGTGATTGGGAAGAAAGTCCAATGACATATTTAGTAGTTAATTTTGATTCCATGTTCAACATTAACTTCTAGATGCTGAGTTGAAGTTAAATAGCAGGATTGACCATTTATCCCTTATTTTCTTCTAGAATACATTAACTAAACAATTCCAAATAAGTTACGGTCGCACCAGGGTATCGTCCTTGGCACATAGGCAAATATATTAATACGTACCAAACTTGAGTAAAATATTTATAACAAACACCTTATATTATAATATTTATAACAAATAAGTGACTAATCGTCATTAAATATTAAATTAAAATTTTGAAAATCTATAGCAAAAAATTAAATATTAACTTTGATAGCCAACAAACAATCATAAAATTAATATATTTTATGGTCATTCACTTTCAAATATAATGGAACGGGAAATAAATCAAAAACTACATACAATTATATATTGAAATGTACTAAATAAAGAAAGAAAATTACAATTTTACAAAGCATCTCAAGTAATTGTAGCAGTTTATACAACTACCTTAAAAAAAGTGATTTTTAGTTCTTTACTTTAAAGAACATAGTCATGGTCCTTAAATTTTTTAATCGACGATGACAATAGATCCAAGTTACATAATTTTCTTAAGCTTTTGTTGTTGGATTCTACTTCTCGGAGTACCTTTACTAAATTTATTTTCAAAAACCCTAATCGAGGAGAAGAAGTGATGTCCTCTGTTGTTTCTAACTATGGAAATGTTAAATCGTCCAGGAACAAATATGAGAATATGAATGTGGATGTTTTTGCTGAATATTCGTGTGGGGAATGTGAAGGCACTAATGTCTCAGTTGGAGAGATCGCCTAGGAGGAACACAATTGCCTTTTGTGGGATTTAGCTGCCAATAAAACACACGCGGAACTCATGATATAACAATGTCGGTTTTTGGTTTTTTATTCACTAGTCGAGTTTCTTTCTTATTATGATGTACTGCATTTCAAAACATTTTCTGGACTAGGCGAGGTTGTTGTCACTAGCTTCCACTCTCCAGATAATGAGTAGTTTGGCAAATATATTGATCAGTCTCTAGACTTTTGAGATCAACAAATTAACAAGTGAAAGAATATCTAAAAGGTATTGTGATCCACAATCCTCCTTTATATAATGATGTAATTACAATTACTATTATTTCCTTATTCTAATTCTGGTATGAAAAATTGTTGTAGAATATATTGTCTTGTAATCTGTTTCACTGTCATGTTTATTTTGCAAATAACTATTTCATTAAGCTGTATGGTGGAATTAGTATGATAAAACCTCATCTTAATGTTTCAAGTACTCTACTCTTGGTTTAATTCTGTGTAATTGAAACCCTTTTTGTTTTGGATGATCATTCTTAGGAAATTTGGTCAAATACAAATTTGTTTCAACTAATATGTAATAAGAATCCTTGATTCAGCTCCCAAGAACCACCAGCTAGAACACGACGTAAGTCTTCTAATGTTCAAAATGGAAATTCAAAATGACCTTTCCCTAAAAGAAACTGCACTCCACTAACGAAAAAAACCGCTTCCGAAGCTTTCCGACCCAGGAACAAAGATCTTGATGACAAAAGCTTTATCACCCTTGGAGAAAAGAACACGCCCATGTAAGTATTTTTGCAAAGCTCACGACGAAGTGTGTATTCATCTTTCTGGTATCTTTTGCATCTCCTTGTCCTTTATACAAGGAGTTGGAAGTTGGCTGATAGGAATGTCACAAGCATTATGTAAAGCCTGGACAAAGGATTTCGTCCGGGGTAAGGATGAAAAGTCTTAAGAGTAAGCACGATCAAGACGACTCCATGGGATGGTGAAATTGGCCATGAATCACAAATCGATTCTTTCAGTTGGTTTCTTAACTTGAATGTTGAACAAACTGATAAAAGAGCGGCATTGTTACGATTTTATAACCATTCTCGTACAGTAGTCCCACATTAGGACACGGTTTGAACAGTGAATAAGCTCAAGGCGTCAAGTTACATACAACAGTGAGAAATCAACTTCTCAGATAAATAATGAATAACAAGACACATGAATTGATATCAATACCCACATCTCAGAAGCCGAAACTATAAAATTCAGACAAATGGAAGAGGCAGCAAATATCGTCTGAAAACAGTCATTTCAACTCAAGTCTATGTGGATGTTGAATGCTTGTATGCTAAAAACCTAAAACATAATATCCAGGAAATTGCTTCCCGTCTTCTAGTACCTGCACTAGATAGAGGCAACGTAACATCTCTAGTCCATAATATGGTCATTGCAAGCAAGTATGAATTCAAGGTACGTCGGTCTCAATCTCAAATGCTGAAAGTGAAAAGAAAAAGTAGCCATATCATTAGTTTGTTTTCATAAAAGGGAGTGTGATTCGTCGATTTTCTACTAGATTCTTCTTTGCATTTACACTTAAGAGGCTGTACAAATACAGAACACCCAGTACCACAAGGAAACTAGTATGCCATAATGTTTTTGGTGTTGTTAACCAATTACCCCCCACCCCCACAATGAAAAAGAAATTTCGGTGCCATTAGAACCAAATATAAATTTCAAAACCTGGTACTGTTTTGCTCCAGTTAACATTCGCATAGTTATTCCAGTAAAGAAAAGTGAGCGAACAAATACAATAATAGAAAGGGTTTTGAGACACCAACCTTCGCTACCTTTCCTGGCAAAGAACAAGGATAAGGATCATGAAAATATCTATAATCTGCTTCATCGATCAGTTCGAAAATTTGAGTTATCATTATTCAGTGGAGTGAAACAGAAAAGGGTAAATGAAAAAATGTGATAAGCTAAAAAAATCAGCTGGCTAAATTCTCTCGTGTGAGAAAAAACACTGAACTCTAAAAATGACTACGGTAAACATTATAGCAGTTTACATGAATTCTTCTGGGTTGAATGTATTCTCTTTGAAGCTCTTACTCAACCAGATAGCTGTTTCCCTTGGGGAAACCTTTCCAGGCCCAAATGGTTTCAATAGAACCCCAAGTTCATCATACCTTGCCTGCTGTAGCAATCTTGCACTAAATTCAAGCAGTCCTTCTAAAGCTTCAGCCCTTTGTTGGAATGATGACGGGTCAAATTGTCGACGGCGCAAGTCAGAAGATGTGTGGCTTGAAGCACCTGCTGTTGCATTTTGATCAGAGGAACCACTTTTATCCTCATCAATTTCCTTTAACACGCTCTGCTTGATTCCCTGCCAAGAATCAGTACAGTCAGGTCTATTTGAGGCTCTATCATGTACCTCTACCGTGCATTTGTCTATCACAGTCGAATGGTTGCCACTGGAAGGGAGGCCTGAGGAACCTTGAGCAAAGGATGATGTTCTATTGATGGGGAACAAAGAATCCACATATGAAGTTAATGGGAATTCAGCCATCTTATCAATTCGTGGAGAATTGACTGAGATATCAGGTGAAGACACGTGACTAATAATAGTGGCATTAGGCCCGCAAGGAGGCTGCCGAATACCACCTCTTGTTGGCAATGGAAATGATGCTCTACGGTTAGTATTAGCAGATTTTGTGGTACTGTGTGAAAGTGGCATCTGCAATCAAACTTTAGCAAGTCAGCCATGTAATATATTTTTTCGTGACTTACCTTGAGGCTTGACCAAATATAAAGATGCTCTCTCCTACTCTTGAATATTACAATCCACTCTAATTGCTTTCTTTTTATTTCTATTTTATGATTTTGTAATAATACCTGTTAAAGAAAGAATTTAAAAGAAAATTATTAAAATCATAAATCATTTTTCTATTAATTTTTGCTCTCATGTTTTTTTAATCAATTATAAATGGTACGACATTTACTTGACAGGGAAATTAGGTGTAAAAGTAGTACCTAGACTAAACCTGTACCTTAGCTATATAAGCTAAAGATGTTATAAAATAGATTAAAAAATAAATAAAAGCTAATGACAAGAAGGGAGGTTTCTATACTGAGTAAATAAGAGTTTATTGTAATTTTTGAAACTAGGAGAAAGGTTTATAGTCAATTGACTACCTGTTAGTGTAGTTCAATACGACCACTCCTCTTTAGAAAAATACCTATACAGACCCAGGAGTTGTGAACTGTATAACTAAATATTTAACAAAACCACAAACATGACATGCTTGACTCTTTTTATGACTAAACCATGTGACAAACATCCTATACCACCCAACCCAAAGAAAAAGAAGCCAAAGTCGTGTGAAAACATAATGGATTTACAACTTTCCTTACCGCCTTATGATTCTTTGAGGGTTTCGTTGTTTTCTTGCTGGTAGCAGAGACTTTTGAGGAAGTGAATCTTGGAGTGTTAGCAAAGCTAGAAGTTCTGGAGACAGCAGGCTTCCGGATTGATTTCACTTCATGGCTATCTCCAATACGTAGTTCTGCTAACCTTTGATCCAAATGGTCAGGAGTACAATCTATTTCAAGTGTAGAGCACACAGAATCTTGATCAGCTCCGGATACACTAGGATTTAGAGTCCGATCATTTCTGAAAGAAAGTCGTTTATCCCCATACATAGAAACAGGGTCATCTTCTGGCACCAAAAATCTAGTTTTCTTCAAGTAGTTCGATTCTGGCCAATGAACTGGCAATGTGCTTCGCCTGGGGCTATTGATTTTGAGATGGACCTTAAGAACGTAAGGTTGAAGATGTGGATGTCCAAGCAGCTCTGTAGCCTACCACCACAAGTACACCTCAAATAAGAAATAGGTCCACGTGACAGATCAGATTTGGATTTCAGATAGGTAGAGCACATAGAAAGATAGCTGCCACAAGGCCACAACCACAGGTAATATCATGGTGAATACAAGCAGATACCAGACAAGGACATATATGGAGACAAAGGATTAATGACCTAGACATGACCGTCATGCAAAATGAATAACATTGCCCACCACTAACAAGAATCATCACTGCATGTAGGTGGCAGTGGCACCACCATCACGTAAATCATGGTTTATAAAGGCAGAAATTTCAATTTTTAGCTTTTAATTTAAAATTTTCTTCACCTGTATACAAAACTCTTGAAATAAGTGTTACTATTTTGTTGTACAGCTTTTATAGAAGTTGTTTATGGGTGTACCTAGCTATAGGTTAAGGAATATAGGTTGTAGCCTTCCCCTTTGAGATATACTTGTACTCAACAATATATACATAACATCAGCTGAGATGAAACTCACTGATTTTTGGCTATTTAGTCTCACTCAAAATGTCCAACTCTCAATGTGAAGTGTGTTAAAGATCCTACATTAACTAGAAATGTGTGACCAAATTATAATATATATATATAGTGAGTGCAAACCACACTTAGTAAATTAGTTTTGTAGAATTGAGTTAAACATAAATCCACTTTCTAAGAAAAACAAACAAAATCAATCTAACCGATGGAGTTTTGGAGGATTAGAAGGGTAAAGTTCATGGCGGCCACACATTAATATAAATTTTCAATTTCATATCTTCAGTCAAGCAGACATCATTAATAAGCCCCAACAGATGATATTGATTATAACAGTGTAGAAATACTTATTTGCAAATTTTAGTATAATTTTTTCAGTTTCAAAAATATTTTCCTTCTCAACTCAATACTTTGCCTATCATATTCTTGTGCCTTTTATTGATGCAATGTAGTACTACAAAGATTTCTCCGGTACCAAACAGGGTTTGTTCATATAAAAGAATGGAAGGCCAAAGTGAAAATCACATCAAAATTTGAAGTAAAATCTATCATCAAGCCAACTCATCTCCAACCCGGCAAGCCAAAAGTGATTCCTTCAGCTAATCCAATCCATTTAGGGAGGAGAAAACGCAGTTTAATTGAAGCAAACTGGAATACTTGTCATGGGCAGTGACATCTTAAATTCATCAAATTTGAGGAATGTTCATTGAATTGCATACTTTTTCTTCAGATGACAGCATAAATTGCAATATCTATTCAATCACAACGGATATAAAATATGGTGCTTGATGTAGCAGCCATAAATTTCAATGGATTATTCTAGGTCAGAGGATAATATTACATTGCAATATCTATTCAATCACAACGGAAATAAAATACGGTGCTAGATGCAGGAGCAAAAAATTTCAATGAATTATTCTAGGTCAGGATAATATTACATACACTGGGCCTAAGCTCTGGATTTTTCCGCAGCATACTTTTAACCAGACCTCGACTGCCAAAAGCAATGACAAATATGACCAGATCAATGATAAATCATATATAGTCCATAATATTAATAATTGATCACAAACATTAACAAAAGAAACTTACTATGATTTATCTTAGGCTAAACCACACCTTATGTTCGGAAAACTTTAGGCACTTGGTTTGTCAAGTGTTAAATTTTACAGAGTAAAACAAGACAATGCAATTTTCAAAATGAAAAGATTAATTAACTTTATGATGGAAGACTATAGGCTTACAATGAACTAGAATATTTTGTAGGTAGTGGAGCCACTATCGATTTATTAATCTTGTTAATCAATGCCTGTATATCCTGCTCAAAGAAATTGAAAGACAATTAGGTACTCTAAGAAAAGTTCACAGATAATGAAAACAGTAAATATATAGTGAATCTGATTCTATATACAGGTATTATGCAGCCAAATAAGTGCTGGTGATGATATGTTTTAAAATTGAAGTTATAAAAAATAATATAACAACAAGTAGTTCGAAACATAATAAATTGGGATACAAAGATAATGTAAATTGACAAGATTTCAGTCTACCGGTCAGTCCACGTAACACTAACTGTCCAAATATGGTAGTTTGGTGATAGTCAAATTATTGACAGATATTTGTCAGATTGATGCTATACTGACATTTGATCATTGATGAATGTATTTAATATTGCATAAAGAAAAAAAATACAGAAAAAAAAAAAAAAAAAATTTCAAAAAAAAAAAAAAAAAAAAAAAAAAAAAAAAAAAACTTTCAAGAAAAGAAACTTACAAATGCTTTGAATGCAGGCTTATGCGCTGTCATTTCATATATACAGCATCCTGGATTATCAATTTCAGAGATCATACAATAAACCCATAACAGAAAAAGTTCAAAGAATAAAACCATAACACTAGTACTTACCCAAGGACCAAATATCTGATTTAGAACCATAAGGTATATCAGCAAGGAGCTCAGGGCACATGTAGCTAGGAGTTCCCACAACCTACAATACAAGACAACCACTGGTTGATTATTACAAGTCGTGTTAAATTTACAATAACCAAATTCAATTCAAAGGTTGCACATGTCTTACAGAGGAAGCGAGATCATCAGAAGTCAACATTTTGGCAAGTCCAAAATCACCTGCATCATAGTTGATAACTTGTGAACAAAATTTCAATGATCTAAGCCTTACTTAAAGGAACTGCAGAATAACTTACCGAGCCTTATGTCATGATCTTTTGTCAAGAAGATATTTGAACACTGATGGAATCATGTGATTTTCTAGTTAGTGTATAGCTCAGTATAAATTAGACGGAAATAAAAATCTTACTAATTTACTGTTGTGATATTATACTATTACATACAAAGAGAAATCGGTCACTAACCTTCACATCACGGTGAAGAATGTGGTTCATGTGCAAGTACTCAACAGCCATAAGAAGTTGAACGAGCCACTTACAAAGTTTCTGCAAACAAATGGTCGTTTTTAGATTTTAGATGCAAAATTTTAAATTTTACCTTTATCCTCGTCCAAATGAAAGGAATATAAATTTCTGATAGGAGAAAAAAAAAACAACCTCCTCAGGAAACAGTACACCATTAGCTTTCTTTATAGCTTCCGCCCTGCATTACATAAATGGAGTGTTTTGAAAAACATTCATGCTCCAATTTACAAGAGTCGAGAGAAAATAGAACTATGAATTGTCTGCTAGAAGTTAGAGAAACGAGACTTACATATCTCCTCCCTCACAATAACCTATAATGATGCATACATAGCAACCCTGAGAAGGAAGGAGCCAAAATAGATCAAAACTTAAAACAAAGTCAGAGTTTTATGATGCATACACCAAGAGATTTCCTTGCAATCCTATAATCCAAGCTTATTTTAGGCAAGCAGCAAGTAGAAGCCATTCTTCTAATTAACTGAAGAAAGGTAAAAATTAAGAAGCAAAATACCTTTTCAACCCATGAATCTTTGTACTCCACAATGAATGGGTTTCTTAATTTTGAGATGAGCTCCATCTATACAGACCAGAAGCCACAAATGTTAGTTACGCGATTTGAACAATGCAATCCACACATAATTTCACGTCAACATTTGAGAGTTGCTGCTACTTTGACTGCCTAATATTCATATTGAGGCCTGAAACTTGTCTTAAGGCCCATTAGCAAATGACACTTCTCTAGAACTTGGAAAACAAACATTGCAACATGCAAAGGCAAATATTTTAGAAAAAGTCACAAGTATTTTGTGTTCTATTTAGACTGATATTTGAAGCACCAACCTCCAGGTGTGCAGATCTGCGAGAGCGCTCGGTTTGACGAGCAAGGCGAATCTTCTTCAACACATATCTATATAATCAAAAGACATAAGTGCAAAAGCATTACCAATAATGATTTATGGAGTTGCAAACATTGTTGCTTAAATATTTAAGTACACAATTGAAAAGAAACAGACGAGAATAAATAAATAAATAAATAAATAGAGATGCAGGTAGGTTCGTTTCTCACTTTTTCTTTTCATGCTTATGTCTCACAAGAAGAGCAGAACCAAAAGCACCTTTTCCAATTTGCTCAAGTATTTCATACTGCTCCATGTCATCAATTAAGAGAATTCCCACCCCTGGGTACATTCCAAGTCAAACACATTGAATCCATACCGAGGTTAGATGACAAAATAATGGAGGGCAGGTAAATAATTAAACCATATTTGAAGGTTACAGAGACAATTATTGTACTGCACTGTGTGACTAAGAAGGGAAACTGCACTAGCAGCGAAGTTACTCAAGAACTGCATATGCTTACAAGTTAACCTTTTCCCTTTATCCCTTCTCAAGGCAGAATAGGAAAAGTACAACGCAATACAAGGGTGATTATTGCGCAAAAAAGAAACCAACAAATATAATCTATAATCAAAAGAAAACAAAAAAGGAAATAAAGCAGTCAAAAACCGGGTCCAGCAATGCTCGTTAAAAACAGATTACAGAACAAGAAGATCACGCGGTTAAAGAGAAATAAATCACCCTGGATCACACTAAATTAAGCACCAAAGATGAATAATCAGTGAGTCAATTACTTGACAAATAGGTTTCACCACAAAAATGATTCACGTAAAGAGTTACTGTGTTTCTATTTCCTTGCTAGAATCCTAGAGAAATAGAAACTGTACATAATGTTTTCTTCGTTCAACCAGGCGCAATCCACGCTTGGCTACTCGAAGCAGTAACAAACAACTACTGAGATCACTACGCATAATTAACATACATTTCATGAAAGTACAAGTCTCTATAATAATTAAGCAGTAACAGAAACATTAAGCCGAAAAGAGCACGAATCAGAGCTAACGTAGTGGAATGCAGACGAAAAAAACAGCATCGAAGTGAATGTGAACAGTGCAAAGGAAGAAAACGGAGAGAAATCTAGAGTGGAAGCAGGAAGGTAAAATAAGAAGGTGAGTGAAGAGAGAGGAGGGAGAAAAGTTGAATCAGGTGGAGAAAGGAGAGGAAAAGGCAAAATGCACCTGAGTTGAGTGAGTCGGTGGGCGCGAGAAGCAAGGTGAAGCTAAACGGATCGAAGGGATCGAAAATGCAGAAGGAAGAGGAGTCAGAATGCGAAGTTGAGCATTGGCAGAGGAGGTGCAAAACGACACCGTTGTTCGGGAAGAAGAAGCAGTAGACGAAGTTGCAGAAGAAGCTCTTTCGCCATTCTGGTTCAGTGAGAGAAAAGGACAAATCTAGAGAGAGATTGCATTGAAGTGTTATTATTTATTAAACAACTTGGTTGAGAGAGAGAGAGAGAGAGAGAGAGAGATGAGGCTAAAACCAGTGTCCCGTGAGGGTGAGATTTTTACTTTGACAGATGCAGGAGAGAGAAGAGAGTAATGGAAGTGAGTGAAGGAGGGAAGTGATAGGTGAAGTTAAAACTGCCCTCATATTATTTATTATTATTATTTATTATTATTATTATTATTATTATTATTATTTCCTGATAAACAAAATGAGTGTAATTATTAGGACGCTCTTGTTTCCCGTTTTGTGAAAAGAAGCAGAGACAGAGGGAAAAGTGAAGGACTGGAAGGTGGGTTGTCTCTTGTCTCACACCCTGCTCAATAGTAGATCTCTTCACCACTGTTTTCTTCGCTTTAGTTTCAACTTAACTAATATCTCAAATATAATCCCATCAAAATATAAATAAATTATAAAAGTCTTAAAATCTATCAAATATAATCAAATTATATAGTTGTCTCTTCATAGGATTCGACTCCTCCCAACACTGATGCACGTTCTTCAAAAAAATTAAAATTCATGTTAGGGAGAAATAAAACATATATATATAATTATAAGCAACTATAATTAACGAACTATATTTTATCTCAGATTAAGATTAAAATATTTAATGATACGATTCCGGGAAGGAAGGAAAGAGTGGTGTCACACTAACACGTGATACTTTGTGTCGAAACTTGATTGCATTAATATTTTCTTCTTATTTTTAATTTCTCTTTCTATCATATTTGTTTACTCCGAAGTTAGTTTTGTGGTTTTCAGAATACTGCCCAATGGGATTTGAGATGCTCACATATGGCGTATTCAGGTGTATAATATGGTGTCAGATCACTTGTCTCGAGACTTCACTTGAGATTTTTTTTTCCATAGAAACATTTTTCCGTGTTCTTAGATTGTTTTCCCTCATACTTTTTAGGTTAACTATTCATTTTAATTTAAGTTTTTTTATTAAATTCAATTTGATCTTTTACCTTTTAAAAAAATATTTACTATTTTACACTTTAAAATGAGTGATAATGGTTCATAATGAAAATTTTGTTACAATTTTCGACATTACACATATGAAAAGTCAGCATAAAATAATATATTTTTTGAAATTTCATAATGATGATTTTTACTCATCACTAAAATATTGAAAATAAAAGCAAAAAAAATCTTATTCTTTTCTATTTTTTTTTCATTTATCAACTATTTTAATACTTCTGTGACTTTTATTGTATTTTTTAAATTGGCAAGTTTTCAATTCATGTTGTTTACTGATATGGTAAATTAAGTAGATGAGTTTATTTAAAATTTTGACTTCTCGGTAAATTAAGTAGATGAGGTATTTACATGTTTTTCTTTTTTTAAGTCTATAAAATTGGGTTAAGATTTAGATCAAATCAATTTTATTAGTTTTTCACTGTAGAATTTCTTCCATTCTCTTTCAAGTAATAAATATGAACGGTTAGATTCTCTTTTAAAAATGAAAATCTCCAAGCACACGGTTCCTTTAAAGTTGAATCAATTTTCAATTAAGAGTCTCAAATTATTTTTAAGTTTTAAAGTTGAATCAATTTTCAATGAAGAATCTCAAATTATTTCTAAGTTTTGGAAAAATAAAGTTGAATAGAAGGATCTTGTGAGTGAGGCTGAGGAAGAACATGTTTAGATCACTAGAAAGTTTGGGAGGACACCTGAAAATATTTCTAAAAATTCAAATAAATATATAAAAAAAGGTTAAAATAAAAAGATATTATACGAATGAAAGGTTTGTTTGGAACATCAAAGGATTGGCTAACCAGAAATATATGAATATGTTAGGCAATATTGTTAAAGATTGGTAATATTCATAATGTTGTGGTTGAAAAACAACATATTTTATCTTCTGTTCAACTAGGATTATAAAATTATTTGTCTCTGAGATAGAGAATATCTTTTCTTAGGAAGTGTAAGATGTGGAAGATCTTAATTATGCCTTCGAATATCAAGACACTTATTGTAAAGAAAAAGATAATATGTCTCGGTTTCATGATGGTGATGGGAATTCTAATTTTTTTATGCTAGTAGTATTCATGGGCTTGTTAATGGTGATTCTATTTTGAAAGATCATAAGTTGATTAAGGAACACATTTTGTCTTTCTATAAAGACCATTATTTTGAACCTATGAAAGGTTTATCTTCATATGATGCTAATGTTACTTTTATTTATGATATTATTCATATCTTGGTCTATGAGAGTGATAATTCTACTTGATTAAGTGTTATGATTATGAAGAAATTAAGCAGGTTGTTTTCAACCTTAGTTCTTGTGTTTGGATGGCTTTGGAGGTTCCTTTTATCATGTTTATTGGGATATTATTGATGTGGATGTATTCAGTACTATTAAATAGTTCTTTATTTAAAATTGGATTCTCCCTTAAATGAATTCTAAAGTGGATAATGTGTATTCTCCAATATTTTTCTTTTCTTTCTATAATGGTTAATGGAAATCTTGTTGGTTATTTTAATTGTAATAGAATGTTCAAGTAAGGGATCTTTTATCTCCTCCATTATGTTGTCTTGTTAAAGAAGTATTGAGCAGAGGAATTTCTTATTTGATCTCTAATCAAAAAGATGTTGCATGTGGTTGTTCCTAAGAGGTTTTCTTTTTCCTTTCGTGTTTTTTATGTTGATGACATTTTTGCTTTTTGCAAGGCTAATAGAAAACTCTAACTAACCTAATGAAGTTTCTCAATCTCTATGGTTCTTCTCTTGTCACAAGATTAATCATTATAAGAGACATTTTTTTGTTGTTGGATGATTCCTATCTTTTTATTAAGAGAATTCAATTTATTTTTCTATGTAATAAAGAGTTTATTTCCTTTTTCTATCTTGGGGTTTCTATCTTTGGTGCTCCAAAAGCTCAACTTCTTCAAGCTAGCTAGATAAAGTTCGAACCAAATTGGCTTCTTAAAAAGGAAAATATCTCAGTGTGATGGAAAAAAGTTCGAACCAAATTGGCTTCTTAAAAAGGAAAATATCTCAGTGTGATGGAAAAGATTTAAAGTGTCAATACTATATTTCTGATTTTATCTTTTATAGCTTTCAAGTCTATAAATGGCCTATCAATTTGATTAAACAGGTGACGAGATAGATTACAAACTTCATTTGGAAAGGGTGATATTCTTATAAGGTATTATCATTGTTAATTATTCAAAAAAATTATTCTCCCAAATCTGGGGTAGTCTTCAAGTCATTAATTTTCAGGTTGAGAATAAAACATATCTTCTTTTGTTTACTTGGAACTTTGCTTATACTAATGGTTTTTTTTGTTGTTGAACTTCAAATTTCTTAATTTTAAATACCAGATTGCTCCTACTTATCATTCCTCTTCTATTTAGCTTGACATTAAGGATTATTATGACATTCTATTAGTTAATACTTTTTGAGTTATTGATTTGTAAAACACATAAATTTCTAAAATGGTCTTTACTGGTATATTATGTGTTTTTCTTGTAGGTATTTCTTTTGAGGAGAGGATTAAGCTTGTTGCTCATGTTGGTCAATGGTGGAATGAAATTTCTTGAAATTTATCTCTTTCTTACTTGAGATTCAAAACTTGCAAAACATGGTTATTATTCAAGTTGAAGACATCCTTAATTGGATGTATGAAGATTCAATAGTCATGTCCCATAAATCTATTAAGAAGTTATTTTCTTTATATAAAGATTGTTTTTATCAGAGAAAGGTGATTTGGTCTTCCTCCATTCTCCCAATTAATTCTCTTGTCCTTTGGAAATTCATGCACAAAAGACTTTCTTCCAATAGCAGGAACAATCAAATTAACATATTTTCTTTAAATGTTCTATTGCTTACATATATAGTCTTGGTTGCATCATATTTTTTTAGGATTTGTCTTTCATTCTTCATTTAACTTACTCTTTTTGTGTGACTTTCTTTACTTGGATGATATGGAGGATGAAAGGTTTCACTAAAGTATTTATGTGAATTCTACCATTCACACTATCAAAAGCTTAGTCAGGTAATGTCTCTAATAAATTTATGCATAACAACATTGATGATTATTTTGTGTTGAAATTTTTTGGTATTAACACTCATTTTGAGAAGTCTTCTAGCTCCATTAAAGTTCTTTGGAGCTTTCCTCTTGTTGGATTGGCTAAGATTAACACTGAAGATATTTGTCATGATCATCTTGGTCTTATTGCTTATGATAATATTCTTGGAGGGAGTCATGGTGAATATATTGGAAACTTTTCTTCTTTTATAGATGTGAAGATTGCTTTATATGTTGAGATTAGGAGGGGCTATTGTAACTATTGAATGTGTTAATTATGTTAGTTATAAATGTGTTTAATTAGAGAGTGATTCTTCTTTACTTTGCCTTGTTTTTTCTTTTCTCTAGATTGTTCATTGGATGCTTAGAAGCCTGTGGAAAAGATGTTTAAAGATATGTAAAAATATGAAGTTCAAAGTTTCTCATATTTTCAAATAATTAAATTATTATGGTGATAAGTTGACTTTCCTTAATCTTGAGAATAAGTTAGATTATAAATAGTACAATTATTCACACCCTCTTTCTAAACCAGATTTTGTACTTTTTTATGATATATTTAATGTGACAACATATAATTGTTGATTTTTGAATATCAATTTAACTGATATATTAGATCTCCAAGTGATACTTTATATGAGTTTTATAAAATAAAAAAGACAAAAATTTATATTACTTTTTTCAAATATAAAAGACTAAATTGAATATAATAAAACATTAAAGAACTAAATTAAGAATTTAGTTTAATTCTTACTATATTAATAATTATCTTTTCAAACAATTTTTTCTTTTGATATAATTTTATTTAAAAATTTGTTAAATATAAAATTTTCTAAACTTTTTTAAAAGGAAAAGTTCAAAAATAAAAAAGATAAATTAAAATTTTCATAATTTGTCATAATACAAATAAGTGAAAAGTACAAAAAAAAATATTTTTTAAAATATTAAATAACTGGATTTGATTCGAAGAAACACGATAATAAAGATAGGTAACTGAACAAGAATATGTAAAGAATAATAAAGTAAATTTTACTATTTTACAAAATTATTTCTTGTTCTTACTTTATTTCCATCAAATACATCACATTATTTCTCTTCTCGTTCCTAATCAACCAAAACAAGGCATTAATAAAATTTTAGATCTAAAAAAGTAATTTTCAAAAGGAAAATTTTATCTTGAAAAGAATATTTGATTTAAACAACTATATGTTTGCATTTATTTAATTTTTAATAATTTTAAACGTGTTATTTACCTTTTCAATTTAATCAGAATTAAAAATAAATAAATTCTATCTTAATTTTCAAATTAAAATAATATCTTTAATTTTAGTTGAAGAAACAATATAGTGAGACTGAAATTATTTTATATTAGTTAATATAAGATGTGACAATAAAATATGATAATATTGATCAAGTGACCATTAACTATAATTTTTGCTAAACGAACACTCTTACATATTGTAAATGGTATATTTACTCAGCGAGAGGTGAGAACATTTATTTTAAGTTACATAATATTTATTTACATTTTTAAAATAGAAAATATAATTTTAATATATGGATAATTATATCTTTATTGAGAAATGTGTAAATAGATTTAACCTTTTAAAATAAAAAAGTTTTTGGTAGCTTTATATTAATTACTTTTAATATTTTTAGATTAAAAGTAGTATCATAATTTTTTTACATATTTGTTTATGATTTATATGTGACAATTTTTCTTAATATATCTCTTTATATTTGTTTATGATTTATATGTGACAAATTTTCTTAATATATCTCTTTCAAATAGTAAAAAAAAAAAAAGTTCTTAATATATCTCTTTCAAATCTCTTTCAAATAGTAAAAAAGTGGTAACAAAGTTGTTAGATTTTTTTTATGATGCAAGTACGATATGAAATAGGTGATGAATCCGTTAGATTTGTAAATTTCTTATATTTAAAGTCTTCTTTACAAGAATTTTATCCAAATATATATTTTTTTATGATAAAGGATAGATTAATTAAAGGTCACTCTTACGATGCCTTTGGATACAGCGATGAAAAGACTTTGCAGTGAGAAAGGTGTAAAAAGTACATAAATCAACAAATAAAATATTATTTTATTAGAAAAAATAAGAAAAAATATTTATCTCTTCTTTCTTCGTAAATGAGCGACGATTTCAGCAGAAAAATAAATGAATATAACAAAATAATAATAAAAATAATAATATTAATAATAAATTTACAAAATAATAATAAAATTAAGATAATTAAAAAAAATAAAATATTAATAATATTAGTATAAAAATAAATAATAATAATAATAAAACCAAGATTAAAATAATTTGATAAAAATAATAACATTATTAAAAATAATAATTTAATTTTTATTTTTATTTTAAAATAATTTATAATATTACAATTATATCAATTAAAAATAATAATTCATTAATTTCACTCAATAAATCAATTATATTTAATTTTAAATTAATTTAAATTATAATTTTATTTATTAAAAAATTATTTTATCAATCACATACATCTTATCACTCACAAATTTTTATAAATTTTTTACTCAACTCTCACTATTTTTTTTTAATCCGAACAATCAAACTTTATAACACACTTTTATCTTAAATCATCTCAAATTCATTCTTTAATACAAAGAACTTTAATACAAACAAAATATTAAAATACTTTTAGTTACATAAAGTAAAAACAAAAACTACTATCTAAATTATCTTAAAGATTTAGGTTATAAGTGAGATTTGTTTATAGCTCATATGGAATCTTTAAAGAATTCACGAGTGAAATTTCGAATTGATAAAGAATTGGTTATAAGGAAATTTTCTAGAATTTCTAATAACATATCGGGTAATCAAGGAAAAATTACATTAAGAAGATTAGAAATATATGTTATGAGATTTTGAATTTTTTTTTCAACTTAATATCAATTGCTTCAAGTCAGTATTCCTTACAGAGTTCTTATGCTATAATTAATATACCACTCTAATTGTGGATTTTTATCACATCTTAAATAATTATTAATCTTTTTTAAATTGAAAACCTTAACCAATCCTGACCTTTTGACCTCTTTTTTTTTTTTTCAAATAAAATTACTTAATAATACATAAAGCTTTGAGCCTAATTAGGTAAAAGACTTAAGTTTCAGTTTTGTCAAAAAGACATAAGTCGATATTTTCAGTTGGGCTAAAAGTGGGAACATATCTTATTATCGAAGTAAGGTCATTTTCATTGGAAAGAGTCATAATATAAGATTTAAATTTACTTTTTGTGGGTTGACTTAAAATCTCCTTATAATTTTTATTATAATCCAAGAATCTTATAATAGAGATACTTTAATTATTTTTTATTTAATTACTGGTAGAAAGATGCGTTTTTAAGATAGAAAAATATACTTTTATTTTTATGATTTAAAGTCTTGAATTTTATTTCATGTCAACAAATTTCAAAGGAATGTTTTATAACATCCAAATATTAAATTTATAACCACAAATGCTACTTCTATATTTAAAATATCCTAAATAATGGATATGTTGCTAACTATGATATAATGGTTAAGCTCTTTACCTGGGATAATTGTAGATACAAAAGCTCGGATGATAAACTTGTATAATACACATGTTCTCCAAACCCTAAACTTAAGATAACGAAATATCTTACTATAAGATATTTTTTATGTGATCAAGCTTCACTGTGCCTTAATATTAGAATATTTAACTTGGATTCAAATTATTTTTTTTCTTATATTTAACCTTAAGAAAAATAAGTTTAGACACAATGTTAGAGAATTGAAGTAAAGAAAAATCAAATACTATTGAATTGAGTGAAATTTGGTTCTAGTAACTTATCTTAAGGTTAACTTCCTATTAGGTGTTTTTAAAAGGTCAAATACTGGTCTAACAGTAGCATTTTTTATTAGCTTCAGCGGGGACTAATGGATGGATTTTTCACCAATTAGATGTCAACATTGCTTTTCTTCAGAGAAACTGTTAGTTTGTATTACAATCTAGGTAGACCATATACATATTATACAACTTATACTAAGGTATTTGAAAATTTGTTCTGATTTTGGTTTCGTACTTTTCAATTATAATGATTTTACTTATAGAAATTTTTATTTATTTTGATTTGGCTAATGGCATTAGTAATATAAAATTAATATCTGACTATTAAGCCTACTTGATTTTTCTCTTATAAAAGCAATATACCATTTATTGTTCTTCATCCAAAACTTATCACGGATTCGCTTCTTTAACTTATAAGCTTTAATAAATTTATTTTCTCTTCTAAAGTTTATATATGTTCTTTTTTTTTCTTCTTAGTGTTATTGATAATCAATCAGCCATCCATATTAGGAAGAATCCAACATTTCAGAAAAAGACCACTCATATTAAGCTAAATTGTCATTTTGTATGAATTAAATATTAAGAGGGATTCCATCCATATTGGATTCTGATTCAAATGTCATTAAAGCATATTTATTTGCGACAAATTGGCCATGTGTTAAGATATGCATGCAACACAATGGTCTGATAACTGGTTTCAGACATTTAACCAGGATTATGACATGATAGCGTAATAACATAGTTGTTCATAAAATAATGACATATAAACAAATTAAATATAATAAGTAAATAGATTATGATGCTTGCCTCCAATTATTTAATTTGTGGGAGCATCTTTTTGTACTATAATTACTATTTGTGCGTTCCATAATATAATTACAAATCGCATCATAACATTTCAATAACAATGTACACTCAAAAGAGCATTGTAAAATATTTACAAGAATTATGTTCTACTGCGTAATAGTTTGAATATATTTAATTTGATTAAATTACTTTTAAACTATTTGAATTATCAGTCATAAAAATCATATTTCAATTTAATAAATTGTAGTCTAATTTAATTCTAGTAGTCTTATTTAAAAATAATAAGTAATCAAGTTTTTAAAAGCTAAATTAGTATAATTTTGCATTAACATTTCTATTTGAATCAATTTTTTTTTATATAATTCAATATCAATTTGTTCAGTTAATTAAAAAAGCTTTCTCATATTGATACGATATCTTTTTATGTACATTATATATAGCTTTCAAATCATAACATAAGATGTGCATTGACCTTCTTGAGAATATTATTTCTCGTATAAAAGATAAAAGTAGGGTGGACTATTATAATGAGTAAGTACACTTTGGTATTAAAAAATTTGAAACATATTGATCGATAGAGTCTATAACAACTTTTTTTTTTTTTTTATGTAAATGAGTTGTTTAAATTTTTCCCCTCGTACATTTTATGTCTTTTTTTTATGAGAATCTTCATAATCATTTTCCATGTAAATAGGTTATTTAAAAATTTGCTATCCTACATCTTATGAGTCTTAACACATTTCCATACAAACAGGTATTTGAATAATTCACCATCTTACTTCTAAGTCTTTGTCTTACTTTTAAAATATTTTCTAAATTTGAAGTTTTCATTATTCTTTTTCTTTCTCCCATCATTTATAACTCACTTGTACTTCAAATTGAAAGTTATAAGTTTAGAATAATATTAATTGTTGTCATTAATTTTTGTCTTTCTCCCATCACCATAAACCTATTATACTTCAAAATCAAGATTATAAGTTTAGGATAATAGTTGACAGGTATAATAATTTTTTTCATTCAATTTTCTAATTCTACAAGGATTAGGCACAAAATAAAAGGAAGTAACAAGGAAAATAGTGATAACATATCCTAACAGGTGCATGTATATTACACGGAGATTAAAGAAAGTGTCAAGTATTAAAAGTCACTAATATATTTTTCTTCATTATTTGTAAATATTTTAACGGTTATTGCTCATTGTGCTCTTGAACTTTATAAAATTGACGTCAACATTCTCATTGGAACTACAAATTTCATCATACTCTAACATTTATTAACAAACTAGTTTATTTTGAGACAGTTAGGTTCCAACAGAGCTCCATAATGAAGATGATTTTCTTTTTTTCTTTGTCATACAAGTTGAAGGTGTCACGACCTTTCATATTATTGCCATTTGCCTGGTTGAAACACTAGAACACAACGAATTCCAAGAGGTTAATGCAAGAAAAATAACGTTAAGACTCGTACATTTTTATCGACGGAAACTTTTACTAGTCTCAAATACTTTTATATTTACTATTTGTTAATTATTAAGAGACTTCTAACATCTTGATTACTTAAAATTTATTTATTACTGCCATTAATGCTAAATTATAGGATTATATCTGCTAAATTATTTGGTGGACTAATTTTTGATCACAGACACAAGTTGTTCTGATTTGGATTGGAAAAAATTGAAAGCACAATAGGAAAGTTGAGAAAAGAATGGATTTGGGCCGAAAGGTATTTTGTAGTGGAGTGGGGTGGGCTTGGGTGAAAGGCGTTGACTTTGACGAAGACATTGAATGAAAGGTTGGAGAGTAGGAGCAGGAGATGCACGTGCGAGGGTGTTGTTGGTAGCGTGGACGTTAGCGGAGAGAATAAGACAAGGGAAAGAGCAGAAGCACATGTAAGGTGTATGAGATGTGTGATTGCAGACATGGGTGTGGGACCCACTCCCCAACAGCAACCTTACACCATATGCATTCCCTGTCTTGTCGCTGTATGATGATGCATTGCTTCATCTCATCCCATCTCCCTTTTCCCCTTCCCTTCATATCAATTGCATTTACTTTCTTTTTCCTTCACTCATCCACCTCATTTAATTTCCACCTTAAACTCACCACATTCCTTAATGTCAAACTTTATTTTTGTACATATCTTAATCTTAATTATATTTCATACTTTTGAACTTTATTCTATTTAAATATAAAGCAAAAATAAAAGTCTCTTCAGAGGAAAACCAATGTAAAGCTCTATCATTTGTTCATCAATCTATTTATTTCAGGTTTATATGTTTTATTTCATGTGAATATGTTTCTGTTTGATTTTAGTTACTGAAAAGAATGCTTTATATTTATAATATTTATTTATTTTTTTACTTCTTATCATTAACCAAAGCTATTTTAATATTAAAAACCATGAATTAAGATAAAATGATACACAAATAATTTAAATTAAGATAATTAGATTATTTTAGGTACATAATTGAGTTCAGTAATAAATTTATTATTTAATTAAATAAGATAATTACATAAGATAATTAAATATATTACTTTGAATTTTTATTCGATGAATTTCTTTTAATATTTAAAAAATAATAATTATAATACACTTAAATGCGTGTGCGTTATTTTCTATATGTTATTCTTGATATTATACTTTTTAGTTTTTGTAAGATAATTTACAATTTAATATATCACAAACAATTATTTTATTTTTAAAAGATATAAATAATAATTTTTTTATAATTATTGATTATAATCTATTAAGAATTATATGCGATTTTTATAAATAATCGTTACTCTTTTATTTTCTATTTTAACACAATTCAAAGCTAATATGAAAAAAAATATCTGTATAATACATTAATTACTTTTTATCAATAATAATTATTTGCTTTCTTCCAATAATAATAAGATAAATGATTATTTAAGAAAAATAAATATCAGGTTAAAAATGAATTATATGTAATTATTTTATCTATACAAATAATTAATATAACACTTAATTTTATACTTAATATTAATCTAATTATTTAAATTTAAAAAATTATTTATTAATTTAGATATCTTCATTAATGTTTTCTAGTTTTAATATTAAATTAATTATAGCTAACTAGGCAAACAAATGGTAAAAACACTAAATAAGTGTAATTTATTTTCATTTTTACAAAAAAGGTGCAAAAAGATTATTTTTATGAAAATGGATAAGTAGTGTCACCGAAAAATGACTTCTTACCTTAAAGTCATGCTAACGTAACATAACTTTAATGTAAATTATTTATTTTTTCATCGTGTAATGTTGATACGATTTTAGTTTATTTCTTTAAACTGAAATCGTACTAACATAACACAACTTTAATTATATTTTTTTTAGTTTTATGTTTGACTAAAGTCGTATTACCATCACATACGATTTCTTCTGTGTCATGACTTATCTATTTTTATAAAAAAAAATAAAAATTCTGTACCCTAAGGAAAAAAAATTGCCCCCCGAACAAAGAGGCGTTAGAGAAATGTAGGTGAATTAAGAATAACAAAATATTCCATAAAAATACAAATATAAACATCTATAAGGACTTAAAATATATCTAAATATATAAAAAATTATTTTGGAAACCACTTATTCAAATTAAATCTTTTGACATATATTAACTTAATTTTCATATTTCTGGAAAACAACCACATAAAAATATTTAATCACAACTATAATAGATAGTGTGAGCAACATCTTCACCTTGTCAAATGTAATAGTTAAAGCTTTCTTGTCTCACCCTCGCCAGATAAAGAATGATGGTAACATTCAAACTCTGAAGTATTATAAAAAATTTCATGAAAATGTACGTTGAAGTATATAAATATAATAAATTTAAAAGAATGTTTTAAATATAAGATATTTCATTAGATAAACTTTTTGGTTATATAAATAAAAAAAGTTATTTTCTTACAAAAGTTGTAGTTGAATTAAAGTATAAATAATAAAATTATAAAATATGAACTTTATAATACTTTTTATCTTGGTATAAAAGAATTTTACAAAATAATGTCAAATCGTAAGATCCGAGAAAAGAAAAGTCATAATATAATTCTTATGTAGTGTAAATAAAAAATTATAGAAATGAAAGTATTATAGAACTTTGGTATTGAAATAAAATCTATAAAAATATATTATAAAGGATGTGACATAATAAAATTAAAAAAATAAAATAAGACTCATATTATTTTATATAGCTTTCATTTTTATATTTTTATTGTATTATTTATCATACTTTTTTCTTATATTTTTTTATATCATTTTTTTCTGTTCGTATATATCAAAATGGGGAGTAGGTTTAGCATTTTCTCCCTTTTTCTCTCTTTTAAACTAGGTAAAAACACAACAAATACAAACACAGTTTTCGGAACTGCATCCCTTATATTTTAATGTGGTTAAAAATATAGTTTTTCTTTTTTTCTACACTTGATTCCTCATCCAATGGCCATAACTATTCTTTTTGTCACTTTGTGACTAGTGAAAGCCATGAGATTGGGCCAATAATTAGGATGTTCAACAATTTCTGGATTCATAATCTGAAAAGGAAGGAGAAACAGGCTAAACAAAAAGATCTCTATTTAAACAAATATAGGAGATTTTATTTGATGATATCCACTAGCCTAAGTCCAAAAAGTACAAGGGATTTGTCAAAGTTTATTAGTCATAGATTTGAATTAATATATGTAAAAGAAATGCTATGTATGGCAAGGACAGTGGAAAAGAAAAAGCATAGAAATTATTACATTGATTCCACCCTTGTTGTATGTACATATTTTTCTCTTTGCATTTTCACATCCTTTTTTCCTTGTTTCTTTAGCTTTGTCTTTGGTACTTTCAGAGTTATATGTTAAAGCATAGAAAAAGGCTTACGTTCCAGAACTTCGTCTAACTTTAACATCATTATCAAGATTTCACCGTAACACGTGTTCTTGCAGTCCAAGTTGAAGTCTTGATTTTGAGGGTTGTCACACTTAAAAAAAATTTCTTTATCACCCATTACTTAAAAATTCAAATAAAATTTAAAAGAAATTTTTGATACAAATAAGTTGTATGTTGAAAGATGCTTTGATTTTTAATTAATAAGATGTGTTTTAAAATACACTTTTATTGTTTATTAGTTTTAAAATGACACTGAATTTTTATATTAAAATAATAAAAAAAACATTTTACTTTTTTTTTTAAATTATTTTACATCTATTTTTGTTTATTATTTTTTAATTTAGAAGTCTAGTTTAAGATAAATATTTAGTCTCTTTTAAAAGAAATTGTGTTTTAAAAATATGATTTTTATTATTACATACTTTTCTTATTTAAAAGCAATTTCTTTTGTAAAAGTTATAAAAATAATTGGTATTAAATGTACTTTTACCATAAGTTATTTGGTAGTGGATGTAAAATGTTTTTATAAAGGTACATTGATATTGGTTTTTTCTATATCGATTTCTCAATAAAGTAGAAAGATATTTATAACCTTTTATTCATGAACATATTTGTGTTTTTTTTTAATATATGAAAATCGTCTTGGTTCACATTTTCTATGGTTAAGATTGGTATGATATGATCGTTTTTGAATTATTGATTTTTGTTTTTATTAATAAAATATTCTTGATAAATGTTTTTACAATTATTTATCTTCCATCCTTTTAACCAGTTTGGAGTGGTGGATATTTCTACCTGATTAGATTATGATTAACATCGTTCGTTAAGGTTAGTGGTTTAAGCTTCCAATTTTATTTTTTTTAAATTGATATCATTATTAGATCTCAATTATGATATGAATGTCTATTGTTAGTTACTTTGATATTGAAATTATGCTATTTCGGTGTTTAAATTTGAAATATTGAATTTAATTTTTAAATTTAGTTAACACAAATGGTGGATTATTAGATGTTTAAAATTAAAATTATAAAATTATAGGAACTAATTAATCAATTACTTTAATCTTTAAGAGTAACTAATTATTTAATTTTTAGACATTAAATTGTAGAAAATTTATAAAATATATTGTAAGAAAATTATAGGAAAAAAATGTAAGATTGCCTATAAAAGTAAGATGCATAATAATATGTTTTGGTAATACTTTTTGTTGTTATTATACTAATTTTATTTAAATTAAATGTTTCATTCATGTACAAAGTGAGAGAATTTTAGTTTCTCTTTGAGATTTAGTACAAATAATTAAACATTAATCATTTGTATTAAATATTGAATTGTCTAATTTAATTTATTTAATAAAATATTTTAATTGAATGGTTAAATTTATAAACTTAATTTGAGTGTGTATTACTAATACTTGAACCGAGGTGAGCCGAATATTTTAGGTTTTCAATAATCAATCTTCATTGTCTCAACATGATATCTAACAAATAAGATAATAACAAACAACCTTCCTTTTTAATATAAATATATTTTCTTGTTCATAAAATTGAGGTTAAAATTTGATATAATAGTTTTTTATTAAAATTTTTTGTTTATATGATATTTAATTTGGATTATATTATTTTTTAAACTTCAAGTTTTGGTTTGAAGTCAAACTAATTAAATTTTTTAAAAAACATCCAAAATTTATGTCAAATCATATATTAAATGATATAAGTTTTAGATATATTTTTTTAATACTTATTCACTTGATGCATGTATGTTTATATATATATATATATATATGGAAAAAGAAGTTCTACATAAATTTATATCTTTTGCATACACGCCATATTATTAATTGATAATTAATTCTAAATATATGAACTAAAAACTTCCTTTTTCTTAATAAATTGAAAACACACAATTATCTTTAGCATTACAGGCTAGAATTCTTATGAGTCAAATGTGATATATATATATATATATATATATATATATATATATATATATATATATATATATATATATATATATGCGTGTGTGTATATATATATATATATCAAAATTATTATTAAAAAATGAGAAAAATATATTATTTTGATAATATGGAGGAAGAAAAGAAAACTGATCTAGACTAACCAAAAATAAAATAAAAGAATACTACTGGTGGACCTCTAATGATATATTGCATCACTTCTGCCTATCTTATTTATCTTGTGTATATTTCTCTCTCTTTTTAGCCAGAATCTATCTTCTCAATTATATATAAAAGTCTTGAATGAGAATAGTGATTCGACCAAAAACAGTTTATGGAGGTGTTAGTATTTCAAATATGGCTACTCTCCTGCTCAAGAACGTGTTTCTGCTCAGAATAAAACAACAAAGATTTGGAAGATTGTGAAGTAATCAATCAATCAACAAAGAATAAGAAGATGATTTTGGCACGAAAATATATGCACTGTGTGGCACTGACAACTACCTCTCGAAATGAATGGTGCCATTCATTAAGAACTATGATGCCATGTCGTAACTCAAAGTACTGTAGAGTGGAAACACTGTTTGAATATTGACCTAACTAACTCTTTTTAGCCAATTTTTACCCAATAGTATGGCTATATAAGCAATTCAATGTTTAAAAGAAAGGTACCAACGTTGTTTATTAAAAAAATTTAATTTCCTGATAGAAAAATACTTTAATATTGAGTCGATAATCATGTAAGTTAAATTTTAAATACTTAAAAATTTATAATAATAATAATAATATATGTATTTTTACAATCAGCACTCATTTTAAAATGTACATGTTAAATTGGATTTATTTAATGAAATACCAGATACTTCTAACATTGGCTTAAAATCTTGATTTGGTCCATAGTTTTACCAATGTAAAATTTTGGTTTTATGAAAATTGAATTACATAAGTTTTTAACATTAAACCTTTTAGTGCATTGTTAATATGTTTCCAACTTCAAATAGGAAATATTACCATGTCTATTCATTCAGGTAAGATATTAATAACCATGTTTAATAATAAATTTAACATATACCATTAAAAGTATATTAATAACGTTGTTATCCATCAGAAAAATATTAATATTGGACTAAGATTGTTTAATTTTCAAAAATTAAGAATTAGACGTGTTTTTAAATGTTTATAGTGCACAAAACTGTACGAACTAAGCTAGTTGAACCAAAAGGGAATTAAATATTAAATATTTTACAAATTTTTTACAGCTTTTGATTTATTTAATAAATATTTTAATTGAATGGTTAAATTTATAAACTTAATTTGTACAAAAGAGTTATTAAATACAACTATTTTACTAATATTTGTGGTTAAGTTAATGACTAGTGAATAATATAAATATACAAATAATTTCTATGATACTTTAGTAGTATAAAGTCCTTTGCATTACCAAATCTCATGTGATAAAATGGATAGTTTTGCTCATCTCATGAAAATTCTAAGGATGTGGCCCTAGCACTTGAGTACAATATTCATTATTACTTGGTGGGTGAGAAAGTTATCCATAATAGTAAAATTTTGAATGTTTGACATTAGAGATAAAACCTACGTTGGCGGGACTTTAGGGTGAGTACCTAAACCCGTTTTCCCAGTATACTTGGATGAAAAAGACTGATGGTTCCTTTAACCTTTTGTTAGTTCCAGTCACTAGTTAGAAAAGTGAAGAATGTCCTAAAGAATGTTTTGCTTCCTCTCCCTTCAACTTTTTAACAGGGTCAATGTCTTCCCTATTAAAACACATCTCAAACATCATTTGATTCCCTTCACTAAGATAAAATAAAATAGAACATAAATATCACACTTACACAGGAATAGAAATATTAATTGTTCTCATTCCTCAAACTAGCTATAGGTGTCGGTGCTCTCGCCAAATTCTAATTTTTTCGAATATACAATAATCAATTTATATGCTATATTAAAGAAAGCCAGCATCAACCAAAAAACAAAATACACAAGTTACAAAAGAGTTGGTACTCATTATTATTATTTTGTGCCTGGACAAATCAATGAATTAAAACTGATCAAAATCCAAAGAGGGTACTTGCATCAAGGTTTTCTCACCTCCATGATCAACCTGCTGCTGCACACTGAAACCACCAGACCCCACTTGAGAAGAAGACTCGCCTTGTGTTTGATCTGGTTGCACTTCCTCCAGATTCTCAGATACATTATTCATGTGGCTTTCTGGCCTTTCGGATTGCAGAACAAGTTTTCCTTCATTATAGAGACTGCTCAATTGATGAAAGTAGGGACAAGTCCTTGAGTCAAGGGACCTCTTCTTATTAACATCCTTGGTTTTCCTGAAGTACTTGTTTATGTTTTCCCACTTCTCTTTGCACCTCTTTGCACTCCTCCTGTATCCTAACTCCGACATCCCTTGTGAGATTCTCTCCCACAGAGGCACCTTGTTCCCTTCCTTCTCCTCATTGCTGCCGTTGTTGCTCACATTATTGCACCTCAGGTTTATCAGTGCTAACACTTCGTCCTTTGGCCACCTTCTCCCAACATCATCTTTCTCAGCAACGTTTGATGACAAACTTTTATTCAAAACCGGGTTTATATTATTCTGGCTATGTAGAGAGGAAGAACTAGGGTTGGTTTGAGGAACTTGAGCTGAAGTGGAAGAAGTAGAAGGATTTGTAAACGTGTCTTGTGCAAGACTTGAGGTAGGGTTTTCTGTTGTGGGTATAGGTGGGATGCTTTCTGAAGGATTAGGGTTTTGCGTAGTGTGTGTTTTTAGGTTTGAACTGTTAGTTACTACCTTGAGGCTCTTGTTTGAAGAAGAAGTGACTGAGAATCTGTTCAGTATTTGAATAATGTTGGTTTGTCTATCACCTGCAATGGCTTGCTCACGAGCCATCATCTCAAGCTCCTTGTTCATTTTCTCCATCTCTTGCTTCTTCCAAGCTTCCTCTCGACTGAACTTTTCTTCATCTCTCTTCATCATGTCCTCGAGGAGCTTGTTGTGCATCTCTTCTTGCTGCGCCATCATCTTGTGCACAATGCTCTCACAAAAACCCTTGAACATTTCAAACCTACCCGGCCTCTTTCTCTTGCGCCCCTGATTCTTTGTCACTGCTGCATCGTGATTTTGTTTTGTGACAGATGCCTCAACTTTTCCCGAATCCCCTTCTTCCAATGGATGGTGGACCATCTTGTCTTGTTTGTGTAGTTGCTGAGTCTTTTCTTCGGTCCCAAGATGATCACCACCCCCTTGATGGTAAAGCTGTTCAAGCTCACTAAGAAACCGATAATTGTTATTATTACTCTTGCCGTAATTAATGTTGTTGTTGAAATATCTACTTTCTTCTTCAAACTTCTCCTTGCATTTCTCTGCACTCCTTTTATATCCAAGCTCTGCCAGCTTCCTGCGCCCACACCATAAATTATATAAATCCAAAAACCAACCATAGAATGAAGCATCTAACAGCACCTTTGTCTTGAACACGTATAATAATAGACAAATTTGCTTTCTTCCTTCCTCTCGGGCTGTGAGAGTGTGTCAAGGTGTCAGTGTGTGAGCTAAAGTATAGGTGCACGTGTGCGTTTGTCTACCACATGAAGGTTTTAGGTAGCAGACGATGCAACTACACTGATCAAACACACAAAGTGCAGCTCATAATTAATTTTCTGTTACAAAATTTATTGTCTTATTTCTTTTTTGGAGAATTGTTGATGAAAAAGAGGGTTAAAGACAGGCAATAACAGTAAAAAAGAAGGTACATAATTGCAAGAATAGTGTTAAGTTAATTAATTGGTACCTTGAGACATGTTCCCAAGTGAGTTCTGGGAACCAACTCTCCATGCTAGATCTGATCCTCAAGAGCGCAAGCACTTCGTCGTTGGTCCAGGGATCAATCAGCTGGGGAAGTTGCTGCCTTTGATCTCTTTGGATGTCGAAGTTCATTGGGATAATGGCGTTTTGTGGCTTGGCTTCATCTTTGTGGGAAGAGGGTGGGTGGTGTAACGGGTGCAAGAGAGTGTTGGGTTGGAGTGGGAGTTGATGGGAGGGGTTATAGGGATCAAAATTGGAAGAGAAGGTATTGGGGGTGGCAGAAGCATGGAGAGGGAAAGGTAAGTGAAGAGGGAGTGAGGTCCTTGGAGTTATGAATTGGTGGAACTGGTCAGGTACTCCATCGAACATGTTTGTGGTTGTGTTTTGTGTTGACACTTCGTTCTTCTTTACCTCTTCTTTCCTGTGCTCACTGTAAATTAAAATCAGCAAAATGCTGCAAGCAACTTACAAACCACGCACCAACCTCTCTCTCTCTCTCTCTCTGTTTTCTGTCTTTCTTTCTCTCTCTCTCTCACATTTATCAAAGAATTTGTCCTTGCATGGAAGGGAAAAGATAGCCCACCACCACACCCTTTTAGAAGAAAGTGAACTCACACCCCTAGCTAGCAGACAATATTCTATATAATAATAAAAGGATAGTGTTAGCAGAGAAATTATTAAACACTTCTTGGATTGTATATCAAGTGATTACGATATCAATCGACCTGTTAATTTAAAAGGAAAGAATTATAAGTAATTGCGTGTTTCATGGAGATTAATTAAATCAGACTATTTGTAATATTGACTAAAAATAAAGGTGTGACTTGAGAAGATGATAATTTTGAATAATATATTAGAAATGAAAAAGAGGTTTGCTTGAAGAAGTGAATCAAAGCACGTTAGAAATAAAAAAGCATATGGAGTGCTTTTTAGCGGTTTTCCTATTTGCAAATAAAATCCAAAGGGATCTTTATGATGCATTGGAATTCCTTGTAGTGAAAAAAGTTTAGACAGGGAGAAGGATGTGAGTGTGACGGTGAGAAGTGAGATGCGAATTGAGGGAGAATAATTGGGTGTGAGTGAATCTAAGGGAATAGGAAGAGGATTGTGTTGAATGGGGGAAAGGAAATGAAGGGAAATTGCTTGAAGAAGAGGGAAGTATGATGGGATGCATGATTGGGGATTGGAGAGGACGCGCATGGAGGGAGAGTGAGGTGGAAAATGGAAGTTGGAAAAAAGAGGGAAAAAAGAAAAATGGTTTTGGTTTGGTTGTCACTGGGCCACTCGAATCCTATGCAGTAGCTGATGCTCATGATGGTGTAATTAACGGCATCCGAATGGCAGGACACGTGAAAACATGCAGAGGATGGGACCAATTATTTAAGGATGGGAATCTTCACATGGTACAGAGGATACAGTGCTATAGTACAGCTTCACCCTTCTTCCCTCTCTCGAAAAATATTTCGATTTATTGATGGATATGTTGGGCCTACTATTACATGTATAGTTTGGATCTAAGAACACCAACAATAAGAATATTTCCCCCACCTTCAACGATTTACTTTCCCCTTTCTGCGACTTTGCATTTTAAGCCTCTCTTTATATTATCACCGCCACCCCTCCCCTTTCCTTCCTTCATTTACATGTGAGATTTCCTCCTAAATGAATTAGCAAGTTGATTGCAATGTTGCACCCCAGATGGATAATTGAAAGTGTAGGGATGAGAAAAAAAGAAAGTTTGGGACTTCTTTAGAGGGGAAGGAGGTGGGGTGGGGTAAGTCCTTAACCAGCTTGGAATGAGTTGTGGAAAGAGATATGTCATAAGTAGCAACTTCTTCTCATTAGATTGGCTCAATCTCCACCCTTCGTACCTGTCTCTAGCTGCCAGTTTTTCCCCCTACTTTTTGTGTTTTGACCTATTTCACTGAAAATGGAGGGGGGGCATGGCATGCTTTGGGGTGCATTTATTTTTATGTTCAAAAACTTTTCTCACTCCTTTGCATTATGCACCTACTCTTGCTTGGTCTTAGTCTTGGCTTGGAATAGAGTTTTGGTTCCATCTGAGTGTGGCTTTGTCTTCTCTTTCAAACTCTCAATTATTAAAAGCTAGAGGGGATTATAGGCCGAACTTACCTGAAGATACCCAAAACTAAAATAAATGGGTCGTGTTGGTGGGCTTCTTTTATTTTTGCAAGTACTGGTGGATAGTTAAGTGATGGGGAAGTACACTGGCATGGGTTTTGGATCGCTCATACAGCCTAGCCTGGGCCATAAAGGTTGGTGAGCAGAGTAAATACATTGCCAATTTTACACTCCAAACTTCTTTTCTTATCTACTAATCCCACTCCCAAACAACAACAATTTTCAGACACTCTTTTTGCTTATGTTATTTTAAAAATTTTACTATTATTATTTTAAGTTTATCTATTAAAAAAGAGATAAATTATATTAAATATACTTCTATTGTTAAAATTTATTTTTTTTTAAATTAAAAAGCGTTGAAAGTCATTGATTATGAAACTTTTCTCATTTCTAGTTTTCTTTTCCACTCTTCATTTAAAGTCTCAAGATTTTAGAATTTTTTTTTTTTATGATTGTCTATCAGTCTACTTAAAAAAATTTAAGCTCAGATATTTATTAATCACATTTACTTCTTATTTTAATATTTAGTTTTAACGTAAATGTTGAACTTAAAACACAGTTTTCTGTTTAGATATTTAATCAGAGGAATGTTTAAAAAATGGTAGTGGTGAACAGAAAAACTTGAATTATTTAACTATGACAAACAGATTGGTTTTTTCCATTTTGGTAAGAGCATCGTTTTTTAAACGCTGAATAAGTCTAAAATCAGCCTTGTATTCTTATGGTACTTTTTTGAATTAGGAAAACAGTACTTAAATCCCAGATAAACACTTTAAATTTTAATTAATCAATCCTTAAATTTACTTTTTTTCTATAAATAAATATAATAAATAGTTCTATTATTGTGTTTGTTTCTATTTTTTTTAAATTAATCCTTTGAACTTTAATCGCCACTTATATCAGGGGTTTATGTCACTGAGAGTTTGGACAAATTTCTCATCTAATTACTCAATAAAAAAAATTGGATCGGTTGAGTTTTATTTCTATATTTTTTTATTAGACTTAATCCAAGCGATCAAAGGTAAGTTCAGTTCAATTGGGTCATATGCTTATAAATTTTTTTCATTAAATTTTGTAATCTCACTTTTTTATAATTTTTAAAATAATTTTAAAAATAGACTATTGTATTTAATATTTAAATTATTGAATAAACTAATATTTCAAAAATACATATTTACATGATAAAATAAATTGAAAATTGTTATAGTATTATTATGAACTAATATTTAAAGTATTTATATACAAATGAGATAGAGCTTACATCCTCCCTCCCGTTAAATCATGGAACTTCCATAAATAATAAGATGTGCACTTTTTTAATACCATCTTAGAGAAAAAAAAAATGGTGTTACTTTTTTATGTTAAAACTTTTGTTATTGGATTGAAGATAAATTCATTTACTATTAATAAATGTTTACGAGGATAAAATAATAAGTAAATTTGTACTCTTTTCTAAGACTTTTGTGATATTAAATATTTAATGCAGTTATATTAAAAATTACGTGAAGAAACAGCATCAAAACATCATCTATGACGGATGAAACTAGAAAAAAAAACAATTAAAATAAAACACTACCTTTTTATATCAAATTTGAGCAAGATAAAAGTTAGATATGACTTTTATTCTCAATTATTATTTATATTATTTAATTAGTATCTGTATTTTATTTCAATAATATATATAATCTTTTAATTAAAATTTTATTTTACAGATCATTAAAGCGAAACTTAGATTGTAATCGAATAACAGCATAAACAACAGCTAAGAAATTGTTTTTAAGTTTTGTCCTGTGAATTTGTTTATTAGCATTTATTTAAATATACAGATATCAAATTCTATAACGTTACACAAACATAAATCTTATTGAAAACTAATAATTATTTGTGGACTATTCCTATTGATTAGATCGTCTTATACTCGTTTTTCAAAAGAGTTTATCTCCTTTCGTGAATCACAAGGGCACTCAAAGGTATAAGTTTCTCCCTTTTATTTTAAATTCTTCAAATTATTAATTAACAATTTTTAGAATGTGACTATGGGGGAAATTAGCATAGATTAATCATTGGTTCCCAACCATGTTTGTTAAGTGTTTTATTAAAAAAAGTGCTAATTGGAACTGACCTGGGATGATAGAGAATTTATTAATTAAAAATGAAACCAAATTGCTGATAGCTCCTTTTAATTTATCAAGATTTGTCAAGTTATTTGCTTTTATCATCTTAGTAAATTTGCCTATACAAGCGGGAGTATAATTAGATTTTTTTTTAACGTCTATTTATTGCAAGTTGTTTTATCCATGCATTTCTTGTATATTATTTCTTTTTTAAGAGATTTACATATATTATTTATCTAGTTAATAATTAATTAACAAACGCTTAAACACATTTCAGTTAATAATTTGATGAAATGTTTCTCAATTTATAATTAGGATAAAGTAGTTTAATGAAAAAAAAAATTGTAACGACTAAATATTAAATCAGCCATATTTATTAACCGAGAAAGGTAAGGTAACAACTTATTTAAATTTAATATTATTATACACTTTTTTTTTATTTCATCTTACTCCTTCTTACTAATATTTGCATAAGGTTTATAGATTTATGAATTTATAAATCATTTTGTTAAACAACTTATTTTGAGGTATAATGTAATAATGAGATAAGGATAATCTATTTAAAGGTGATTCAAAAATTGAGTCGAGAACAATCTTCTTGATTTTGATATAACTAAATCTATTTATCTTACAAAAACTAGTTAAGGATAGTATTTTCTTATTTGTATAAAAACTTATATTTGATTTTATAATGTGTTTTGGTTATCTTATTTTAGATATCTAATTATTATTATTAATATTTTAAGTTTCTCTATTAAAAATAGAAAACTTATATTAAATATACTTTTATTGTTAAAAGTTGTTTTTATAAAAGAAAGTTGATAGTAACTGATAATGAGAAAGTTAAATTGTTTGTGTACCTATTCAACAATAAGGCTATTCATCAGACACTATGGCCTACTATTTATTATCCAGTTAATAATATTTATTTTAATTAATTTTTATTTATTATAATTGATTACATGATCTTTATGATGCTAAACGTATATAATTATTATGAATAATTATAAGGTTTAGAAGATAAAGTATGACTTAGGCCTATAAGAATATATCATGTATTTCATTATATAATTAATTTATATGTTCTAAACACCTAATTTGAATTAAATAAAAGATGATGAGATTTGAGTAGAAAATTTATAATTTTTTTAAATAATATAGTATGTATAATAGATATTTTACTTTTGTTTCTTGTTAAATAAATAAAATTATAAGATTATAAATTTAGTTTTGATTCAAAAAATAATTTAAAACAAAATATAAATATTTTTTTTTGTTATTGATAGAGTTATTTTTTTAATTACTGACAATACGGCAAACCATTCAAATTAATAAATACAGAAAATAAACTTAAATTAATAAATCAAATTAATGACATATAAATAAAATTAGTGCTACATGTTTATATTTATGATGAAATTCTTAATTAAATAATTACTATCATTTTTTTAATTAAATAAATTATTGATAAAATTAGAAACTAAATAAAAATTGTTTCTAACTTCTTTCAAACTTAAATTTCATTCAAATTATAATAATTTTCTTTAAATAATGACGATATGGTAAATAATTCAAATTAATAAATATAAAAATAAACCAAAATAATATATCAAATTAATGATAAATAAATCGAATTAATATATAAAATTAATACTATATATTTATACTTACTTAAATGATGAAATTCCTGACTAAACAATTACTATCATTTTCTAATTAAATAGATTCTTAACAAAATTAGAAATTGAATAAAAACTTTTTCTAACTTCTTTCAAATTTAAATTTCATTTAAATCTACATACAATTTTTAAATACTGAGAATGTGATAAATAATTCAAATTAATAAATATAGAAAATAAATCAAATTATTAAATCAAAATGGTAAATAAATCTAATTAATAAATAAAATTAATGCTATATATTTATAATTACCTAAATGATGAAATTTCCAACTAAACAATTATTATCAATCTCTAATTAAATAAATTCTTAACAAAATTAGAAACTAAATAAAAATAGTTGAATTAAATTTTTTTTCAGGTAATTTGCTTTTGTTATCTTAACAAATTTGCCTTTACAAGAGAGAGTTAATTAGAAATTTTTTTAACGTCTATTTATTGCAAGTTGTTTTATCCATCCATTTCTGTATATTATTTATGTTTTAAGAGATTACATATATTATTTATGGAAGTTAATAATTAATTAATAAATGCTTAAACACATTTCAGTTAATAGTTTTATGAAATGTTTCTGAATTTATAATTAAGATACAGTAGTTTAATAAAAAAATTGTAACGACTAATCAATAAATCAACCATATTTTATTAACCGAGAAAAGTAAGGTAGCAAATTATTTAAATTCAATATTAGTATACACTTTTTTTTATTTCATTTTACTCCTCCTTATTAATATTTCCATAAGGTTTATAGATTTATGAATTTATAAATCGTTCAACTTCTTTTAATTTGTTAAACAGCTTATTTTGAGGCATAATGTATGAATGAGTTAAGATAATCTATTTAAATGTGATTCAATATCTCTATCTTGCAAAAAGAAAATGAGTTGAGAACAATCTTCTTGATTTTGATATAATTAAATCTATTTATCTTACCATAAACTAGTTAAGGATAGTCTTTTCATTTTTATAAACCGCTTAAAAGCTTTAATCTATTATAATTTGTGAAAGAGTAACCCATAAAAATAAAAAATAACTAAAATCTCGTGAAAATAATTAGCTTTTAACAATTAATATCAACTGTATTTTCTTATGAGATAAATATGTATATTTTCCATTATTATGTCACTGTCCATCTTTAGATTGTGATTGGCATGCAGACTAGGATTTTCTCTACCTAGTCAATCTAAAAATAATATTATCCAAAGTCATTAAATAAAAACAACTAAAGGAACTAAAAAAAATCCATAATGCGCCCCCAAAATAGTTTAATCCATAAATTGTTTCACCTACATGTACACGTTCTTAAAATAAAAAAGAAAAATTATACCAAAAGATACTTAAAATAAAGTTTTTTTTTTTAATTTTCTTGTAAGTTAACAATTTTCTTGTGTGCTGAAATTTTAAAAAATATTTGTAATTGAATAACTTTATTCAAAAAGTTACAAATCTAAATAAGTTTTTTAAAAAGGCTAGTTTCATAAATATTCAAAATTGTAAGCAATTGGACATAATTTATTCGGGTGCCAAATTTATAGTCAAATATAAAGGGTAATATTTATCCGAATGGATCAATCTTTGAAATAACGATATCTTTTTGACAACGTATAAAATAATTCGCTTTTAATACTCACATCTTATTTTAGACTAAAGATGTAAAAGACTAATAATAAAAAAATCTCACTAGTGTGAAAATATTTTTTTACATCATTAAAATAGCACTATTCACTTAAACTTAAAATTGATGTGAATATTAATAGTGTAGCATGATTGTAATTACAATAAATACATTATATATCAGTTACATACTTAACCAGTATAGTATGTATTTGTTGGGTATGTTCTGCTTTTTTTTTTTTTTTTTTTTTTTTTTTTTTTTTTTTTTTTTTTTTTTTTTTTTTTTTTTTTTTTTTTTTTTTTTTTTTTTCTGTTGCTATGTTATTTGTTTCCTTCTTTCTTTTTTATTATCTGCATTTTTGCATTTTTCATCTTCTCCACAAAGTGACATTCGCGCCACTGCTTGTCTTTCTCCCATTTTGTCTCTATCTCACTGCCATTCCGCATGCTCGTGCCATACCTGTTCTCGCCACTATCATATTATATATTTTTTTCTAATTCAACTTTTATTATAATTTATAAATATATATTGAAATAATATATATTAGAAATAATATAAGATTTATATATTGAATAGCAATATATATTAGATATATATATATATATTTTAGAAATTGTATTCGTAATAAGGTCCCATACAACTGAATCCACTATTAATTATCTTGTTAATAGTAATTACTCTCATTGATCTACTTGATTCTGATTGATTGAGAGAGACTTATAATTGGTGATTCTAAATCCAAGCTCAAATACAATTGAATCCCATTATTAACTATCATGTTAATAGCAATTACTCTTATTGATCTTACCTAAAATATTATGGGTAATTATATGGTATAATAGTAAAAGTTTATAAATACATAATAAATTATATGGATTATCATCTATTTCATCATACACTTTTTCATATATTTTTAATATCTTTTATCACACTTTTATTGATTTGAGCATCCTTTACCAATTGGGTCTCTGTTTATCCACTCTAAAAGTACTACACTCAGTTAGGTAAGAACAAAAATTTTATCAAGAATTATCTTTTTCAAAATGAAGTTCAAAAAAATTTATAAATACATGCATATAGATTTAGCAAGATGTACTTATTCAATTTTCATATTCATTCTTATATTTGTAATCGTTTCTACTTTTATTGGTTTGAGTGTTTCCTAATGCTGACAGTTTTGTGGATGATACTGTAATCAACGCCTTTGTTGCTTTTAAAATCCGATTTGAAAACTTAGTCACGACAATCTTGGCTGATATATATATATATATATATATATATATATATATCTCTTAGATTCATGCCATTCTTGAAAAAGGGAGTTGGTAATATGTTGCTTGCCTTATTTGTTTGTTTGGTTGATCTTGCATTTTGAAGAAAGAATGGTGGGGATTAAACGTCTTTTGGAATTGATTAAACAACAAAGGAGCTAGAGCTGAAGAGAGCAGGTGACTAGGCTCAATGTCTGGCTGGTTTAACCTATAGGAAGATTCAGTGGCAACCGACATGGCAAAGATCCAGTGACATCGACATGGCAGCAACAGTCCCATGTAATGTATCAATGGATCAAGTTTCTTATTGTGCCACTCATAGGAACTAAGGGTTGAATCAACCCTTAGTGTAATTGCCTTTGGATCATTATTGGATTGTAATTGATACAACCCTCAGTGTCTATGAGTGGCACATTCAGAAACTTGGCACATTGATACATCAGACAAGGCTGTTGTTGCCACATCGACTACAACTGGATTTTCCTCTAGGTTAAACCAACATTGAGCCCAGTCACCTGCTTCCTTCACATCCAGTCTTTACTGTTTAATCGATTCCACAGGATATTTAATCCCCACCACTCTTTTTTTCAAAACGTGAGATCAACAGAACAAATAAAGAAGGCAAACAACATACTACCAACTTCCTTTTTCCCCGAATGACATTAATCAAGGGATATGTATCTATCGGCTAAGATTGTCGTGACCGGGTTTTTGGATCAAATTTTAAAAGCAACGAAGGCATTGACTGTAGTATCGTCCACAAAACTGTCAGCCTTTGGAAACAACGTAATCCCAAAGAGGGCCAAAGCAAAATCATCCATAAAGGCTTCCCAGTCCTCCTCTTCACATAGTCGACGTAAATGTCTTTCCAAGAATCTTAGAGTAAATCCCTTTTGTCGTACAATATATCAAATCTATATCTTGTTTTGACTTTTTGTTCAATGCTGGAAATTGGCTTTTGTTTAAGAATAATTCTTTAGGTTTAATGGTTGAACAACAGATTTTGCTTGAGAAATCTTTAATTAAAGAGTTTATTGTCTCAAATATACAATCCTTTAATAGAGAATTAAAAGTCGATTGTCTTTGTTATAACCAAACTCCAAACTTAATATTTATTTAAAATCCTTACGTAACTTTTAATTTTTTTTATTTTTTATATCTTTTATATGGAAGATCTTTATTTTATCATTGTTAAGCATCAAACTAAGATACCTATGCTTGATGTCTTCTTTATAAAGACTTTGTGACATAACAAACCTAAACATTCTTACATGTTGTATTGTACCTAATTGAGTAGGTTCTCTTTTTTTGTTGTATTTGACCCTATGTCTACCACTTTTATTTTTCTATTACCATAATTTAGGTCTCCAATAGTCCTATACTATTATACAAAAAGTAGGTCTCCAATAGTCCTATACTATTCTTCATTAGATACATAAACAACTTTAACATAAATGTATTGAGTGTTGGCCTAGTTATTAATACTATGATTTCCAAAATGTCATTATTTACTTATCATATCTAATTTTTTTTTATCATCTAAAATTAAAGTAACTTTACTTTTTCATATCAAGGTGAATTTTAGTTTCAGAACTCTTTGTTCCCAACATAATGCATCACAAAGTCTATTTTAAAATAAACATTATTATACGTTTTTGTTGTTAAAGACATTTTTATTTCTAAGATTAACCTTAATCAACTAGAATGTCATTCTAATTAACATCTAATAATAACAGTAATACAACACAAATCATACCCCAATTTAAAAACTCTCACATATTATTGGACATTGTTGTTACCTTTGTTATTTGTTAATATTAGCGTCTATTTATTATACAAAACAAGTAATTGGTTTAAAATTGAAATCAAAAGTATTAAGTATTTAAATATCTTAAATATTCATTTAAAAGATAATAAAAATGCCTATACGGAGAAAAAATATTATTAAAATGAAACTATGTATATTAATCTAATAAACTGTTTTATTTCTTTTTATTTTAATAATGATGTACTAATTTACGTTAACAATGTAATAAGTTAAAGAATTCAAACTAATTAGAGGAAATAGAAAACAGAAAGTAAAATACATTAAATGCAAAAAATCAAAAGTAATTTAGTAAAAATATATTGAAGCTTATTTTATGAAGAAAATAACCTAAATTAATAGTTTTCAAATAAAATACACCAAATGATGTTTGACTGTCCTTCTCTCGTTACATTTTAATCATCGGCTTTTTATTAAAAGAATTATACTTTTTTATCTTTGATTTTTAAAATTTCAAGATAACATAATTTTCATTCTAATTTTACCCTTAATTTAATTAACACGAAAAGAAAAATATTCGTTGTAGACAAAAAATGTAATAAAACAAATATATATTAAAATTAGTAACTAAATATAAGAAATAACTTGCTTATAATTATTAAAAAAAAATAAAAAATTTTCTTGAATTAATTGTTTAAAGTAACAATTATAATATAACATTATGAAACATCAGAGAAAGAGAAAGTAAATTCCTAGTTTGGTGCTGCTTTTGAAAAAAAGAATAGTAGGGAGGTTTTTCATAATATTTATATTAAATAAATACCAAGTGGTATCTTAAAAACAAGTTATAATTACAAAAACCCTTCATCTTCCTTAAACCCTACGCTTGTAGACTCGGCTCGTATTTTCTTTCATTCACAAACGGCGATGGCGGATTCTTCAAGCAACTCCAAGGATAGGAACAACACGCGCCTCTACCATCCCTACCAGGACCTCAACGTTCCAATCCAAAAGCTCTACAACCTCCCCACCGCGCCGGAGCACCTCTTCGCGGAGGAAGCCGCCAGGACCCACCGCTCCTGGGGCGACAACCCCCAGTACTACACCGGCACCGGCTACCTCTCCGGTGCAATCATCGGCGCCGCCAGAGGCACCGTCCAGGGTCTCCGCGAGGCCGAGACCGGCGACTCCTTCAAAATCCGACTCAACCGAGTCCTCAACTCGGGCGGCCAAGCGGGTCGCAAACTCGGCAACTCGCTCGGCGTTCTGGGCCTCATCTTCGCTGGCCTTGAGAATGGGATGATCCACGCCAGGGGAACCAATGACTTCGTAAACAGCGCCGTCGCTGGACTCCGCACCGGAGCTCTCTACAGGGCCGCCGCCGGGCCCCGATCCGCCGCCATTGCCGGCGCCATCGGGGGAATCGCAGCCGCGGCGGCGGTTGGAGGGAAGCAGGTTTTGAAGAGATACGTACCGATCTAGCGAAGGATTAGGTTAAGAGAGTAGAATGGGGATGGTAGTACAAATTACACTAAAATTAATTTTCTTTTTATTACATTTTTGTTCTTGTCTTGCCATTAATTTCACATTGCAGTTTGCAATTTGTAAAATCTCCTTCCCCATAAAATCGTGTATTTCTGAATTATTCAGAAATCTCTGTTCTGTTCACAAAACGGTGTCGTATACTCTGCAAGGTGATATGATGAAAATTAGCATACCTACAGGTTTGGATTTCAAGGTTAGACACAACAGACATTTATAAAACATGACCGGTTATGTTCTGAATTGTCTCATCTTAGCTTAATGTTCTTTATTTTTACAAAGTATATTTTTACTAATAATAATGTATTAACAATTTATAGATTAAATAAATAATGATTTATTATATTAAAATTGATATTTTTAAAAATATATTTTAATTACATTATTTCACTATCCATAAGATTAGTATCAAAATATCGTATTGACAAATTAATTTGACATAAGTTTATCTCATATTAGTAAGTTTTAATCGGATAGAGTTTAGATCTACACAAATAATTCGATTAAAATTTAAGTAAATATGAAGTAGAACTTGTTTGACCTCCGACAACATCCATATTATTACAACTTGATTTAAAATAAATGACTTCCTCCCAAATTAGTTAATGTATGAATTAATACATAAATCTTATTTTGTTAATTTCTTCAAATTCTTGTTTAAACTCATGTACAAATTAATTTTAATTTAAGAAATTAATTTCATTTTTCTTATTTATTTCTCCTAATAGTACTTAGAGACAAATTTTATCCAGACGTCTCTACTTCTCATGGGCTATACGACAAAGGGTATGCATTCCAAATCTTGTGGGCCAAAAAAGAAGGGCCTTCCAAACTTTGTCAGCTGTTTAATTTTCTTTGGGGCCAAATTTGCTAACACAAACTTATTAAAGTAAGACTTTACCTTAGAAGAATTACCTGTCACCAATTGTCCAAAGAAAAAGTGACAATGTTAGAAGGCGTATATGATGAACCTTAAAAAAGTTCAAGGCAAAAGTAATGGGGTAATATCAATCACTATTAACCGAAACCCAAAAAAGGACAAAGTTAATCCATATATATTGTCCTCAAAGAATCAACATTAGTAACAACAAGACACCTTAGTGCTTGAGGTTGGTATAAACCTGAAAAGCAGTAAGGTGAGAGATCTATCTCAAAAAACATAATCAGTGAAAAGAATAGTCCTATCTATGAATAAACAAAGATAAAGATACCTCCTACTTTTTTACATTTGTAGGAAAAACAGCCATTTTGCAAACAAGATCATTAGTCCTCCAACATAATAAAAGAATATCCTACACTAGCCATATATTAATTATGTGCAATGATTTAGCTCATTCCACTGCAGTATTGGGGTTTGTCAACCTTTGAGCTGGACCAAGTTATATTTCAACATCAACCCGGGTTCTGATGGGCTTGAGCTTAATTCCCAAACTCTCTGGGGAGAGGAGTTCTGGTGCTATGCATGAATGACTAGAGGGGCTTGCTGGGTTTGATCCATTGCTGGAAGATGAAGCAGCATGTATTTGTCTGTGTAAGCCATAACCCATTAAGAAACATTCCAGTGGTGTTATCATGGAATTTGGGTGCTCTTCTGTTACTAATGAACCACAAGCCTGAACCTGGGGGCAAGAATTTTAAATTGATCATGTTATTTCTGTTTGTCTTTCTCAACTAGATTATGTGTTGACTTATATAATGAATGGATTACCTACCTCAACAAGCGCACAGTTTCTGCTATCCATTTTTGTGCTCATGTACACAGATTCAGCATGGAATGGACTGCTCTCTCCAGCAAATATAAGAGTCTTACATTGGAGATCCTTCAGACCCTCAGTGAGGTCATGCCTTCTGCAAGCAGTTAACAATCGTAAGAAAATTACGGAAACAATAATTTTGCTAACATGCCGATTCAGATTCTAGTTGTAGAAAAGACCACCAAAATATAGTATTGAATCATCTGAAGAATGTTTAAAGTATCATCAATTCTAGTGGTATGGATTCAACACCTCAAAGGAGAAAAAACAGGAGCAGCGAGAAAGAAAGGAAAAAAAATCATGCTTATAAAAAACATTATAACTTACGCATTAATTGCTTGGAGAAATCGCATAACATTCAAACTTTGTCTTTCATCTAGAAGCTGTAAGATCAGAAAAGACGATCAGCAATAAGTTCTACACATACAAATTAAGCATGTACTCAAGGAAAATTACATGTACTAGTTGTTACTAAAATTGATATGCTCATACCCTTCGGCATGTTAGTATTATGTCCGATTCTGCTCCCTGAACATTGCCCCTAAGTTCCTATAACAAATGCAGAGAAGTAATGTAACACACAGCAATCATTCCACCTTCACAGAGAGGGATGAAGGGACATAATGGGAAAAATACCTTACTGAAGTAACGCTGCAGAAGGCATTCCTTCAGTAAACCGCACATACCATAAAAGTATAATAAATTCATCAACACCTGCATGAATGTTATACAAAATCTTAAGCAGACCTTATATTTACAAGGGTAATGAGTTTTTTTCTTTTTATTGCTTTAAAAGTTCCAAACTTCTAAGGAATTGAGATATGATGACCAGTTATGCTGTCATGGGACTTATTGCTATGTCAGACACAAATAGTAGACTTAAGTTTTCGTAATGTTTTGTTGTATACAAAAAAGGTGCGCATCCTTGTCACTTAATGTTTTACTAAACGCCTTAATCCAAATACAGATGCTTCAGTAGATAGCATATCATAAAAGCCAAAGCTAACAGATATTAAACCTTGTTATATAGCCATTCGGTCCATGAAGGAGCTTTACAAATAGGTGAAACAAGAATCAATCCAAGCACTCGTTCTTTGTATTTCATCTGCCAAATTAGAAAAAAGCACAATGGTTAAGTACACTGGATTGTTATGGTAGATGAAGTTATATTCACAAATGTTAACTTACAGCAAATAGAGTGAGAACGTAAGCACCAGCTGTTACACCCAAGCACAGAACCTCCCTTAGCCTGATTTAAGAGGGTTTTGGATAAGGGTTAAAATCCTAAACCAAGTAAGAATATCAAAGAGGCTTGTTTCAGTAATCTAAAAATATATTCAATAACAAATACTTAACTTCCTTTACATAGACCTAATACACCCTAGTTTAAATTACCCATCGACGCACAAAAGAATATCACATTCTTCCTATTAAAACAATTGGAGACATTTTGAATATCCGATATTCAACATACCCAAAGAAATCAAGGACTTCTGCAATCTGGTCAGCAAGGTCATCCACGCATAGCAATGGTTCATCAGAAGAAATGACATCAGCTCCCAACTGCAATAACTCTTAATCAAACGAGAAGAGAGTCAAATAAGACACCAGGAGAGAACACCCGAAACATTCTACATCCAAGTCAACTCTAAGCTATTTGGCATCTTTAATATGTTTGGATAATTTTTATTTTTTTTTCTGTCAAAGGAGAAATTTATCAAAATATGCCTTTGACAGGAAATATTTACGCAAGTTAGATTTCCACAACATTGAATGGTGCCTATATGCGCATACATAACTTGGAACTTGGAAAGAAGGGGGAGAATGCTAATACCGACCTCATGCCCAGGAGCATCAATGTGATAAATGCAGAAGTTATGAAGCAACAAAGAAGCTGCATCTGGGCAGAACAACAGGCCCTGGAAACAAGACACATCTGCAAAAGCCCAAAATCAAGTTGTGAAAATAACACAGAGTCTCGGAACATTTTATGAGAGAATAAGGCATTCATATTCACATTCATATTGAAAATATTATATAAAAAAAAAAAACAAGAAACTATAAACAAGAGATTACAATTGAGAGCCACGTCCGGGTAGGTTATTAGAGCGGGTTTTTCTTGATCTCCACATACAAGCACAGACAAAGAACCTTTACTGGTTTTGACCGTGCATTCCTGCAAAAGTATAATCTATGTTAAGTACATGGTTATTATACAAATTCCATATGAGAAAAACTGAAGCTAAACTTGGATAAGAGTTAATGAAATGGTGGTCGTCTTCACAGTTATCACGTGTTGAAGTGCCATTACCTTTCCTCCCAAAGGTATCAAATCAATGTCAATGGACACAGAGTCGCTTGACTCGCCCATGACTCCGCTCTATACATGAAATGCTCACACGCCTTAATAATACTGATATTCACCTCCAATCTCTCTTCTCTTCTTCCTATTCGTAGTGTCAATTTACTGGCACAACCCCCTTATTTGAAGGGAACCACACAAGTGACCTTAGTAAATAGTCACAACTTATGAGAGTACGAGAATTTACGGTCCTTGTACTGTGTCGCGAGTCCCGCAGTCAGTGACCGTTGGAGTGGCTTAAAAGACAATTATTTTAATACTTATTTCTCTATTTATTTATTCATTTTTATTACCGCGGCGTTTCCATTCAGAAATTAGTTGAGTCAATTTATACCCTAAGAAGAAAATTATTTGTTCATTTTAATCAAATAATGTCTTCCTCTTTACCTAATAATAATTTTAACTCTTTTTTTTGTTAAATTATGCTGTTTTGCAGAATTTGTGTTTGAGCTGGCATTGGCGTGGGGTTGAAAGAGAGAAGAGAAGGGTGCTAAGGGTAGCTAATAGAGGTATAAAGAAAAAAAATATGAAATGGAAAATGGTGGGTTGTTTGGTAATTTGGCAAAGGCAGCATCATTATACAGCTGTAGGCCACCTGGAATTTTGTTCTGAGACAAAGCTCTCCACTAACACATGATCAGACGCCAGCTCATTCATGTTTTTGGTACATCTATATTACTCCACCATTTAAACCCAATCCACATTCTCCAGACCTTTAATACCAAATATGCTCTATTTGTATCAATTTTTATTTTTATTTTTAGACTTTCTGAGAATAAACTCTCTTTATTCGTTATATTTTTATTTTGTGTCACTTTCTCACTAAGATTCTAATTGGTAGTTCAGAATATAAAATATTCGCTTTTTATATAATTTTTTTAATATCATTGTTATTTTCCACACAAATTCAAATCATTGTTTAGGTACACGTTTTGCAGAAATCTTTTAAAAATACAGAACAATATTGTATTGCCAACAGAATATTCTCATAAAAAAAGTAGAAATTGCAGAATATAATTGTAAAAGGGTTAAATATTTTGCAGTTTGATGATGTTAATTGAGACATATTTTAATGAATGAATGTTGTTAATTTGTGTACCCAACAATCACTCCTGATTGGAAGGAGAGAGTGTGGTTGAAGGATTCCAACAATAGGGCAATTGAATATTGCGAATGATGATGAGGATTGGGTTAAGGCTCTGAAGAAGTTCACTGGGAAATGGAACTAAACTAGTTAGGGCCATGCATGGTGATTGATTGGTCTGTGAAACTGAAAGGAACTGAACGCGGCTTTTTCTTTATCCCGGTGATCACGGCCTCGTGACCAACAACTTCCCATAAATATTCAAGCATATGGGTATGGAACCACAAACTCAAATACACACACTTTTCTTATATTATTAATCAAATCGAATACACATAATTAACCTTATTGCCATGTTATGTAAGCATGTTGACTCTGCAATCCACATCATAAAATACTCCTTACACCATGCCACATTCTGATGCCTTTCTTAGCCAATTTTCCTCGAGGAACAAACTCAATTTGCAAGTCAAATTGATGGAGCATCAAGCAAACATCTACCTTTTAGTATAATTCTTAGTTAAGCAACAAGGCTTTTATGTAACATTATGTGAAAAATGTGGGTAGAAATGTAAGTATACGTTAGCAGTTGTTGATGATGATGTCCAGAGTGTTGACGTACAAAATTGCAGGATGCAGCTTTCGTGGCGGCAAGGACCAAGACCAGAACCTGTTTGTGTTTGTTGGGTGCAGTGCAGACAGGTTTTTTTTTTAGCTAAAATATATCATTCAATCATTGTTTTTTACTATAAATCATATTGTAACTATTTTCTAACTCCAAATTACTAATTATTTTGTGTAAACATTTCATTTGGTTATTTATTGAACTGCTTGTAATAGTTTTTATTTCGGTCAAATTGTTCTAACAGTTTTTTTTTTTTTTTTTTTTTTAATTTTTTTTTTTTTTTTTTTTTTTTTTTTTTCAGTTCACATAGATCTTTTTATGTTTGAAATTTTAAATGAATCTTTATAACTTTCATCTTTCAATTACATGTTCATACCGGTTTATTCTTTCTGAGTTTTGACGACAAGATATTTAGGTTTTCTCAAAGTTTTCGTGTACTAATTAGTTGAACCTTTTTATCAAACATGCACTGATGTCTTACTCTTTCTTTCTTTTATTTTTATTTTCTAAAAGTGTTGTTTTTAGTTAGGTGGAAAAAATAGGCACCCTTCTGCGTGCCCATTAAAAAAAGTTACTCTTGTTTGTCAGTTTCTCCTTTTGTGTACCACACCATCATTAAAAAAAAAAAAAAAGAGAAATTCTACTTTTATAAATTTTTTGTATAGTAAAAAAATAAGGAGAAAAGAGAGAATATGTGTGATTAAATTGGTGATATAGTAAAAAGGATAACACGGGAAAAAAATAATTATAAAAATAGTATATCTGTTTAAAAAATTTCCACTGTAAAGGAGGAACTCAAAACAGAAGGATAAAAAGGCTATTTTTATTTTAATCTGGAAAACTTTTGAAAAGTCTACATAAAGTTTAATTGTGGAAGTTGAGAATATATAACTGGCCCTGAACTCGTCTTAGCCCAAAAAGTCTTAGTAAAGAAGGCGTTAAACAGTGAAGTTCTAAGTAAATGCGTTTTTAAGAAAATTCTTAAATAGTTAAAAACCATTTCAATTATATATAAAAAAGAATTTAAAAAATTATTGAAAGGAAATTAATGATTTTTTTTTTCATTAATTCCCTTCCCTACTTTTTTTTTCTCCTTCCCTACTTCCTCTTCCCTCTTCTTTTCCACTCTTATCTTAATCATTTCTTTTAATTTAAAAGGTAAAAATCACTAAATAGTTTTTATTTTAATTTTAAAGCTATTAATATTAATATTTTGATATTCAATTTTAAGCAATTAAAAAGTGGATCAAGTGGCTGGGTAGGAATATTAGAGGAAATGATATGGGAAAAGGATGAGGTAAGGCTGTGTATTTCTTTAAATTAAAGGCTTCAACTTGATATAACATGCACGCATACACATATACAAGCCCCGTTTTTCATACAGCTAAATCTTATTTTTTAAAACTTCGACTTGCCAAACAAGTTTATTTAAAATTTTACTTTATACAACATATTTTAAATAACTTAATGAATCTGAACTTATATAGAAACGAATGAATGTAAATTTTAAATAAACTAATAAAAATATATAAATATCAAAATATTATACTAAAAATGATAATATAATAATAACAGTATTATAGGTCTTATATTTTATCTATATAGATATATTCAAAACTTAAATGACTTAAAATATGAAATTTATAATTTTTTATGATTTTCAAAATCTTAATCTGACTTATTTAATAAGTATTTGACTTGAGGTTGATGAGTGAGGATCCCCTCCTAATATTTAACTAAAGTGGGTCAAGACATTAATCATTTTGGATGAATACTTATGTTTTGATCTAGGCAGTGAGTAAGGTGGGTAGAGATATATGTGAATGAATATTCAAGCAGAGAGGATAACTCTTTAAAAGAGAAAAATCATTATTGTAAACTCTACATATAAAATTAGAACCAGAAAGGTCAAAATGTTGCGAAGAAGATAGAGTGAATTTTGAAAGAAGAGTCTAATAATCAGCATATATAGTTGATAGTACGTTGGAAAGTGTATATAAAGTAACGTGGAATAACAAAATTCGTCCAAAATCAGTTTTTTCATATGGAGATTATTTGGAATTAGGCTTCTAAGAAGATATCAATTAGGGAGAAAGAACATGGTGCAAATGAATAATGACATCTCATGTGCATTTTGTCTAGAACACAAAATTGGTTTATCATGTTAGATTCACTTGGTGTGGAAGCATTGTTATGGATGTGTTGGTCTCAACATAACCAAACCATTCATATAAACATCTTCCAAAACGGGAAAGTGGAACATCATACGTGGTATACACGGTCTTAAGTATTAAGTACGTGGCAAATTTCAGAACATACGTGCCAAATTTTGTAACCGGATTTGAAATTTTATACAATTTATACCATATTCAAGTACATTAAATTTAAACAAATTTTATTTTAAATTATTTATTTTTCAAAGTTTTGATAAAATAATTTAAATTTATCAAATTTTATTTTCTTTAGACAAAGGATTCTAATTACTACCAAATTATCCTCCTCAAATTCTCTATCCAAAACGCTGTAAGCCAGTGTACCAGTCACCAATTTATTCCTCAGAGCAATGCAAGATAGACTTTGCCATATTGCTCCATCTTTATTACCTTGCAGCCGGATCCATAGCTAACATCAGTGGTAGTACACGAAGAACATTAAATACATCAAAATTAAACTCAAAGATAACGTGCACAAAAAAGGGTATCCTCTGATCGGAGCAAGAATTGAAAGCAGTAGGACCATGGCCAAAATTGGTAATGACACAAGATATAACCGTACAGTGATAAATATGGAACTTACAAGTTAGAAGCATGAGTGCATGTGTATGAGTTCATTTATGAGGGATCAAGGCAGTCACAACAAGGGTATGCATAAAAAATTAACAGTACTCGATGCACTATTTAAGAGCACAAATAATGCAGAACCATGCGCAGAGTTTGCCTAAGTATTAGCACATGAAAACAGTCAAAGCAGAGCAACATAAAACATCAGGTACTTTCACACCAAGTTCCCAATACTTCAAATCTACAAGCAGTTAAGTGACTTTTAGAAGACTTCAAATCATCCGTTTAAATTTATTTCATGCCACAATTTGTGAATAACTGAATATAGAACAAAGATGCAAAAATCAAAAGGATAAAAAAAGATGCATTGTCAAAAGAGATTTACTTATTTCATTAAGGACAACACTATATACAATCTCCAAAATAACAACACCATTATCTACCAAACTCACAGTGAGGCTTCTAAAAAGCAGAAAAACTATGAATTGGGAACAGATGAGCAGCTTCTCTTAACATCTCCTATACATGCATAATGTATTTGCTCATTACCTTTACATAAGAGAGAAAAGTTCAACCAAGCGTTCATTAAAAAGTTCTTCCCAAGTCAGCATCTATAGTCACATTGGAAGATCAATACTGCTGAAAAGTTATTTTATGGAATATAGAGGAAAACATAGGAGCTGTAATGTAAGTAAAACAAAAACTAGAGATGATAGGGTATAAATAAATAACAGTAGTATAGTTTTCTATTCTGTTTAGATAGTGGAATATTTCTTACGTATGAGTTTGGCATGTGAAATAGCAGCCAAGTGTCTTACAAGAAATTATAACTGTCTAGTAACTAATAAACTTATTCCTGTTGCACAATTTGTATGACAGAATCAAACAGCAGACAGGCTGCAGGATAAAATAAACAAAATCCTGGATTTAGCTGTGAAGGAGAATAATAGGTATGCAGGTAAAAATGGAACATCAGAGGTTAATATAGGGAGTCACGAATCAGAGGTTAATATGTCCTCAGGTTGATTAAAAGATAGTTTGAGTAAAGACATCAATCACAAGCCACGATTCATCTTCATATGGTAAATAGAAAGATACCTGGTTTCTCAGTACGAAAATGAATAATAAAGAAATCAATATCTAGCAAGATACCTAGCCAGAATCTCATGCCCAGTTTGCTAATTATCAGACATCAGAGTAGGATACTCCACCGACAGAAGGATTAATTCCATAGCCCGATAATATTCAGACTATCTTAGTTTCCTGAAATAGTAAAAGCTCTGTGGATTATTATTATAATACAGGAAGAAAAGTAAATCATTATTCATTCTAATTCATCGATCTCTTTCTCTCACATGCTACCTTCCTTTTCAACCTCAACTAGCCCTGACTTGTTACTCTACCTTCTTAGCAGACAATGAGCATTAGTATTTTGCAGGTTTATATCTGAAATAAGAAATTAAGAGAATATGTACTAGTATAAATTAGAACAAACTATGGACAAAGTGTTTTTTGTAATAAAGATATCATAAAATTAACACTTGAAGATAAATATACAGCCAATTGGAGAAAAAAAATGTCCATGATCTGTTCAAATGCACAGATATATTGACGTATGAATTTAAGGGTAGAAACGATACAACAAAAGTACTCATCTTTAATCAAAGTGTAAAACAATCACATCCTTGATTGATAACCCACAACTCACTAAATGGTCTGTTAGTATGGTGGATTTCCACAACTTTAGTCGTTCTTCCACGCGTATAAAATATGGGAGAAGCCAAGACCTTGTGACTTGGTCTCGGAAAACCTCTGAGAGAACGACCACTGCACTACATTTGCATCAGAAAGGGGTTGACCAGCCCACAATTTTTCCTCGGAAATGCATGTTCTGAACATAAAGACAGCATTTCCAAGAGATGTGCCAAAGAGCCAATTATAAACATCCCAGAAAACTTCAACTGCAAGGCCATCCACCAAGATGGTATGGTTTCCCCTAAACTTCCACTTCAGCCTCTTCACCTGCATCACCGTTTTGCTATCTATGCGAATGATAAGGCACGGATCAGACACCCCTGAAGTGTCACATTCTATGACAAGATCGTGAATCTGGCCATTGTCACAAAACACAGCCTTATTACCAAACATCTTCTTGCCAAAAACATGTTCTTTTTTGGCAACAAACACTGCATTAGAGGGTAACGGGATGGCACTGGACTTCTTGAAAGCCTCTTTCCTCAAATCTCCAAGAAGGAGAACCATTTGCCGATCTACAACTACTCCTACATAAAACCCCTCCAGGGGTTCAGGACCAACACCAAATCTAGCAGAAGAAAGGTCCCAATACACGTCAATCTTACAAGAATAAGCCTCTAAGCTCTTACTACCCCTCCTCTTGGAAAACACCCAGGGTTTGATATCCACCTTACACAGACACTGATTTGAAGAATCATCGATCCCAACGCTAAGCCCTTGCCCCATCAAGCTCTTACTCCACGTGATGGTTATCAAGCAGCACTTACCTCTTATCCGGCATTGGTAAACGCAGATAACCAGATTCTGTGCAGTTTTGCTGGCGTTTGAAGACGAAGAATCTGCAACCTGAACTGCATTTTCACCGAAGCATGAAGGGAAGTCCTTCATTTTTCTTTCCTCAAACAGCAACCAACCACAACTGAGTTCAATTTGGAACCTTTTTGGCAAACAGAACAAAAGTAGACAACAAAGGTTCTCTCTCTCTCTCGCAGACACACATAAACACACCCTCTGTATATATATCTGAGGATAAGGCAGAAGGTGCAGAGAGCTAAGAGAGAGTGTTACCTTGATGGATCAGAGATTCAGTACAAGGCATATCAGAGAGTGTTGAAGAGATGGGGTCTGAGATTGGAACCCATGCTTCTATCTATCTGTTTTTGAGAGAAGAAGAGCGCAAGAGGCGCGTGCAAGTAGAAGACAAATTTGGAGGAATGTAGAGAGTGAAAGGGGGTCACAGAGAAGAAGACAAAAAGCAGACTTGTTTCACACTGTCAATGCCACAAATCAATCTCCTAGAATTGATTTTTTTTCAAAAACAAAAACAATAATAACAGTAGAGTGTGTATGACTCTATTCTGTGCCTACTATTATGGTTTAACAATTAGCACAGAGAAAAAAAAATGGACGGTGACAAGCCAAATAAAAGACGGGGACAATGTGGAAGAAAATGGTAACTGGGTGGAACTTGGAAGGCTGATTTGTGAGAGTTACTCTACACTGATTAAAGTTAAGAGGGGAAAAGAAAGTTTTTTTTTTTTCTCCTATGGTGTGTGTAGTTGCTTTTACCCGACAAGCACACATGAACCAACAAGAGATTTCTCCATCAGAATAACAAAAATGAAATACTATTATTATGTTGATACTGAAGAGTCAATGAATGTAAATTCTCTTTATTTGGCATTTATGTATTCAAAGGGAAGGAAGGAGAGTGAGTGAAAAGGTTTAGGTTGAGAAGGAGTTCCTCGGAAGTGGACCCCACAGTCTTCTGTAAAAATTCCACCACCTTCTCTGCTCTTCTCACAAATGTAAAGATGGATATTTATTTTTTCTAAAATAATTTATTCTGTACCCAAAATAATTTCAACAATTTTCTTGGACACTTTTATCCAAATATAAATGAGAGTTATTGGGTATTCAGTTAGCTGCTGTTGCTGGAGTTAAAGAGTGGGAAATCAAATTTCACTTTTAACATTCTCATAATGCCTTTCATTATTTTTTTAACAAATACTATAAGTTTAATCATTTTTTATAATAATTTAATTTAAAATTAAATAATAAAAAAAGATAAAGTAACATTGATAATTACTTATTTTATTAGTCCGTAAAATTTTTAAAGACTCATTGTTCTGGCATAACTGACCTATCATTTATTAATAACTTCTATACAGAAGTATGAAAAACTACAAAAGAATATAATTCATAAAATTTGGTATGCAAACTCTATTTATGACTTTTTAGATAAAGCTGTCAAAAAGTTAAACAGAATTTAAATCGAATTATTGCGGTCTCCAAAATGAGTTACGTGCAAGTGACTCTTAGATATGGGCGCACATTAATACATATATTTTATATATATTCCAGAAATAATGACATCACGTACTTTGAAACATCACTTTGTATAGTTTGTGTTATCTTAAGTTTATTGTTTATGTATTAATTTTCTTACATAATTCCCCGTGACAATTTCTGTCCTTCATCCATTTGTGAAAAGTTGCAGCTCAAATTACAACAACCAATGTCCTACAATTCTCATCCCGAGATTCCCATTTTCTGTCGCGTTTCAATATCTAAAACATTATGCTAATAGATACTTTTAAATAGTTCATCGAAATTGGATGAATGGCGTCGTGCCCGAGTACCTCAGTTGTACAAAACCACCCGATCTTGGTATCTGGATATCCGTGACTTTGTAACATCTGTTGTTAATTTCTAAACCAATTAAGAGTAGGTGACATGTGGTGATTAATCGTAAAATCTCAATTAAGGAATTGGATTAGTTTAGTTCCTAATTAGCAACTGACGGGTGAGAATTCCATTGTAGGACATAAATAAAGAAAACTAAAGAAGTAATAGGTAATGCCACATTATCTTTATATTATGAATATCAAATCGTATTAAATTCTTATATGAGTGTAATACTTTTTGATAAAAGGCTAAATTTCATTCTTTTCAACTATATTTTTGAGTAGTTTGATATCTTTATTATAGAGAATAAATATTTAATGTTTATATATTATTTTGTAATTAATGGAAGCATGTATTGTCATTTCCAAATTGATAAACAAAAAATTTTAAGAAGATTGGAGACCAATCAGAGAAGAAGAGGAACCTGAAAAAGAAAGACATTCAAGCTTTAAATAAAGTACACAAAAGAAGAAAGGGAACTCTTAGTGACAAAGTGCTTAAGCATCAATTATGAACTAACTGGGTTAGAATTCACTAAAGACCTGCAATCACAATATCCTAATTTTGGTACGAGGTATAAAAGAAGAAAGAATCTTCCTTGGGAAAGGAGCTGGCGGCTACAGTAGTATAGAAGCAATTTCCTTGTATGCATGACTGTCATGACTGTCATAAGTAACTAAGTTCATTTTTTTTTGCGATAGAATGTAATTTTCTCACACTATTTGTATTCTTGTTGTTTATGTTGATAATATATGGTTTATTCAGACTTGTATTCTCTTTGTGTGCCTAATGTTTGAATCATATGCGCATGATTTCTTGAACTGAAAATCTTAAGATTAACTGGGAAGTAATTTTGGGATTTGAAAAGCATTAAGAATACCTATAATCGTGCAACACTAGAAATGGGTTACATTGTAATGGTTGTATTAAGCAACTAAACTTAATGCGAGTTAAAACTCCATGAAAGTTGGGAAAACAGTATCATGCAAGATAACCTATGATTTCAATACACGAGGAATTAGGTTGAATGAATTTTATTTGTGTAGAGTCAAGGAATAACTATATGATATTAATGTTTTATAGTAAAGAATACAAAGAGTTGAGTTAATGAGTTCAATCCCAAGATAGTTCTCCATTACTGCATTTATACTCTGTTTTCTATTCGTTTTTACAACTCAATACCTTCACTGTAATATGTTTTGTATTTAATCCCTAAACGCTTTTTGCTTAAGGTACTAACTTGCTGAAGCTCAACTAATAACATTCCCTGTGGATTCGACACTTGTACTTATTTCTCTATATTACTTATTAACTTGGTATATTTGCCAAAAGATGTCAACATTATCCTGTCTAAAAAGCTAAAAATTGAGTAGATAGAAGTTAATGACTGTAATGGTGTAAAGAAGACAAGAAGACCGAGAAGATCAGAAAGATTGTGAGCTAATCTTGGAGAAATCCGGCCTTGTAATAACATTTTAGTGTTCAATGTGGGTCAGTAATAACCCCGACGGCTGAAGACGAGACGTTAGGCTCTTTCTTCGAGTCAATCAACTCAATTGAGACTCGGGTCACAACTATAACACCTTGGCTTAGGAAGTCCATAGCCGAAGAGCTTGCACTTGCATCCGTAGAGGGCTGAAGCCGCTTAGCTCATGGCTGAGAGGACAACTTATTAGAGTGTCAGCAAGATGACTTATGTATTTTCTCTTTGTTCTTGTGGCGATGAGAATCAGAAGGAGGGCAGTACTCAATAAGCGGAACAATAGTGATCGACACCACCTCCTCTGTCACCGCTTGCGCCTCAGGATGGTCCTTCTCAGATGTCCCATGTTGCCTCTTCTTCAAAAGATATTTGAAGAAACCCTTGCCACTAGGAGAATTCGTCTCGATTATAATCTCTGCACAAAGATTGACCCATACTTAACTGAAACCACAAAGTAAAGGGAGAGAAGGGGGAGGCATACCATCAACATCAGAAATTGGATCCGGTGACCAGAAAGTGCCGAGTAGACTTGCGGTAGAGATTTTAAGAGGGAGTTGGTCTAGGATATCCAGAGTCGTCAAGTCTTAGTTAGTCATGGATGATCTCGGTCAAACATGGTACCGAACATAATGTTTAGTTTGGTACAAAGGAAAATTGGGGGTATCGTCATTATAGATATAAGACCGACCCCCTCTTAATCAATACCTTAAATTAACCATTCTTAAAATGTTTATAGGAAGAGGTGTACGACTCTAACAAACAATTTCTTGACTGACTTATCGATGATAGCCAACCTACTTAGCTAACCAGACGAGTTAAATAATGATGAAGGAATAAAGATGGTGTAGCATTCAAGCCCAAGGTCAAACACAATAATATAAGAAATGTTTGAATGTACACCCAACTCTTAGGATGAAACTGTGTTGGAGCAATGTTTAGAGCCTTAAGTACCCCATGGCAAAGTCGTCTATGGGAAGTCGAACATGAATGTCCTTCATTAAACAATAATAAAGAAAGAAAAAAACATCAAAGGACGAACTACCTCAACCAAGCAAAACTAAATCGGTCGAGGAACACCTACGAAGAGCAAAACTATTGTCGACAACGGAAGAATATAATATATCTACACTATTTACTAGAACCTTAAGAAAATATGAAGTCTTACACTTGGAGGGCACTGCTGACCCAAGGATCTACCCAGTCATAGCGTTGAATGGCAAGAGGTGCCTTCTCGGCATCCCGGGCCTTATCATTACTAACTTATAGAAACGAATCGACATTGTTGACATTCTTGCTCATGTCAACCAATTAGCGACTCATGCTAGCGGAACCACCATTAAGGGACCTCTCCCGATGGTGACAATGACGTTTGTCCGCCCTGTCCCCTCCAACAGTACCCGCTTAGGTGACTTTATGAACCACCCGAGGACCCCGACAAAGGAAACCTATCCGAAGAAAAGAAAGACATTATTTACCTCATAAGACGAAAACACAGTAGCTCGGTCTGAGAATAACATAGGATAAAATAGAGTGAAGGAGGGAGCCAGGGAGGCGAACCTTCATAACGACCTAAACCATCAGATTTGTCACCCTTGAACGGTCCTTGTCACGTGATGCATCACATCCCTAATCAACATGAGTTTCAAGACTCATTTTTTGAAGCCCTACGAAACACTTTGCAATCCACCGGCCTAGGGCCATTGTATCAAATAGGTGGCATGACATAACGGTATAATGGAATTAGACAACTCGGCAACAAAGAAAACCAAACTTTTCTTTAATCACAAACCCAATAAAAGTTTGACTCCTTCTGACATGGTGGTCAAAATAGTCTTATCGAGACAATTGCTTTTCAAGAGTTGGCGACCAATGTCCTAGTCGAGTACTCGAGATGCCGAAAACATGTGATCTTGATATCTCGATCTCTCTCACTTTATAACATCAGTCATTATTAATTAATTTTTAAAACAACTAGGACCGGACAACACACGGTGATTAGTCAGGAAATCTCAATTAAAAAAGTAATTAAGCCAATTTGGGTCCTAATTAGTAATTGTCTCGTAAAAAGCCTATTTTAAGATTTATAAATAAAGGGAACTAAAAAAGTAACAAATAATGTAACTTTTACTTTTATATATATTAAATATCTAATCGGACCGAATACTTATTTAAACCTCGAAATACTCTTTGCAGTTATCCCCAAAAGTCCAAAAAGATAAAAACTGAATAGATAAAAACTAACAACCGTAATAATACATACAACACGAGAAGACTGTGAAAAATAAAAAGATTGGAGACTAATCTTAGCATAATCATTGTAATAACAAATGGTATTTTTATTTTATTAATTGAAAACCTCACAACTCAATTTTGAAATTGTACCCTGTAAGTGGCTAAGCATATGTCTTAGATGCTACTTGTGGAACCCTTTAGATGCTTTTCTTGCCTTCTCATTACTATCTTTTTTTCGTTGTTTACACACCTACTTATTTCATTCCCACCAGACAGTTTTTTCAGGAACGATCAGTAGTTTCCCCAACGTGTTTCGCCTTACTGCACGCCATAGAAAGTTAGTTGTATCATTTCACTACAAAATGGGGAAAAATTTATCAATAAATAACAAATATAATTAACCAAAAATTATCATTTCTGCCTCCATATCAAATTTTATAATTTTGCTTTCATTTCTTGTTTCTTTCTACTTTATTTTACTTGAATCAAACAATTGTTTTTGTTATTTTATTTTTGCTCTTAGCTTACAGTTGTCTGCCTTGACTTTCCTTTTATCATGGCCTTGCATCGCCACAAAAGTTGCGATCTCATAAACTTATCTGCATACTCTGTGAGTGAGAAAGGAAAATAAAGTTAAAAAGGAGAATAAATTAGTACGTGACAACTGGATTTGTCCCCATATGAATTGATTTTTATATATATATATTCTTGATGACGAAGGCACATTGATGAGTACCATAATCTACATCAACAACAACCATGGCCTTTCTTCCTTTTCCATTCTGTCTTCCTTCTTTTCAATCAAGGGACAACTACCACTTACGCCATTGCTAACATCAAATACCTTTCATCACAAAAAACACCATTTCATTATACATCACACCCATTCCGTTAACATAATCAAAATCGACTTAGCTTAATCCATCAAAAACCCAATTGGTTGGCAACACACCAAGTGGGCCACTTGTTTTCCTATCACACAATTTGTAAAGATTAATTCAATTAATTAACATGTGTCACTTTCTTTTTATACAATGACAACAAAAGGTTATTTATGTGATTCAGCTAAATTCAAACATGTCACCATAATAACGGAGATTCCTCTATTCCTCTAAATTCAACTAAGATCAGTTTTGTCAGCTATATAGGCTTGTAGGCATTGGTGAGAAGAGAAAAAAATTGGACCACCCAACATAAATACTCTAGTTCTTTTACGTGTGCAGTGCATACAAACTGACACATTGTCAAAGGAATTTGCCACTTTCTTCAAGAGAAAAGAAGATATGTCTAAAATATCGGTGAATCTGCAAAATAATGCAGGTGTGTGGATTGCACGAGTCAAAGAGGAGAGTTGATCAGGCTGAAGAAAGAGCAAATTATGAAGTTTTGCAATTAAATAATGAGGGTTTTATAGTTGCATTGTTATAAAATAATAGTGTGGTGGACAGTGAGTGATGAGTGGCATCATTATTGTATCTGTTTGATATTGAGTATTGACAGATAGATGGGTTCACCTGTGATGATCATGTGCACTTCTACTTGTGTTCAGAGCAATAAACATTTGTTCAACCGAGAACAAAAGTTTGTCTGATCAATAAATTTAATTAGAGCTCATTCAGTGGCTATACTACAATCGGATCCAATTATGTTACATATGTATAGGTAATCGTGAATTCTGATTTATCCATGTAGAAAAAGTGCACATTCCCTGATGTCATTTTTTCATGGCCTTGTCTTATTTTTGGCCTGATATGTTGTAATGATAATATGTTTTGAAAGTCCAAGATTCCTTTCTTTGCCCTCTAATCCATAATGAATAATGTTTAAAGAAATAAAAAGCTTTGATGAAAAGCAGAAACTAAATTATGCGTGTATCTAATTTAATTGTTTGATTGACATGAATTGCCATTAATATGTTCTTATCATCGGAATTTTATGTCAACAACATACTGATATAGACTAATTGAGGGAAATATTACATGGGTCGTTCTATATCTATTATTATTATTGATGTAAATGTCATGAATGTGATAAGTTCAATAATTTTTTATATTGATTGTTGAACTGATGTAAAATCAACATATATTACATCACTTATTATCAAAATTATATAATATGTATTATATTCTGATCTTTTAACTGTTATTATAAAGAGGATTCATAGAAGATGCAGATATACGTGTTTGTCTTTTTAATTCAACAATGATATTTTCCCAAAATTCTTTTTGCCTAGTTTGAATTAGGTACTTTGCATACTTAATAGCCAATTGATTTCTTTTTACTTTATATTTTTTTTTATCTCATTCTACTATTTATTAAAATTGGATTAATCGTTGTCAAGCTTAGTGGTGTGAGGGGACTTTGCCCCCTCAATTTTTTCTTTACACACACACACACACACATATATATATATATATAAATTAACATATAAATAAAAAATGTTTTTAAAATTTTAATATATTTAGCACTTCCAAAATTTTTGTATATAGGATGAGGAAAGATGTTATCAAGGTGATTCCAGGGGAGTTTCTAAAGTATATTTTTACTATATATCAAAGTGTTACAGAATGAACATTTAGTTTGGTAGTGAATTTTGTAAAATCAAAGATTGATAATGTGGTCTGTGTATGTTTAAGTAGGAAAACCAGATTATACGATTAGCATGTATGGTTTAAGTATGAAAACCAAACTACACTATTAGCGTATTCACATGGAACAATAATGAAATCCCATATCACGTTACTTTTGTCTTGTTTCATTCTAATAATATCAAATATATTTTGTGCATATTTAGTATTTTGGCAAAATATGAACTGTATATATATAAACTAATATTTATGATTTCTGATTTTTTTAATTGTTGATTAATGAAACGTAACTCTTTAATGTTTGATTTGTGTTAATAACTTTATGGTGTTTTGGTACCATTTTTTGTATGGTTGTTATTAGTCATCACACTCCAAAATCCATTTTTAATTGGATTATAGTTCAAATCTTTTCTACGATTTTTTTTTTCTTTTTTTGGCATTAATTTCTAGTAATATATTATTTTCATCAAAGGCATAATGTTTTTTCAAACTTCTTTTTAAATAAATATTAATTTTATTAATATTTATAAATTAAATTATTTTTCAAATGTAAAAATATTTTGAAGGCTAAAGTGATACATAATATATATATATAAGAAATTTTCTGCGTGAGTTTTTAACGTATTAAACCATGAGAAAACTTAAAATTTGAAATCTACAAGAAATATTACCGGTGAATCGAAATTTCGCGGAAAGTTTCACACTGATTTAAAATTTGCAAGAAAGTTTTGTGCATTATTGTTTGCGAGAAATTTTTTAGGAAAGGTTCTTGTGGATTAAAAATTCGTAAAAAAAAATTGTGAATTGTTTTGAATGAATTTTTGTAAAAATATTTTTACAAATTTAAAAAATGGGAGTAACAAAGTGATACATGGAGTTCTTTTCTGAAAACGCATCGTATCCTCTGAAGTAAAAAGGAAAAGAAAAAAACGATGAATCCCACATTGGCGCGGTTTAGTACTCTAAAATAAAGGCTAATCGACCATTGGAAACGTGAACTTAGGGCAACCATCACTTTGTATATATATATATAAAAAAATGTGCACAAGACATGAAGAACACGCAACTACTATCTTCCTCGTACCTCAAACCAACCATTGTTGGTGTTCCGAAATACATCGTTAGAATGAGCGTAGCGGTAGTGAACAGCTCCACCATAACGGGGTTCTTGAATGAGAAGGCGAAGTTTGATAGTTTCGTGGACGAGTGGTTTGCGATGGTGGACGAGAATGGCGATGGGAAGCTTTCGTGCGAGAAAATCCGCACCAGGTTCGGGATGCTTCTGCCCTTTGGGTCTGAGTCTCCGGCAGGGCATGAGAATGAAGAGATATTCAAGAGGTTTGATGAAGACGGAAATGGCGCACTGGATCGGAAGGAGTTCAAGTCGTTGATGACAGAGATTATGTACGCTGTGGCTCGTGGCATTGGTGGCTCTCCCATCATTGTTGTTCTTGGAAAAGATAGCTTACTCATGCAGGCTGTTCAGCATGAATTGGCCTCACTCCCTCCTTCTTCCTGAATTCATCTTCTCCCTGTTATTCTTTCTTTACTTGTTCCTATTCTTTGACTTAGATTTTTTTTTCAGATATTTTTTGTACCTTTTGTTGAGGGAGTTTACTTGGTTTGGGTTTTACAAAGTTCTTTTTTTTCTTTTGTTGTTGAGCTGAAATTATTCTTAACTCAGATCTGCTTATTTTGTTCAAATTTTCCTGACATGCATTTGCCCAACTGCTGAAGAAAACTATGGCTTTCGATTTTGGCCAACTTTGAAAAGGGTTTTATTTATAGAAACCCTTTAGTGAAAGATGGTGAGTACTTTCCGGCACTAATCTGGTGTACTTTCAAAATTTGAACAATAATTTTGGCTGCAAATTTGTTTAGTAAATAATGGGTGTATTTAGCAAAATTTGCTTATATGCTAGCTAGTAACGATTTGAGATCTGGGTAGAATGTTGATAAATATAGTAAATATAAAATAATATAACTATATAAATTTTATTATATAAAGGAAAGTATGTTTTTAGATTAAAATATATTATGAGATTATAATTTTACATTTTTTAATACTTTTATTTATATTTTAAAAACTGTATATGGTTTTTTATTTTAACAAGTTACTTTTACTTAAATGAGTTAATGTAATAAGCATTAATAAAATTTAATTATTTATTTTTTAGAATTTTTTTTATTTCTCAATTTAAACTATTGTTACATTGAATTTGTTTTTTTTTTATCATTTTTATTGTGTGTAATTTTCATAATAAAATATGTGTTACTTCAATTTTGTAATGTTGATCTTTTAAATGAATTATATTAAAAATTAAAAAAAATACTAAAAACAGAGCTATAATTAAGTATGCGTGCAGAATTCAAATAAACAATCATAGGTAAAATAGAATTGGGAAGAAAATGTATATATAAATGATAATATTTAAAGAAAATTAAATAACTTAAAAGTTAGAATTTGACTGAAGTAACTTATGGCTTATAAGCTAAACCCCCCTAAATGATCTAATGATTAGACTTAAAAAGGATATTTCATCTTTTAAAAAAACTATAAAAATATTTTATGAATAATGCAACGTCTCAAATTTAATAATCATGTGTGAATATAACTTAAATATATAGCGTGTTACACGAGCAAACAAAAATTAATATAAAACATACTGACATCATAGAATCTTTGAATAATTTGTACGAGGTCTTACAATCAAACTGGATATACTATCAAAAGAAAAAACGAAAAAATGAATATATATATATATATATATATATATATATATATATATATATAGTTTGCAATTACTTTACTTATAATGAATGACGAATTTACACAAATATTATACACACCCTTACTGAACTAAAGCCAATAATAGTGGACAATTTTGTATCACAAACCATGTATATTTATTTTTCCATAAACATGAAATCTGACCAAACTATTATACACAACAAAAATTTTTCTTCTAAATATCTAATGTAGAATACATATCCAAAACTCAAAGTAAATTTATTGGCCTGGAAAGAAAACATAAATTATATACTCTATATATCAGCTGTTTAATAGAAAGAAAAAAAAAAAAAAGTGGATAATGTGAAAAGTCAGTTCTCCTTGTGGCCCCTTTAACTCCGTGCGAAAACATAAGACACGATCATTTTATGTCCAATGCTTGTGATATTGAAAGTTCAAACATCATAAAAGGGATTTATGACATCTCATTTCATTTCAAGGGAACTGAGAAGGGTATGATGAAAACGAAAACGGTTAAGGCATAAAGTAGTTGTTAATTCTATCCCTCTGATTGGCTCATTTGAATGACTTGGAAAGTTGAAGAGCCCAAGTGCAACCCAGCTCAGCAGCACACATACGAGGGACAGAAGGCTTTTAAGGTTTGTCAAAGGCGCAAATCAAGGAAGCCAACAAAACTGTATGTGAAAGGCTTGCACATAAAGCCTCTTGTTCTCCCTCTTTTTCTTTTTAATATCAACCAAGCATTGCATTTTCATTATTAGTTCTATACTTTTGCCAACATCTCAAAAGAACACAACCTTAAACATTGAACACAAGTCCAACAAAATTTCCCCCCCAACACATAAAGCCAACAACACACACACACACTCATCCTAGTAAACCAAGCTAACCAACCAACCAAACATTAACTAGATGGTTTGAGAAACATACACACACGTCCAAGAAGGAAGAAACAACACAACATGATCCCAGCTTGTTTCAGCCAACCCAACACACCTCCCAGCTCAAGCACCACTCAAGTGCCGCAAAACCTAGTAACCTGCATATACCAAACTCAACTTTGCAACTCCCCCACGTACCTCACACTCACCTGGTTCAGAACACTTCTCTCTCACTCCTTAACCATTTACGCTCCTCACACCTTCTCCATCACCATCACTCTCAACCCTTCAACCTTCTCCTTCTTCCGAACTCGACCAGGATCCAAATCCATCTACCTCACACGCCCCCACAAACGTTCTCAGAAAATCAAACTTCACTGGGACTTCTCCGGAGCACTGTTCAGTACTCGAAACTCGGCTGAGCCTGAGTCATGCTTCTATCTTTCAATCTGCTGCAATGGCAGGGTTGAATTCTTTCTGGGTGATCCTTTTCTTATTCTTCCCTTGCAGCTTTCAACTCATCAAACAAGTGACCAAACTCTTGTGTCCAGAAGGGAGCACGTGTTTGGAAGCACGAGTTACGTGTCAAGGGGTGAGTTCATGGGTTCCAAACGTGAAATAGAGATTGAATTATGCAGTGGAGAAGTGCTGAGGGTGAAAATGGATGGTCAGGTTTGCTTGGTGGTGAAAAGGCTGGCGTGGAAATTCAGAGGCAACGAGAAAATCTTCATTGATGGTGTTGAAGTAGAGTTCTACTGGGACGTGTTGAGTTGGGTGGTTGGCAGTGAAAACGGCAATGGCTATGGTGTTTTTGTGTTTCAAGTAGGTGATGGTGGAGCAGTGTGGCCTGAAATGGTGGGGCCAGAGAAGAAGTTGATGAAGAAGAGGTTGGTGGGACCCACGATGGCGTCGTCAATTGCGACGCTGTCGCCGTCGAGCTCTGGTGTGTTGCAGTGGACGGAGGAGAGCAGTGATGGAGGGAGGAGCTCGTGCTCTTCATCAACTAGGTCGTGTGGGAGTAGTAACGGTGGTTTCTCTTTGTTGCTCTACGCTTGGCGGAGAGACTAAACTCTGAAATTTTGCAACAGGATTGCTTCATTGTTCTTTTGCATATTCATGATTTCACTTGTGAAAATTGATTTTCAACTTGTGTTTCAATTAATGAAACTACTGTTTTCATGGAATTCAACTTTGAATATTGCCCTGGATTGTAGAGCAGTCCTGTATCCTCAACTTTCTGTATATCTTGTAAAGTTATTTTATTTCTCTTGGGAATTATTTATCTTAAGTTGTCTTCAAGTTGTGTGAAAAAAATAGCTAATGAAAAATAACTATCCGTTTCTAGTCCTCTAGACCAAGTGGAACTACCAGAGGTTCATGGTAACACGTAAGTTATAATGAAAAAAATGAGTTTTATAAAAATGTACTGGTGATTGCAACGAGTGGGGGGATAAAACATGTCGTGCAATAACCTCATATATATATTTTTTAAGATTAAGGCAGAGCAAAGTTGCAACCAGGTGCCCACGCACCGCTATCGTTGTACCTTGGATTCTCGGATTCAATAATACCACAGCAGTCTCATAGACCCCATCAGACATCATATGGTAGGCAAAATACAGATAGAAAGGTAACTATATCTTTCTTTAAAATATCGGAATGTCGGAGATTCTCTGCAACAGGACTTCTTTATTTACTACCACTTTCTAACATTAAATCTACCCCTGGGCTTCAGAACTAGTATGTAATGAATTTGACATGTGAGAGGGGCTCAGAAGATTGTAAAACCTTTAGTATGCTGGCCATTGAAATAGTAAGCCACATTGTAAGAGATTGCAACTCCAAATTCGTATGTTTCATCCTACAATCTTCTATGATAAATGAATTAAAAGGAACCAACTTTCACACGACTTAGATCCTGGCCTTAATTCCTTGGAATCCACATTGCAGCATATGGAGTATTATTTGGTCAAAAAGTAAGTACAAAAGCCTTCATAATTCTCAAATGCATCCAAAACATGGTCTACTAAGCAAATACTCATACCAAATCTACTACAAGTTGGGCATGGGCTATAGCCTATTATGGCTGAGGGTCAAACTGTAGGTACAGAGAAATTTCATTCAAACTTTAAAGGCAGTAAAAGGTAATTTTGAACTTCATGGTTGTGTTGCAGCGGTCAGAGTGGAGGGAAACAATAGCGGAGTGTCATAGAAAAATTTGTTCTGCTAACAGCACTATGACGCTGAACTTATGGTCTAGAAATGCTCTACATTAAACACTAATCTCACCCCACCATTATAGCAACAGACGCACGTCTTGTGCTGCAAAAGATAAAGCTGATCCATCAACTGATGATTTGAATCACTCCATACTTTTTACAGGTACAGGCAAGTATGACCAATGCATCAAATTTAGAGTTTGTTCAGAAAAACTTCTCCGTAAGTACCTTTAATAGAAGAGAATAAAAAGGAAAAAAGAAACAAACTTCCTCATAAAAATAACTTATTTTATTAAAATTCTCTCAAAAACTTTTTTAAAATTTGAAATTTAGCTTAAATATAAGCTAATTTTAGTTTAGAGAAAAAACTTATTTTTTTTATTTTCTTCTTTTATAAGTAATTATGAAGAAGTTTTTTCAGACATACACTTTTTTCAAACATACCCTTAACGGAAAAGAGAATCTTTTGCCTGCTCAACTTAATTTAGTGTACTGTCAACAAGTCTGTTTTCTTTTCTTCCGTGGCAGTATGTACTTCTTGGATGACTGCCCGATTTTGGGAAACAGTTTTCCTTTCAAGCCAAAAAATACTAGAATTTCAAATCCCAAAATTCCTTTTGATTTTTCATGTTGCGTAAATGTATTGACATTTATATATATACTGGATCTCAATCAACTAATACACCATTTATAAACATTTCTTCTAGAACATAAATATTCTGCAAACATTAAAGAAACTGATAGGCGTAGATAGCATCTTTAACAACTACATAAATTAATAATCATTATGAAATATATATTTACCAAGTGACTCCGTCCAAAAGTGCCATCTCAACCCCCTGAGTTTAAGGAGAAAATCTGAAAAACTGCTTCAACTGCAGAAACGTTCCAACTCTCAACATGTCTAACAATCTGTGAAAAAATAAAGTAGCAGACACTAGTTAACGTGGATCTCAAATCACATCAATAGGTGCAAAGGTATACGACAGAAAGAATAGGATGCATTTTGACTGACTCTGTAATCTTCATTTAATTCATATATTGTGCTTCCATCAATAGAAATCAGAGGCCTCCAAGGAAGCTTTAAGTTGGTCCTGCATATCAGACCCCACAAATAAATTAACAAAGAAGTTCAGAATTTTAAGAGATGAAATCATGGAATGGAGACCCGGCATGTAAGTTTAGATATCTTCTTTGGCAATGGTTCCTATATAATAGATACACGGATACTTTAAGACCGATGGTCATCGTAGCACACCTGACAAACCTAAGGAATCAAATAAGACTATAAAATTGACAACATATATTGTACCTAATTTCATTACAGTGCAGTGCTATAGCAAACCGTTAGGAATCATTTTAGTGCTAAACTGTGTGCTAAAGGTGAAGGATGCCAAATACAGCATTTTACGTATATTCAGGAATATCACAAAATTATTTCTACAATGGAATTTCACCTTTTTGCTTTTAGAAGCATTTTATCATTCTTTGAACAATGCACATATAGAGGGAACCAAGATAGTCTTCATTGATTCAATACAGGTACACATATACAACATATGACCAGGTTGTACAACTGAGCTAGCATTATACACCACGAGATTCAAAATTAAGAAAAGTCTTTATTCTATCTTTTGTAACAACTCATATATCAAGTTTTGGGTAACTCCTTAACTGAGGGAATACAAAGTGTTTGAAAAAGAAATATAGATGGTTCATTCATGCACACAAGGAGGGGGACAAGCACCTTAGTTTCCAAGATGCCAGCACAAAATTTCTGTCAGAATCGACATCCTGCATTATGAATTCATGAGAAAAACTTGAAGACGTATCTTTTGAGTAAATAGTGTAGCCTTAGAGGATAACGTCCTTTTAGTTATAGTTAGATCCAGAGACTGATTGAAAGAAACGAAAAGGTGTTGCTTCACAGAATAAAGGCAGATAACAAAATAGAGGGAATAAAATACTGAAGAAAATATATGAATTGAAATAAAATAGACCGTTGTTATTCTGCATCTCTAGTGCTAATTGCAATACATTTATAATACTTGCAGTGAAAAAAAAAAAAGCTAACTGAAATATTTTCTCCTAAAATCAAATATCTAACACTCCTCCTTGACTTTGGAACTGCAAACTCCAATCTTCTGTCTTAAGAATTCAAACTTGTTGGCTCGAAGTGGCTTGGTAAACAAATCTGCAACCTGGTTTTCAATTTTGCAATAAACAAGAACAACAGCTCCATCTTTCTGTCCCTTGAGAAGAACAACTTAATTTTAAAATGCTTGATTTTCCCATAAAAGACAGAATTATGGAAAATAGCTATTGCAGCTTGATTGTCAACAAAAACTTTCGTGCTTTCCTTATGCTCCATGTTAAGATCAATTCAAAATTTCTTCAAGCACAAGACTTGGTTAACAACAGTTGTAGTAGCAACAAATTCAGCTTCTGCTGTAGATTGCGCAACAATTTCTTGTTTCTTCGAGCTCTATGAAGAAACACCAGATCCATAGCTAAAACAGTACCCTGAGGTACTCCTCATATCATCAATTGAGTCACCCCAATCTATATGAGAAACTTGTTAGCTTAAATCCTTCAGTCCACTTGAACTTGATGCCAAAATTGCAAGTGTCTTTGACATATCTAACCACCCTTTTTACAGCCTTGAGATGCATTTCACTTGGACAATGCATAAATCGAGATAAAATACTTACAACATTTAAGATGTCAGGCCAAGCTGTTGTAAGGTACATTAAACACCCAATTGTGCTTCTAAACTATGCCTGGTATATTTTCTCAGTTCCATATTCCCTACACAACTTTTCCTTTTGATTAATTGGGGTGCTGCTTTCTTTGCATAACTTCTTCAAAATCTCCTTAGCATATTTGTATTGACAATGAAGATTTCATGTTCCCCTTGTTTGATCTCAATGCCAAGAAAGAAGGTCATTAAACCAGGGTCTGTCATCTCTAAGACCTCCATCATTTCTTTCTTAAGCTTCACTGCAAGCCTTGTGTTGCTTCCTGTTACAAAAAGGTCATCCACAAAGAGTGAGATGATAAGAATGTCAGCTCTATCATGCTTAACATACAATGTTGATTCAGCTAAACTTTTGAAAAATCCTAAGTTTAGCAAAGGATCAACTATTCTGCTGTACCAGGATCTTGGGACTTGTTTCAGCCCATAAAGAGCCTTCTTGAGTAAATAAACCTTATCTTCTTCGCCTTCCTTCACAAAGCCTTGGGATTGTTCAACATAGATTTCTTCTTGTAAGAAACCATTTAAAAAAAATTGATTTAAAATCAAGTTGACAAACTTTCCAATTCTTTTGAGCAGCTACAGCAAGCAACAATCTCATGGTGTCTAATCGAGCAACCGCTGCAAACGTATTTGAGTAGTCTACACCAAAAATTTGTGCATAACCTTGCACCACGAGTCTTGCCTTGTGTTTGTTGATAGAACCTTCAGCATTTAACTTAGTTCTATACACCCACTTAACCCAAATTACTTTTCTAACATGAGGGTTTTCCCCAATTAGCCAACTTTCATTTGACTCACTACTCAAGAAACAAGTAGTCACAAACAGTCGGTCCTCCTCCTCTTGATCGGCAATTTGAGCTCCTTCATCATCGTGTTAATTTTTGTTTTTACAAATTACAGCTTCATGCCCCATCTGGTTGCACTTGCAGCATTTTGCCTCTGGTATTCTCCAACATTTGAAGGGTGGATGCCCTTTTTTGCCACAACCTTGACACGGTGGATACGTTTTCTTTCCTCCCTTGCCCCTAATTTGATTGTTTGCTAGACTTTCATTGCTTGAGGCTAAGTTTTTCTCAGCTTCATGATGCTTGGCTAGCAAATCACCTTTGACAATACGATCTTATCTCATCAACCTTTGTTGTGCTTGGGCCTACAAGACGTATAGCACTTTTGCTAAAGATCTCAGATAGATCCTTTTAGTTCTCCAATGAAGCTACAGATCCTTCGTACCTCTCTGGCATAGTTACCAAAATTTTCTCAACAATTATAAAACCTGCAAAATCACTTCCCAACAACTTTATCTTGTTGTCAATATCCAACAATTTGTCTAGGTATTCCTTGATTATATTAGACTCTTTCATTCTGAAGTTCAAACTCTCTCATTAAGCACCTGCATGCTTCGAATTTCTCATCTCGAGCTTATTGTGTCTTTAGATAATTCCAAATTTTTTTTGCCGAATTGAGAGTCATGATCCTAGTAAAAATGATTGTACAGACCCTAACAAAAAGGCATTAACTTGCCTTTGCTTTTCGGGTTTTTTTCTCCTTATGATGCTTGATTTGGGCCATGGTGGTTTGTCTAGCAGTGGAAGGATTTCATCATCCTCTTCTACACCCCAAAGATCCAAAGCCTCTAGGTAAGCCTCCATTTTGACATCCTAGTAGTTTTCTTCATCAAAGGCTGTAGGTGCAACTTGAGAGAAATTTGAATCAACATCCATTTTCACATGTCCATAAGAAAACAGCTCACAATACCAATACCAATAACAATTGTTTTTTACAAAATAAAGGTAGATGGCAAAATAGAGGGAATAATATACTGAAAGAAGAAAATATATGAATTGAAATGAAATAGATCTATTATTTTGCCTCTCTGCCGCCAATATCAATACATTTATATTATTTGCAGTAGTAAAAAAATTGACTTAAATACTTTCTCTTAAAGTTTAGGAACAGTTACTTTGACTAGAAAGACTTATTCAACAACGGAAACAAAAAAACAAATAAAGATGCCTCGTGCAGTCTAAAACAAATATCTAACACAAGGTGTTTAGTACCTAAATAACTAAGTCATGAGAGTTGTAATATTAGGGCTTTCAATTTGCTGAGAAAGACAACATAGGAACTTAACAAAGAGAAAGATCAGCACATATAATCAAAAGAGAGAAACAGATCTTTTTAAGGTTCTAAACAATAACACAAATGGGTAAGAAATGGTTCGAAGTATCTAGACCATAGATTCAAAATTAATGCATCTGGAATTGAAGTACTTCAACAAGTGGAACTCAATCAAAATTTCAACGGTCAAGGTTCTCTGTCATTCAAATTTTCAGATCCAACAATTGCCAGTACCAAGCCTATTTAAACGGATAATTCTCTATGTGTATAGGGAAAAACCCACATGCAACAAGGGCAGATGATGGGAACACCTAAAAGAACACCAGAGATCGAAAACAGTGAAAGACACACAATTTACTATATCTAATAAAGATTACAAGTTTTTTAGAGTAACTTGAAAAACCTCTCCAAGTAGTGCATCATTCTACAAGCCTATTTCTCTTAGTCAAACATTACAAGTAATGATAATCACTTTATCGCTCATAAGAGACTATGTCAATCTTAGAATCGCGTGTTCCTTCTGTTTGGGTGCATAACATGAATATTGGTGGGGTGGGGTAGCTACATTCATGAATATGAAGTGGTAGACATTAAGTGCCCCAGCTTCCCAGTATCCGGTTAAAACTGCAATCTCCTTCATCTAAAGATAAATGTAGACTTCTCATAAGCCAAAGATTAGATTCCAGAACATAATACTTCAGAATGCATCGGAAAGAAATCTCCCACTTTTGTTAACGTTTAGAAACTTAAATTGATTTTCTCAAAAACATGGAAATTCAAATTTGGTTTAAAATACAATTCTATTTTCATCTCTAAAGCTTGACCATTTTCTCAATATAATCCAAAATCCAAACGCAAAAGAACCATCCTTTGCGAATAGTCTGATGCCCGGTCCTCGCCAAGTCCCATGTTGCCCACCCACTCCCCATTTTTACATTCTTCCAGGTGATGCTTGGATATTCTCTGGCTCAGAGACAAAGGAAAATAAAGTTTTCTGATCATGAACAGATCACCCTCATTTACTCCCAGTTAATTTGAATCTTCTTCATGTGTAACCAAAACAAGTGTAAATGGTTTTAATGAGGAAGATCTAAAACACTGGACTTTTCTTTTCAACAAAAGAGAGACAATATCTTATATATACATTTACAAGTTGTAAATTTTTGATTTACAGAGAACATCTACCTTCTCGATCTTTTGTAGTATAATGGATGCACGGTCAAAGAATGGAACAAGCAATTTCAAGTTTCGTGCGTACAAGTCCCTACCTGTATTACCATGCATCATATAGCTTCAGTTGATTGAACACTATTCAAAGTGATGTTTTCTTTTTTCTGTAACAACAATGAGTAACTGATGAAAAGTAAGCAGAAGAAGAGAAGACCGGCCAAGCCAAGCACAGAGGGAAGAGTAGCATACAAGTAGTTGTAGGTAAAAGGCAAGAATTCTTACCACGAAATTTAATAGTTGGGTCTTCAAAGATACAGTTCTCAGAATAAATTGAAGAAGTGAAGTTCCCTAGTTGCCAAACAAAAGTGAGAAATGCGTCCATTAATTTAAGCCGTATAATTCATATCTGCAAGCACGATTCTGCTTGCGAAAATTTAGAGACAGATATCATACCAGGAAAACAAAACTGATGTCATTATCGCAACAATAAAATAAACGGAAGTAAAAAAAACATTAGCCATAAGATACTAAACAGGGAAAGATAATGTTAAGAATTATCACCTAAGACTACTTTATATTGAGAATGCATAACTACTACAAAAGAAACTTGTAACAAAAATGTTTGCTAAAGAGAAAAATGAAAGAATGTTACCTGTTACGAAATAAGCGTTGTCGTAATCAGATTTGATGATACTTAGAACATCATCGACGGTTGAAATTGGGAATTCATCTCTCTGTTTCTCAAAGCTGCATATAAATAAGTGAAAATGAGTAATTAGTACATATGTAGATGATGGTAAGTAAATGAGGTTCGAGATTGAGTAGGCATAGACACCTTGATTCATCAGAAGGAGAGAAAAGCCTCAAGAGCTCAGTCACTCCACTCACCACTATTTTCAATATCTGAGGGGTTTCACTTTCTCTTTCTTTGTTCATACTTGCATAAGTCTTCATGCTTTTAGACATGTTAGTGTTTGAGCACCTTTGGACGCTGTGATTCCTTCGAAACTGCGATTGCAGCGTCACAACATAAATATATATAATTAGATTAGATTTGTTATGATGTAGTAATAGTGGTACCTGGTTGCGTGAAGGTAGTAGAGGTGTTCCACTGAAGCACCATAGTTTTGCCATTTCCAAAGACACGTACACCATTGTCATTCATATCAAACCATCACTCGTTCATTTTAAGGCTGTCTTCCTCGGTTTCAAGCTCCTTAGTTTTCTCTGTCGGAACACCAACCTAAAATTCGCTAAATTATTTGTGTGGCCAAGGCTTCTCTCAGTCTCTACGGTATTTGAGTTCTCAATTGCTCACTGCATCAAATCAACCGCACCTCAACTTTAGCCCCACCAAACTACTCCACTGCTCCACCTGTTTTATGTTTATTTTTGAGTTAAATTTATATCCCAAAGTATCACCAATTTTTTTTAATTCAATATTTGTGTAAATATAGTTTCTAGCATTAGTGCATATGAATTAAGTGTGAAAGTTTTTATCCTCAACCTATTAAGGTAGGTATAATTGTTAAATTAATTAACTTATGTATATATAAATTTTTAATCGAATAAAACGTTTTATCGTTTGATGTTCTATTTTATCGTATACTAAACATTATAATTTCTCCGTTCGATATCCGGACACATACTTTCTCCGGCTCCATACTTTCTGCATGCACCTCCATATATTTTGGAAAATGACCATTATATTTTTGATAAAAAATTAAATATATTCTACAACTCTTAATTTCTCTATATTTTAAATTGTAAAATTCAAAATAAAACATTATATTTCAAATTATATAATAATAAGTTAATTAAATTTTTCATAATATAAGTTTTTAAGTTGTTTTCAAAGGGTTATGTATAATCTAAAAATCTTTAAGATTTAGAAATCTAGAATAACAATTTTATATAAGTTATACAATAAATGATCTGAAAGATAATTGTGACATTCCGATCATACCATTCATAATTATAATGAATTGATTTTCAAATTGCATTATCTTAAAGGACATTCTACTAAAAGAATTTCACATTATGCAATTTATAAATTATTTCCAAAACAAATAAACCAAAAGTATAATTATGAATTCTAAATTGTATAATTCGTAAATATATTTTAAATTACATAGTTTAAAATATAACAGATTATAGAATTTAAAATATATTTTTAAATTCAAAAATACATTTTAAATTATATAATTTAGAATTTTTCTATATAGATAATTAAACTTTTTTCACACTGTCCAGAGGTGAAAAAAGAAATCACGGGGTTACGGAAAGAGTCTTTTCATTGAGTATGGTTCGCTAGTCTTCGGTAAGTATATGGTTTGCTAGTAGGACGAGTTCTTCCTACACCCTAATACGTTCTTCCTGCACTCTAATAAAAATTTAATGACACAATTGTTCTTATAAAAATTAATGAGAACCGGATGACACCCCATTCGGTTGTCATTTGAAAAAAATTAACAACCGGATGAACAGGCCATCTAGTTATCACTTGAAAGAAAATGACAACCGGATGGCCTGCTTATCCGGTTGTCAATTTTTTTTTCAAATGACAACCAGATGGGGTGTCATCCGATTCTCATTTCTAAATCAAAATGATAACCGGATGAAACCCATCCGGTTCTCATAGTCCAAATCGAAAAATTAATCTGTTCACCGTCAAGAACGCCCCAAATCCCAAATCAAGACATGACCATCATAAATTTCTTTCTCAATTGCCTTTATCCCCTTGACATTGCCAGCCTTGGAATAACAATGGAGTAATCGTGAATATGAAGTCTCATTAGGCTTGAAGCCCTTACTTAAAGTTTCATTTGGGATTTGGGACGTTCTTGACAGTGAACGGATTAATTTTTCGATTTGGACTATGAGAACCGGATGGGTTTCATTCGGTTATCATTTTGATTTGGAAATGAGAACCGAATGACACCCCCATCCGGTTATCATTTGAAAAAAAAACTAACAACTGGATGAGCAGACCATCCGATTGTTATTTGAAAAAAAAAAGAATAACAACCAGATAGGGATAGGATGTCACGATTCTCATTAATTTCCATAAAAACAATTATGGTATTAAAAATTTTTATTAAGGTACAGGAAGAACGTATTAGGGTGCAGGAAGAACTCGTCTGCTAGTAATAGTGTATGGGAGAGCAAGAAACCTGCTATTTTCGGAAATAAATGTCAGTATGTTCAAGAAATTCTACAAGAAATTCAGGGATAATAATAGATATTCACATGAAGATATAGTATTTAATAAAAAATATTAATTGGCTTATAAAAAAACAGGTAATCGATTCTTCGAAGGCAATAACATAATTCGTATAGCTATTATTCATGTAACAATGACTGCATGCAACAGCAATTGATCGACATCGGATATTAGAACTATAAACTACACTTCGAAACAATTATTTCTGTAATTACTTTTTCGATTGAATATACATTCTAAAATGTTGCAAGCGAAAAGAACAAACTTGCTTCACCTCAAATTAAATACCCCATACGGAAATTTCTCATACTAGGCTCAATTCATCATTGGTATTTGTAAATTGTACGTTGTCTTTGAATTCAGCATCAAGCTCCTTCCGCAATGCCACTAATCCTTCCCCCGCATTACAGATATAGGCCGAAGCTTGTCTGCCAGACAAAGTTGCACCTTCCATGCTGTCTATGTAGTCCTGAAAAAAGAAACAAAGAAAAAATCACAGCCATGTAAGTAAATAAATAATAAAAGTGAGTAGTATCAATGCAAGTTACATTTCACTACTGCATGAAACTGGAATAAACATATTGCAATTGCAGGGCTAATATTGTAAGAGCTCACTAAAATTTTGGCATGGAATCGAAGTAAAATACAGTTAATGGATAAAAAAGGTTGAACACAAATTTGGAAGGAAAGGTTAAATTAGTTCAGTAAATTTGACCAAGTTATATCTCATACGTGTGGTGTGGGCGTGCATGGTAAAAGCACATACTGATCTCTATTGAAAAAGCATGTACACTGTATGAATATTTTATTGTTGTATACTCGTACAGTTTTCCACAGACCAATTTACTAAGTTAGGAGTGAAAGCTTTTTTTTAATCAGCTAAAAGTATTTTGTATATAAGGAGTATTTGGAGTGCTCCATTTTTGTAAACAAATAGGAAATGTCTATTGTCTTTACCACTTTCCACGCGTCAATTGTCACTTCTATTCAAATGATTTTTATCTAAAATATCCTTTTTCTTTGTTTATCAAACTATTAACTGAACAAGAATGCCAATAAATTCATATGAGTGGCAAAAGACACCAAGAATGTTTTTTAATCCACAATCCAGAAACTGAAATAGGAAGAAGAAAATACACTATTTCTTGATAGATGTCGGTACCACAACACAAGTTATCCCATTCAAACAAATATAGCAGCAGAAATTTATTGCAGTGTCATAAAAGCCACTTCACTTTCTAAACTTTTTCCCAAGGTTATACCAGAAGCCCAGGGGGCTATATAAGTATTTGTAGGTAACTGACTGCTGTAGGATGACATGAAGAGGCAAAAAGCATCTCCATACCATGAAATATTTAAGGTTTATATTATATGCGTAGAAGAACAAACTATATGAAAGTAAAGAAAGTGTACCTGTTTTGTGTAAGAGCCAGCAAGAAAGAAATTCTTCACTGGTGTCAATTGATCTGGTCTAAATGGATCTTGGCCAGGTCCCTCGCGGTAAAGAGATTGGCCAATTTTAACAACAGAAGACCAAGTCACTTCCAAACCTTGAGATGATGGAAACAGTGCCAAAACCTAGTAAAAGTTTTGAAAATCAATATAATGACAAGAGAATTGAATGCCTACCATTGACTTAGAAACACCTAAAATAAAGTACAAAAAGAAACATGTGACGTGGCTTATGATAGAAATAATATAAAATGATATGTTGATGATTAGAGAACAATTCAATCAGGCATCAAATTAGCAGCATGAACAAATATACACCAAATAAACAAGTACAAATTCAATTTCGAGATACATTGAAAGGATTGCTTGTAATTATGTGTTGTGTGATCAATGCAAGACCTCTTGAGAGAGTTAGACATTTTAGTAGTCGTATGAGAAGGGTAGCTCAGATCACAAGGTCGCATCTGTTGAGTCATTCGAGGGAGGATATGCCAAAGAAATTCAGGACCAATGAGTCAAACCATAGAAGGAACTATGACACCAACTCCAACTCAAAACTTTGTGAGTCTTCTTTTTTATATGTTGATCAACTTTTTCATTTTTACTCAATGTGGAACTCAAACTCACACCTGTATTCCTAATGTCAAAGATCAGCATGATAGCTGCTAGAGAGAAAAAAATTACTCAGGGCGTTGCAGCTACTGCAGAGCAAAAATTAACTGCTCAAAGAGCACAGCAGTTGTTTGGGAGCAAAAATGCTCATACAGTACAACGGTTGCTAGACAAAAAGAATGCTTAGAGGGTGCAGTCAGTCGCTGCTGGAGAACAAAAGTGTTTAAAAGGTGCAGTGGCTGCCGAAGAGCAGAAAATGCTCTGAGAATGCAGCAGCTGCCACAAAGCAAAACATGCTTTGAGAGTGGAGCAGCTACTGGAGAACAAAAATGCTTGGAGAAGCGGCAATTTTTGGGGAGCAGAAGTGCTCAGGGTGGAGCAGCTGCCAGAGATCAAGAAAATACTCAGAGGGTGCAGTGGCTACCGAAGAGCATAAGATGTTACAATGGTATTGTTTACCCAATAGAGAAAGTCAAAGTGAGAAAGTTGGCGCTAGTGCTTCTAGCGAAAAAGTCATGGTCTAGTAGCTGATTAGTGACAAAACAGGTCACCGAGGATGATACCATATTGAAAGGATTGCTTTTAATTATGTGCTGTGTAATTGAAAGGTGACTGTAATCAAATCATATCTTTAACAATAGCAGTTGAAGTTGAATGCTTAATTATCAAAATAAATCAACACACGGTAAAACACTCCATCATAAGCTTCTCGCTTTTGATGCACATATTTCAAGACACTAATAAATCAACGGTGAAAATATCAAAAACCAGAATAAGAGAAATATAATTGCTTTTTAACCAACCTGTTTTGCTACCCTTGCAATGATTTCATCATTTGGTAAGCCCATGTATGGATCTCCTGGCGTCAGAACACATCTGACAAAGATATTAGCGTTATATACTTAGAAGGTCAATACTAAATCAAATACTATATGCATGTTGATGATCCATGAGATATTACTCATTAGGCTTCATTAGTGGGTTTTGGTTTGGTCCCCCTACTTTTGTATTTCGTTTCTCTTTTAATTGTATTAAGAATGTTGTATATGTTCGGTACAGGTTGTAGTGCTAACCTGGTGTAATATTCCAAGTTGTATAGTGATACAATAGCATTCTTTTGATTAAAAACAAGCTGATAATGTATTTCTAGCCATGGAACCAGAAGCAATTTATGAAGCAATGGGAACATTAAGATCTTAAAATATAGTCCAATTTTTTAATATTCCTTCAACTGTAAGTTGTTTTATCGATCCATGTATATAATCATGATTATGCTGACTACAGAATATTCAAGCAAGTCACTTAAAATCCTTCTTAAAATTCATGTTCCAGTTAGTTAATGAACTGATGAGTGAAAGTGAAAAATTAGAACTCTGAAATTACAAACACTTACTGGAGCAATGATCCTTGTCCCTCAATGTAATAATCTTCCGGAGATGAAAGTGCCAGGTCTGCAAAGCAAGAAAAATCTGCATCCGGTGTATAGAGAAGATTATCCAAGCCAACAGCTTTCGTCAGTTGCCTGCCCTCCAGATTGTAAGGGTGCATGAACAAGTTCAACAATGATGATCAACATTAAAATATTTCAATCTTTATTGTCAAATAAAAGTATCTCACTCTATAGTTTCTATATGGACCCTAAAATTCAGAGAATTACCTTGACTTTTCTAGATCCTGCAACTCTGTAACCCAACCATTGTATCTTAGCTGCACTGTAACTACAGGAACTCCAACTAGTTCATATATGTTATCGAAAAACTTATGTTCCCTCCATTCCGATGGAATTAATCTCTTAATTCCGGGAACATCACAAGCTGGCATCACGTAAATGACAGTAAGGCATTATTGAAGATTATTGGCAAAATAAGGAATGATACAAAATCCAAGGAAAAGTAATCTACAAACCAGCAACATAAGCATCAGCTTTCACAATTTTCTTCTCAGAAGCCTATGAAAATAAATGTTAACAAGGTATTAACTATAAAGATTTTGAAATGTCACTTGTATTCTAACCAAGCATGTAAAGATTTCAAACAAGAAAGCAGATATCACCTTTGACATGGAAAGCCCTGTAACATAAATACTCCCATCAGCAGTTTTGTCATAAAGTAGTTCTCTGCATCCCCACCTAAGATGGAACCTGTTCCAGCAGCGTATGAGGATATAAACATGAAGAAATTTGGATAGTTATGGTGGATATATTCTCCTATCTAAAACTATACCTGCCCCCTCTATCCGTGATGTACTTCCTTATGGGACCACTCAGATAAACGTCTGGTGAACCCTTCAGCATTCGCAAAAGGGAAGCCTCAGTCTTTGTGGCAAACAATGCAAATATGGTAAGCATACAGCGGGCACTGATATTATCGCAATCAATAAAGCCAAGGGCATAGGCAACTGGATCCCACATTTTTTGAATACTCATGCGCGTGCCACCTTTGGATAAAAACCAATCTGAAAAACTAATCTGTAACAAAAGCACAAATTGGTTGAAAGAACAAGTTTGGACATTGAGAAAGATGACAGACAAACAAAATCAATACAAAGAGAAACAGTAAACTTAGATTCCAGGGAATTGAGTATTGAAATTTTACTTTTTTTGGTATACACAGAACCTTTACAATTACTCCTATTGTATGTGTGTGCATGTATGTCTATGCTGAGTGGAAGAGCATGTTTAAGAACACAAAGAAACTGGGGGCACAGACAATCAGGAAGCGTTATTCGGAAATAGAGCAAAAAATAATGAATCTTCTTACACTATCCAAATTCCTTATGTCCCTCAGTGCACCATCTGGATCAACAAGAGCTCTGACAACTGGACTCAGTGCAAGAGCCACGGCATTTCTAGCCTTATCATAGGTCTGTTCATGAACAACATGTGAAGTTAGGTACAATGATAGTCCCACTGAGAAGAATCAAATGAACAAATATATATTTTTGGGGATTCAAATATATTATTTTCTAGTTCTGCATAATACTGATTAGTGATGACCAAGGCATGTAATTTAAACAAACATGATAATAGAATAAATAATGTGATTACATTAAGCTGATTTGTGGTCAAAAATGCCCTTATCCCGTGTATTGGTGCTCCAACTGGGAAGCGAAAATCTAGTTCTGCGCAACCAAACTATAGTTATGAACAATGCTCTAGTGGAAATTGTGGAGAGGAAAAATAATGAACAAAAATGAAGCAATGTATTGTAGCACAAAATATACCTCCAATTTGACCTCCTTTGTTAACAAAAGTGTGAGTGTGATCCTTTACGAGTAGATTGTTATGTGCACCCACCTAATCATCCAAGCATTGAAGAAGTGACAAACAAACAAATGTACACAAAAATTAAAGTGACAGTACATGTTTCATGGCGAAAAAAGAGGGAGGAAGAATCCAGTTTTTAGAGATGAAGAAGACTATTTATGCACTATGACTGCAAGTGAAAACAGCTTACCTTCCTCATCAATCGGAAAAGATTGTTGTAGCAACCAAAGAAAACATGCAATCCCATTTCAATGTGATTCCCATCTTTGTCAACAAAGGAACCAACTTTGCCACCAATAAAAGACCTTGACTCATATATATCCACCTGAATGATAGAATTTTGAAGAAAACGTATAAAAAAAATAAAATAAAACACATCAACTGTAATAACCCAACGCACTCAACACCTAAATTATAAAATCAAACAAACCGAACAACGATCGAGGAACAATTCCCTTTTGCTTCAGAAGTAAATTTACGACATAATATACCACAACATCCAATATCAAAATATCAGAATTAAGAGAGAAACAGAGGGAGAAGGAGCCAAACCTCGTGACCTTGATCCAAGAGTTCCACTGCAGTAGACATGCCAGCGAGCCCAGCGCCAACAATAGCCACTTTCAGCTTAGGCCCTCGATAATGTTCAGGTTCCGGCGGAAACAGCCCTTTTGGTGCTGCAAAGTCAAAATTACAGTTCAACAAAAAATCATAACCCAGCCTTCAATTTCCCTTTCCCACAGCACTCCACAAATGAAAATTATTACACAAAAAAAAATAAAAAAAATAAACAGAACTAAGATAAGTGTAGCATCGAAAATTGAATTAGGATTCCACGGGGAAAATACAAACCGTTAACGCTCATGTCGGAAACTTTATCATCTAAGGAGCAACGAACCCGACACCTGTGGGTCTTCGAGAAACGGGTAGTGAAGGGGGAAAAGAAGGCTGTAGAGTCTCCTCCTCGAGTTGCGGAGAAGGAAGTAACCGAACATTGAATGAGAGACGCCATGGCCATAAGCGTAAACACAAAGACAACAACCGACTTTGTCGCAGAGGATGGTAGGTACGAGGTTGTGGTGTGTTTTGTGTGTGAAGCAAATTGGGGGAATCTGGAGCCGTAGGCTGAAGGAGATGCTGGAATGGAAAATTTGTCTTGTAGTAGAGAGGATCCAAGATTGTGAGTGATGATCACACGCAAATTAGAGGATGTACAAAGTATTATTAATTAAAACAATAAATATCGATGAAGATAATAATAAAAATAACAATAGAAGGAATGTGTTGTTGCCTTTGCCTATTCTACTGGAAATTGGAGAATGGAAGTGCCTTTGCCACTTTCAGTTGGCAATGGATAACGGACCAATGCACCTCCTCTGGACACACTCACACTTTTTGACTCTTTTGGAACATCAGTTTTTTAATTTTTTAATTTTTTTATTTATCTTTTCCCTCCTTATTTTCGCCTAAGACATGTCTTACGTGTCAGTTATTGGTGGTCTTTAACATTTTCTATCCACCACCCACGGTAGGTCCACGTTATTCTTTCCCCTTCGTTTTTCTGACTCTACATCCACCATTTTCCTAGAAAAAAACACCCTCAACTTTGGTTACGTAATATATTTTAAGGGAAACAAATTTCGTTATGGATATAATACTACACGATTATTTATAAAATTATTAATTTAAAGAGTTTTCAGAGACCTTATTCTATTTTTATCTCTTACATTTCTCCCATTTTTCGAAAGTAATTGATGTAATTATTTAATATATAATTATGAAATTTATTTAATGAAAGTACGCGTGTAACTAGTATGCATGATTTAATTTTATTAAATTCGATATAATTATTAATTATTTTGGAAAGTTTTTATTAATGTAGTTAAATTAATTACTAAATATACATAATTAAATTAATTACCTACATTTACTTCATTAAATGTTATTGAAACATTACATTTTATTGATATAATACATAAATATATTTATTTATTATGATCATTGTTAGAATAAATTAACCTTTAATGGTTTTGATTTTCAAACAAAGAAGCATGATGTTCTCTCGATAATAATACTATGACTTCGTCTCATGAAATGATGGTAAAATGTAGTGCTTTGTGTTATGCTATGTTTTAAGTATGCACTGACAATTGTAAAGGTAAACCAAGTCTATATCTATATTTGAGTAAAACATAATATTTGAACATATATATCTTAGAAAATAAATAAATATATTATATAACGTGACTCATATAGAAATATTATTATGGATTTAATGGTAATCAATTTGATGAACATTGATTATATAAATAAATTAAGATTTTATCTTTGTATACAATTAATCATCAAAAGAGTATGTGAGAAGAAAGTGACTAACAGAAGGAAATTGAAATACAAGAGGTAGATTAAAGTTTAATGGATTGGATTTATCAGAAATCAAAATAAGTCTCTTTTAATATTTTATATTATCTGAAAATCATATATTTTAAGATTATGTGAAATATCTATAATTGATTATTTTTAATTATAATTAAACTTATATGTGGTATCAAATCACGGTTCGAATTTGTGATTATTTATTATTGATATTTTTTTTCAAATTTATAAACCCTAATTTGAAAATTATAATAAAATTAAAATTATGGAAATTGAATTACCGGAAAATAAAAGTTTAATAGAATAAGTCTGAATTGGCTATTGTATTGTTTTAATTGTTGGTTCGATAATGGTATTCTTTTAATTGTTGGTTTGATGAATATTACGAGTGAGAGTTATCACAATATCTAGCCCTATTCACATCAGGAAGCAAGTGTTTTTAATTGTGAACCGTTTCATCAAATCACAACTTTCTTAATTGATTTAAAAAATAATAATAATAATTATAGACACATGTTAGTAAAGTATGTGCGATCCTAATTTTTTTTATTGAAATCATGGAAGCTATGGATGGAATTGCCAATTTTGTTTTCCGCGCGTGGCAAAAATTGCTTAGCAATCTTAACGCAACCTTAATTTAATTTTATAATATTATTATCAATGTAATTATTTATGGATCAAGATCAAATTATCTGCACATCCACTTAAATTATAGAAATTGCATTATGGTTTATCCTTTAAGGTTTCACAAGTAGATATTTTAACATATCTAGACAAAAAAATTTATGTGATTTTTTCATTGATGATTATTTTTATTTTTTATTGAAATTGATTATATGATAGATTTGTAATCACAAAAATAGTCAAATTTTTATGGTTTATTTTAATTTCAAATTAATAATAATTTTAATTTCAATTACTCATATAATGGATGTTATATTATAAATAATTAATTTATAAATTAATTGAAATTTATTATTATAAGGCATTTATATATCGTCCAAAGGTTGATTATTTATTCTTATAATTAATGAATATGATTGTGAGTAGTGAGTATGCATTATTAATTTTATTTATATATTCAAAGATAATAAATTTTTCTAATTAGTGTATATATCTTACCAAATAACGTTAATATTATAGCATCATATGTTTTGCATATTAATGTATCACCCAGAGGAGAACATTATTAGTATGTGTCAACACTCGATTTTGTCCACGTAATCTTTTAAATTAAAATATAATAATAAAGTGGAAAAAGAAAAAATGAAAAAATAAATAATAACATAGAATATATATTTATTAATTTAAGTTTTCTTAAAAAAATAATAAATAATTTTTTTTTTAATTTTTCCATTAAAAAAACTTAAAAAAAAGAAAAGGTGGTGATTTAAAAAAACAATTAATAATAAAAAACGAAAATAACAAAAATAAAAATAAAAATTAAAACAACGGAACCTAAAAATAAGGAAAAAATATAAAATAATAAAAAATAACAAGAAAATAAAACTGTTTTCAAACTGTTTTCTTCATTTGTACGAGATAATAAAAATAATAAAAAAAATAAGTCAATTTTCTCTAAATTCCCTCTCTCTTAACTCCACGTATTATTTGAAAGAAATATATAAAATAACAACTTTAAAACTGCTCATATAACAACCCACAACAGAATCAGTCAATCTTAAAACTGCTCTGAACACCCATTTCACAATAACAAAGAAATATAAAAAATAAAATATGACCGTTCTCAAACTGTTTCATCTCACGTTCATCTACACCTCATCTTTAATAATTAAAAAAAAAAAGAAAAAGAAAGAGTCAATCTTTCAAAACTACTCTGAACTACTTTCAGAATAAAAATAAATTAAATAATAAAAATAGGAGATTCACTTACGTGGTAAATGCTCTTACGTTAGAAAACAACGACTGATCACTTTGAGAGGAACGAAGAAAAAAAGAGAGAGAAAGTAGAGAAGAAGAGAAGATTGATTCTTCTGTCTTACTATCCACACTCAGTTTAAAACTGAGAAGCAGGCAACTTTTGGAAAAGAGGCTATCATTTTTAAAGAGCGCTCACAGGTATGATTTGTAAGGTTTAGATTTTCATATGGATCTTGAAGTTTGAAATTTGTAAATCATGTGTCCTTATCTTCCTGTGATGTTTTTTTATTTCTTCATCATTTCATTTTCATATAAAAATAAAAAAAATAAAAAAAGAGGTCATTTTGCACTTTTATGACATTTTATTTTTTTTCTTATTTCTTAAATAATAAAAAAATTCATCATCTTCCATCTTCCATACATGTTTTTATGTATTTTGTCCATGTATTTTGTGCTTCCAAAATCACTCCAAAACAGTCCCAAAACAACCTCCGCCATCACCCGCTGTTCCTTCCGCACCGCCGCCGCACCGCTTGCCGCCGCCGCCGCCGCACCACTCCGCACCGCCTGCCGCCGCCGCACCACTCAGCACAGCTTGCTGCCGCCACACCGCCCGTCGCCGCTCTTCTTCACCGTCACCGCTGCCGCTTTGGGTTGGTAGACTTAACATAGGTTTGGAGTAAGGTGGTGGTGGCTTAGGGTTGAGGTGATGATGGCCTAGGGTTGTGGAATTGGGGCCTTCCTATTCGCATCCCCATTAATTAAGATCTACACTCCAATCTTTTTTAATTTCCAAAATGCCCTCAACCCTGGTTGGATTTCTGATTAGCGGATCTACTTCCTGCACCCCCATTAATTAAGATCTACACTTCAATTCTTCTTGACCCCAAAATGCCCTCGACCCTGGTTGGATTTTTGATTAGCGGATCTACTTCCTGCACTCCCATTAATTAAGATCTACACTCCAATTCTTCTTAATCCCCAAAATACCCTCGACCCTGGTTGGATTTCTGATTAGCGTATCTACTTCCTGCACCCCCATTAATCCAGATCTGCACCCACACTCTTCTCAATCACTAAAAAGCCCTTGATCATAAGTGGTTTCTAACTAGTGGAGCTACTTCCTGCGCCACCTCAATTAGTATTTGCACCTGGAACTTTATTCAAAGTCCAAACTTTAAACCTGACACCATTTCTCAAAGTCCAGGCTTTAAACCTGACACTATTACTCAAAGCCCAGGCTTTAAACCTGGCACCTTACCCAAAGCCCAGGCCTTAAACCTGACACCTCACTCAAAGTCCAGGCTTTAAACCTAGCACTGCTATCCAAAGCCCAGGCTTTAAACCTGGTACTCGTGTCATTCACTTACCTTATTTTCAAATACAAACTTTCAAAAATTTCAAAAAAAAAAAAATATCAAGACAACCAACAATCTTATCAACAAAGAACTACGTAACCTTGATTATCCATCCTTGATGGAGATACGTAGGAGCAAGGTCAAACCTTGTCGGGCCCCCTATTTTGTTTGTTTTATCTTAATCTCTTTCTTGGGAAAATAAATGTTTTAAAAAATCACACTCAGATTACTTATTTAATTAAAGATATCGTCTTAGGACGGACGTTGTGGGGCTGCTAACACCTTCCCACATGTAACCGACTCCCGGACTCGAAATCCATTTCACAAACTTGCCTTATCTTGTTTTTGGTTTTCCATAGTTTTTCCTAATAAACTATGGTGGCGACTCCACTATTTTGAAAATTAAATTATTTTTGTTTGCCGTCCCCGTCGTGACCCCGGTTGCGACAGATGGCGTACCCAGCTCTTCACAATTCCTGAAATACCCCTAGTCAAAAGTGGGTTTCCTGTTAATAGAGATACTTCCTGCACCCCCATTAATTAAGTTCTGCACCCATAGTCCTCTCAATTACCAAAATGCCCTTAACCATAAGTTGAGTTTTTGATTAGTGGAGATACTCTCTGCACCCCACATGTTTGAGCCTGTACCCACACTCTCCACAATCCCTAAAATGCCCCCTAACAATAAGTTGGGTTTTTGGTTAGTGGAGATACTTCCTACACCCCATTCTATTCGACTCCAATTCTTCTTAATCCCCAAAATGCCCTCAACCCTGGTTGGATTTCTGATTAGCGGATCTACTTCCTGCACCCCCATTAATTAAGATCTACACTCCAATTCTTCTTAATTCCCAAAATGCCCTAAACCCTGGTTGGATTTCTGATTAGCGGATCTACTTCCTGCACCCCCATTAATTAAGATCTACACTCCAATTCTTCTTAATCCCCAAAATGCCCTCAATCCTGGTTGGATTTTTTATTAGCGGATCTACTTCCTGCACCCCCATTAATTAAAATCTACATTCCAATTCTTTTTAATCCCAAAAATACCCTCAATCCTGGTTGGATTTCTGATTAGCGGATCTACTTCCTGCACCCCCATTAATCCAGATCTGCACCTACACTCTTCTCAATCCCTAAAAAGCCCTTGATCAGAAGTGGTTTCTGACTAGTGGAGCTACTTCCTGCACCACCCCAATTAGTATTTACACCTGGTACCTTATTCAAAGCCCAGACTTTAAACCTGACACCTTATTCAAAGCTCAGGCTTTAAACCTGACACTATTTCTCAAAACCCAGGCTTTAAACCTGGCACCATTTCTTAAAGCCCAGGCTTTAAACCTGACACTATTACTCAAATCCCATGCTTTAAACCTGACACTGTTGCTCAAAGCCCAGGCTTTAAACCTGGCACCTTACCCAAAGCCCAGACCTTAAACCTGGCACCTCACTCAAAGCCCAGGCTTTAAACCTGGCACTGTTATCTAAAGCCCAGGCTTTAAACTTGGCACTGGTGTCATTCACTTACCTTATTTTCAAACACAAGCTTTCAAAAATTTCAAAAAAAAAATATCAAGACAACCAGCAATCTTATCAACAAAGAACTACGTAACCCTGATTCTCCATCCTTGATGGAGATACGTAGGAGCAAGGTCAAACCTTGTCGGGCTCCCTAAAACTAAAAAAAATATTTTGTTTGTTTTATCTTAATATCTTTCTTGGAAAAATAAATTTTTTAATAAATCACACTCAGATTACTTATTTAATTAAAGGTACCGTCTTAGGACGGGCGTTGTGGGGGTGCTAACACCTTGCCCACACGTAACCCACTCCCAGACTCGAAATCCGTTTTACAAACTTGCCTTATCTTATTTTTTGTTTTCCATAATTTTTCCTAATAAACTATGGTAGTGACTCCACTATTTTGAAAATTAAATTATTTTTGTTCGACGTCCCCCGTCGAGACCCCGGTTGTGACAAATGGCGACTTCACTGGAGAGATGAGCACTGCTCCTATGCTATGACCCATTTCATTAGAAGCTCGATCAAAAAATAAAGTCCATGTATTCACCTCATGGTTATACTCATCCGCATGAAACAGAACTGAGATATCTTCATCCGGAAAGTCAGGCAACATTGGCTGATAGTCTTCCACTGGTTGGTGAGCTAGAAAGTGAGCTAGGGCACTACCTTTGATAGCTTTCTGGGTGACATAAAGTATGTCATATTCTAATAACAACATTTGCCATCGAGCTATTCTTGTCATGAAAGCAGGTTTTTCAAAGATGTATTTGATCGGATCCATCTTAGATATCAACCATGTCGTATGGCTTAACATATATTGCCTTAGTTGGTGAGCAGCCCAAGCTAAAGCACAACACGTTCGTTCCAAAGAGGAGTATCTTTGCTCGCAATCGGTAAATTTCTTGCTCAAATAATAAATGACATGCTCCTTTCTACCTGTTTCATCGTGCTGTCCAAGTACACAACCCATTGATCCGTCTAATACTGTCAGACAGAGAATAAGAGGCTTTCCAAGGACTGGCGGACGCAGTATTGGAGGTTCTCTTAAATACTGTTTAATTTTATTGAAGGCTATTTGACAATCTTCATTCCATTCTACCACTTGATTCTTTCGCAACAATTTGAAAATGGGTTCACAAGTGGCAGTGAGCTGGGAAATAAATCTAGCAATGTAATTTAATCTTCCCAGAAAACCTCGAACTTCCTTTCCGTGCAAGGATGTGGCATTTCCAGAATAACAAGTACTTTATCCGGATCCACTTCTATCCCTCTTTGGCTGACTACGAATCCTAGAAGTTTTCCAGATCTTACTCCAAAAGTACATTTAGCTGGGTTCAGCCTGAGTTTGAATTTCCTCAACCTTTCAAACAATTTCCTCAAGTTGACAAGATGTTCTTCTTCAGATCGAGATTTGACGATCATATCATCGACATATACTTCAATCTCCTTGTGTATCATGTCATGGAAAAAGGTCACCATAGCCCTCTGATAGGTTGCCTCAACATTCTTAAGTCCAAATGACATTACCTTATAACAGAATGTACCCCATGGTGTGATGAAGGTTGTATTTTCTATATCTTCAGGTGCCATTTTGATCTGATTGTACCCAGAAAATCCATCCATAAATAAAAACAATGAAAACTTAGTTGTATTGTCCACCAAGATATCAATGTGCGGTAATGGGAAATCATCTTTCGGACTAGCACGATTCAAATATCGATAATCTACACACATTCGAACCTTTCCATCCTTCTTTGGTATTGGAACCACATTGGCCACCCATTGAGGGTATTTTGCTACTGCCAAAAATCCGGCATTGAACTGTTTTTCTACCTCATCCTTTATTTTCAACGATACTTCTGGTTTCATTCTTCTCAACTTCTGCTTTATGAGAGGGCATTCTGGCTTGAGTGGTAATTTATGTTGCACAATGTCAGGGTCTAATCCAGGCATATCTTAGTAAGACCAAGCAAAAATATCTCTGAATTCTCTTAACAAAGAACACAATTGCCCTTGTACTTCTTTCGTCATCCCTGTGCCTATCTTGACCTCCTTTTTCTCATTTTCATCCCCTAAATTGATTACCTCTACATCCTCTTGATGTGGTTTTAACTTTCTGCCTTCTTGTTCGACTAGTCTCAACAATTCAGGAGGGGGTTCCCAGTCTTCTTCATAATCATCTTCTATATTATTGACGGAGAGTGTAAAATTAGGGTACGAGATATTGACATTGTTATTTTCAAAAGATTCATCAACATATCTGCATTATTCAAGTTTATGAAAATAAATAGGAAAGAAAGAAAAACTGAAGAAGAAAATGAAAACACGATTTTATTATGCAAATGCGCAATACTGCGCTCTCAAAGGGAAACAATTCAAATTCATAAGGCAAAAAACGAAACAACAAATCCTAAAAACCAGCCTATGAAAACAACAAATACACTAAAGCTCTGGGCAAAGCAAATAGGATTGACCGAAAAACATTACATTTTGTCGCTACTAAACACCATAGGTACGTCTACAAATTCCCAATTGCCAATTTCTTCATTAGGAAGACAATGGTGCACATGATTGAAGCTCTGATCTCCATGCCTCTGCTCAATAGCTGCCACTTGATCAAAATTGATCCAACCGGCACTGTAGAAACTCTGATCCAAGCTGCACATGGGAATTTCTTTACTTCTCAGCTCCCAACACTCTACTTTGGCTTGACTTCTTTCAATTCTTTCTTCAATGATTCTCCTTCGATCAGCATGAGTAGGTTTGTATCCCAAACAGTACCTCCCTTTGTTTTCCACCAATTTTAGTGGCCTTACAGATCCTGTATTATTTTTGCCCAAGCCACTACCATATTTATACCCCTCTTTCATCATAGTCTTGGCCACCATCAAAGATGCACTAGACAGACATGGATTTACTTTGAAAGGCTCTACATAGGTTGTACTAATAATCTCCAGAGCCTGAAATGAAGTTTTTAAAGCCTCTTCTATGGCTTCAATATAGGGAGTGGATGTCGACCCACATACTACCAAGTCCTCCTCTCCAGAAACTATAATCAATTTATCATCAACTACAAATTTTAGCCTCTGATGCAAAGTAGATGGAACTACTCCAGCCGTGTGTATCCAAGGAGAGATCTTGTTCCACATGAGCTCCGCTTAAGATCTTCATTAATAACTTTCGATGAGCAGTCGAATGCATTAACAATTCCAATACAGACACCCTTGCAGGCATCCGGTTCAACTGATCCACCATTTTGTATTCGCTTGCTGGATGAACTTCAGAAACTCAGAAGCATCCTCGTCAGTAATCTCCTTACTCTCTCTCTCTTCAGGCTCTGAATCAACTTGCACAGCCTTTCCTTTCAAATATGACTGTGCCTTTTCCATAGCCATTTCTTCTCTATTCTTTCCATAGCTTGTTTCACCCCTTAAGATGAGCAAACAGACATTCGCTCCTAGTCATACCTCCAATTCCAGAGATGTTATTGATTGTTGTCTTGCCTTGCTCAACCGATTCTTCTTTTTGTTCTCCTTGAACTATACTAACACCATATGACCAAGGAACAACTTTATTATCCTTATATGCAAAATGCGATGGTGTTTAAATTACTAGAGGTTGTCGTCCTGAAGACATGGGAGCGGCTGCTTTAGTAAATTGAATGACTAATGGTTTAGGCCTCTGTGGAAGCCATTCTTCTCCGGTAAACACTTCTCCTTCTTTCCTTTGATGACAAACTTGTAAAACATGTCTGTCTATCAAGTCTTGCACAAAATCTTTAAACTCAACACACTCATCAATGGAATGTGTGGTGCAAGCATGGAAACCACATTCACCTTCGGAATTGTACTCATATTAAAATAATCCAGCCTGACAAATTGCTTCAAAAACTTCATTCATAGGTTTCTTCATTTCATAAATACTCCTAACCAAAATCGGACCTCCGTCTTCCATAATAGCATTCACTGTGGAGCTTGTATGTCTGGACAACGGGTTTTGCTCAACACTCGGCTTCTGCTCTTGGAAAGTAAGTCATTTAGAATCAATCAAAGGTTGCACTTTATACTTGAGGGCTCGACAATTCTCAGTTGAATGACCAATTTCTCCACTATGGTATTCACATTTTGCATTGGGGTCATAATATCTGGGATACGGTGGTTGTACCACCTTCGCCAGACATAAAATCACTAGCGAATTCTTGAGCAAATCTGGCAAGAGCTCTGTGTAAGTCATTGGAATGGGAGTAAAATTCACAACTTTCCCTCCTGAATTATTATTCTTCTGTCCATAGCCTGGACTTTGTGCTTGAGTAAAGCTCTGACCTCCAACATTGGGCTGAAATACATTGTTAGCGGTAAATGGAGGTCTGTATGCAGTTGGCGATCTAGGAGTATTATGAGAATAACTCGGCATTACATTTGCAACATACGCAGATGAGGGTCTATAATTAGGAAGATATTATGGCCAATATCCTCCCCAATAAGGTGCAGTAGAAGCCACCTGAACCTCGCCCTCTTTCTTCTTATCGGGATTGAACCCAGGTTTCTTAGCATCGGTGGCTGCAGACGAACCTTGTGCTATCTTTCCACTCTTGAGTCCATGTTCAATTCTTTCTCCAATAGTGACAATATCGGAGAAATTTAAAGAAACACTCCCGAGCACATGTTCATAAAAAGGAGTCTGTAACGTTTCGATGAACATGGTGATAATTTCTTTCTCATATAGCGGAAGTTCAACTTGGGCGGCCAACTCTCTCAACCTCTGCGCATATTCTTTGAAAGTTTCCGAACTCTTCTTTGCCATATTCTTTAGTTGCATTCTGTTCGGAGTCATATCCATATTATATTTGTATTGCTTTAAGAAAGCGTCTACCAAATCTTTCCATGATGAAATCCGAGTTGGCTCAAGGTGCATATACCAGTTCAATGCCACACCCCCAAACTATCCTGAAAGCAATGAATCAGAAGTTTTTCATTATGCGCGTGAGCTGTCATCTTCCTACAATACATAGTCAAATGGCTTTTTGGGCAAGTGGTCCCCTTATACTTCTCAAAGTCTAGCACCTTAAATTTCGGGGGAATTACTACACCTGGTACCAAGCATAGACTGGCAGCATCTCTGAACTCATAACTACCCCCACCTTCTATTATCCTCAATCTCTTTTCAAAAACCTCTAGCTTATCTTTTGCTCTATCAGCATCAAAATCCGCGACAGTCGGAACTATAATTTCTGTTTTGGACTCACCTTCCAAAGTCACATTTAAAACCTTCGGTTGGATAGTAGTCTGAATTTTATTAATTACTACATCTTCACCACGACCACCAGGTGATACTTGAATGAAACTCAAGCTGACCTCTAACATTAACAGCATTAACATCGTGTGGTATAGTTTCTTGCTCCACACCTTCCATGTAGGGTGGTTCATAGTTCTCGGGCAAGCCGTATAAAGGGAACTCTTGATTTGTTCGATTTCCTTGATAAAGATCTCGAGTTTGTAATGTCCCCGGTTGAAAAATAGGAGGATGTGAAGGTTGAGCCCCTTCATCTCTGGTAGTAGCTTCATTTTTGTTGTACAGGATTGTCAAAGATTCGAGGATCTGACCCAACTGATCTTTTAGGCCATGAATCTGACCCACTTTATCCTTTAGATGAATGATCTCGTCCTGCATTGCTTGCTCCCAGTTTTTCATATTCTGACGATTGACACGAGTCCTATATGGATGTCGTGGGAATTTAGCCGTTATTGCTTCCTCTGCTTTTATTTAAGATGAATTAGATGAAAAGTGAAATATGAACAAAATGCAATTGTTCGAAAATTATAAAGTTATGTAATCAATACGTAATTAAATGGAAATTAACACAGATCTGGAGTCTCAAGAAACTGGTTTATTTTTAAGGAATTCAAATTGATACAACTGCAAAAGAAAGACAAAAGGAAACTGCTATCAATCCCTAACACGAGCAATTAAAATCTTCATTTGCTCTACTAGCCACTTGCAATGATCAAGAAAAATCTAAACTTCTTGTGGAGGATCACGGAACGTCACTGCGTCAGTCTCTCGTAACATTCTGGGTACGTCTTCGATAGCCCCATTAGCTAGAGCAGCCAATTGGGAAAAAATTCTCTACCAGTGTACCACATCCTTTTCCTGCTCAACCATGTAATCTCTCACACGAGTCATTGCAGCTTGGTGTCTTTCCTCTAATTCTAATAGTAACATACATTGACCTGAATTTGAAGATCTTGTAATCTTTTCACGACCTTTTGTTTGTCTCTTTTAATGTCCTCGTACAAATTTTTCTACTGACGTTCAGCTAATAAAGCCGTGTTCCGCTCTTGTACTCCCATTGTTAGCTCTTTGTTTGCTGCATACAGATCTTGTTTGATCCTGTGTGTATAATCCATTTCGGCTCTTTGTTTCTGGATCAAACCTCCATATGCTTTTGTCTTCTCCTCATATTCTCTGTTGAGATCTGCATCGCTATACTGTAAGCCCAGTAGGTTGTCAACCATCTTGACATTCTTCTCTTTCAATCTTGCAACTTCCTCCTTTAGCTGCTTAACTTCTTATGATTCCTCATTCTGCATTTGTTCTTCGTTTGTTAAGCAGCTGGAGATTTGTTCAAAAGGCAACTTAACTTTTTCGACTCTCTCTGTAATCCATTGTCGATAAGGGATTTCTCTGTTCACTGCCCAGGCTCTTGAATCCCTTTCCATACGAATCACATTTCTCCATGAATTTCTGATATCACGGAGAACTTCAGTAGCACCCCATCCTCATAGGAAATCAACAAAGTGGTAAGAGCATCGGGTGTTGGCGAACCTCTTATAGGGTATCCAAACTATCTTTGGGCCAGAATCAGATTGTAGTTAACACAACCCTTAGTGCCTATGAGAGGGACGTTTGGGTAGTTCCCACAATAATATATGATACTCGTCTTTTGCTGCCAATATGGATGCCACTTTATCTTTTCTTGAGTCAGTCTTGAGAGAAACTCACCCCAATTTGTCGTTCTCTTTACTTCAAGCTTACGTTGCATTACCTCTTCAACAGGGCATTGAGCACTGATGCCTTTTTCCCCTATGCGAGATAAGAGCCAGACATAAAACACAGGTAGACAACACACCAACTTTCTTTTCCCCACGTCATAACACAAATGAAGAGCTATATAGACGTCAGCTAAGATTGCTGGGACTCGATTTTTTGCTGAGTTTTACTTGCAATAAATACATCGATTGCAGCATAGTCGACCAAATCTTGGACATTAGGGAACAACATAATACCATATAGTGTAAGAGTTAGAACATCCATGAAAGTCTCCCAATTTTCTTAGTCAGCTAATTGATGCAAATAGCTTTCCAAAAACTTTGGGATAAATCCTTATACACCTTTCTTGTTTACTAAGGCACTTTCTAGTTCTCTTGGGAGAATTTTCATTATTCCAGTTAGAGTTGAAACAGAAGCGTGATGTTCAGCGTATTTGTATGGAGACTTCCCTTCCAAGGGTAAGTCTAAAATCTGGTCAAACTCTTCGAGTGTCGGCACCAGCTGAAAGTCTTGGAATGTGAACGCTCTGACAGGTGGGTCATAATATTGCGCAAGGCCGTGATCAAGGAAGTCTGCACCTCTATGTCGAGCAAACCTAACAAATTCCCATATCTCTTCCTGAAAGAGTTCCTCTGAACTGCCCTGAGCCTTTGTCCCAATGTTCTGATTTCAGCCAAATTATTCTCTCTGGCTTTTATCGACAGTTTTGATTTCAAATCCTCTTCAGATTTCATTTTAACTCCAGAACTTACATTAATTTCCATTCTTTTTTGACAAAAAAAACATAACTTTATAGTTTCTGACCTTAAAAGAAAACAATTGAAACTAAGTGAGAAAAAGAAATGTGTGCATGCAATGAAGAAAAGCCTGAGCTAAACTTCATAGATGCTTTGTATGAGAGAAGAAATTAATGCAATGGATAAAAATATTTTTATTCTTCTTATTAAAGAAAAAATGAGGTGGAGGGTAGAGGCGCGCAACATATCTCCCTTTGTGCCCTAAACAAGGTTCAATATGCTTAAGGGTCTAAGGCATTATATGCACACTCTCAAAGGTAAGCTCCTAACTCCTAAAGGTATAAGGCCATTA